>Ga0182013_10000712_pt1 | contig 46172 bp, 33 predicted proteins | sample 612S2MmetaG_FD_120487 | JGI IMG/M metagenome (GOLD analysis project Ga0182013, IMG submission 120487) | Permafrost microbial communities from Stordalen Mire, Sweden - 612S2M metaG | ecosystem: Environmental > Terrestrial > Soil > Wetlands > Permafrost | place: Sweden: Stordalen | collected... | reverse complement strand
CTGCTCGAAGTCATGCTCCTCCTCAAGGTTTGATGGAATACTCTTTTTCATTGAAGGATGGCGAGGGAATCTTAACGCACGAATGATTGCGTGTCACCTGAAAATGGCCCAGTGCCCCGCCGCTTCTCGGATTAATCCTTGAAAAGGAGCCGTTTTCGGAAGCTGAGCACTACGCCGGCATTGTTTTTCGGATTGATTGGAGAATTGTCGCCGATACTTCCCATTGGCCGACTATCGCCGCGGAATTCTGAAAAAAATGCAGGCCGTGCGAGACCAAGCCGCGGATTCCGCCGCACAACCGGGCGTGGAGTCGAATGCGATTCAGCCGGCCGCAGTTTGCCTTTTTGAACGGACCGATGCAGGTCCCAACTTACTTGAAGGAATGCGCTTGCGACGCTTCTTCTCAGCGTGGCCTATTAATACATCGGCCGAGATGCCAAGTTCCTTTCGGACCCGACGGATCATGGCCAGCGTGAGCGAGCGCCGCCGTGTCATCACCTCCGAGACTCGCGCGCGGCTTCCGATAAGCGGCTCAAGGTCTTTTCTCGTGAGTCCTTGCTGCTCCATGCGAAACTGAATCGCGGCGATCGGATCGGGTGCATCGCCGGCATGATGCTTCGCTTCGTATGCGTCCACCAATGTCGCGAGGATATCCAGTTCTTCCCCCTCCGCCGTGTCGGGCTTGGCTCCAATGAGTTGGGCTATCCTGGCGACTGCCGAGTCGTGATCGGCCTCAGTTCGAATTGGATGAATCTGCATATCGCTCCTTCTCGTACGCAACCCTGGTGACGTCGATTTTGTCGTACTCTTTGTGTGTGCCCAGCCAGATAATCAGCAGGATTTGGTAGTGGTAGTTGATCGCTACGGCCAGGCGATAGTCATTGCCTTTGATGTTGAATACCACTCTTTCGCTCGAAACGATGCTGGCGGAGCGGAACTGGGCCTTTAGTTCTGCGGGATCACTCCATGACCCCTTTTCGACTTCGGCATACCAGGCGTCAAGATGCTTCTTCACGCTTGCTTTAAGCCGGCTATCTACGCGCTTGTTCACGAATCTGTTGAGGGTCGATCGGGCAATGATTCGCACCTTTGAACCATATCACGATCCCAATTTGGGAGCAAAGAATTTCCATTGGGGTTGTGTCGTCGCCAATGGGGAAGTTACCATTTAGTTCGTTCCGTAACCCGGTCGGAATTGCCCGAAATGCGAGCCTCAGGCGCGGACCGGGCGCTCGGACCCGCCGCGCAGCTGCTCGACTTCGGGCGGAATCTGGAGGGGCGTGTCTTCCGCCGGGACGGGGGCGGAGGATTGTGGCCGGGCCGCAGAGTGGGCACGCAGCGCTTCAAGGCTCTCGACCGCCAGCAACTGCTCGCCGAAGACCTGGGCGAACTGGCGGGCGGCCTGGTCGGCGATGGCTTCGAGGGAAGGCAATGCGGCGGTGCGGCTCGCTGCCGCGTGCTCCGCTCCCGTTTGCGCGTCTTCCGTTTGAGCCGAACCAGTTTGGACGGGTCCGGTTTGCGCCGCTTGGGGCTGCCGGATTTCTTTTTCCAGGCTGGTGACGGCGTGATCGGGAATGCCGCAGGGAATGATCAACCCGAAATCGTCGAGGTTGGTGGTGACGTTGAAGGCGAAGCCGTGCGAGGTGATGCCGCGCGAGACGTGGATGCCGATGGCGCCGATCTTGCGCTCCGGGCCGGTCCTGCCGTGATCGGCGGCGATGGGCTGGGCAGGGGGGAGGCCGCCGGAGAGGCCGCTGTCTGCAAGGCCGCACCACACGCCGGTCAGCCCGGCAACGCGCCCGGCGTGCACGCCGAAGCCGAGGCAGAGGCGGATCAGAGCCTCTTCCATCTGCCGCACAAAGTCCACCGGGCCCATGCGGCCGCCGCTGGGGTTGCGCAGGGCGCGCAGGTCGAAGATGGGGTAGCCCACCAACTGGCCCGGACCGTGATAGGTGACGTCTCCGCCGCGGTTGATCTCGTGGATGGTGACGCCGCGGCGGGCCAGCAGCTCGTCGGATGCAAGAATGTTTGTCCGGTGGGCGTTGCGGCCCAGGGTGAGCACCGGCGGATGTTCGAGCAGAAGCAGCACGTTCTGGACACGGCCCTCCGCGACCAGCGCGGCCATCTCGTCTTGCAGGCGCAGGCCTTCGTCGTAGCCTACGCGTCCGAGATAGAGGTACTGAATCATCGCCGTCTCCGACTGGTCGAACGGGCCGCGACCCTGGCAGCGTGTGGTAAAAGCCAGAATAGCCGAAAACTTCCCTCGGGGGCTGAAGCCCATCGTTTGTAATCAGCCATTTGCGGCACGACTAAAGTCGTGCCCTTTCAAAGCCTTAGTTTCGACCCAGGCTACCAGGGCTTACGGGTAGATGCGGTGCAGGGTGCGGGCGAAGGGGATGGTCTCGCGCACGTGGTCCAGGCCGCAGATCCAGGCCACGGCGCGCTCGATGCCCATGCCGAAGCCGGAGTGGGGCACGCTGCCGTAGCGGCGCAGGTCGAGGTACCACTGGAAAGCCTCTTTGGGCAGCTTGTGCTCGTCGATGCGGGAGTTGAGCAGCTCAAAGCTCGATACGCGCTGCGAGCCGCCGATGATTTCGCCGTAACCCTCGGGCGCCAGCACATCGACGCACAGGGCGTAGCGGGCGTCGGCGGGGTCGGGCTCCATGTAGAAGGCTTTTACGTCGGCCGGATAGCGATGCACCATGACCGGGCGGTCGAACTGCGAGCTGAGCCAGGTTTCGTCGGGGGAGCCGAAGTCGTTGCCGTATTCAAACGGCGCTTCAAGCTGGCCGGTTTTGTAGGCGGCGTTGAGCAGGTCGGCGGCATCGTCGTAGCGCAGGCGCGGGAAGGGCGGACAGATGGCCTCCAGCTTGGCCCGGTCGCGGCCGATGACGGCAAGCTCCGGGCCGCGATTCTTGAGCACCGATTGGACGATGTGCGAAAGGAAGTTCTCGGCCAGTTCGAGCAGGCCGTCCAGGTCCATAAAGGCGACTTCGGGCTCGATCATCCAGAATTCGGTGAGGTGGCGGCGGGTTTTGGACTTTTCCGCGCGGAAAGTGGGGCCGAAGCTGTAGACCTTGCCCAGGGCGAGGGCCGTGGCCTCGATGTAGAGCTGGCCGGACTGGGTGAGGTAGGCGGGGTCGCCGAAGTAGTCGACCGGAAAGAGGGTCGAAGTGCCTTCGCAGGCCGCCGGGGTCAGGATGGGCGGATCGGTGCGGATGAAGCCGTTGGAGTCAAAATACTCCGCCGCCGCGCGCATGATTTCGGCGCGTATGCGGAGGATGGCGGACTGGCGCGGGGAGCGGACCCAGAGATGGCGGTGCTCCATGAGGAAGTCGACGCCATGCTCTTTGAGGGTGATGGGGTAGGGGTCGGACTCGAGGACTCTCTGCACGACTTCGAGGTCGAGGACATCGAGTTCAAAGCCGCCGGGGGCGCGCTGGTCGGCGCGGACCTTGCCGGTGACGATGACCGAGGACTCCTGGGTGAGGCCCTTGAGGGCTTCGAAGACGGCGGGAGACACGCTTTTTACGTGGGCGACGCCCTGGATGGTGCCGGTGCCGTCGCGAAAGATGGGGAACAGCAGCTTGCCGCTCTCGCGCAGGTTGTAGAGCCATCCGCGCAGGGTGACGGCCTGGCCTTCAAACTGGCCCAGGGAGGCGATGGTGGCAATGGGAGCTGGTGCTGCGGCTTGGGGAGTTTCTGCGGAGGGTGTGACGTCTTCGGGCATGGGTTTCCTTGTTGGCCGGTGCGGCCGGACTCTTTAGGATAACGCGCGAAGCCCGGGGAGTTTTGGTGGCTATGAGGCTTGGCGCGGGCTTATTGCAGCGCGGCGGCAAGGGCCTGGGCGACGGTGGGGTGTTCGAAGCGGAAGCCGGAGGTGAGCAGCCGGGAAGGAAAGACGCGGGCGCTGGCAAGGAGCGCTTCATCGGCCATCGGTCCCAGGGCCAGGCGGAGAGCAAAGGCGGGGGGGGGCAGGATGGCGGGGCGGCGGAGGGCGCGGGCCAGGGCGCGGGTGAGTTGGGCGTTGGTGACCGGGTTGGGGGCGGTGAGGTTCACGGGGCCGGCAAGGGCCGGGGTGCGAAGGACGAAGAGGGTGGCGGCGACCGCGTCGGGGAGCGAGATCCAGCTCATCCATTGGCGGCCGTTGCCGAGCCTGCCGCCGAGGCCGAGACGGAAGAGGGGGAGCATGGCGGCGAGGGCGCCGGGGCCGGGACCGAGGACGACGCCGAGGCGGAGGTGGACAACGCGGATGCCGGCGTCGACGGCGGGCTGGGCGGCAGCCTCCCATTTTTGGCAGACGCCGGCCAGGAATCCTGAACCGGGCGAGGAGGTTTCGTCGAGCAATTCTGCCGCGCGGTTGCCGTAGAAGCCGGTGGCGGAGGCGACGACGAGAACTTGGGGCGGCCGGCTGAGGCGGGCCAGAGTGGCAGCCAGAGCGCGGGTGGAGTCGATGCGGCTGGCCGCGATCTCGCGCTTGTAGGCTGCGGTCCAGCGATGGGCGGCGACGTTGGCGCCGGCCAGGTGGATGACGCCAGCCAGGCCTTCGAGGGCCTGGGGATTAGCGACGGACGGTTCGGCGGCGGGGTTCCACTGGAGCTGATTGGACCCCTCCGGCGGGCGGCGCACCAGTTGCAGAACGGGCAGAGAGCCGGCGGCAAGGGCCTGACGCAGCGCTGTGCCCAGCAGGCCGGAGGCGCCGGAGACGAGATAGTGCGAACTGGCGGGCTGCGCCGTGGCCATCTTCATGGGACTTGTGGGCTAGTTCCTTAGATGAACAGGGATGGAATTGCGATGGCAATGTGGCTTTAGTAGGATGGGAATAGATTTTGACTGGCGCAACATTTCCCCGGCGCCGGCGAGATGGATGTCTGGACTGGAGGGCGGATGGGCGATCTGGGGGTGGTTCAGAACGAGGAGATGCAAAAGACGCAAGTGGATACGGAGACCACCGAGCGGGTGATCTCAGAGAAGCGCATCGGCGAACGGATCAAGCGGCTGCGGCTGAAGAAGTCGATGGGCCTGGTGGAGCTGGGCAAGCACACCGGATTGTCGGCGAGCTTTTTGTCGCAGCTTGAGACGGGGCGGGTGGTGCCGACGCTGCGCAACCTGGCGCGGATCGCGATGGTGTTCTCCAAGGATTTGTCGTACTTCTTCGAAACCGAGCCGCATTCGATCTTCAGGATTCACCGGCGCTCGGAGCGGGTGCGGCTGCCGCAGACGGGAGTGGAGCCGCCGACGTATTTCTTCGAGAGCCTGGGCTACCTGGTTCCGGACCGGTACATGGACCCCTACTTTGCCGAGTTCGTGCCGCTCACCAAGGAGATGGACCCCAAGGCGCACATGCACCCAGGATTCGAGTTTCTGTATTTGCTGGAAGGCGAACTGGAGTTTCACCACGGAGACCAGCAGTGCACGCTGGCGCCGGGCGACGCGGTGTACTTCGACGCCTCGACGGCGCACTCCTATCAGTGCGTGGGCAAGAAGCCGGCCGGAGCCATCATCGTGACCATGCACCAGCCGATGCCGGCGCAGGCTACGCCGCTACGGGCGCTGAGTTCGACGGTGGTGCCGCGGCCTGGAGCCGGAGTGGCGCTCAAACCGAGCGCGCCGGACGGCAACTAGCACATTGATTCCCAAATGGCATTTCAATGGGCCAGGAGTGTGTCGGGCATGGATTCGTGACGTAGCCGATAACGTGGGCAGCAGGTTCTGTTTTGAGCTCGAGCCATGGGCCAGAACCCGCTGGAACAACCAAAAACGCCAGGGGCGAGATGCGACTCGAATCGATAGGAACAGATGTCTCGGCGTCGAACTGACGAGTGGACTTAAGAGAGTCAATTTCCGAAAGGAAAGAGAACCGATCGGCTACCACGTGGTGAATGCCACGACATGCGGCCGGGAGGCGGTGGCATCGATCACGTCGGTTTCAATAACCAGCTCAAGATTCTTTTCTTGCCAGCCTGAGGGGGCCTTCCGAAGCGCGGCGTCGAGATCGCCTGGCTGAGAGATGAACACTCCGGCTGCCTGCGTACCGACCATGCCAATTCCGCCTACGACAACCAGGAACTGACCGGTATTTGATTTCAGAATCCGCGCCACAATAGCGAAGTCCTTTCGCCCGTGGTCTTTATCCCCTTCCATCCGCCAGACTCTCCCTTGACCGCTTCTCTCGGCAATCGCTCCATCCTGTTCCCGGAAGACGAAGGGCAATTCGGCGCCCACGCGCATGGTCCAGGAATTGTTGAATGCCCCAATCAAAACAGCGGGTGAATGCCGAAGATCCTCGTAGTTGAAATCGCGCCCCGCCCGAACTTGGCTTCCCTTGTGAATGCGCGAAAACAAACCCGCCAGGTCTGTAGCGACGTAGGCGTCATCCTTATTCACATAGTAGTCAACGAGCGGCGTAAGCTCTTTCGATTTAAGGGTCGTGTTGGGATCCAGCAGAAGCGGCGTATTTTCGCGATTCGTCCGCGAATCGTACAGCCCTGGATGCGTCTTGCCCGCCCTTATATACACATCGTTGCTGAGAGCGTAACTCACAGGGGATGGCAGGCAAATCAAGACGGGTTGGCTGGTCGCGAACACCGGCGCCCAGAATTCATCGAGTGGAGATTCCTGTTGAGCGTACCTTCGTATCGTAATTGTTACCGCAACTCCGATCATGATCAAGACCATCGCAGCCGTCCAGAGTCTCCAGCGGCGGCGCTTTGCCGGTGGTGCTTCTTCCTGCATGGTCGAAGATCCGGAAGGAGCGGCGAGGATAGCGAGCGCCGAACGATTCCAGTGAAACTTGGGAATATAGGAGCCGACTGGAATCTCGATTTGAACTTCGCTTCCGTGTTCTCCCTCGGAGTAATACTGTGCCAGCCGGCGTCTGACCTCACTGGCCTTCACTCGAACAATGGGGTCATCGCTTGTGACATAGGAGGGGGAGCGATGAAACAGATTCATTCCGATCGAGCGTTCCTTGAGAAGGTCGGTATGACCCCTGAGGCCATTTTCTACAACATAGGAAAGGAAATCCTTCGCCCGGGGGCTCTTGGAGAATGCGTGGCTGTCTAGAATCCGCCTCAACTGCTCGAGAATCGCGGCGTTCGGGTTCTCACCAGGAAGGGGAGACTGTACGCCGGTCGGTTCCGAGTCTTGAGCTTGCATCTTCCCAACACCTCTTTACGGGGCGAATGCCCGTGTTCTTGTTGGTAGGCGACGATCTTTCCTGCAATGGCATCGGACGCAGAACAGTGCTCTTGATCGAAACTGAAGTGTCCGCGCGATTCTATTCAGGCACGGTCCCTGGTGAGAACGTTTCCATCATCACTCCATCGCACTTCAGGCAGTCCGCCTTTGGGCGGCTCTCGGGTTCATTGTAAATCAACTAAATGGCCCCGCAAGGATCATCATACCTAGCCGTAACGCAGGGTTCGTTACAGTCCAGTTTTCTATTTATTTTCAATAATTTAGTGGCGTAACAGGCCGTACGCCCCGGCAACACTCCGTTAAGTACCTATACTGCCCCGATCATTTTGACTACAAGTCGGGGCGGAGATTCAGGGACACACTTCCTGTGCTGAAACCTTGAAGAGGGAGTTGTGGCGAAGGAGCGCATGTTGCATCTTCCGCTGAGCCTTGGCGTGTCGACGAGGCTCGAAAGGAGGATTTCCAAGTGCCAAATCGAGTTGCAACTATCTGAGGCCTGAGTTCAAAGCAGGTCATCGAGAAACGAAATAAGGGCGCCGGGTCGGTCGCCAGTTCACTTCTGAGGAGGCAAAACAATGCAGTACGACTTGATGCAATACGCAAAGCAAAAGGCATGGAAGGCGCTCGGGGTGTTCGCGTTCTCACTCTTGTTCGCGTTCTCCGCGGTCGTTTCCTGGTCACAGACGACACAGCAATTCACTGGGCATGCCGTTGATTCCACTGGCGCCGCTATTCCAGCGGCTCAAGTCATTGTCCACAATCAGGCAACCGGTGTTGACGTTAAGACGGTCACCACAAGCACTGGTGACTATACGGTCACATACCTGATCCCTGGAACCTATGACATCACGGTCTCCAAGCAAGGGTTCCGCACCGAAAAGAAGACCGACGTTCTGCTGAACGTCGACCAGACCTCAACCATCGATTTCCAACTGAGTGTCGGAGCCGCAACCGAAGTAGTGACGGTGAACGCAAGCGCCGCTCAGATCGAATCCTCCAAGTCCGACATCGGTGAGATCATCGACAACGCGCGCATTGAGGAAATGCCTCTGGATGCGCGCAATCCGTTCGATCTGTTTGAACTTAGCCCCGGCACGCACGACTTCTCGAGCTACCAATATCCACGACCGTACGACAACGTGACCGGGAACCAGATCGTGAATGGCTCTGTCCAGGTGAGTCAGACCAATATCGACGGCGTAGGCAACGACGCATCGGATACGGGGAGGGCGGCGTTTGTGCCTTCCGTGGATGTCGTTCAGGAATTCAAAATCGTGCTGAATGCATATGACGCCTCCTACGGACACTCCGGGGGGTCGGCGGTCGACTTGTCGTTGAAGTCGGGCACCAACAAGTTGCATGGCTCCGCCGACGAGTTCATGCGCCGGACCTGGCTCGACGACGGGCAGTGGCAAAACAAATATAACGACTCAACTCCCTTTGTGGCTCCGCACAAGCGCGATCAATTTGGTTTCGAGGCGGACGGACCGGTTGAGATTCCGCATCTCTACAACGGAAGGAACAAATTGTTCTTCCTCGCCGGCTATGAGCAGATCAACGATATTACTCCCAACACGTCTTACAACACTTACTCCGATCCAAATCCGACCTGGATCACCGGTGACTTCAGCACCGCGACATATTGGAACAGCACGACGCAAAGTCTGCAACCGTTGACGATTTACGATCCGCTCACGCCGCTCCATACGGTGCAGGACTGCAACTATCCTGACGGGAAGTGCGTCACGAAGCAAGCACACGACGCATTCGCGGGCAACGTCATTCCCAAAGCCCGGATCGATCAAGTCGCAGCGAACATCCTGGGGTATCTAAGCTACCTGTCGCCGAACGTGAATCCTGGCGCGGGTTATGCTCCCTGGACCAACAACTATCAGAATTTGCAAGTGGAGAACGATCATTGGCGGAATATAGTGGTCAAGATCGACTACAAGCCGAATGAAGCGAACACATTCTCGTTTCACTGGACTCATCAGGCCCGCTCGATCTTTGCCAACTGGGGTGTGGGCGCTCCCAAATCGGATCCAGCCAATGGGAACGGCCAAGGTACTGCGCCAGCAGCTCAAACCTACGTCGCTGAGTGGACGCGCATCATCAAACCGAACCTCCTGCTGAACGTCAGCGCCAGCGCAATGAACTTCGACAACAATCAACTCGAAGGTTCGACCTTGCCTTATAACATGTCGGCCAAGTTGGGGTTTGCCTCGGCTTTTTACAACCAACTGGAGAATAATAACCACTTCCTGGATATCTCCTCCAACGGCCTTCCCAACACGCAGAACTTTGTCGAGTTGGGCGCGAGTTGGCTCGGCTACTCCGGCGATCGGCACGCTCTCGATTTCCTTCCGACGCTGACCTATATCAAAGGCGCTCACACGATCCGCGCGGGAGTCAACGTCAACTTCAGCCAGTGGGACAATCCATTGGGGAACAATGGCAACGGCTTCAACTTCTCGTCGAATTTCACCAACGAATTCGGCGGGGGTACGGCGAACAATACGGATGCACCTGGTTACACCAGTGGCGTGTCGATCGCCTCTTTGCTGCTCGGTTACCCGAACTCCGGCACGATGAACTGGGACACTTTTCAGTTTTGGTCCCAGCACTACTTCGCACCGTGGGTTCAGGACGATTGGAAAATAACCAGGAAACTGACTCTGAACCTCGGCGTGCGCTGGGACTTGACGACGCCGGAGACAGAACGCCATAACAAGATGTTCGGGGCGTTCGACGCAACTGTGTTGAACCCGGTCTCCTCGTCGATACCGACCGGGACAGCCGCTTTGGGGACGAGCCCGAACCTGCAGGGCGGCCTGACCTTTGCTGGTGTCAACGGCCAGAGCAGGGGCGCATACCAGATGAACAAGCTGGATATTCAGCCGCGCCTCGGCTTTGCCTACGCGATTTCCGACAAAATGACGATCCGCGGTGGAATCGGCGAGAACTACATGGCCGATCAGTCGACGAATGGTTCGGATGGCTTCAGCAGCTCGGCAAGTTATACGAATTCGCTGGACAACGGACTTACTCCCTACACATCCACGACCGGGCAGGGGCTCAGCAACCCAATCCCCGTCGTTCCTCAACCGAGCGCGGCGTCGCTCGGCTATTTGCAGGACCTCGGCAAGTCATTTTCATTCGTCAATCCGAACTACCACATACCCTCTCTGTGGTCCTGGAGCCTGGTCTACGAAATGGCCGTTTCGAGGCGTGATATGTTCTCGGTCAGCTATGTCGGCAACCGGGTTCCAAACACCCCGGAAAACAACAACATCAATTTAATCTCGCCCCCGTGGAACGCGCAGTGCGACGTTGAGCGCGGCGGCAACCGCCAACTCTGCGACGGCGCTGCCGGCCAGGTCGCCAACCCATTCGTCGGCATCGCCGGATTCGCCGGTACGAGCTATTACAACTCCACCACCCTTTCTGGATCCAACTTTACCCGTCCGTATCCCGAGTTCGGAGACATTACCGAGAACGGAGCCACCAACGATGGAAAGAGCTGGTACAACTCCTTCCAGGCGGTTGGGTCGCATCAGCTTTCCGAAAGCCTGTCGCTTCACGTAACTTACACACATGCCAAGGCGGAATCTATCGGGTCGTATGTCCCCGGAAATCAGTGGGCTCCCAGTGGCAACCCCAACACCGGGTGGGTGGATCAGCTCAACCATGTCTTTTCGCGGTCGGTAAGCACCTACAGCGACATTAAACACTCGATTACCTTTTCGGGTGTCGGCACCTTGCCGTTCGGCAGGAACCGGCTGCTGCTTTCGAATGCGAACCGGCTGGTCGATGGCATCGTCAACGGCTGGAGGATCAGCCCGCTCTACACCTACTACAGCGGGTTTGCGTGGCGTCCCACAGACGACGGCGGCTCGGGATTGTCAAATGGTGGCCAAGGGACACCACTTTATGATCACGCGGGAAACTGGGAAATGGCATCCACTGGCGGGGCTATCAACAAGTCAATGGGTGTTAGCCACACCATCCTTCCTCCAGATGGTACGCACAAGGACAGCAGAATCCGTGGCGTGACGCCTTGCGTCGGCTACAAGGACACGGATTCGGGCGATATTATTCCCAGCCCCGCTGCGACCGCGGCCGCTTGCTCCAGCATTGATTTTGTGCGAGCGCCGAATTCGTACGCAGTGGGAAGGAACAATATCGACTTCGGCGTCCGTCAACCCGGCGCATACAGATTCGACACGGCGCTCTCCAAGAATGTCGGCATTCCCGAGGCCTCCAGGGTTTTCCTCGGGAACGGAGCGAACCTGCAAATTCGCGCCGATCTCATCAATGCATTCAATCACGCTACTTGGGACGAAGGCTACAATGTCGATCCAACCAGCATTGACTTCGGAACCATTGGGAAAGGACCCAATGGGCCAACCAACGCACCGCGGTATATTCAACTGTCAGCCAAGTTGAGCTGGTAGCGGAAAGGCCGGGCCCGTGTCAAAACGGACCCGGCCTTCACTGTCCAAATCGAATCGGAAGTCATTGCCTCAACTGTTTGCCGGGGGCGATATCGCCTGCTCAAGTGTTATGAAGCGCTCAGTGGATCACTGGTGTGGATCGACTTTCCCATGTTAATCCCGGTTCGGCGGCAACAATTCACTCCGGCCCCTGGCTCCCCGACGATTTCTTCTTTGGCATCCCTCCATGCCCAATCGCGGAATCGTTTGTTTGGGGGACGAGCGCGACCTGGATGCGCAAGTCACAATTCCCCGGCCGTGAGGCTCCCTTGGTGACCTTCCGAACCCACGAGCTGATATTGCACCGATTGCTCGTGGCCGAAAGGGACCTGGGATGAAATCAGGGCCTGTTTCACATGAAGCCTGGACAGCCAATCAACCAAGGGAGGCTTGAGTTGATAACAAATTCGCAACGATGACTTCAGCCAACTTCCGCGGAGGCTTTGAATCTTCCATGCCGAGATCATCACTGCGTCCGATCTTTACGTTCTCGCTCGGCTTTTCTGCAATTCTCTCTGCTCTGCCACGAGCAGCTCAATCGCTTGAGGCCACTAACCACAGCTCAGATTGCGCACCTAAACGGGTTGCCCCGGGATCTCACGGAGACCAGCAGGGCCGCGCGAAGCGGCTCAGATGGTACGGTAGAGTTATCGATCCCGATGAACAGCAGACCCATTGTTCTCGTCAACGTGAAACGCGGTAAGGGGGGGAATTGAAAGATCAAGAAGTCGGCCAGCCGCTTACAAAGATGCCCATGAGCATAACCATCCGTCCAGCAGGCTGCCAAAAGACAGGTGGCGTGTCACTCAGAAAGCTCGCAGTGGCTCTTGTCCTCATGAGCACGTTGGGCGCTGCTTCCGTGGCTCAGAATGCCCCTGTGCATCCAAACTGGCCGGGCCCCGGACAGCTATTCGTGGGGACTTGTTATCAGCCCATCGATCGCACTCCCGAGCAGATTGACGGCGACATTGCGATCATGCATCACGCCGGATTCAACGTTGTGCGCATGGGCGACCTGTCGTGGGATTCCTTCGAGCCGTCGCAAGGGAAGTTTGACTTTGCGTGGTTCGACAAGATCATGGACCAGATGCAGGCCAACGGCATCCGCGTGATTCTGGATATTCCAGGTTCGCCAGCGCCGATCTGGCTGCATCGCGCCTATCCTGGTGTCGATCTGGTCAGCCAGAATGGCACCCGCCTGCCTCCCGCCGAGCGCTACATGGACAATATCAGCGATCCGGGTTACGTGCGCGAACTGGGCATCATGGCGGACGCGCTGACTCAACACTACGCGCATCATCGGGCAGTGATCGCCATTGGCTACAACAACGAAATCGGCAACGGATTCATGTCGTACTCCGAAGCTGATCGGCAGCGGTTCATCGCATGGCTCAAAGAGAAGTACGGAACCATCGAAGATCTCAATAAGGCGTGGGCGACACAGCGCTGGTCGCGCCGGTTGAATAGCTTTGAAGATGTGGACCTGCCGCTCGCGGATGGGCCAGGACCTTCTGAACGCTATCTGGATCTGCATCGCTATTGGTCGGACGTTTCTGTTGCGCGGCTCAAGGAACTCGATGCGATTCGCCGCCGCAACGTGCCGGAGCTTCCATCGATCTCAAATCTGTGGGATTACGCGCCAAGGCGAGGCTTCGACTATCTCGCGACCTACAAGTCGTACGTGTCCTACGGCGCCGAGGGCTTCTACCCAGGCGACCCAGTCAGCGGCGCGTTCACCGCATTGATGGCCAAAGGCGATCTGGATACGCCCATCTGGTTCAACGAGTTCACAGCGGGCGGCGGAGGCTGGTATGGCGAGCCGGGCCGCAGCCGGATGTATGCGCATCTGGGACTCATGATGGGCGCTCAGGGCCTGCTGGCATGGACGTTCAACACTCATCTCGGCGGCGAGGAACAGGCGCTCTTCGGGTTGATCGACCACGATGGCGTTCCCTCGTGGAAAGTGGATGAATTCGCGCGCATTGCCGCGGAGTTCCGGCAGCTTTCGCAACTTGGATTCCCGCGCTATACGCACCCTCAGGTTGCCATTGCCTATTCCTTTGACTCTCTCATCGACTCACACCCGAACGGTCCGTCCAACACGACTCTTCAATACTTCAAGCCTTCCTATACGGAGCAGGTGCAGGGAGCTTTCGAGCCGTTCTTCCGCGAGAATATCGACACCGCCATCATCAACATCGGGCACGATAGCCTCTCGCCCTACAAGCTGGTTGTGGTTCCGGCAGACTATGTGATGGACGCCGCCAGCGCGAAGGCGCTTCGCGATTATGTGAGCGGCGGGGGAACAGTGTTGATGACGGCATTCTCCGCCAAAGTGGATGAGCATGGGCAGTGGTTCGACACTCCATTGCCTGGGAGGCTTAGCGACGTATTCGGACTGCGAACCGCGCAGTTCTATTCGCCGGCTGAAATGCCGGAATTCGAATGGGGGGGCAAGACGGTGAAGGCGGGCATCCGGTACTACGAGGTGCTGGAACCACGGACCGCACAAACGCTGGCGACATTCTCGAATATCGCCGGTCATCCACCCGCGGTTACGGTGAACCGATACGGCAAGGGGCAGGCTATCTACCTGGCGGCTCCCGCGCAACCGTCGCTCATCGGCCCAATCGTCCGCAGCTTCTATGAACCGCTGGGAATACAACCGGGCCCCAAAACGCCGGAAGGGGTCTACGCGCGCGTGATCAACGGGCGCACGCTCTATGTCAATACGACGAATGAGGAGAAGGACGTCGCCGTCGGCATGAAGGCGCACGGAGTTCTGTCTCGCCACTCGTACGATGGCAAAATGGAACTGGGTCCTTATCAGGTGGATCTTGTGGAGTAAGAACGCTACGTTTGGTGGCTACAGCGAGGAAGGCAACTATGCGGCACGGAGGATGTAAGAAATCGGCCCTCATTCTACTTTTGGCGCTTGCTTCGATGACGTTCGAAGCAGGCGCTCAGACGGATTATCCGTTTCGCGATCCTAAACTAGGCGACGACGCACGCATTGCCGATTTGTTGCAGCGCCTGACGCTGGAGGAAAAGGTCGAGCTCATGGACGGCCACGCCAAGATTCCGCGCCTCCACCTTGTGCTGTCCGACGAAGCGGAGGGCCTGCACGGTCTCGCGCTGGGCGGCCCAGGCGGGTGGGGGCCGCGCGGTCTTCAGCCTCTGCCCACCACGACTTTTCCGCAGGAGAAGGGCCTGGGTGAAACCTGGGATTCCGCGTTGATGAAGAAGGTCGGCGCGCTCGAAGGAGAAGAGGCGCGCTACTACTACCAGAACCCGATCTTCGATTTCGGCGGAATCGTGGTGCGCGCGCCGAACACCGACCTGAGCCGCGATCCGCGCTGGGGCCGCACCGAGGAGTCGATGGGCGAAGACCCTTACCTCGTCGGCGCCATGTCGGTCGCATTCATCCGCGGATTGCAGGGACCCGATCCGAACCATTGGCAGGCGGCTTCGCTCATGAAGCACTTCCTGGCCAACGAAAACGAGCATGGGCGCACTTATACTTCGTCCGATTTCGACCAGCGCCTCTTCCGCGAGTATTACTCCGTCCCGTTCCGAATGGGCTTTGAGCAGGGCGGCTCCCGTGCCGCGATGGCCGCCTACAACTCCTGGAACGGCACGCCGATGATGATCCATCCAATCCTGAAAAGCGTCATGGTCAACGAATGGGGAAACGACGGCATCATCTGCACGGACGGAGGCGCTCTCGGGCTGCTGATTACCGATCACAAGAGTTTTCCCGACAAGGAACACGGCTCCGCCGCGGCGGTCAAGGCCGGCATCAATCGATTCCTTGATGAATACAAGCCAGACCTGACCAAGGCGCTCAAAGACGGCCTGCTGACTGAAACCGAGATGGACGCCACGCTCAAGAACCTTCTGCGGGTTCACGTTCGTCTGGGCGAGTTGGACCCTTCTGGAGTGGGTCCGTACGCGAAGATCGGGCGCGAATCGGGAGGCCAGCTTCCACCCTGGGATCGCCCGTCGAGCAGGGAACTGGTGCGCCAGGCAACGGACGAGTCAATCGTTCTGCTCAAGAACGACCACAACATGCTCCCGCTGGATCGCGCGAAGCTCAAGACCATCGCCGTGATCGGCCCGTGGACAAACGAGGTTCTGCTCGACTGGTACAGCGGCACGCCTCCTTATAGCGTCAGCATTGTGCAAGGCTTCAAGGAAGCTGCCAAGGGCGCCAATGTCCTGTTTGCCGATGGGTCCGACTTAGCCGAGGCGCAGACTCTGGCGCGCAATGCGGATGTCGCTATCGTCGTGGTTGGAAACCATCCGACCTGCAATGCCAGATGGGACCAGTGTCCTGTGCCCTCGAATGGCAAAGAAGACGTTGACCGCAAGACCATCGTCCTGGAGCAGGAAGAGCTAGTGAAGCAGATCTTCGCCGTCAACCCGCATACCGTCGAGGTGCTCCGCTCCAGCTTTCCATACGCGATCGTCTGGAGCGAGCAGAACCTGCCCGCCATTGTACACATGACGCACAACAGCGAAGAAGAAGGCCACGGGCTCGCCGACGTGCTCTTCGGCGACTACTCGCCCGCCGGCCGCTTGAACCAGACCTGGCCCACGGGCGACGCGCAGTTGCCACCCATGATGGACTACGACATCCGCCATGGCCGCACCTATATGTACGCAAAGGAAGAGCCGCTCTACGCGTTCGGTTACGGCCTCAGTTACACTTCGTTCGCATATGAAGATCTGTGTCTGAGCGCGCCTGGTGTAGACGCCAGCGGCAAGGTCGAGGTCACTGTGAGGGTCAAGAATGCCGGCTCGCGCGCGAGCGACGAGGTGGTGCAGATGTATGTGCACCACCTTGGCTCCGCCGTCGAACGTCCACAAATCGAGCTCAAGGGATTTGAACGGGTTCATATCGAGCCGGGTGCGGAAAAGAACGTCACATTCGAACTCAAGCCGCATGACCTCGCCTATTGGGATGACGCGCGCCATGCGTGGCGTATCGAAGAGGAGCAGGTGCGCGTGCTCGCCGGCGGGTCGAGCGACAAACTGCCGGTTCAGGCGACCCTCCGGATCGAGACCGACGGAGAGTACAAGCCGTAGTGCGATGCGGGCCAGTCCAGACCCGCCTGTGCCGGGATGATGCCTTACGGCGTTTCACCCCGCGTAGAATCGAATGCCTTGAAGGCGCCGTATTGCGCGATTGTAGTTGTGGCTGGACAGTGAGCCGGAATACGAATGAATACGGAGCGATACAGTATCCTGGATTTCTCAGAGCAAGCAGGATACTGTGATTCAGCAGCCCAGCATCAGTGGATTTCCAAAAAGGTGGCAGGCCAACTATGAAACGCAGATCATTTCTTACGGGCGGACTGTCCATATTCGCGCTGGCTCGCGTGGCGCACGCGTTGGGAGAGTCGCAGTTCTTTCAAGGCGAAAATCCGCAAGGCCCCTTCCTGCCATTCTGGGAGTCTCTCAAATCCTATCGTTGCCCGGAGTGGTTTCGCGACGCGAAGTTCGGAATCTGGGCGCATTGGAGCCCGCAGTGCGTCCCCGAACAGGGCGACTGGTACGCGCGGAATATGTACATCCAGGGCTCGGGTCAATATGAGTTCCACCTCAAGCAATATGGGCACCCCTCGCAGTTTGGATACAAAGACATTTGCCATCTATGGAAGGCGGAGCGATGGGACCCCGACGCGCTGGTCAAGCTATACAAGCGGGCTGGCGCGGAGTATCTCGTCTCCCTGGCGACCCATCACGATAACTTCGACTGCTGGAATTCGAAGCACCAGAGTTGGAATGCGGTGAACGTCGGGCCGAAGCGCGACATCGTAGGTACCTGGGCAAAGGCGGCGCGCGCAAATGGATTGCGCTTCGGGGTCAGCTATCACGGCACCCCGCATCGCACCTGGGATGAGTTTCTCCCCGTCCGCTATAAAAGCGACACGACAGGTCCGCTGGCCGGAGTTCCCTACGATGGAATGCAGACAATCGCCGATGGCAAAGGCAAGTGGTGGGAGGGAATGGATCCACAGTTGCTCAACGGCAAGCCCCACAAGAAAAACACGCCTTGCCCGGAGTTCGTTCAGCAGTTCATGCTTCGCGTGCAGGATGTGATCGATCAGTACAGCCCGGACATCCTCAACTTCGACGACGGAACAAAGTTCAGCTTTGACGATGGTGGGACCGGCGCTCCGGATCTGAAGGTGTGGTTGGGCATTCCGGATCTTGCTCCTCAGATTATGGCTTACTACTACAACAAGAACATCCAGACTCACTCGGGGCGTTTGGAAGGCGTGGTGGATCTGAAAGAAGTTGAAGAGCCGATCTGGGGTACGCTGACTCGCGACCTCGAAGGCAGCCTGACAGACACCCTGCAAGTGAGCCCGTGGCAGACGGAGGCATGTATCGGGGAGTGGCACTATAAGCGTGCGCTCTTCGAGAACCATTCTTACCAGAAAACTTCGCTGTTGATTCCTCTCCTGGTCGATATTGTCAGCAAGAATGGGAATCTGCTCTTGAGCATTCCCTTGCCTGGCCACGGAGAACCCGACAGCGATGAGATAGCATTCCTGGATGAGCTTGCCCAGTGGCAGGAGATCAACAGCGAGGCAATCAAGGGCACACGCCCGTGGAAGATTTTCGGTGAAGGACCGTCGACCGAGATCAGAAACGTCCCCGCATATCAGTTTTCCAAATACAAATTCGATCACACGGACATACGCTTCACAACCAAAGGGGATGTTTTGTACGCATTCGCGCTTGGCTGGCCCTCGGATAACCGGGTGCTCATCAAATCGCTCGCAAGCGCCGCACCGTACTACGAGCGTCAGATTCGCAAGGTCCAGTTGCTTGGGGCGAAGGGCGAGGTCAGTTGGACGAGGAGGGCGGATGGACTCAGTATCCAGGTTCCGCATGATCCGCCCTGTCATCACGCCTATTGCTTCAAGATATTGCCGGTATGATGACGGCCATGGGCTGGATGCCAACAATGGAGCGATGCCGAGCAATTCAATGCGCTCTTATAGCTGCGCAGCGATCTCGCGCTGCGTTGAAATCGAGGATTTTTTAAGATGAGGATCATCCAATACCAACACGCGAAGGGGTCTATGAAGAAGTTGAGTGAAAGGGCTGGAATAACGCTCTCGATCTGTCTATTTGCAATTCTCTCTCTGGCTCACGGACAATCGCCCGCGAAAGCGAATGAGCCTGGGTCAGATCCGATTGAGTATTCCATTGTGCAATCTATTTCCGCCAATGACTCCAGCGCCGTGATTGCAGAAAAGGCGGCGAAGGTTTTGCCTCGCCCCAATCAGACGGCTTGGATGCGGCTGGAGCGGACATTCTTTATCCACTTTGGCCCGAATACCTTCAGAGGGGTGGAATGGGGCACAGGCCGCGAAGATCCGTCGGTATTCAACCCTTCGGAACTCGATGCAGACCAATGGGTCCGCGCCATCAAAGAGTCTGGCGGCAAGATGGTGGTTCTGGTTTGCAAGCATCACGATGGATTCAACTTGTGGCCCACCCGCTACTCTGACCATTCGGTTGCGGCCAGCCCGTGGCGCGGTGGGAAGGGCAACCTGGTCCGGGAGGTTGCCGATGCAGCAAGAAAATACGGCGTCGAGCTGGGAGTTTATCTTTCTCCCGCGGACCTTTACCAGTTGCGGACGAACCCCACAAATCCCAGCGGCTACTACGGAAACGAAAGTGAAAAGCTTCGGTCCGCGATTCCCACCGATCCATCCAGCTTCAAGACAAACCCTTTCAAGGGACGCGAACCTGCCCCAGGATTCAAGAATTTCACTTACCAGGTGGATGACTACAACCGCTACTTCCTGAATGAGCTTTACGAATTGCTGACAGAATACGGGCCGATTCGCGAGGTTTGGTTCGATGGCGCCAATCCGGACCCAAGTGTTCATGAAGATTACGACTATGCCGCATGGTACGACTTGATCCGTCAGTTGCAACCACAAGCAATGATCTTTGGCAAAGGGCCGGACGCACGTTGGGTCGGCAACGAAAGCGGGATTGGCCGCACCACGGAATGGAGCGTCGTTCCTCTGTCCTCATCGCCTGATACCTTCAATTGGCCGGACATGACTGCCCAGGATCTCGGCAGCCGCTCCAAGCTCACACCTGGTTCCTATCTCTGGTGGTATCCGGCGGAGGTCAATGAGCCCATCCTCTACGGTTGGTTCTGGCACCCGAAGAAACACGTACGGAGTGCCGCGGATCTGATTGACATCTACTACACGTCCGTCGGCCGCAATGGCAACATGCTGTTGAACCTCTCGCCGGACACGCGCGGGTTGATACCGGACAAACAGCTTGCGCAACTGCACCTGATGGCACAGGTCGTCGATGAGACCTTCGCTAAGGACCTTGCTGTTGGCGGCAAACTCACCGCAGACAGTTGCAACAAGGCGAACGGAGCTTCGCTGGCTTTGGATGGGAATCTGGACACATGGTGGGAAGCCGCTCCTGGACAGAGGACAGCGACCCTGACGCTGAAGCTGCCGAAAGTTGTGGCGTTCGATGTTGTTTCCTTGCAGGAAGCGGTGGATCACCGCGGCCAGCGCATTGAGTCCTTCAGCGTTGATGTTTGGGACGGCTCGACGTGGAAGACGATGGACGAGCAGACAACGGTAGGCCACAAGAGGCTGCTGCGGTGGGACTCGCCCGTTTCGACTGACCAGGTGCGTATCCGCATCACCGGTTCGCGACTTGAGCCGACGCTGGCCGAACTGGGACTATTCAAGCAGGCCGAACTCGTTCACCCCCCCGTCATCTCCGAGCGCGACATCAATGGCTCAGTCACGATCGGCAGCGCGAAGGGGCTACCCGTGGTTTACACGTTGGACGGCACAGTGCCCACTTCGAGGTCCACCGTTTACAGTTCGGCCATCGCCCTCCCGCGTGGCGGCGAGGTCTATGCCGCCTGCGTGGCTCCGGATGGGCGGCTCGGCATGGTGACTTCGAAATACTTCGCCGGTCTGGCGCCGATTGGCTGGAAGGTCGTGAGCGCGAGTAGTCAGGAAGCCAACAGTCCCGCGACTTATGCGATTGACGGCAATCCGTCCACAATATGGAAAACTCGCCTGGATGCAGATAAGTCGTTGCCGAACCAGATCACGGTAGATATGGGAAGTGCGCAGCGGATTGCCGGATTCACGTATCTCCCGCGCCAGGACGGAAGTCACGATGGCGTTGTCGAAGACTATCGTTTCGAGACCAGCGTGGATGGACACGACTGGATCACAAATGTCGACTCGGGTCGATTTGGAAACATCAAGAATAATCCCGAACTTCAGGAGGTGCCAATTGCGCCGGTCAGCGCACGTTTCTTCCGATTCACGGCATTGAAGGAGATTGGCGCCAACGGTCTGACCAGCGTGGCGGAGATTTCCGTTTTGTCCGCCGAAGACAAAGCGGGTCGCTGATGCGTTTCGCGCGTAGAATGCCGCCGCCAAACGCGATTCTTGTAACCCTGACGCGTGTCCGATCAGGCCAGCACAAAACAATCTGACAACATGCAAGATCGGAGAGTCACAATGCACGATGTTCGAACTATTCTCTGTAATGTCTGTCTAAGTGCCCTTGTCTTCTCGATGTCTGGCGCTGTTCTCCTGAGCGAGTCCATCTCAGCGGCGCAGAGTGCCACTCCATCCCCGGATGCGACCCGGAAATCGGAGTTGGCCGGCCTGCCCGCTCTCGCTGGGGAATGGATCGTAGTCAACGGAGAGAATGGAATTGCCAGCGTGCGCGATGGCATTCTGCGCATTGCGCCCGCGCCCCGCACCAATCTGTTTCATGCGCCCGACGATGGCTTCGTTGTGGTGAATGCGCCGATGGTGCTGTTTGCGCCGGAGGGCGACTTCACGTTCAAAGCCAAGGTCTCGGCGCAACTGGTGGATGTTTATGATGTGGCCGCCTTGGTGGCATACGGAGACGACAAGCATTGGGCCAAGCTCTGCTTTGAGAATTCGGCACTGCAAGAAGCGACAGTGGTGACGGTTGTGACGCGGGAGCGCTCGGACGATGCGAATTCCGAGACCGTGGCATCGCCCTTTGTCTATCTGGCCATTGCGCGCAAGGGCAATGAATACTCCATGCACTTTTCGCGCGACGGGAAGCAATGGCGGCTGGCGCGGCATTTCCAACTGCCATCCGAACCGAAACTGCGTCTCGGCTTTGCCGCGCACACGGATTCCAAAGGTCAGTTTGCTGCCGACTTTTCGGACATCGTCTATCGCCCTGCCGCACCCGCCAACATGCGTCAACTGAACTCCGCCGATCTCGGCGGACCGGCCCAACGCTAGGGGGCCAGGGGGATGGACAAAGCCGCTGTTGCCGTCGAATCACAGGAAGGGGCGATCCGCGCCGCAGTGAACATCAAACGCTACTATCGCCCGGAACTCGACGTGTTCCGCTTCATTGCCTTCATGATGGTCTTCATTGTCCATCGGATGGACTTCATTCCCATCGACCCGGCGCAGCATTATTGGCTCTACAACGTCTGCCTTCTCGGCGATCTTGGCGTGCCGGTTTTCTTCCTGCTCAGCGCATTTCTCATTACTGAACTGCTCTTCCGCGAGAGCGACGAGACCGGCGCCATCCGACTGAAGGCCTTCTATATGCGCCGCATCTTGCGCATCTGGCCCTTGTATTTTCTGGTCTTTTTCGGCTTGGTTGCGCTGAATCAGTTTCTCCCCTACGCAGGCGCCAAAGATCCAGCCTCCTGGCTTGCCTTCACCGTTTTTGCCGGCAACTGGTGGATATGCCTCCACGGTTGGATTCCAGCCTATCCCGTCAATCCCTTGTGGAGCATCTCGGTCGAAGAGCAGTTCTACATCGCCATTCCCATCATCGCGCGATTCTGCCATCGTTCAGGCGCGACGGCAATTTCGCTGGTTCTTATTGCTGTTTCGCATGTGTCGGTCGTGCTCTATGCGATGCATCCCACCAATGGATTCAGCAGCCAATGGACGAACAGCTTTGTCCAGTTCCAGTTCTTCGCCGCCGGAACACTGCTCTCCATCTATCTCAAGGGCCGCGTCCCACAATGGCCGGCCGCACTGCGCCTCGTTGCAGCCCTGGCCGGAATCGGCTGCTGGCTGGTTGCCTCCATCACCTTCGGAGTCCAGGCGGACACTCCGCACTCAACCGTTGTGCAAGCCCCGATAGGCTGGACGCTCGTCCTGGCAGGAACCCTTCTACTCTTTCTCAGCATGCTCGGCTTTCCTTCCAAATACCTGCCCGGGCCGATCGTGTACCTGGGGCGCATCTCTTACGGTCTGTATCTGTTCCATGAGCTCGTCTATTGGCTGATCTTCTCTCCGGGCGAAGCGTGGCTCGCTCGTCTGAGCCAGTCGCTTCATCTCGCCGGCTGCAGAAACGGCATAGGGACAGTCCTCGCCTTTTGCCTCACCGTTCTTGTCGCCCACACGTCGTACCGGCTCTACGAAAGGCCATTCCTGCGCCTTAAAAGCCGCTTCACTATCGTTCCCTCACGAGACGAAGGAGACTCATGACACCGCACCCCTCGTGGTCGTCCTCACCAGTTTTGTCTTTGTTCAAGCCGTCCTTCTATACTCGATTTTTGAACTGGGTGTCCAGGAACCATGCGGCCTGCCGGTTCGAGGAGTGAACGAACATGTTCCACCATTTGCATGGCGCGGCTCGCCGGTCGGGAATCCTGGCCTACGCATGCACGGTGGCTCTGGCCATCTCGCAACCTCTCTGGCCGGCATCGTGCGTCGGGCCCGCGCCTTTGGAGGCGCGGGTTCACTCCCACCCGGATGCCGACGCCTATGCGGCTTTGGGCATCTGGTTCGGTGAGAACCATGAATCCGAATGCGCCGTTCAAGCCTTTCAAAATGGACTCAAGCTGGAACCCAATTCGCCCCGCCTCTCTTATCTCCTCGGATTGAGTTTCTACACCGCCGGAAGGCTGCAAGAGTCCGTCGCTCCTCTTCAGCGTTCAGTTGAACTGCATCCCAAAGAAGAAAAGGCGCATCTCTTGCTCGCCTCAGCTTTGGCCGAATTAGGCCGCAGCAAGGAGGCTTTCGTCGAGTGGCAAGCGGCGCTCAGAATCGATCCCAATTCCAAGATGGCGTTGGATGGAATCGCCAAGATACTTCTCGCTGCTGGCGACAATGAGACCGTCATCGCCCAACTTTCAACGATGCAACTGGATGAGAACCTCACCCTCGATCTGGCCATCGCTTACGGAAGAGCGGGGCAGCTCGACAACGCCGCGGGCACCCTGAACCAGGGGCTGAAGACCTACCCCAACTCAACGACGCTTACGTCATCGCTCGTTTCCGTTTACGTCAAGCAGGTGCGCCTCGAAGAGGCCCGCAAGGTTGCAGAGCAACTGGCCCGCCGCAATCCAAGCGATGTCGAGGCCCAGCGCGTATATCTGCAGGTGCTGGTCTTGAATGCGGAGAATCAGACCGCAATGCCGCTGGCTCGCAAGCTCCTGGCACAGGTCCCGCACGATGCCGATTGTCTCTATTTGAACGGCGTGCTGGAACGCACTGCCGGCGACTTTGCCGCCGCGCGCAAGCACCTGGAGGAAGCGGCCAGGCTCGATCCCAACCGCTACAGCACCCGCTTCAATCTCGGTTGCACGTTGGAGCAGCTTCAAGACAACGCAGGCGCCAAGGAGCAATTGCAAAAGGCGATCGAGCTGGACCCGACCGAGCCGGAGAGCCGCTTCGAACTGGCCAAGGTTCTGCGCAACCTGGGCGAAACCGATGCGGCGCAACAACAGCTGCTTCTTTACCAGAAGCAACTCAAGGACAAATCGGACCGCGCCTTGGCGGCGCAAAAATCATCGCAGGCCCAGGAAGCGGTGCGATTGGGCGACAAGCAAAAGGCCGTTGCGCTCTACCGGGAGGCGATCGCGGCTCTGCCGGAAAACGCCGGATTGCCCTATCAGTTGGCACTGCTGTTGAGCGAGCTCAACGACACGAGAGGCGAGCGAGCCGCGCTCGAACAGGCTGTAAAAATTGATCCCGTCTTTGCGCTGGCACAGTATCAGCTTGGCTATTTGGACTCTCGCGAAGGCGATACGGTTGACGCCGAGCGGCAGTACCGGCTGGCAATCAAGGCCTCTCCCGGCTATCTGCAGGCATGGCTTGCTCTTGCCGCCACATTGGCCATGGAGTCGCGCATTCCCGATGCACTGCAAGCCGTTGACAGCGCGCTCAAGATTGCTCCAGATGACAACAGAGCACTTGAACTCCGCAAGAGCCTGGCCGCCGGTCAGACACAACGCTAACCTGGGCGGCAATACCGTTTATGGAGAATGGCAGCAGTGAGGAGCAGCAATCCATTTGCTCGTAGCACCCGCCGCGAACTGCTGCTGACCATTCCTGCCGCGGTCCTCGGCTCCTTGTTCTCCAGCAAACTCGACGCTGCGCCCGGATCGACAAAATCTCTCCCGCCCTTTTCGCGCTTTGTGGATGTGGCACAAGCTGCTGGCCTGACTGAGCCTACAATTTGCGGCGAGCAGGACAGCTTCACCTATATCGTCGAGTCCATGGCAACCGGCTGTGCCTTCTTGGACTACGACAACGATGGCTGGATGGACATCTTCATCCTCAGCAGCCGGAAGCTTGAGAACACCCCAGCAGGCGCCACCAATCGCCTCTACAAGAACAACCGCGACGGCACATTCTCGGATGTGACGGTCAAGGCTGGCTTGGTCGACATCGGATGGGCACAGGGCGTTTGCGTTGGAGACTACAACAACGACGGCTTCGAGGATCTCTTCCTCACCTATTACGGCCAGAATCGTCTCTATCGCAACAACGGCGATGGCACCTTCACCAATGTGACCGGGCTAGCCGGCCTGCTTCACCCCAAGGCGCGCTTCAGCAGCGGATGCACTTTTTTGGATTACAACCGCGACGGACTGCTCGACCTTTTCGTCGCCAACTATCTGGAGATCGACCTGGCCACCGCGCCCAGGCCCTCGCTTTCAGTGGCCAACTGCAATGCTGAAAACGTGCCGGTCAACTGCGGTCCCACCGGTCTTGCCAAGTCCCAGAACTATCTCTACCGCAACAATGGCGACGGCACTTTTACTGACGTGTCGAAGGAGTCCGGGGTCGGCGGCTTTCGCGAATCGTACTGCCTGACCGCGTCCAGTTTCGACGTGGATGAAGACGGATGGCCGGATATTGTCGTCGCATGTGACACGTCGCCTTCGTTATTACTGATGAACAACCATGACGGGACCTTTCGCGAAGAGGCCTTGATTCGAGGCATCGCGGTGAGCGCCGACGGACACCAGATGGGTGGCATGGGCCTGGGGATAGGCGACTACAATCTGGACGGGCACACGGATCTGGTCAAGAGTCACTTTATCGATCAAGCCACTGGCATTTATAGCAACGACGGCAAGGGCAATTTCGACGACCGGACGATTCAGGCCGGTCTCAACAACGAAACCCGCTACGTCAGCTTCGGCGCAGGTCTGGTCGACTTCGACAACGACGGCTACCCGGACATCCTCATCTCCACAGGTTCCGTCTATCCTGAACTTGATCGCATCTCTGCCAGGTATGCGATGCGCACGCCCCGCGTCCTTTTTCGCAATCGGGGCGACGGCACCTTCGCCGAAGTGGGTTCGGAGGCCGGTCCGGGTATCGTTGCCCGCCACTGCGGACGAGGCATGGCCTTTGGCGACTTCGACAACGACGGCGATATGGATGTCCTGATCATGAACGTCAATGAGCCGCCTTCGTTGTTGCGCAACGACGCTCCTGCCGGCGGCCACTGGATCAAGATCCGTCTTGAGGGCGTGAAGAGCAACCGCAGCGCCATTGGGGCGCGCGTCCTGGCTCATTACGGCGGCAAGGTGCAGGCGCAGGAAGTACTCAGTCAATCCAGTTATCTTTCCGCCAGCGATCCGCGTCTTCACTTTGGCCTGGGCGCCGCGACAACCGCCGACATTGAGGTCCATTGGCCCCTCGGGCTCGTCGAGAAGTACTCCGCGCTTGCGACGGGTCAACTTGTCACCATCCGAGAGGGCGCAGGCATCGTAAAGGGCCGCCCCTTCGGCAAATTCTGAATCTTCCATCCGCAACTCGCGACGTTTCGCGGACCCACGGCGCCGGAATCGATAGCGTAAGGCCAATGTTCGTCGATCTGCCTAAGCATGGTCCTGGATTCACGATCGTGGGCCATAAACTCATTGAGTTTGCTTTACCTTTGAATCAGGAATAGGTCCTCGGAGGCGCCCATGTCGTCGGTGATGGTTCTGGGGCCCCGCATCATCGCCGAATCACGTTCCCAGACGCGGCGGTTCGCGCATAACCCGCATTCCCGCAAGGCGGCGTCGAAACGTCATTCCAGCACCCTTTTGAACACCCTGAATTCAATCAAACCTGTGATTTGTGTTCCAAACATCCGCCGCGAAAAGACGAAGGTCCGTTAGGATTGTTCAAGACTGTGGCGTTATCGGGACCAATCCCCTGAATGTGAATGCCGCTCAACCCATGCTCAACGAGTGCATTGCCCTGTTAACCGGCCAATTGAGAAGCCATGCCTCACTGGCTCAGTTTAGAACCGAGACCAAGTATGATTGCGTCTTGGGTGAACGGGGCTGTCGCATCCTGGCCTAACCTAAGCAGAGGTCCTATTTGTGAACCAGAACTTCGCCGTAATTATCCTTGGCGGTACCGGACAGGTCGGCGGTGCAGCCGTCGCGGAACTGCTGGCAACTGCGGAATGCCGCGAAGTGGTGATGATAACCAGAAAGCCCATTGCGGCACGATCACGGGTACGCAACGTCGTTTTTGATACTGGCGCTGCTGACTTTGCCGAGCGCACCGCGACTCTTGCCCGCGGAGTTTTGAGCCAAGGTCCCGTCAGTGCCGTCAGCTGTGTAGGTGTCGGTTCTGGAACGAGGCGCTGGACCGAAGAAGAATTGCAACGGCTTGAGGTCGGCGTCGTTGGCGCCTTTGCGTTTGGATGCCATGACGCCGGAATCGCCCAGTTTTGCCTACTCTCAGCTGCAGGGAGCACAGCTCGCAGCCGGTTTCGCTATGTGCGAATCATGGGCATGAAGGAAGACACAGCGCGTAATGCCGGTTTTGCCCGCCTCGCCATATTCCGCCCTGGCATTATTGTCGGCAACGCTCATACCCCGGCCTGGGTCGGTTGGTTGGGAAACCTTGTGCCTGGCCCGTTTGGCAATATTGATCAGCGAATTCTCGGTCGCTCAATCGCCGCAGAGATAGCTTTGCACAGTCGAGAGGCTGGTGAAGTTACCCGCGAAAACGCAGCAATGAAAAAACTTGCCGCGCAGTTCAATAACGTCATTTAGGAATCCTCGCCTGGGGCCCAGGCTAAATTGTTGGCGAGAGGAAAAACCGGCGAGCCGCATTCTTCCGAACTGGTCGCCGGAGTCAAGCCAACGGTCTGTCTCTTCGTGTGCCGAATGATTTGGGTGGCCATCCCCTCCGGGACAATTCTCGTTGCCACCAAATCGCCCAAGCGCGAATTCAACCACCGAAGAGTTGGAAACTCGGGTTTGGCCTGTTGTTAGCTGCCAGTTTGGCGGCGCTGATTCGCGTAAAGATGAAAGCAACCTCCGGCGCGACGGCGGGAAGTGCCGGAGACTCAGAGTCTGCAACGATGCCCGGCATCGCGCGCGCTTCAAAATGCGAGCCAAGGGCCTCTGGCAATGTCAGAAGCCCCTGGCCTCGTCATTGAACAGTGACAACGACTCTCTGATACCGCGTCAGCGGAGGCGTGCCGTCGTCTGTCGCTTCGAGAATTGCGTTGATCGTCTGCCCGGGCTTTGCGTCGTGCGGCACACTGAAAGTTGTTGTCAGAGCAGCTGGATCGGAGAAATTGATGTCGCCCGGATACGTGCCCGCATCGTTATACTGCCACCACGTCGACCTAACCGTATTATGGTCCGGGTCCGAAACCTCTCCGTGTAGCTGTACGGTGCTGCCAGGGGCGGCAGAGATAGCCAGCGGCCCTCTGATTGTGACCACAGGCGGGTGATTGGCATCGCTGAACTTCGGCGTCACGGACCACTGCACCCGCGCGGCAAAGTCGTTCTGTGCCGCTGCCAAGAAGCGGGCATTGATTGCTGCCGTACGGGGCGGGACAGGAGGAAAGTGAAAGTTGGACATATCGATCGATCGTTTTTCTTTCGGGGCGGTGACCTTGTTGGCATCGCTCCCGGCCGGCGCCAATCCCCGGGCGACGCCCGAGGTGTCCGCGGGCATATTCGGCGGAGGGGCCCCGAATGGCGAAAAGCCCATTCCACCTGGATGCGCTCTCCCACCCCATCCACCCCATTGCGGATCATCGTAGGCTCGCAGACCATTACCAATCAAATTGATGAACGTCGGCGTGTCGCCCTCGCCGAGGAACGATCCCTTCGGCTGCGGAGGTATCCAGACCATATATCCCATCTGCTTGAGCTGTTCGCTCGTATAGCCCGATAGTCCGAAATAGTCCGCCCGATCGCCTTTTACCATCTGTTTTCCGTCGCCCCAAATGCGATAGAGAGCGCCCAGCGGCCCGCGGGCCGAGATGTTTTCATGCGTCCATTCGGGGCTGAAGTAAGTCTTGACTTCGGGGGCTAATTGACTCTGAGCGACGTAGCCAAAGTTGATTCCTGAAAACTCGTATTCGCGCACGTCGGGCCAGTTCGGACGGATATATGCGGCGCCGGTGCCGTCTTGATCGCCGGACGGGACGATAATGAGTTTGCGCGACACTTTCTCGCGAATCGCCTCCCATCGTGGCGTCTTCGCGAATTGATCGTAAATGGATTTCAGCGCGCGCGCGATCGTGCTCTCGCCACCCTGTGCGGTCACGTAGAGCGGCCCGGGTTTGTCGTCAAGCAAAAGAGACTTGATCAGGTTCGATCCATCTGTGTCTTTCGAAAAATCGCCGTCGAAATCGACGTTGCCCCACTTGATCTTCGATTTGAGCTCATCGGGCGAAGGATAATTCGGCTCGTGGACCTTCAGATTCCGATAGGCCTTTGCGTACGCATCCACAATGTCATCGATAAAGCGCTCGTCTGGAGAGAAGCGCCACGACGTACACGGGCAGAGACCGAGCCGCGCGTACTCGCGGTCTGCGATGTACTGCGTCGTGCCCTTCCCGTCGCCTCTCCAGTGGAACTGGCTGCTGACGTAAACAAGGCCTTCAAACCTCACGTCCGAGCTATAGAGGATGGCACGAATAATCGTATTGTTGTCGTCGAGCTCAGGATCGGCTGTAATCACGACCCTGGGTTTCACCGCATCCCCGCCCCGTTGATGAGCGGCCCCCGCAATGGATGCAATCGGCATCAAGGCCAATGTCCAACAGCAAACGTGCTTCAACATGATCTGCACAATTCTTATACGCATTGCAAATACCCCACCAGATTCTTTCAAGATAGGACGGAGCGCCCCTTCCATCAGACAGCTCCTAGAGGCCCGCGCCCTCCTGAATGTTGGCGCAACTCACTCCCAGCGAACACCGTCTGCATTCGATCTGGAATTGGTGCGCTTATGCCTAGCCGTTTCATATGAAGACAGCGTTCAGAGCCGGCAACGGTTTTTGAAAACAGGTCCCGACAACGAAGTTCAATCCGAGGCAGCTATCCCGGCATGAAGACATATTTCCGTCGCGTTCCTCGGAACTCACATGCAAGTGCAACTCGTGGAAGTACGACTTCGAAATGTCTCAATTGAGTGAGGCGCAGTTGCCGCATCGCTGTCAGGAAGCAAAATGGAGGTTCATGAATTGGAAGAGCGTTTTGAGAGCGAACTGCATCTGACGCGGTGTCATGTTGGTAGCAGTTGAAGAAATGGTTCAGAACGTGGGCGTCGTGGGTCCGTTTTCTGGCTCCGCAAAGCCCGGAGTGTTCTTGATGGTGAAGCCCCCCGCCCCAAGCCGCAGGTTCGGCAGGGCGGAAATCGTGAACCTCTTGACAAGATCCACCTTGAACTCCTTTCGCAAACGGCCTGTCAGCAGCGGCTCGCGTGCTCGTCAAAACCTGCTCCGCTGAAGACAGCACCTGAGTAGATCTTCTTGCCTTGATATCCGCCGCTGCCCTTCTTCTCTCCAAAAGCCTCACCCGAGCCAAATCTCCCCTGTTCTGACAGAAAGCACCTCACCGTCAAAATCGGAGTTCCGATGAAAAGCTACGCCCGATCATGCTGGGCAGTCAAGAGAATCTGCTGTACAGCATAAATATGCACATGGAGACGGAGAGAAAACGCTCCCGGGCGGCGCGGGCCGCTGAAAGCGCTGCCTACCAAGTGATCCTGGTTTGTCCTGGCTGGCCCAAGGCTATGGAGACAGTTGGCGGCAGCGCTTTGTCGAGCATCGCATAGCCGGTATCCACGATGAATTGCCGCCTGCCCGGCCACGCTGTATTTCAGATGGGCTGGTGTCCGCGTTGCTGCGTCGCGCCCTCAAGAAGGGGCCGCCTGCTGGGAATGCGCGTCCCTGTGTGAAGTTTTGCATGACAAAGAACAGCATAATCATGCGCCTAAGCATATTGTTCTTGACGAGGGATGGCTGTTTGCAATAATGTTGCGACGCATCTGAAATCAAGCGTCGGTTGGTCGGCTCTTCGGGTCGGAGCTGCAATTTCCGGTTTGCAACGGACTGCCAGGTATCGAGGCGGGACAGACTGGTCGGCTCGAAGCCGGTTAGGTCATCGTCGAGATGGTTGGCCATTTTTGAAGGAGTGTAGCGCTCTATGATTCTACGTTTATGGCCGTCGAACAGCCTTTTTCTATTCGCGGCGTTACTCTCAGCCACATGCCTGGCTCAATCTTCTGGCTCGCCGCAACAGACGAGCAACTGTGTGCCCTCGGGCACCCTGGCCGCCTGGCTGAACCACGCGGCGCCGCTGGAGTCTCCGGAAATATCCGCAGATGGGCAAGTGAAGCTGCGGTTTTGTGCCCCAGAGGCAACCTCTGTCCGGGTTATCGGAGACTGGAATGCGATGAGTCCGACGGGTGAAGCTCTGACGAAGGATGCGCAAGGCATCTGGTCCCTCTCCATCGGACCGATGAAGCCTGAGTTCTACGAGTACCACTTCATTGTGGACGGCGTAAAGACAATCGATCCCAACAACGTCCACTCAAACAACGATGCTCTCAGAATCAGCAGCTATTTCATCGTCACGGGTCCTGGGGCCGACAGCGCCTTGTATGAGAACAAGGATGTTCCTCACGGTGAAGTCACCGCCGTCTGGTACTCGTCGAGATCCGTGGCGACGCCGAGAAGGGCACTCGTCTATACGCCGCCGAATTACCGCGGCGGTGCGGAACACTACCCCGTGCTCTATCTGCTCCACGGGTGGGGAGGCGATGAGAGCGAGTGGATCGAATCGGGCAGGGCGGCACAAATCATGGACAATTTGCTCGCCGCGCACAAGGTTGTGCCTATGATCGTGGTGATGCCCAACGGCCACCACGACCGCCAGGCCATCCCTGACGTTGCTCCGCCTGCGAGTACGAGCTTGTTGGCCCCCTTGCCGCCTGCCGGGTATGACCCCACACGCAGCGTCACCGACATTCCAAAGAGTGTAGTGGACGATCTCGTTCCCTATATCGATGAGAATTTCCGAACCATCCCGAAGAGCGCCTCGCGCGCCGTCGCGGGCCTATCGATGGGCGGCGCGCAAGCGATACTTATAGGTCTCAATCATCCTGACAAGTTCGCGTGGGTCGCTTCCTTTAGTGGTGCGATCGTCATATGGCCCGGAGCCAGGCTGCCCGCGAAGACGCCGTTGCCCAGCGACGTTCCCGGGCCGCAAATTCCTCAATTCAATCTGAACCCCGAGGCAATCACGAAGAACGTGCCGGGCCTGAGTGAGGCGATGAACGGAAAACTCCGGCTTCTGTATCTTTCCTGCGGATTGGACGACGGCCTGATCGTAGCCAACAAGCAGTTCGCGGACTGGCTCACTGAACACAACATTCACTTCACTCACAAAGAAGTTCCCGGCTATGCGCATGTCTGGAGTTTCTGGAGGAAGAGCCTGGTTGAGGTCTCGGCTCTGCTTTTCCGCTAGTTGCCTACATTGCCGAATGGGATGAACTCAACCGATAAGGCGCAGATGTTATAACCGGTTGAGCTTTTCCAGTAAGGCTTCAGGTAAGCCAAGCCGCATCAGACACCCCATCGGAACGAATACCGCCATGACAAAGAGCGGTGACAATTATGTTGCGGCCGGTCACTCGGGATTCACTGACGACGGGGTGAATATTCCGAACGGGAGGGAGAGCGTGTAGTCCAGCGGAGGCGCTATGAGCCCGTTGGTCTGGCATTCTCAATTGACGCTTGGCGGATGCCACACCGGGGCAAAGACCACGAACGAGCCGAGGGAGTTAATAGCGGATGGCGACATGTTGAGCCCCATGCACTGGTCAGGCACGCTGTCGACGACTCTGGACGGAAGGACCAGGAGTTCTCAACCAATCCCTAGGTACTCGCACAATCGAACGGCAGATGATCGTGCGGTAGAAACGGGGGAATTCCAGCTTTGTCGTGGGTAGACCAGCTCTGCAAGACGAGTAGTGCCTGGTGACCGTCGTCGCAGCAGTGGTTCTTAAAGTGGAAACGCCGGCAGCATGGTCTCTCTCTTCAGTCTTTTCCATATCCCTTCCCGTTTCTTGGACCCCTTAATTCGTCCCCGCTATTGCTTAGCCATCGAAGCTCCACTCACTACAAACCCGAAATTCCGCAACAATTTGGGATCGGCCGGAAGTCACTGATCGGCTGGGGAACGCGGAGTCGTGGCAGGAAGAAACCCCCGGCTCGTCATTACATATACACACACACTCGCATGTCCATGCCAAACTGAGCATAAATATGCACAGCAGCAAATAATGCTTGACTTTGATTTCCACCCTGCAATAGTCTTGCAAAGCATTCGGATACGCCATCGCTTGTGTTGGCGAAATGGAAGTGGTTGACCTCCATTGGTGGTCGCAGAGCAGGGTTTGAGGCTGAAGCCGCTGGATCTGCAAATGAGGTATGAACTTACGGCCGGGTGCGCATTTTGAGGCCTCGATAACCAAAGGAAGGAGACAACAAATGAAGAGGATAGCAGTCGCGATGCGGGAGAGAACCCGCCAGCACGATTCGCAACTCGTAACGGGCAACGCGCGCGGAGGTACGCACGCCCGGGTATTAAAAAGCGCAATTCTGACCTTGAGCTTCTGGATTGTCGTGGCGGTTGCCATATTCTGGACGCCGGCCAGTTCGGCGCAGGCTCTAACCGGAGATCTGGTCGGTACGGTTACCGATGCCAACGGCGCGGTGATTCCAAATGCAAAGGTCACAGTGCTCAATGCGGACACCCAACAGCAGAGAGCCATGACCACGAGCAGCACCGGTGACTACGTGTTCACGTTGTTGCAGCCGGGCACGTATACAATCCGTGTCGAGCAGAAAAGCTTCAAGAGCCATGAAGTGAGGGGCGTCAAGCTCACGGCCGGCGACAAGATGCGTATCGACGCGCAACTGAGCGTCGGTGAAGCGGCGGAAACCGTGACCGTGAATGCGGATACCCTTCCGGTTCTGCAGACCGATAGTTCTACGGTGCAGGATGTGGTGGGCGAGCAGGCTGTGCAAGATCTGCCGTTGAACGGCCGCAACCTGGAGAGCGCAGTGCAATTGACTGCCGGCGTGAACGCAGGTTCGCCAAGCGCGATTTCCGGCGGCGCACGCCCCGACGATCGGCGGCCGGGCTATACGTTTGTCGCCAATGGCCAATCCGATCTTGCCAACGACAACCTTGTCGATGGTCTGGATAACAACGAGCGCGAGCAAGGCTTCAGCGGTATTCACCCGTCAATCGATTCAATTGCCGAAGTCAGAGTGCTCACCAATAACTACTCCGCCGATCTCGGCCGTACCGGCGGTGCGGTGGTCAACATCATAACCAAGGGCGGCAGCAATCAATTCCACGGTTCGGCCTACGAATTCTTCCGCAACGACATCTTCGATGCCAAGGATAAGAGCTACAATGGCACTTCGCTGGCCAAAGCCGAGTATCGCCAGAATATCTTTGGCGGCAGCTTGGGCGGCCCCATCGTCAAGGATAAGACCTTCTTCTTTGCCGATATCGAGTCCAATCGCAACATCCAGGGCGAGAATCAAACAAGCTCGGTACCAACCCTCTACGAGGAGCAACATCCAGGCGACTTCACGGATAATCCCTTTGAAACAGCACTGGTCCCTTCGGGCAGCATCAATCCGATCGGGCTGGCCTATTTCAAGATGTACCCGGCTCCGAACAGTAGCGGCTTCGCGAACAACTATACTTCGCAGTTCAAGAAGACTCAGTACTCAACCAGCACGGACGATCGCATTGACCATCGCTTCAGCGCCAACGATTCCATCTTTGTGCGCTTTGGTTACAATCCGGTGAACACATATATTCCGGAGCCCCTCCCGAATGTCCAAGTTGATGGTTCCACTCTCTCTCCAGGCGGCGCGTCATATGCCGGACCGTCTGCCACCACTGCGACCAATCTCCAGGCGAACTATGTCCACTTGTTCAATTCCAATCTCATCATGGAGTTGAAGACCGGCTATACGCGCATCAACATTGAGACCAACCCGCCGAACCACGGCGTCGACTGGGCTTCCAAGCTGGGATTCACCAACACCTACACGACGCCGGATGCACTCGGCCTGCCGTATATGTGGATGCTCGGGGGAGATTACAGCAGTCTCGGCGACGGAATTTTCATCCCCATCTACGATGTGAACAATACCTATCAGTACAACGGCTCTGTGAACTATACACGCGCCAACCACAGTTTCAAGGTCGGCGGCGCAATTGCCCGGCGCGAGCTCAACTACTTTCAGGATGAGTTCAGCCCGCAGGGCGGCTTCGGCTTCCTGGCGCTTGGCATCCCCGGGCTTGGGGAATATTTCAACGGCGCGGCCAATATGCTGGCAGGCGTGCCGTATGGGGTTGAGCGCGGCGCCGATCTCGCCCATCAAGGACTTCGCTCGTGGGAGCCCAATGTCTACATCAACGATGACTGGCACGCCAGGCCTTGGCTGACATTGAATCTTGGCGTTCGCTGGGAGACTTTCACGCCGATCACCGACGCTCACAACCAGTACTCGAACTTCGACATGACCAGTCTGAAGGTTCTGATTGCCGGACAGGGCACCGACAGCAGGGGTGGTGTGGCGACCGACTATAGCGACTTCTCGCCGCGCGTCGGCTTCGACATAGACCTCGGTCACGAGGCTGTCCTGCGTGGCGGGTTTGGCATGAGCTATTATCCGACCGTCATGCAGACTCAGATACAGAACGTAAACCCGCCCTACAGCTACGTCTGCGTGTTTTGCCAGACGCCTTCTTTCCCGGACCTGCCCACGCCAACTTCAAGCGCGACCGATCCGGTTGGTACGGTGAGCTCGGAGGCCAAAGACCTGAAAAATGCATATGTCCGTCAATATAACCTGATCGTGCAGAAGGCATTTGGCGCCACTTCTATCAGCGTCGGCGGCGTCGGCACGCAAGGACGCCGCGCACTCTATATGAATAATCCCGACTTACCCCTTCCAGCGGGCGAAGGAAATCCCAAGCCGGGATATGTTTATGCAGCGCAATTGCCTTTGGTGACGGATATCCAACGCATCGAAAATACCGGCATCACCAACTATTTTGCCCTGCAGACGGTGATCACTCGGCAGATGACAAAAGGCCTTGCCGTCAACGCCAACTATACCTGGGCGCACGGACTGTCCAACAGCATCCAATCGGCCAGCTCAACCACAAATGCCTACGCGCTGATCACCAACAATCCGATGTACGACTACGGAAACTCTCCCATCGACGTGCGTCACCGCATCGCCGGATCGCTCATCTACGACTTGCCCTTCGCCAAGTCACAGACCGGCTTTGTCGGTCGTGTGGCCGGTGGCTGGCAGGCGGCCCTGATGGGCTTCTGGCAGACCGGCATTCCCTTTACGGTCACTGACGGAGCTGCCGCAATCAATTTGCCGGGTATAACCAGCGACCGTCCGAATCAAACCGGTTCGGCTACGCTCTCCCACCCCGGCATCGGCAAATTCTTCGACACAACGGCATTCAAAACCCAGACTGTTGGAACGGCAGGAAACGAAGCCAGCGATTCGGTATACGGTCCGAGAGCTCGCGTTCTGAATGCCTCGCTGCTCAAGGATTTTGAACTACATGAACGTCTAAAGCTCCAATTCCGCTCGGAGTTCTTCAACATAACCAATACCGCGAACTGGGCGCAGCCCGGTAACGTTTTGAGCACCCCGGCAACCTTCGGTGTGATCTCTGCAACCGCGGCCAATTCAACCCCTCGACAGATGCAGTTTGCTCTCAAATTGTTGTTCTAAACCCATAACTCCAGGCCGGGTGAGGCAGCCGCACACCTCACCCGACTGGGACTCCATCCGATGATCGCACAGTGCCAAAACCAGCGCATTTTCCAATACCCTCAGGATGAGGTCGCGTGATGGCGATCATGCGAAGCAGGGTCTACTGCGGAGATTCGGAGACGTTTCGTGAAATTGTCCCCCGAATTGGACGAGCGGGCTGCTGCCTGTTTGCCGCTGCCGAGGCGCGGGGCGATCCGATGCGGCTAAGCTCTGAACCCCGAACGTCCGCGGCACGTGCCTCTGGCATTGCAAACGCAGGGCACGCCGACCATCCGCATGGTTGTCGATTGTCTGCGTGGTCTGGGCTACGAACTCTTCTCCTGCCGGCATTGGGCCAAGGTCTATATTCCCAATTGACCCTTTATCCGCTCTGGTGCAATTCCATGCGTGCTAGTCGCAGTCAATTGACATGTAGCATCGTTAACCATGGGCCAGACTATGTCGATGGCCAAAGGCGAGGATGGTGTCTGGAGCGTAACCGCTGGACCCATGCGCGACGACTTCTACGCTTGCCGTTTTCTTGTAGATTGCGTTCCAGCCCTTGATCCGCAAAAAGATTGCGGCTAGGAGCCCACCGCCTTGGCATGCTACCGGCATGTGGTAGTGAAAGTGCAACCGAAGCTCTGACCAGCCGGCAGGAGAAAAGGTAAATCATATTTATGCGTATATGCACAGAGTTGTGTATGATGATTTCAAGATCAAAAGTCGTGAGGGGATTGACGGGAGATGAATAGGACAGCAATAACGGATACCGATTATGAAAGTCTCGGCCGGCGAGCGATGCGTACACGCATTCGCAGCCTGCAGATGGTGCATCGGGCAAAACTTGGCCACCCCGGGGGAGACTTCTCCTCGGCGGATATTCTGACTGCGCTCTATGGGGCGATCCTCCATGTAGATCCGTCCAACCCGTGCGACCCGGAACGCGACCGCTTCATCATGAGCAAAGGGCATTGTTCGAGCTCGCTCTATGCGGCCTTGGCAGGTGCAGGGTTTCTGTCGGACGCGGATCTTGATACTTATATGGCCCCTCTATCGAAGCTGAACGGGCATCCCGACCGCAATAAAGTCGCGGGGGTAGAGGCGAACACAGGCCCCCTGGGCCACGGTCTGCCCATCGGCGTGGGCTGTGCACTGGCGGCGAAGATGAGCGGCGCTTCGTGGCGTACTTACGTGCTGGTGGGCGACGGGGAGCTGCAGGAGGGGAGTAACTGGGAAGCAGGTATGTGCGCATCGCAATACAAGCTGGATAACCTGGTTCTGATCATTGATCGCAACCGGATCCAGCAGGGCGACTTCACCGAAAACACCATCAATATGGAGCCCATGGCCGAGCGCTGGCGGTCCTTCGGTTGGGATGTTCGCGAAGTTGACGGCAACAACATGCATGCGGTAGTCGAATGTCTCCGCGCCGCTCCCTTCACGCCCAACGTGCCGAGTTGCATTTTGGCACACACAATCAAGGGCAAGGGTGTGTCCTTTATGGAAAACCGTCCATCGTGGCATCATCATGTGCCGACCGACGATGAGTTACAGAAGGCGATTGCCGAACTGGAAAGGGGCCAACGGTGAGCCGGATGGTAGATTGTCGTAATGCGTATTCCCAGAAGCTTGAAGAGATGGCGTTGGCGGATGAGCGCATCGTAGCCGTGGTGAACGACTCGGTTGGATCTGCCAAGCTGAAAGGCTTTCAATCCAAGTTTCCGCAGCGTTTCATCAACGTTGGCATTGCCGAGCAGAACATGGTGGGCGTAAGCGCTGGATTGGCCAATGGCGGCAAGATTCCCTACGTGTGCGGAGCGGCGTGCTTCCTGACCGCGCGAGCCATGGAGCAGATCAAGATCGATCTCGGGTACTCGAACCACAACGTCCGGTTAGTAGGCATCTCTTCCGGCATGGCGTACGGGGAGTTGGGACCTACCCATCAATCCATTGAAGATGTGGGTTGGATGCGCATCATTCCCAACATGACGATCATTGTGCCGGCGGACGCGATTGAAACCGAAGCGGTGATGGAGTATAGCGGGATCCACAAGGGACCCATGTTTCTTCGCATGAGCCGCATCCCGGTCCCGGACCTTTTTGAAGCCGGAATGAAGTTTGAACTCGGCAAGGCAATCCGTTTGCGCGAAGGGAGCGACATTACGCTGATGGCGAATGGCGTGATGGTGTGCCGCGCCTTGCAGGCGGCCGAAGAACTGCAGAAGGCTGGGATATCGGCACGCGTTCTGAACATGTCGTCGGTAAAGCCCATCGACCGCGAGGCGATCATCGATGCAGCACGGAACACGGGCGGCATTGTGACAGCGGAAGAGCATTCCATCTATGGGGGATTGGGCGGAGCGGTCGCCGAGATTGTCACGCAGACTCACCCGGCCAAGATGCGCATTCTAGGCGTTCCTGGAGTGTTTGCGCCCACAGGCTCCGCCGAGTTTCTCCTGGAGCATTTCGGCCTGACGGCCGAAGGCATACGGTCCGCGGCGGTTGAACTACTGAAGTCGAGGTAACAGCTCATGACAGGCGATCTGATTCTCGCATTGGACCAGGGAACCACGAACACCAAGGCGGTGCTGGTAGACAGAGCGGGGAAGGTGGTGTTTCGCTCATCGGTTGCGATGCGAGTCGCTACCACCAGCGCTGGATATGTTGAACAGGACGCGAATGAGATTTGGCGTGCCAGTTGCAAGGTCATGCAGTCCTGTCGCGAAAAGGTTGGAGTCGATGCGATCGCCGCCATCGGAATCACGAACCAGCGCGAAACAGTGGTGCTGTGGGATCGGCGTACCGGGGAGCCGGTAGCGCCGGCCGTGGTGTGGCAATGCCGGCGCTCGGCCGAACGCTGTGCGCAACTGGTGCGCGAGGGAAAGGAACCGCTCATCCAGAGCCACACCGGGCTACGTGTGGACCCACTATCCTCCGCGAGCAAGGTCGAATGGCTCCTGGACCACACGGACGGACTACGCGCGCGCGCCGAAGCGGGCGAAGTATGCCTGGGCACCGTGGATAGCTGGCTTATCTATAAGTTGACAGGAAGAGCTGTTCATGCGACCGATGCCAGCAACGCTTCTCGGACCCAGCTTTTCAACTTGGCGGAGGGGCGATGGGACGAAGAGATGCTGCGGCTATTTCGTATTCCAGCCGCCATGCTTCCGTCGGTGGTCGCATCGAGCGGAATCATCGGCGAAACAGCCGCGAAGGGCGGCATTCCTGGTGGAATTCCGATTGCCAGCGCTATTGGCGACTCGCACGCGGCGTTGGTGGGGCACGGTGTGTTCTCTCCGGGCCCGGTCAAGGCGACATACGGGACAGGCTCTTCCCTGATGACATTATGTACGGATGCTGGCGTTGCGGATGGCGCGCTGGCGCGAACGGTTGCCTGGGCGAGGGGCGGCAAGTTGCAGTATGCGCTCGAGGGCAACATTACGATGACCGGCGCGTCGGTGCAGTGGGTGGGAGATTTCCTCGAGTCCAATACCCCGGTCGAAAGCGCACTCACGCTGGCCGGCTCCGTTAGCGATTCCGGTGGAGTGTACCTGGTTCCCGCCATGAACGGTCTGGGCGCGCCTTATTGGGATAGCGAGGCGCGCGGGGCGGTTTTCGGCCTGACGCGCACTTCGACGGTTGCGCACTTGGCCCATGCTGCGATCGATGCGATTGCACATCAGGTTGCGGACGTCTTTGAGGAGATGCAACGGCGACAGCCCGGCATGGCCTCGGCCCTCTATGCCGACGGCGGCGCCAGCGAGAATAGCGGTTTGATGCAACTCCAGGCCGATCTGCTCGGCCAGCCTGTTCTGCGCTCAAGATGTCCTGAGCTTTCGGCGTTGGGGGCAGCCTGGCTCGCCGGTCTTGGGGTTGGCGCCTGGAGTTCGTTCGCGGAGTTGGCTGCAATGGCGCCGGAACGGGACGTGTTTGAGCCGTTGCTGGACGCCAAGGCCAGGAGGGATACTCGGCAGGGCTGGCGCTTTGCAGTGGAAAGAACTCGATTGCGAAATACTGCATATTCGAACGTGCAAGATCATGCATGACGGTGACACAATAGCTCTTATGTCACGTCAAGATGAAATGCGCCTGATGGCGAAGGTCGCTCGCATGTACTACGGACTTGGAATCCGGCAGCAGGAAATCACCACTCGGCTGAATATTCATCAGTCGACCATCTCCCGTCTGCTCAAACGGGCCAGAGAGGCAAATATTGTCCGAATCAGCGTCAGTATGCCCTCCGGCATCTTTCCTGAGCTGGAAGAGGGGCTCGAAGAGAAATACGGCCTCTCTGAAGCCATTGTTGTCGACTGCCTGCCCGATGAGCAGCAGATGGTCAAGGATTTAGGGAATGCAGCGGCCTTTTACCTGGAAACAACCATGAAGGAAGGCGAGGTTCTCGGTATCTCCTCCTGGAGCCGCAATCTGCTGGCCATGGTGGACTCGCTGCATCCGACCCAGCGCGGCAACGGTGGAAAGGTCATTCAGATTCTGGGTGGAATGGGAAGTCCCGAGGCCCAGGGCCATGCCACCAGCCTGACGCAAAGGTTGGCAAATCTGCTTGGAGCGGCCGCCGTCCTGCTCCCCGCTCCGGGCGTAGTAGGCTCGCCGGAAGCTAGAAGGGTGCTCGAAAAGGACGAGTACGTGCGGCAGGTGTTGGATCTGTTTCCAAAGATCGACACCGCCCTGGTGGGCATTGGATCGCTGCAGCCGTCGAAATTGCTGGCCAGTAGCGGCAACAGATTTTCCGAGAACGAGATACGTCAGTTACATGCCATCGGTGCGGTGGGCGATATATGCCTGCGATTTTTCGACGCGGAGGGGCACCTGGTCTCCACACCCCTGCATAACCGTGTGATTGGCATAGAACTGCAAGCTCTCAAGTCCGCCAAGCGCGTGGTTGGCGTTGCGGGCGGACCGCGCAAGGAAGAAGCTATTCGCGCGTCGCTTCGCGGCAAATGGATCAACGTCCTGATTACGGACAAAAAGACGGCGGAGAATCTGCTGAAGGAAGCCGGTTCCCGCCTCGGCCGACCCAGCCGCACGAGGGCTCCGCGCGAGTAAAGGGGCGGGCTGCTATGTGTTCTGTATGGAGCGGACGGCGGTGACTGCTCGGTTAGATCGCGACGCAAAGACGTCAGCAATGATTGTTTCCATTGCTGGAAACCGCAACTCCATTCCAGACCATCTAGCAACCCAGAAGAGAAGCCGTTTTCACCATTCTTCTCACTGCGCGGGGCGTAGAGACTTAGGTCCAGCAAGGAACGTTCCATGGTAACGATTCACAGCTATTCCATCGCTGTTCTGCTTTGCACCCTTACCATGATCTGCTGGGGATCTTGGGCGAATACTCAGAAGCTGGCAGCACGTACCTGGCGCTTCGAACTCTTTTACTGGGACTTCGTCTCGGGCTTGTTGCTTACGTCTCTATTGGCCGCACTGACGCTGGGGACCTTTGGCCAGACCGGACGACCCTTTCTGGCTGATCTGGCACACAGCGATCTTTCCAGCATCGGTTGGGCGCTTCTCGGTGGCGTCGTCTGGAACCTTGGGAACCTGCTGCTCGTTGCGGCCATCGCCGTGGCCGGGATGGCGATCGGCTTTCCCATCGGTGGCGGCATCGCATGGGTGCTGGGCATCGTCCTGAGCTTCGCCCTGGTCGTCGTCGAAGGGAAAACCAATCCAGGAAACTCCTACCTGCTGTTCGGCGGAGTTGCCGTCATTGTTCTCGCAATCTACCTGAGCATGAGAGCGTATAGCCAATTGGCAAGCGCGGCAAAAAAGCCCGGCATCAAGGGAATCGTGTTGTCGATTGCCGCCGGTCTATTCATCGCCTTCTTTTACAGCCTCGTGGTCAAGTCGATCGATCCAGAATTCGTTTCTGGAGGCTCCGGCACCTTGATGCCGCTTACTGCCGCATTCTTCTTCACACTCGGCGCATTCGTTACGACCTTCCTGTTTAACCCGGTCTTCATGAAGAAGCCAGTCGAAGGATCTCCTGTCATGATGGCCGATTACTGGAAAGGAAGCTGGGGAACGCATCTGACGGGATTCCTTGGCGGAGCAATCTGGAGTCTTGGCATCACGTGCAGCTTCATCGCTGTTGGTGCAGCCGGGCCGGCAGTTTCCTACGCGCTGAGCAATGCCGCGCCCGTGGTCGCCATTCTCTGGGGCGTGTTGGTATGGAAAGAATTTGCGCGGGCGCCACGCGGGACCGGACGCCTGCTGGGCGCAATGTTTATTTGCTTTCTGATCGGACTGGCGCTCATCACGTACTCACGTCTGTAATCGAGCGGCGGTTGGACTATCGGGCGCCGTGCGAACGAGTGCTCCGGCCAAGCGTGGATGAATCGTGAACCTTCCGGAAAATCAAACCGGGAAAGGCAATGGAGTAGTTATGGAAAACGAAGTTCTAGCAGTTATCGTCGGGAATCGCGATTTCTTTCCGGATGTGCTGGTTGCCGAGGCACGCAAAGACCTTCTCAAACTGTTTGGCGAACTTGGCATCGAAGTCGTGATCCTTTCGCCAGAGGAGACCAAGCTTGGGGCGGTTGAGACCTGGCAGGATGCCAAGCGATGCGGCGAATTGTTCAAAAAGCATGCAGAGCGCATCTCTGGCATCCTTGTGTGCCTTCCAAACTTTGGCGACGAGAAGGCCGTCGCGGACTCGATTCGCCTCTCCGGCCTGAAAGTCCCTATCCTTATCCAAGCCTCTCCCGACGACCTCGACCAGTTTGGGCTTGACCGTCGCCGCGACGCATTTTGCGGCAAGATCTCAGTCTGCAACAATCTGCGTCAATACGGCCTGCCCTACACCCTCACTCATGACCACACGGTTGCCGTGTTGTCGGAGAGCTTCCGCCACGATTTGCGGCGTTTCCTCGATGTCTGCCGTGTCAGCCGCGGACTGCGCCGGGTGAGAATCGGTGCTGTGGGTGCGCGCCCGAATGCCTTCAATACCACGCGCTACAGCGAGAAGCTGCTGGAAAAGTCCGGAATCAGCGTCAACACGGTCGACCTGTCGGAAATCTTCGGTCGAGCTAACGGCTTGGCCAGCGACGACAGCCGCGTGTTGCAGCGCGTGGACCTGATCAAGAGTTACGCCGACACCGCGGCCGCGCCAACAGAAGCGCTCCGAAAGATGGCCCGCTTCGCCATCGTGCTCGATGAGTGGATGGACGAACTTGGACTGGAAGCCACAGCAATTCAATGTTGGAACTCATTGCAGAAGAATTTTGGCGTTAACGTTTGCACCATCATGAGCATGATGAGCGAGAGGATGCTGCCCAGCGCCTGTGAAGTCGATATCGCCGGTGTTGTCTCCATGTACGCTCTGCAGTTGGCTTCCGGCCGCCCCAGCGCACTGGTCGACTGGAACAATAACTACGGCAGCGATCCGGACAAGTGTGTGCTTTTCCATTGCGGCAACTGGGCCAAAGAGTTTCTCCCCAATCCACGGATGGGATCGGCGGAAATCCTGGGCACTACGCTTGGTCCGGAGAACACTGTTGGCGCTCTGGCAGGACGCGCGCCAAGTGGACCACTCACTTACGCCCGCATGAGTACGGATGATCTGACCGGAACGATCCGCGCCTTTGTTGGCGAGGGCGTTTTCACGGACGACCCGCTGAACACAATCGGCGCTAAGGCCGTCGTTCAGATCCCGCAACTGCGCCTTCTGATGCAGCATATCTGCAAAAACGGTTTTGAACACCATGCGGCCATGAATCGTTCGCACTGCGCATCGGCCGTCGCGGAGGCACTGAGTAACTATCTTGGTTGGGATGTCTATCATCATGGGGCGGAGTGCTGATTTTCTGTGGCCAAGGGATGATCGAGAAGAGAAGCGCCTCCTCTCTGAACAGATTGGCGGCGCACGGCCACAAGCAGGTATGGAGTAGGGCTGGGGTTGCCCCATTGGTTGAGACAGATAGTTAAGACTCTGCTCGCCGTTCGCTGGAAAATTCTCGATCGGCGAGATCACTTTATAGCATTCTGAGCGGGGCCGGTGAAGCGGAAGCGGGCGCTGCTGGAGAGCATCCCGCCGAGGAATAGCCGGCCGGAACTCATCGATCCGATGGGAGTGGAGGCGGAGCCGAGCACGGCTTCGCCTTCAGCCTTTTTGAGAGATACATTGGTTGATAGATTTGCCGATGCCTCAGAAAACTCATATCGAGCTCCTTTTGCCGCGGCTGCTGGTAGAGTTGGGCAGTTGGTCTTTCTGCTGGTCCTGCAGGGGAATGAGGCCGGCTTTACGGCGCTCTTTGAGCCGGTAGCTTTCCCCGCGGATGTTGATGGTGGTGGGGTGGTGCAGCAGCCGGTCGAGGATGGCCGTAGCGATGATCGGATCGCCGAAGATCGAACCCCATTCGCCGTAGCTCTTGTTGGACGTGAGGATGATCGAGCCGCGCTCGTCGATGCCTGTCCAGACCGTCTTCATCCGGTCGTAGAGAATCTCTTCCGGCACTGCTCCCCACTGCCTGAAGGCCGACTCGCGCATCCGCAGCAACGTTCCCAGCGTCTGGCCGGTAGCGGCTTCGCCCATCATCATGCGGCTGTAACCAGCGTGATGGTGAAACCCCACATCGCATGCTCCCCGCCCGCGTCGGACAGCGAGCCGAGATGGCCCCAGTCAACTTGAGCCTGCTTGCCTGGTGGCGTCTCAAATCTACGCACTGCAACCACCAACGCCTCCTTCCGCTGCGGGCGCAGCCAATCGGTCAACGTCGAGTAGCCGCTGCCGTAATTACGCTCACTACCCAGAATGACCGACCCTTCAGGCTCATCTTGTATTGGAATCAAAGTCTTCCTTCAGGCTCATCGTGTGTTGGAAAAGAGTTAACTTTGACACAGCCCGTCTGAGTTGGTAGGCTTTCTAAGGGCACATGTGGCCATCTAGGCCGCTTCTGTCCCTTCCATCGTCCCCGTCGTCTAGCCCGGCCTAGGACACCGCCCTTTCACGGCGATAACACGGGTTCAAATCCCGTCGGGGACGCCAAATTAAATCAATAACTTAGCGGAAATCCCTCGAAATCGCTGGGGACCAGCTTGGGGACCAGTTAAGTCCCCACGGAG
>Ga0182013_10000711_pt1 | contig 46189 bp, 39 predicted proteins | sample 612S2MmetaG_FD_120487 | JGI IMG/M metagenome (GOLD analysis project Ga0182013, IMG submission 120487) | Permafrost microbial communities from Stordalen Mire, Sweden - 612S2M metaG | ecosystem: Environmental > Terrestrial > Soil > Wetlands > Permafrost | place: Sweden: Stordalen | collected... | reverse complement strand
CTGGCGTCGGACAGCGTGGCGTCGCTCGCCAACCAGGGCGGCTCAATGTCGCCCGACGAGGTGGCCGCCTTCGGGGCGCTGCCGTTGGCGCCGGCGGCCGTGGCGTTGCGACGGGCGGACGACCGCGGGAAGGTCGAGGGGCTCGTGGTGCGTGACCTCGGCCACTGGGTGCCACTCCTGCAGGGACTGTCCTGACGCGGCGACGAGCCGAGCCGACGCCGGGCCGACCATCCACCGCCCCGTGGGCGCGAGTTGGCGGGTCGCGGCCGGTCAGGTCGTGACGGCGGTGACGAACCCGGCAAAGGCGGCGGGTGAGGTCACCGGGAACAGGTGGCCCGAGTCGGCCCGGATCACCGTCGCCGGCTCCGGGAGCCGCCGGGCCATCTCCTCCTGCGTCTCCGGAGGCACGGGGCGGTCTCGTTCGTTGAGCACGTAGGTGGTCGGGACTCCGGTGACGGCCGACCAGTGCACGGGCTGGAGGTAGTGGTGCACCGTGTCCTCCACGCAGCGGACGGGATCGGCGACGAACGCCAGGGTCTCGTCGTCGAGGGGGTCGCCACCGTAGGCGTGGCGCAACGACTCGGGATCCGCGGCGGGTGCGGGCAGGGTGATGGTCCGCCCGTCACGCTCGGCCGCGGCGAGGGCCAGCACCAGGCCCTCACGGTGGCGCTGCTTCATGCAGTCGATGCCGCAGCCTCCCTCGGCCGGGACGAGTGCGGCGTTCAAGACGATGGAGCGCACCCGGCCGCCGAGGGCGGAGACCACGCCGGGGACGACCAGGCCGCCCGAGGAGTGCGCGACCAGCACGACCGGCTCGTCGCCGGAGCCCGACTCGATGTCGGCCACCACGGACGCCACCTCTTGGTCGACCGACAAGGTGGCCAGGTCGGCCGGCTTGTCGGCCCGTCCGGGCAGGTCGACCGCGATCGTCCCGACCGGGAGCAGGGGGAGCAGACGGTCCCAGAAGCGGGCGGTCGTGCCGCCGCCGTGGACCAGCACGACGGTCATTGCCGTACGGGGCCCGCGGCGAGGCGCATGGGCGCGGACGTTACCGCGACCGGCGGGCGCGGCTGGGCGTCGGAGCGGCAGACTGGGGTCGATGCGGTCACTCGAGATCGAGGTCGACACCTCCCGGGCCCGGACCGTCGACCTCACCGCGGAGCTGGCGCAGTTCTGTGCCGGTCTCGGTGACGGGCTTGTCAACGTCTTCGTGCCGCACGCCACGGCCGGACTCGCCCTCATGGAGGTGGGCTCGGGATCGGACGCCGACCTCGTCGACACGCTCGAAGGGCTCCTCCCGCGCGACGACCGGTACCGCCACGCCCACGGATCGCCCGGCCACGGGGCCGATCACCTGCTGCCGGCCCTGGTGAGCCCGTCGCTCACGCTTCCCGTGCTCAATGGTCGGGTGGCGCTCGGGACCTGGCAGTCGGTGGTGCTCGTGGACCTCAACGCCGACAACCCGCGGCGCCGAGTTCGATTCAGCTTCGTCCCGGCCTCGGAGGGCTAGGGAGCGGGCCGAGGCCGCAGGCGGGGACGAGCGACCCCTCCTCGTCGAACCGCACGGTGCCGCCCGCCACGAGGCGCACGCAGGCCCGGACGACGTCCGGGTCGAAGCGCGTGCCGGCACCGCTCCGGATCTCGTCGAGCGCGGCGTCGACGCCGAGGGCGGCACGGTACGGTCGGGTCGACGCCATCGATTCGACGACGTCCGCCACGGCGATGATGCGACTGCCGAGAGCGATCTGGTCGCCGCGCAGGCCGTAGGGGTACCCGGAACCGTCCGAGCGCTCGTGGTGCTGGAGGATCATCTCCGCCACGTGGTCGGGGAAGGCGACCTTCTTGAGCATGTCGAACCCGGCTTGGCAGTGCATCCTGACCACCGCCATCTCGGTGTCGCTGAGCCGGCCCGGCCGCGTGAGGAGCTCGGCCGGCACCGACAGCTTGCCGATGTCGTGGATCCTGGCGGCCAAGCTGATCTGGTCGATCTCGCTGGTGTCGAGACCGAGCTCGTTCGCGATGGCGACGGCCAGTTGCGCCACGCGCTCCTGATGACCGGCAGTGTAGGGATCGCGCATCTCGACCGATGCCGCGAGGGCGCGGACCACGGCACTGGTGAGGGTGGCCTGGCTCTCCTCGAGCTGCTTCCGGTCGGTGATGTCGATCACCACGATGGCGATGCCCGTCACCAGGCCCTTCACCATGACCGGGTTCAGGTTCGCCAGCCAGGAGTGGGTGCGGTCCGGGTCGGTGGTCGTCGGGTCGGTCACCTCCCAGTTGACGACCGGCTCGCCCGTGTCGATGACGCGCCGGAGGATCGGCTCCAGGGTGGGCCACAACGCGGGGACGACCTCGGCGACCGTGCGCCCGATCTGATCCTCGACCCGTCCGCCGTTCGTCGCGGCGAGCACCGGGTTGATGCGCACCAACCGGAAGTCCCGGTCGACGTACCCGAACCCGACCGATGAGGTGGACTGCAACGAGTCGATGATCGAGGACGCCTCGGCCGTCGCCCGATTGGAGTCGCGCAGACTCTCTTCGAGGCGGGTCCAATCGGCTTGCCCGATCACCCGGTCCTCGAGCTCCTGACCCAGGCGGTGGTGCGGCGCGATGACGGCGCCCACATCCGTGATGGTGGCGGCCCGGCCACGTCCATGCGCCTTGGCGTGGTACAGACCCCGATCGGCGTCCCGGAACAGCTTCTGGCTCGTCGGCTCCAGGGGGTCGAGCGCGGCATAGCCGGCGCTCACCCGTAGTTCGGATCCGTCGGACTCGTCGAAGGCTCCGATGATCCGCTCGGACAGGGTGCGTGCGCTCGCCAGGTCGGTCATCGGGAGGATCACTGCGAACTCGTCGCCGCCGATCCGGGCCACGGCGTCGATCGATCGGCTGATCCGCCTGATGAGCGCCCCCGCCTGGACCAGGGCCGCATCTCCGGCGGCGTGGCCACGGGCGTCGTTGAACGACTTGAACAGGTCGATGTCGACGATGACCAGACTCAGTGCGTGACCATGCCGCAGGGCACGGTCAACCTCGACGCTCAGCTCGTCGTAGAACACGCCATAGCTGAGGCACCCGGTGAGCGTGTCGATGCGCGCCTGGCGGTGGAGCTCCTGCATGAGCCGGCCCTCGTCTCGCTCCAGCCGTGAGTGGTACACGGCTGCGCCGAGGCTGAGCGCGACTGTGCCGACCAGGAAGGCCGACAATGCGGCGATGTCGCTGTTCGACGACTCGACATGGAGGTTGGACAGAACCACGATCGCGAACTCGACCAAGGCGGCCATCCCGCAGATCCACACTTCGGTGACCGGGAGCGCCAGGGCTGCACTCAGGATCGGGAGGGCGATCAGCACGACGAGTGGGCTGTCGAGCCCACCGTCCAGGCAGATGGCGGTGGTCAGCGCTGCCCCGGCGAACAGGATGGAGACGAGCGAGAACATCACCCGCCAGGGCTGCCGGGCGACCCGGTCGACGAAGATCAGCGCACAGACGGCGAGGGCGAAGGTCAGGGCGCTGATGGCCTGGAGGGCAAGGCGGTGGGGCCCGCCGGGGGTGGCGGCGAAGTAGACGAGGACGAAGAGGGTCTCGCCGGTCAGGACCAGAAAGCCCAGGCGGATGTAGGACGTCCAGAAGCGCTCCTTCTCCTTGACGAGAGCGCGCTCGACGGCCTCGGGTGCGCGGTCCTCCGGGACGCGCCGATCCTCCTGCTCGGCCACCGACTGCAGCTCCAAGCTCATGGTTCTGTATCGGCTGACTTCCTGGGCCGGGTAACCGTTCCCGCGGGTCGGGGAGCGGATTCGGTGCATTCGGCTGCAATCGCCATTGGAGAGCCGAGTGGCCGCTCCACGGCTCGGGGCCCCCTGCGACCTTCCCGGCCGGGCCCGACCGTGCTTGCACGGCCCGGCCGGGCACGACAGAGTCCGTTCGTGGATTTCCCCGTGTCCGGGAGCTGCGACGCCCGTTTCCTGCGTGTGAAGGAGGAGTTCACGCGTAACTTCGCCGAGCGGGGCGAGGTGGGTGCCGCGGTGCACGTCATCGTCGACGGCACGACCGTGGTGGACCTCGCCGGTGGATGGCGGGACGCCGAGAGACGCCGGCACTGGGAGCTCGGCACCCTGGTCGACTTCTACTCGGTGGGCAAGCCCTTCCTGGCGCTCCTCGCGCTCCAGCTCGTCGACGAGGGCCGGATCGCCCTCGACGACCCCGTCGCGACCGCGTGGCCCGAGTTCGCGGCCGGCGGCAAGGAGGGGGCCACGCTCCGCCACGCCCTGTGCCACCGTGCCGCGGTACCGGCCATCCGCCAGCCGCTGACCGACGAGGACCTGTGGAACTGGACCCGGATGACCGGCGCGCTGGCCGCCACCGATCCGTGGTGGGAGCCCGGCGCGCGGCACGCCTACCACACGAACACCTACGGGCACCTGATCGGTGAGATCGTCCGTCGGGTGAGCGGCGAGACCTGTGGGCACCGGCTCGCTGCGCTCGTCGGCCCCCTCCGTGCCGACGTGCACGTCGGTGTCCCCCGGACGGAACGGAGCCGCTGCGCGCAGGTGATCTTCGAGGCCTCCGACAGGACCCGACGGCTCGATTTCGATGGACTCGAAGGGGACGAGCTCATGGAGATGCTGAGCTACTTCAACCCGCCGGGCTATTCCTCAATGGGCGTGGTCAACTCCGATGCGTGGCGCGAGGCCGAGGTCCCGTCGACCAACGGGCACGGCACCGCGCGGGGGGTGGCGCGCCTGTACGCCGCACTGCTCCAGCCCGGTCGCGTGCTCTCGGTCGATCTCCTCGCGGAGGCGGTGTCCCCGCAGTCCGAGGGCTTTTGCCCCATCCTCCACGAGGACGTCACGTTCGGGCTCGGCTTCAAGCCGACGACGCCGCGTCGGGCCTTCGGGCCTCACGCCGGGAGCTTCGGCCACTTCGGCACGGGTGGAGCCGTGGGCTTCGCCGATCCCCATGCCGGCGTCGCCTTCGGCTACGTCATGAACCATGTGATCCCCCGTTGGCAGAGCACGCGCAACCGGTCGTTGATCGACGCGGTCTACGACTCGCTCTGACCTGCAACCCACCTTCGGCCGGTCGGGTCGCCGCCTCCCGGGTGGGCATGCTCTAACGTTCCGGAGGCATCGGCCGCCCGCGACGGGGTGGGGTGCAAAGGGGGCGACATGACCGACGCAGCGATGGCCACGCCGACCCGGCGGGCCGACATGTGGTACGCCGGAACGGCGTCCCAGCGCCGGCTCACGGTGGCCTTCCGCATCATCCTGGCCATCCCGCAGTTCATCGTGCTCTACTTCCTCGCCGTCGCCACCTTCTTCGTCGCGGTCATCGGGTGGTTCGCGGCCTTGTTCATGGGCCGCCTCCCGGAGTGGGCCCACAGCTTCCTCAGCGGGATGGTGCGCTGGTTCACGCGGGTCGCGGCCTATATGTACCTGTTGACCGACCGCTACCCGCCCTTCTCCCTCGACGACGAGGAGTACCCGGCCCGCCCCGTCCTCCCCGCCCCGGGCCGGCTGAACCGCTGGGCCGTGCTGTTCCGCCTCATCCTGGCCATCCCGGCGGCCGTCTTCTCCCAGATCGTGCAGTACGGCCTGACCTTCCCGATTCTGCTGGTGATGTGGTTCGTGGTCCTGATCAGCGGCCGCATGCCCCCTTCCCTCTACGCGACGTACTCGGCCCTCCTCCGCTACCAGGTCCGGTTCCACACCTATTTCTTGATGCTCACCTCCGTGTACGCCTGGGGCATGCTCGGCGATCCCGCTGCACCGCCGCCCCCGGCGTTGGGTGCACCGCCGGCACCCGGGTTCGGTGCCCCGCCGGCACCCGGGTTCGGTGCCCCGCCGGCCCCGGCGCCGCCCCCACCCACCGCGCCGCCGCCCACCGGGACACCGCAGAATTCGCCGGGATACCGAACCCCGCCCGCACGGCCGTACTCCTACCCGTCGGTTGGCGCGAAGACCACGGGGACGCCGCCCGACGAGGCGACGCCCGAGGACGGGGCCGAGCCGGAGCCCACGCCGGCGCCCGAAGCTGTCGGCGCAGCCGAACCGGGACAGGCACCGGAGCCGGCGGCGCCCGCACCACCGGAGTGGCCCCCGCCCGTGCCGCCGCCTCCTCCTCCCATGCCTCCTCCCCCGGCGGGAATCGGTGGGATGCCTCCCCCGTCGCCGTGGGAGAGGGTGGCTCCTTCGCTCCCGCCGGAGGAGCAGACCCCGGCGTGGGCGACCCTTGTCCTCGCCGGTGCGGCGCGGGGCTGGATGATCTTCGCCATCGTGTGGGGCTCCATCATCTTCCTGGGTCAGAACATCACCCAGAACGTCTTCACGGGTCACAACCGCTCGAACGCCACGCTGTTCAACACGGTCAGCCCCGACGCCCACCCGGTCGACGCGGTCGACGCGGCCGGTGCAACCGTCAACCGTCCGGGGACGAGCGCCAACGGGTGCACCACGGTCGTGTGCCTGGTCCCGGTGTACCTCACCGCTGACACGCCTGGCGCGACGGACGCTGGAACACGCTGAAGGTGGTACCGGGCTGAGGACAGGCCGGCGCGCGGTCCACGCCGTCGCTGTCTCGCTTCGTCGGCGTCGCCGGCTCCTCGCGGCGGCCCGGCGGCCTGATCAGCTCGCTTGGCTCACCGAGCTCATGTTGAAGTCGGGAATGCGCAGCGGCGGCATGATCGTCCGGTTGAGGTACTCGCCGTATTCCCGTCCGAGCGAGCGCACCGGCGTGCCGACCTCGGTGGCCCGGGCCAGCAGGTCGACCGGGCTCTCGTTGAAGCGGAAGTTGTTCGCCGCGCCCACGACTGCGCCGTCCTCAATCACGTAGACGCCGTCACGGGTGAGCCCCGTGACCAACAGCGTGGCCGGGTCGACCTCCCGGATGTACCACAGGCACGTGAGCAGGAGGCCACGCTCGGTGCGCGCCACCATGTCGTCGACCGATCCACCCGCGGCCCCCACGCAGTGCAGGACGAGGTTGTCCACGTACGGCGCGGCCTCCACCCCGGATTTCGCCGCACCCGCCCTGTGGTACCGCAGGTGGGCCAATGCGCCCTCGTGCAGCCAGTCGACCCGCCGGGTGGGCAGGCCGTCGTCGAAGACCGAGACGTCCGAGCTGCTCGAGTCCGTCGCCACGAACGGCGCGCACTCCACGCTCGCCTCGAAGGGATCGCTGAACAGCGTGAAGGGGAGCGAGGCGATCCGCTCTCCGACGCGCGTGCCACCGCCCTCCTTGGAGAACACGGTGCGTCCGTCCTCGGCGTCGCGTCCCCCGAGGCCCCCGAAGGCGATCTCCGCCATCATGTCGCCCACGCCTGAGGGGGGCATGATCACCTCGTAGCGGCCGGCCTCCAGCGCGACCTGCCGTCTCGCCCAGTCGAGCCGGCGCCAGATCTCCTGCTCCATGGCCTGCATGGACGGCGAGATGGTGGGTTCGCCGACCCAGGCCGAGCCCTTTCCGTCGGCCGTGCGCCCCACGAGGTTCACGGCGGCGGTCGGCTGCAGGTGGGAGAGCCGCATCCCTGTCGAGCTGCCCAGGTAGAGCGTGGTGACGTCGAGCTCCGCGAAGCCAGCCAGCACGGCATCGCGTGCTCGCGCCCGGCCGAACGCACCCGACAGTGACGACAGGACGCCTTCGAGGACCGAGGAGTCCGTCTCTTCGGGCTCCAGCCCGAAGTCGCGGCCGAGGGTGCCGTGCTGCGGCTCGACCAGGGGGAACGCATCCTCGGCCGCTGGCGCCGATCGGGCGTCGGCCAGGGCGGCCGCCACCATCTCGTCGACGCCGGCGGAACCCACGACCCCCGTCCGGCGCGCGCTGCCGACCGACCCTGCCACCATCGTCACCACGCTGACGGAGCGCGCCCGGTGCACCCCGTTGGTCGTGGTCGTGTTCAGCGCGAAGCGGACGTCGGCGTGGCTGCCTTCCTCGACCAGCACGAGGCAGCCGTCGGCGCCCGCCGCGTCCGCGTCCGCGATGCCCCGTTCGACCAGCTCCTGGGCCGGGATCACCGGCGCGCCCCTGGCCCGCTCAGCGTCCCGACTCCTCGCGCGTGTTGAGCACCCGCACCCCGCGCACGAGCACCGAGGGGCACCCGTGCGACACCGGCGCCACCTGACCCGGCTGCCCCTTGCCGCAGTTGAACGCACCGCCGAGCACCCAGGTCGACTCGCCGCCCACGGCCTCCATCGCGCCCCAGAAGTCGGTCGTCGTCGCCTGGTACGCCACGTCCTTCAGCTGTCCCGCGAGCTTGCCGTTCTCAATGCGGTAGAAGCGCTGCCCGGTGAACTGGAAGTTGTAGCGCTGCATGTCGATGGACCAGCTCTTGTCACCGGCGATGTAGATGCCGCGGTCCACTCCCGCGATCAGCTCGTCGGTGCTCGGTCCCGTCGCCCCCGAGTGGGCCAGCGACACGTTGGCCATGCGTTGGATGGGCACGTGCATCGGTGAGTCGGCGAAGGCGCAGCCGTTGGATCGTTCGAAGCCCATGGCGGCCGCGATCGAGCGGTCGAGCTGGTAGCCCACGAGCGTCCCTTCGCGCACGAGGTCGAAGGACTGCCCCTCGACGCCCTCACCGTCGATCCCCACGGTGGCCAGGCCGTGCTCCACGGTGCGGTCACCGGTGACGTGCATGACAGGGGAGCCGTAGGCGAGCGTGCCGAGCTTGTCGAAGGTGGCGAACGAGGTCCCGGCATAGGCGGCCTCGTACCCGACGGCCCGGTCGAGCTCGGTGGCGTGCCCGATCGACTCGTGGATCGTGAGCCACAGGTTCGACGGGTCGACGACGAGGTCGTAGGTACCGGCCTGGACCGACGGGGCGCGCAGCTTCTCGGCGAGCAGCTCCGGCAGCTCGGCGAGTTCGGCGTCCCAGTCCCAATTGCCGCCGCCCACGGGACCGGTGAGGAACTCCCAGCCGCGTCCGACCGGAGGGGCCAGCGTGCGCATCGTCTCGAACCCGGCATCCGAGAGCGCCAGCGCCTCGAGCTGGGTCTGGAGGCGCACGCGGTGCTGGGTCGCCCGCGTCCCGTTGAGGTCGGCGAGGTACGTCTGCTCCGACACGGCCAGCAGGGAGGCGGTCGTGTGGGACACGGCCGGGTGGTCGCCCAACCGGGAGCTCCACTCGGACAGCAGTGCCACCTTGTCGGACATGGGCACGGTCGACGGGTCGACCGCGAACGCGCTCGACCACGTGACGTCGCCGTGCGGCGGCTCGGGCGCCAGCTCGACCCGTCCGCCCCCGGCCCTGCCCGTCACCCGCGCCATCTCCATGGCCTGGCGGACGAGGCCGGCCGCCTCCTCCGGCCGCACGTCGACGGTGGCGGCGAACCCGACCGCACCGTCGACGACCACGCGCACGCCCATGCCAAAGTCGGTGTCGTCGGCCGTCGTGTCGGGTTGCGCGTCGTGGAGGCGCACCGTCTGGCTCCGGATGCGCTCGACCCGGAGCTCGGCCGCCCGGCAGCCGGCGGCGGCTCCGAGCGCGGCGTCGGCCAAAGCCGAGAGATCGTCGGCGGGCAGCGGCATCAGGCGACGGGCGTGGGTTGGCGCAGCGGAAGGCCGGCGGCGGTGTAGATGGCGTCGATGAGCTCCATCGTACGGATCGCGTCGACTGCGGTCGTCGGGAAGGACGCACCGTCCTCGACGGCCGCCACGAACGCCTCGAGCTGGTAATCGTAGGTCGGCCGCCGGCTGAAGCGCTCCTTGCGGGTGCCGAGCGAGGTCGTGACCTTCATCCGGTGCCCGTGCTGCGGGCTGAAGGGGTTGAAGACGGAGATCTTGCCGTTGTCTGCCGTGACCTCGGCGTGGAGGCGCAGCACCGACGACGAGAACATGGAGCACCCGATGTGGGCGCGGCCGCCGTCGGGCAGCGAGAAGTGGGCGTCCATGGCCCGGTCCACGCCGGGTGACGAGAGCTTGGCCTCGGCACTGATCACGCGCGGCCCAGGCGCCAGCAGCCGCAGGAGGCTCACGGGGTAGCAGCCCATGTCCATGGTGGCGCCGCCGGCCAGCGGCAGCTGGTAGCGGATGTCGCCCTTCTTCCAGAGAGGGGCCGAGAACGACACGTCGATGTTGGTGACGTTGCCCAACTCACCGGAGCGGACGATCTCGACGAGGCGCTTGGCGAAGGGGTGGTACTGGTAGTGGAAGGCCTCCATGACCACCAGACCGGGGTTGGCGTTGGTCGCCTCGGCCACGGTCCGGGCCTCGTCCGCGTTGGCGGTGAACGGCTTCTCGCACAGGACGTGCTTGCCCGCCCTGAGGGCCGCGATGGTCCAGTAGCCGTGCAGCCCGTTGGGGAGCGGGTTGTAGACGGCGTCGATCTCGGGATCGCCCACCAGCTCGGCGTAGCTCCCCAGGACGCGGGGGATCTGGTGCTTGCGGGCGAACTCCTCGGCCCGGGTCCGGTCCCGGGCCGCGACGGCGACCACGGTGGCGCGCCCGGTCCGGCGGGCCGGCTTGACGAGGGCGACCGGGGCGATCTTGGCGGCCCCCAGGATGCCGATTCTCAGCACGCCGCGGTCATCCGGGCGTGCCGACCCGAAGCGGGCAGTGAGGGAAGGCCCCCACGGACGTTTCCCAAGCATGGGACGGAGGGGCCGCAACGTCGGCCGGAGGTACCTGGCGCAACATGAGCACGGACGCTAACGCACGCGGGGGCCGCCCGACGCTTGGACACGTCCGGGGGCTCGACGGGATCCGGGCGCTGTCCGTCCTGGCGATCATCGCCTTCCACTCGGGCTTGAGCTCGGTACCCGGCGGCTTCTACGGCGTCGACTCCTTCTTCGTGCTGTCGGGGTTCCTGATCACGTCGCTGCTGGTCAAGGAGTGGGACGGGACGGGCACGATCCGTCTGCGCCGCTTCTGGGCGGGCCGCGCCCGCAGGCTCCTGCCCGCACTCTTCGTGTTGGTGGCGGTCATCGGCATCGTCATGGCGGTGGCGCCCGGCGTCCTGTCGACGCGCCACATCGTGGGCGACGCCCTCTCGACCGTCTTCTACTTCTCGAACTGGTACTCCATCCACGGGGGTGCGACCTACTTCACCCTGTCCGCGCAGCCGTCGCCCCTGCTGCACACGTGGTCGCTCGCGATCGAGGAGCAGTTCTACCTGGCCTGGCCGCTCGTCGTGTTGGGTGTGCTCAAGGTCGGGTCGGCGCGGCGGCCCCTTCGAGTGAGTGTCCGGACCGTCGAGGTGCCGGGCGGCGGACGCCCGGTGGTCCTTCCGGCTGCCGCGGCCTCGCACGACGGGGAGTGGACACGCCGTCGCCGACTGCACGCGCTCTTCGGCGTGGCCTGTCTCGGGTCCCTGGCTTCGGCACTGCTCATGGCGCTCCTCGCCCCGGACGGCTACACGACCCGCGCCTACTACGGCACCGACACCCGCGCCCAGGCGCTGCTCGTCGGCGCGGCCGTCGCCATCGGGTTGACCCTGTGGCGCGAGGGCAGTCGGCGTGTGTGGTTCATCCGACTGGCCTCCGTGCTCGCCGTCGCGGGCGTGGCCGGCACGGCCGCCCTGTGGGCGACGACGTCGGAGGCCTCGACCTTCGCCTTCAATGGCGGCTTCCTGCTGGCCAGCCTGGCGGCGGGTGCCGTCGTCCTCGGCTGTGCCGTGGCGCCCCGTTCGCTGGTCGTGCGTCTGCTGGAGCTGCCGCCGCTGCCGCAGTGGGGCCGCATCTCGTACGGCGTCTACCTCTGGTACTGGCCCGTGCTGCTGATCATGACGGGCCAACGGCTGCACTGGGGCGTGTACCCGCTCTTCCTCGCTCGCGTCGGCATCACCGTGGCCATCGCCGCGGTCAGCTACGACCTCGTCGAGATGCCCGTCCGCCGCGGCGCGCTCAGACGCTGGCGGTCGTGGGTGGCCGCACCCATCGGCGCGGCGCTGGCCGTCGGGGCCGTCGTCGTCAGCACACTGGTGCCGGTGGGAGCCACCGAGCTGCAGGGCACCCGGCTCACCGTCGCCGCCACCGACCCCACGACCACATCGTCCTACCTGACGCCCACGCCGGTTGCCACCGCCCCCACGAAGCCGGTGAAGGTGTTGTTGATCGGCGACTCGGTCGCCGGCACGCTCGGTGTGGGCCTGGAGCAGGAGGCCCGGCAGGACGACGTGCAGATCGTCGACGAAGGGACGCCGGGCTGTTCGCTTTCGATGCAGACGCAGATCCGGGTGCTCTTCTACACGGTGGCGCCGGACGCACCGTGCGACGTCGACCAGGACCCGGACTCGCTGCTCGCCACGTGGCGCGCCTGGGTCGACGCCTACAACCCCGACGTGGTCGTGTACCTCGCCCGGGGCGAGACGTTCGACCAGGTGGTCGGGGGGAAGTGGCAGAACCTCGGGCAGGCCGGCTTCGACCGCTACGTGGAGAGCCGCTTCCGCCAGGCGGTCGCCGTCCTCGGTTCCCGGGGGGCGAGTGTCGTGTTGATGACGTCGCCGTACTACGACAGTGGGGCGTCGCCGGCCGGCGCCCCGTGGCCCGAGGACGATCCGGCCCGGGCGGCGATCGACAACGCGACCATGCGTGAGGTGGCCGGCAGCACGCCGGCGGGGGCCGACGGAAGCAGGGTCTACGTGTTCGACCTCAACGCCGTGGTCTCGCCCGATCGGACCTTCGCGGCCAGCGTCGGCCAGGTCAACGTGCGCTGCAACGACGGCGTGCACTTCACGCGCTCGGGCGGGATCTACGTGGGGCTCCGGCTGGCGCCCGAGCTGGCGGCGATCGGCCAGGCCCACGCCGCGGCCTCCCCGGGTGGCGCGTGGCCCGGGCCTCTGCCACCATCGACCCCCTCATGGTTTCCGAGCCTGCCCTGCCAGTAGTCCGGCGTGCCGACGACCGTGACGTCGACGCCATGGCGGCCCAGATGGCCAAGACGTTCTGGGACGATCCCGTGTCGAGCTCCATCTTCCGGAACGGCGCGCGCCGGGACGCGGGTCTGCGCGCGTACTTCCGCACCCAGCTTCGGGCCGACTACCTCCCCTTCGGAGGCTGCTACACGACCGACGGCTACGCCGGCTCGGCCATCTGGGCCCCCGCCGGCAAGCCTTTGCTGACCGGCTTGCGGGGGATCATGACGATGGTGCCGGTGCTGCCGTACGTGGTGACCAACCTCGTCACGACGTTGCGGCTCCTCAACACCGTCGAGACGCTGCACCCCCATGAGCCGCACTGGTACCTGGCCAGCCTGGGTACGGCGGTCGGCCAGCAGGGCAGGGGAGTGGGGAGCGCTCTGATGCGTCCCGTGCTCTCGCACTGCGACCGGGAAGGGATGCCGTGCTACCTCGAGTCCTCCAAGGAGCGCAACGTCCCCTTCTACCGCCGCCACGGGTTCGAGGTCGTCCAGGAGGTGCCGCTGGGCGCGGAGGGGCCGTCGATCTGGACGATGTGGCGGGAGCCGCAGCCGGGTCCCTGAGCACGCCGCCCCTACGTGGGGTGGATGCCCTCCGGCATGGACAGGGCATCGTTGACCACGAGCCCGAGCACGTCAATGACCGAACGGGCCGGTGCGGAGGGCAGGCCCCGGCGCCGCTGGGCCACCCCGACCCGACGGCGGGGGAGTCCGGTGACCGGGAGCACGGAGAAGCGCCCCCGGAGGTGGCCCGGCACGGCGGTCGCGGGGAGGATGGCGGGTCCGTAGCCGTCGAAGGCCAGGGAGGCGATCAACCGCACGCCGTCGAGCTCCATGGACGGCCGCAGCGTGACACGGGCCGGCACCGTCGCACCGTCGATCTCCGCCCGCAGCGCGGTGCCCGGCGCGGGGAGCAGGAGCTCCAGCTCGGACAGGCGCTCGAGGGGGATCGAGGACTGCGTGCTCATGGGGTGGTCCGAGGGGAGCACGACCACCAGGTCCTCGTCGAAGAGCTGGGCGGCCATGATCTCGTCCCCGCTGAGCGGGAAGGTGACCACGGCGAGGTCGAGCTGGCCCGAGGCCAGCTGCTGTTCCAGCTGCATGCTGGAGCCTTCGGCCACGTTGAGGTGGATGTGGGGGTGGCGCACCCGCAGGAGGTCGAAGAGCTGGGGCACCAGCCACCGCCCCGTCGTGCCGATCATGCCGAGGCGCACCGTCCCGACCACCTCTTCGCGCAGCGCGGTCACGTCGGCCACCATCGCCTCGAGCTCGTTCATCACCCGGCGGGCCCGCTCAACCACGACGTCGCCCTCTTCCGTGAGGCGCCCCGACGCCCGGTCGACGAGCTGGACGTCGAGCTCCCGCTCCAAGCGCGCCACATGCGCCGACACGTTGGACTGCACGGTGCCGATCGAGGCCGCCGCTGCGGAGAAGCTCCCAGTGTCCGCGATGCCCAAGAGTGCTTGCAGGTGTTTCAATTCCACCTGGAATCTCCTCCCATTGGTGCTTGCCCCAGTTCAGTTACTCATCAGTATAACTGATATGAAGTATCTGCTAAAGCTGCTTGACTGATTGCCGAGTGGCCGACAGAATGGTCCTCAGACCGCAGGGAAATGGAAGCCCCCCCTCCAACCCTGATGAGTCTTGAGAAGGGATCGCCCTCCCCCCCGGCGATCCCTTCTCCTAATTCCGGCCCCTTTTCGACCCGGCTCGTGAGCCGCTGCCGCACCGGGGGGCTGGTGCGCGAACTGCCTTAGGCTGCGTAGCCGTGGCCCCGAGCGCCGTTTTCATCGACCTCGACCGGACACTGCTGTGCCGTGCGTCGGGCCAGGTGCTGAACCGGGCCCTCGTGCAGGAAGGGGTGCTGCCGGAGGGGCGCTCGCTCCCCGGGGACAAGCTGCTCTACGCCGTGAACGACCGTTTCGGGGAGAACCTCTTCTCCATGTCCCTGGTGCGGGCGGCCGCCCGGGTGGCCCGGGGCTGGCGTCAGGAGCAGGTCCAGGCGGCCGGACGGCGGGCAGTGGCCGGGCTCAGCGAGCTGGTCGCCGCCTTCGCCCCCCAGCGGCTGGCCGCCTTCCGTGCGGAGGGGCACCGGCTCGTGCTCTCGACCACCACGCCCGTCGACATGATCGCTCCCTTCGCGGAGGCCCTCGGCTTCGACGACCTGGTCGCCACCGTCTACGAGACCAAGGACGGCCGTTACACGGGCCGGCTCTACGAGGGGTTCGTGTGGGGGACCGGAAAGTTGCGCGCCGTGCGCGAGTGGGCCGACGACAAGGGGATCGACCTGGCCGACTGCCACGCCTGCAGCGACAGCATCTTCGACGTGCCGCTGCTCTCCAGTGTGGGCACTCCCCACGCGGTGAACCCCGATCCGTCGCTCACCGTCGTGGCCACGGCACGCCGCTGGCCCATTGAGCACTGGGACCGGCCTCCGGGCGTCCCGAGCGTCGTGGGCCTGGAGCCGTACCACCTGCTCCGTCCGTTCGTGCGCGAGCTGACCTTTCCCTATGCGCGCTTCGACATCGCCGGCGTCGAGCACGTGCCCGCACGGGGCCCGGTCCTGCTGGCCTCCAACCACCGGAGCTACTTCGACGTGGCCGCACTTGCTCTCGTCGCCCGGGCCATCGGCCGGCCGGTGCGCTTCCTCGGCAAGAAGGAGATCTTCGACGCACCCGTCGTCGGTTCGATCGCGCGCGCCCTCGGGGGCATCGCTGTGGACCGCGGCAGCGGGTCGGGCCGGCCGCTGCGCGAGGTCGAGGCGGCGCTCAAGGCGGGCGAGGTGGTCATCGTGACCCCACAGGGGACCATCCCGCGCGGCCACGACTTCTTCGATCCGGCACTGCGGGGGAAGACCGGCGCGGCGCGTCTCGCCGCCTCGACCGGCGCCACCGTCGTCCCGGTCGGGCTCTGGGGGACCGAGAAGGTGTGGCCGCGCTCCTCCCGCGTTCCCGACTTCACGCTGGTGTGCAACCCACCCACGGTGCAGGTGCGGGTGGGCCAGCCGGTGCCCCTGTCGCTGACCGATGCCAAGGCGGACACCGAGACGATCATGCAGGCCATCAGCGCCCTGCTGCCCGCGGAGTCGCGGGTGCGCCACGAGCCGACAGCCGAGGAGCTGGCCCGCACCAAGCCGCCTCGGTGAGGCAGCAGCTGGCCAGCGCGGCCACCCGCGCCGTGAACGCTGCGTCTCGCCGCCTCGGTCGCGGCCAGGGGACCGTCGCCGGCGGCCGGGCCGGGCTCCGGCTGGACCCCAAGCTCCTCGAACACCTGAGCGCGGGTCGACAGGTCGCGCTGGTCACCGGTACGAACGGCAAGACGACCACGACCCGGCTGCTGACGGTTGCCCTCGGCGCCACCGGGGACGAGGTGGTGAGCAACGAGACCGGGTCGAACATGCCGCCGGGCCATGTCGCCGCCCTCGCCGGGTCGCGGGCCACGCGCGCCGTCCTCGAGGTGGACGAGGTCTACCTGCCGCGGGTGCTCACGGCGACCGCCGCCGCTGCCGTCGTGCTCCTGAACCTTTCGCGCGACCAGCTCGACCGCACGAACGAGGTGCGCATGGTGGCGGGTCGCTGGCGCGCGGCCCTGGCGGCGGCGCCGCACACCCACGTGGTCGCCAACGCGGACGACCCGCTGGTGGCCTGGGGTGCGAGCGTGGCCCGCGACGTGCACTGGGTCGGAGCCGGCCTGCGTTGGCAGCTCGATGCCGTGGGCTGCCCGGCCTGTGAGGGCCGCATCGAGTTCGGCGAGGGCGGATGGTCGTGCGCAGGGTGCGGCTTCGCCCGGCCCGAGACCGAGGCCAGGCTCGTGCACTCGGCCGGCGGCATGCCGAGCGGCGAGTGGGCCGATGGGCGGACCTACCCGGTCCGGCTGGCGCTGCCCGGTCGGTTCAACCAGGCCAATGCGCTGATGGCGGCGGTGGCGGCGGAAGCGTGCGGCGTCGACGCCCTCATCGCGCTCCAGGCCATGGAGCAGGTGGAGGAGGTGGCTGGCCGTTTCACGGTGCGTCCCATCGGCGAGGCGCAGGCGCGGCTCATGCTGGCCAAGAACCCTGCCGGGTGGGACGAGCTGCTCGATCTGGTGGCCGGGTCCGATGCGCCGCTGGTCGTGAGCATCAACGCGCGGGTGGCCGACGGGGCAGACCCAAGCTGGCTGTGGGACGTGCCCTACGAACGGCTGGCCGGGCGCACCGTGGTGGCCACCGGAGACCGCTACCGCGACCTCTCCGTCCGCCTGCACTACGCCGGCGTCGCGCACACGACGGAGGCCGACCCGGTCCAGGCCGTCGTGCGGGCGGCCGACGGCACCGGCGCGGTCGTCGACGTCATCGGGAACTACACGGCGTTCCACGACCTCCTCGGGGCGCCCAGGTGAGCGGCCCGCTGCGCGTGGCGGTCGTCTACCCCGACCTGCTGGGCACCTACGGGGACGGGGGCAACGGGCTCATCCTGGCCCGCCGGGCCGAGTGGCGGGGCCTCGACGTGGAGTTGCTGCAGGCGGTCTCCGACCGCCCGCTCCCCGAGGCGGACATCTATTGCCTGGGCGGTGGCGAGGACGGCCCACAGGTTCGGGCCGCGCGCACCCTCGTCGACGACGGGACCCTGGCCCGGCGGGTGCAGGGCGGCGCGGTCGTGCTCGCCGTGTGCGCCGGCTTCCAGGTGGTGGGACGGAGCTTCCCCGGTGCCGACGGGGAGCCGCACGAGGGCGTGGGCCTGCTCGACATCGAGACCTTGAAGGGAGCCGGCCCGCGGGCGGTGGGGGAAGTGGTGGCCGAGCCGGAGGGCATCGAGGGCCTCCCCGTCCTCACCGGCTTCGAGAACCACGGCGGTCACACGATGCTGGGCGAGGGCACCGTCGCCCTCGGGCGTGTCACTGCCGGCATCGGCAACGGCGACGGCGGCCGGGGCGAGGGTGCGGTCGCCGGCCACGTGGTGGGGACCTACCTGCACGGGCCGGTGCTGGCCCGCAATCCGGCACTGGCCGATGTCCTGCTGGCCTGGGCGCTTCAGGGCGCCTGGCTCGAGCCACTCGACGACTCGGCGTCGGAGGGGCTGCGGGAGGAGCGGCTCGGTACGATGCGCCGCAAGCGACTGCGCCGGCGGACATAGGGAAGGCGATTCGAGTGCGCACACTGCTGAACCTGCTGTGGTTCTTCTTCTCGGGCGTGTGGCTCGCCATCGGCTACGCCGTGGCCGGCGTCATCCTCTGCCTGCTGATCATCACGATCCCCTTCGGCGTGGCCTGCTTCCGTCTGGCCGGCTTCGTGATCTGGCCGTTCGGGCGGTCGCTGGTGCCCAAGCCGGGGGCCGGCGCACCGTCCGCAGTGGCCAACGTCATCTGGTTCGTCCTGGTGGGTCTGTGGATGGCCCTGGCGCACCTGGTCCTGGGTCTGGTGCTGTGCCTCACCATCATCGGCATCCCGCTCGGGCTCGGGAACTTCAAGCTGGCCGCGGTGGCCATCGCACCGCTGGGGAAGGAGATCGTCCCCACCAGCGACCCGCGCGCCCAGCTGGGTGCGATCAGCTTCTGATCGTCCGGGCCGTCACTTGGTGGCCAGGACGATCTCCGTGTCGCCCGGCCAGTCCCAGAAGAGGCCCTCGGGGGAGTGCTGCCAGAGCAGTGCGCGCAGCGCGGCCTCGAAGGCCTCCCTCGAATCGCCGAAGCGGCGTGGCGCGGCGTAGGAGGTGGAGTAGTAGCCCGCCACGATGGAGTCCACGTCGCGCACGATGTCGGGCCGGCCCGGCGCGTAGACCGTCCGGCAGTCGCCGAAGAGAGACGCCCGCAGGTCGGTCTGGTGCAGGCGCGGCGTCGATCGCCTTGCCTTGGACAACAGCGATGCATCACTGGTGAACTCCCGCACGAGCGCCACGATCTCGGCCTCGGGGATGTGCGGGCGTGCCGGCCCGCGGGGCTCGGGCCGGCCTTCCGCACAGTGGCCGATCAGCGCCACGGTGCCACCCGGTTCGAGGAGCTCGTGCACCGTGTCGAGCACCTCCATGCCAGCGGTCCAGTGGTAGGACTGGCCGAACGTGACCAGCCGGTAGGTGCCGGTGACGAGGCTGCCGAGCTCCTCGGCCACTCCCCGGATCCACCGGATGCCCCGCTGTCCCGCCGCCTCGGCCCGGCGCTCACCCTCGGCGAGCATCCCCGGATCGGGATCGACGGCCACCGACTCGTCGAAGACCGGTGCCAGCTCGACCACCAGGACCCCCGGGCCACTCCCGACGTCGAGCAGGCGCCCGTGACCGTCGAGCGAGAGCTCGCGCTCCAGTGTGGGGAGCAGCTCGCGCGAGTAGGGGGGGCGCCCCGCCATGTAGTAGGCGGAGGCCTCACGGAACGTGCCGGGGTCCCTCGTCACACCCACCGGGAGACCTCGAGCGTGAGGAGGTCCTGCGCCACCACGACCGTGCCGCCGAAGTGCTCCTTCGCCAGGGCGACCCACTCGTCCTCTGCTCCGGGCTGTGGCGCGGGTACGAGATGCGTCAGGAGAAGCGTGCCGACGTCGTTGCGCGCCGCCGTCCGGGCGGCATCCTCCACGGAGGAGTGGTAGTCGAGGACGTCGGTCAACCTGGCCAGGCCGAGCGGCTCAATGAGATCGCGCCGGACGACCGTGTGGACGAGCAGGTCGGCGCCCGCGCACAGCTGGTCGAGGCCGGGACACGGGACCGTGTCGCCCGCGATCACCACGGACGCGTCGCCCTCGTCGATCCGGTACCCGAGCGTCGGGCGCACGGGCGCATGGTCGGTGGGTGCCGCGGTGACCCGCACCGATCCCGCCTCGAGGACGAGGCCGCCCTCACACTCGGTGACGTCGGCCGACGGCCGCCACTGCAGGTCGGTGTGGTGGGCCATGCGGTAGCCGATGTCGAGCTCGAGCATGGCTTCGGTCGCGTGGAGCAACCGGGTGATCCCCGGCGGGCCGAACAGGGGCAACGGGTTGGGCTGGAACGAGGTCACCCAACGCGAGGTGACCACGTCGTTGAGATCGGTCGTGTGGTCGCTGTGCAGGTGGGTGAGGAACAGCCCTCGAATCGCCCCCGCGCTCGAGCCGGCGGCCGCGGCCCGCATGAGGACCCCACGCCCGCAGTCGAACAGCAGGTCTCCGATCTCCGTGCGGACCAGGGTGGAAGGACCGGCGCGCGACGCGTCGGGGAGCGGGCTTCCGCTGCCGAGAACGATCGTCTGCATAGGGCTCCTCCCCGGTCGGGCGTCGCACCGGCCGACACCCGGGAGCAGCATGGCACTGTTGCCACGGTGCTGCCGCCAGGGCTCTGGAGGGGGTGGCAGCGTCGCGACGGGGTGCGCACGACACGGAGTCCGTGACCCTGGACCGCGAGGACAGGCGGCTCCGGTGCATCGCGACGACGGACTGGCCGGGGCGGTGATCCTCGTCGCCCGCCCGCTGCCTCGTCAGTCGGGCCACTCCTTGCCGTCACGCCGGGACGGCGGATCGTCCAGCGCCCAGGAGCGGCGCCAGGCCGAGGCGTCGGGGCCGCGATGGGCCGTCTCGGCGCCATCGACCGGAGCGACCGCGCTCACGGCACGGCGCGCCTGCCACCAGTCGGAGTGGACCTCACGCGACAGCGTGGCGACGGCTGCCTCCACGCGGGCCGAGAAGCGGCGGGCGTTCTCGCCCTCGTCGGGCGTCATGGGTGCCCCGAAGAGCACGGCGATGGGGGAGCGGCGCAGCCTGCCACCGAGGCGAGACTCGGTGCCCGAGCCACCAGGTGCCCGCGCCCCCGCCTCGACCGTCTTGGGCAGCACGTGGCGGGTCCCGTGCAGGTAGACCGGGACCACCGGCCGCCCGGTGCGCCGTGCCAGGTAGGCGGCCCCCCCGTGGAAGGGCTGGGTCCAGCCGTCCGGCGAGCGCCCGCCCTCGGGGAAGATGACGAGGTTCCACCCGTCCTCCACGAGCTCGGCCGCCGTGTCGGCCGACCGGCGGCTCACCTTGCTTCGCTCAATCGGGATGGCCGCCAGGGCGAAGGCCCACAGCACCGACTTCCAGGTGCGGTCGAAGAAGTAGTCGGAGGCGGCCGCCACGATCGTCCGGTGGCGGAACTCCACCGGCAGCGTCGTGAGCAGCAGGGGAGTGTCGATGTGGCTGGCGTGGTTGGCCGCGAAGATCAACGGCCCCTCGACGTGCTGGAGGTGCTCCAGCCCACGTACGGTCGCCGGAGCCAGGAGCCGCGCCGCCGGTCGGGTCACGTTGTCCATCATCACGGCACGGGCCAGCCGGACCGGGTAGCGGCGGGACCAGTCGTGGTCGTAGTCGAGCCCGACCTTGCGCTCGGGATCCGGACGGTCGACCGTCGTCGGCCACGAGGGCGCGGCGAACGGGAAGCGGGCCGTGCGCACCCGCCCGAGGATCCCCGAGCGGGCCATCAGTGCACGTCCGCCATGAAGATGGGCGGATTGTGCACGTGGGTCAGCGTGGGGGAAGGGCCCACGACGTCGGAAGCGATCTCGAGCGCGTCGTTCATCGAGCTGGCCGGGGAGAACCCGAGCCGGCGCACGGCCTTGGCGTCCCCTCCGACGACGATGACCCGGCCCACGTGCGCCAGCGCGTGCGCGCACCAGTACCACATGTAGAACGGGTGGACGCCGTGGTACGCGTGGCCCGTCCGGTACAGGTGCACGTACCACGGGTCGGTGGCGAAGGACTCCTCGAACTCCTTGTGCATCTGCACCGGGTCGATCGTCTGGGTCAACACCTGCTCGTAGAAGTCGATGTAGCTGGGGTGATGCCCCGGGTGGAACTCGGGCCGGGTCGGATGCCGCATGATCACGACCCCGCCCTCGCGGACGAGGGGCTTGCCCCGGTACATGTTGAAGAAGTACCCCAGGCCCAGGCAGGCGACGAGGATCGGGTTCATGATGGAGTTGACGTTGTAGGGACAGATGTAGGGCAGGCCCATCGTGAGGATGTCGGTCTGACCCTCGACGTCGACGCCCTGCTGGGCCCACACGTTGGCCGTCGTCAGCGCATGGACCGCCTCCACCTCGCCGGCCTGCACCGAGGTCAGCGCATGGGGGGACTTGATCGACTGGAAGATCTGGCGGGCGATCCTGGGTGGCGTCTTGGACAGCGCCGTCGAGGTCGCCGCGAACGTGGCGCGGTCGCGGAGCGACCACTCCCACTCCCGCTTCTGCAGGAACTTGAAGTTCGAGGGAAACGTGTCATTGTTGAGCGTCGTCTCAATCTGGAAGATCTTGACCCCGGACTCGGCGATGAGGCGGCCCATGCGCCAGTTCGACGAGTGCAGCTCGGAGGCGGGCTGGTCCATGAACGACTTCGAGTGGCGCATCGTCTGTGGATTGTGGTGATGGCGCAGGCTCCGGTAGCTGGCCAGCCCGGTCGCCACGCTCTTGTGGCCGCCGTCCATGGACACGAGGTTGATGTTGACGTACACGAGGAGGTCGGACGTGGCCGCCCTCTTGTTGATCTCCACGTCCTCACCCTGGTCTGTCTGACCCAGGTGGACGAGGTTGTCGGGGTCCTCGGCGTCGTGCTGGGTGAGCAGGCCGTGTGGGGCGAAAGCGTCGTAGACGCGGTTCCCGAGCGCGTGGCGGAGCTCCTCCTCGGTCATGCGACGGTGCAGGGCCAGCGCAGCGACGAGGACCACGTCGTCCACCCCCGCCTCTGCCGCCATGTCCAGGACCGTCTCGATGACCATCTGTCGGATGTCAGGCGCCTCCATCGGAGGGAGTGGCAGGGACACGTCGTCGAAGCAGATGGTGAGCTTCATGCCGGGACGGAGGAGCGCCGGCAGGGGGTCGCGGTCGCCGACGGGGTGCAGCAGCGCGTGGCGGATGGCCCCGTAGGGGTCGTCGATCGCCTTGACGGGCTCGGGCGCGTAGATCACCCGGCTCCCCACGGGGAGCGTCTCGAGCGTGAACCCCTCGCCGTTCCAGAACAGAGTCGGTGGGGTGGACGTGTCCACCTCGAGGACGAAGCCGGGTCGGCGGCTCATGAGGCAGGTCCTTTCCGTACGTCGAATGCGATCTTGACGGCTCCGCGTCGTCCGGCGGCGCCCGCGTGGGCCACTGCGTCCTCGAAGCGGGTGAGAGGGTAGGTGGCGGACACGAGCTGGCCGGTGCGCTGCGCGGCGGCGACCTCGAAGGCCAGTGCGAACGTGGGAACCCGATCGTCCGGGCCGGCACCGGGCTCGGTTCCGTAGGCGTAGGCCCCCGCCAGGCGGACTTCGCGGTGCCACAGCGGCGCCAGGTCGACCGTGACCTTGCCCGGCATGCCGACCAACGACACCGTTCCTCGTGGGCGCACCATGGCCAAGGACTGCGCGATGGACTCGGGGCTGCCTACGCAGTCGATCACCACGTCGGCACCGCCGGACAGTGTGGCCGTGGTGCCCGATGCGCCGCCGTAGGAAAGCGACCGCGAGTGCCGACGGACGGCGCGTGCCAGCTGATCGTCGGGCAGAGCCTCGGTGCAGCCGAAGGCGCGGGCCAGGCGTTGCTGGTGGGCGTAACGAGCCCCCACCAGGACCACCGAGGGGGCCGGGCACCGCCCGATCGAGGCCAGGTGGCCGAGCGCGGCCGTGACCAGCAGTCCGAGGGTCCCTGCGCCGACGACCGCCACGACGTCACCCGCGGCGATGGGCGCGCCCAGCACGGCGTGCACGGCGCAGGCGACGGGCTCGACGGTCACGGCGTCGGAGTCGCCGAGGTGGTCGGGCACGGCGTAGAGCTGGCTGGAGTGGGCCACGAGGCCCGAGGTCGACCAGCCACCGCCGGTGTCGGCGCAGAAGCCCGTCTGCAGTCCCGGCCGGATGTGGCCGAAGGCGAGGTTGCCACAATTGCCGACGTTCCCGGCCTGACAGGCGGGGCACGGCGGCTCGATCCCCCGCGCTGCGCATCCGAGCACCGGCTGGAGCACGACCCGGCTGCCGGCGGCCAGACCGCTGCCGTCCGCGCCGACGGCATCCTCGGCGAGCGTGCCGACGACCTCGTGACCCGGCACGAACGGGAAGGACACGATGTCCTCGAAGTAACGGGAGCTGCGTCCGTCCAAGGTGGCGAGGTCCGAGCCACAGATGCCCGACAGCGTGGGCTCGACGTGGGCCCACCCCTCGGCGGGCACGGCCGGGGCATCGCGCTCGACGAGCCGCAACGGCCCGACCCCGACGCCGCGTCCGGAGCCCAGCGTGGACACCACCCGCGCCGCGGCGAAGCGCGGCAGCGACCGCTCGAACAGGAGGGTGCTCACCGGCCCATGACCGCCTTGGGCGACTTCACGTCGAAGGGGCCAAGAGGGAGCGGTCGGTGCGAGCCGCCCTGGGCCTTGGCCCAGTGCTCGACGTGCCAGCCCCTGCGCCGGGCGATGGCCGAGAGCCGGGATTCCGGGTTGACCGCCACGGGGAAGCCGACCGCCTCGAGCATCGCCAGGTCGCTCGCCGAGTCGGCATAGGCGACGGACTCCTCGAGCGACAAGGAGTGCGCCTCGGCGTAGTCGGCCAGCACAAGCGCCCGTGCCTCGCCGATGGGTGGCAGCGTCGTGAGGTGCCCCGTGAGCCGGCCGTCACGGGAGTCCATCTCCGCGCACACGATGTCGTCGAACAGCGGCCGTATCGGCTCGATGATGAAGTCCAGCGCTCCGGTGATCAGAAGCGTCCGGTGCCCGAGTGCCCGGTGCGCCCGCACCCGCGCGAACCCGTCGGGGAACGATCGCGTGAGCAGTTGGCGGTGGAACAGCTCCCACGAGTCCGCCCGCAGCTGATCGACGGGTGCGTCCTCGAACCGCCGGTAGAACGCACGAAGGAAGTCACCGCGGTCACGCCGGTCCAGTGCGAGCAGGGATGGTCCCTGGCGGGCGAGGTCGGCCACGAAGCGCGCCCGCCGTGACGGTGACAGGTGTCGGCTGGCCAGCCAGGCGTAGGTGTCGACGACATTGGAGGACATGAGCGTGTGCTCGAGGTCGAAGACGGCCAGGTGCCGGTCCGGCGACAGGATCGCCTTGCGCTGCCGGTCGGGCCGCTTGTCCACCACCGACTTCCCCGGCTTCGTGCGCACCCGCGTGTGCTCCAGGACCGACGGCAGGTGGATCTCGTGTACGTACTGGTCCCAGTCGATGGAGCCCGGATCGAACTCGAACCGGTCGTGGTCCTCGTCGTCACCCGAGCGCCACAGCTCCATCAGGTTGTCGACCCGGTAGCGCGCGTCGGTCTCGGTGTACGCGCCGTACAGCTCGACGTAGCCCAGGGCACGTTTGGCGAGGGCATGACGATCCTCGATCCGGGCGGCCAGCTGCGCCTGCGTCCCCCGGATCGGCAAGGCGGTGAGCAGCTTCTCCGCGAAGCCCATCACGGTGTCGGCCCGCCGCAACTGACGCTGGACCCGACCCCGGCCGGGGAACGACCATTCGGGCACGCTGATGGGTTGGCCGCGCTCGTCGTAGAGCGGGTTCCGCTGGAAGAAGTCGGTCGTGAGCTCGACCAGGCGTCCGTAGCGCAGCGGGTTCCGCACTCCGGAGGCCACGTGGTACACCTTCGGCGGTCCGGGCTCGGGCCCGCGTGCCGCCACGGCCAGGATGGCGGCCACCACCAGGTCGACGGGGATGACGTCGACGATCCCCTCGGGGACACCGGGGAATTCGCGCAGCAGTCCTCGCGCGTACGAGACGATGATCGGCTCCGCCATGCGGAAGCCCCGGATCCAGCCCGGGCGTGGCTCTGCGACGGCGGACTCAATGATCGACGGGCGCACGAAGGTGATCGGCACCCGGCCCTCCCACTGCTCGACGAGTGCTCGCTCGCCCAGCGCCTTGGTGAAGGGGTAGGCGTCCGGCCAGCCCAACGACAACGCCCGTGCCGTACCCGCCTGCACCAGCTGGTCGTTGACCCACTCCTCGCGCACTCTCTCCGCCCGCGCCGCGATCAGGTGGTCGCCGGCCGCCCCGATCTCGGCGCGCGCCTTCTTGGTGAATTCACGCAACCGCTCGGGCTTGCGCGACTCGGCCTGCAGATCGGCTCGGAGCCGCCGTGCGGACGCCACCTCGTCCTCCCAGGGGACGTCGAGGGTGAAGCGGTTCTGGGTGAGCAGCTCCTCTTTGGCCTCGCCCTGGTGCGTGCTGGCGACGTACGCGGTCGAGACGGCGATCAGGTGCGCTTCCGAGCCGACGTCGGCGATCGCCGCGGCCACGCGCGAGGGGCCGAGGAGGTTGATCTCCACCGCCTGGGTCAGCGGGGCGTCGAAGGACACGGTGGCCGCGGCGTGGATGACGACGTCGGCCCCGGCCAGAGCGGCCCGTCCCTCGTCGTCGAGGCCGAGGCCGTCGCGACTCACGTCCCCGGCCACGGCCGTGACCCGTCGGGCCACCTCGTCGGCGAAGCCCTCGCCCAGCTCGGACCGCAGGCGGTCGAAGCAGTCGTTCTTGATCACCTCGCGAGCCACCCGGGCCGCGGCGTCGGCCCGGCGCCCCGGCCGGACGAGCACGGTGATCTCGGCCCCGGGGACGCAGCGCAGGATCCGCTCCACCAGGGCGGTGCCCAGGAATCCGGTGGCACCCGTGATGAAGAAGCGCTTGCCGCGGAGGTCCCGCTCGATCGGCACCGGGATTTTCTAGCACCGGAGCCCGAATCTGTCTACCATTTGGTAAGTGCCGACCCCCGGGACCAGCGATCGCATCCTCGACGCCGCACTCGCCTCCTTCGCCACCAGGGGTTATGAGGCCACGTCGCTGGACGCGACCGCCAAGAGCCTGGACCTCACGAAGCAGTCGATCCTCTACTGGTTCCCCTCCAAGGACGCCCTCTTGGAGGCAGTGATCGCCCGGAGTGCCCGGGACCTCTCCGAGGCGCTCGAGACGGCGCTCCGGGGTGCCGGAGAGGGGTGGGCCCGGGTCGAGGCGGTGGTGCGGTCGGTGTTCCGCCTGGCCGCCCGCCAGCCCGAGTTGCTCGGGTTGTTGCGAGAGGTGGGCCGGCTCGGGCCACCGGCGGCGACGCAGATGACACTCGCGCTGGGGCCGCTCGTGGCGCGCGCCACCGCGTTCCTGGAGGCGGAGATGGACGCGGGCACCATGCGCCGGCACGACCCCGGGCTGCTGTTGCTGGCCATTTACTCCACGGTCATCGGCATGGTGACCGAAGTCGAGGTGTTGCGGGCCCTCGGCGAGGAGCCCACGGCCCGCTCACTGGTGCGGCGCCGGGCCGACGTGCTCCAGCTCCTGCGCTCGGCGCTCCTGGTCGAGCCCGCCGGCTGAACGCGCCGTCCGCGGACGGCACCTATTCGGTGGGTTTGGGGATCTTCTTCCGGGGAGCCGCCTTGGGCGTGTAACGCTTGTTGGCGGTCGGTGGCTTGGACGTACCCGACCTGGCCGGCGTCTTGGCGGTCGACTTCCCCGCCGTCTTGGCGGCCTCTTTCCGATCTCGTCCGCGGGGACGGTCCCGGACCTGGGCCGCGATCGCCTTGGAGTTGGTGGTGCCGTACTTGTTGAGGCGCCAGGCCCGCAGCAGGAGCCAGCCGCCGAGCAGGATGAAGACGAAGCCAACGAGCCCGACGAAGAGCGTGAAGCCGAATCCCAGGAGGAAGAGGTCGAAGGCGACGAGGGTGCGCTTCCGCCTCCAGAGAGCGACGAACCCGATCGCGCACAACACGAGGAGGAGGGCGCCGAGCAGCTTGGCGTCGGGGGCCACGGCGATGGTGTCCTTGCCCCTCTTGGTGACCTTGTTGTCGGTGATGATGTAGGCGGGGATGGCGATGCCGGCGACGGTCGCCAGCACGAACGCCCCCAGGCTCCACTTGGCCTCCATGGGGTCGAGGCCGGACATGGCCGCCTTGCGCTCCTCGACGGGCAGGACCTCCCCACGGTCGGGGCTCTCGCCCGATGTGCCCGAAGTGCCTCGGGGGGAGGTGAAGGCACCCAGCAGCCGCGTGCTCCACGTCTGGGGCCTGTTGCTGCCGTTGCCGCCGGGGGAGGTCATGCCCGACTCAGGGTACCGGTGCCACCAGGGTCCCCCAAATCGCCCGACTGCCGCAGGTGGCTGCCGCGACGCAGGCTACGGTTGTGGTCCGGCAAATCCCGAAAGGGCGCTTAGCTCAGCTGGTTAGAGCGCAGCCTTCACACGGCTGAGGTCGTGGGTTCGAGTCCCGCAGCGCCCACCAAAAATTCACCCAGCTCAGCGACCTGCGCGCACGAAGGCGCTTTGGCGGGGTGACGGAGGTCAGTGTCCGACCGTGGACGCACCCAGGCCGAGGCGCAGGCGCCTCAAAAGCCGCTCTGGAAGTGCCCGGGTGGCAGCTGCCAGATGCCCTGGCTCTCGGTGATCGGGACGAGTTGGCCGGCGACGCACGCCCCGAAGCCGAGGTTGTGCTGGGCCGAGACCCCCGGTGACGTCGTATTGAGCTCGAGGGAGCTGTAGTCACAGGCCGACTTCGGCAGGGTCCCTATGAAGAAGGACACACCGTCGACCACCCTCACGGAGGGTGATGGAAGTGCCTGACCGACGTCGAAGGTTCCTGGACTGCTCTCGCTGAGGTCGACCGTGGCCAGGCCCGGGTACCCGACGACACCGGCCACCACCCCGTTCGAGCCGACGTCGATGAGTTGCAACTCCGCCGGGTTGGGGTAGCCGGGACAGAGGCCATAGGCGCGACCGTCGAGCACGAGACCGCCGTTCTCCATGCCGAGCGCTCCCGACTGGTCCTTGGCGGACCACAGACTCCACGATTGCCCCCCGACGCTCCCACTGGCCACTTCGGTCCCCGTGGAGGTGATGGCGCTCGGGGCCCCGCCCGACGAAGATGGAACCGTCGTCGGAGAGCACGTCGAGGTGTCGTTTGGAACGCTCACCGAGCTCGAGGCCGAGCCCGAACCCGAACCGGAACCTGAACCCGAACCGGCTCCGAAACTGGACTCGAACTGTCCTGGCGGCAGTTGCCACACACCCTCGCTGTAGCTGAGCGGATCGAGCTTCCCGGTGACGCATGAGCCGGTGTTGCCCGGGTTGTTGTTGATCGCGTAGCCCTGCCCGGCCCCGTCCCCACCGAACCCGATGTTGTGTTCGGTGGAGTAGCTGGGCGACGTCGTGTTGATCTCGAAGTAGCTGTACGAGCACGCCGCCTTGGGCAGCGTGCCGATGTAGAACGACACTCCGTCGACGACAGAGACGCGCGGCGACGGCAGCGCCGTGCCGAAGGCGAGACTGTTGAGAGCGCCCGTGCTTATCTGCACCTTGGCCAGGCCGGGATAGTCCACGACGCCGTACATGACGGCGTCCCCACCCGTGTCGATCATCTCGGTCTCCGAGGGATTCGGGTAGCCCGCGCACAATCCGTACTCCCGTCCATCGAACACGAGACCGCCGTCCTCGAGTCCGGCCGCACCCGACTGGCCGTCGGCGGACCAGAGGCTCCATGCCTTCCCTTCGATCGTGCCGGTTGCCACCTTCTTGGCCGATTTCGTCAACCTCTGGGGTGAACCGCCCGAGGTCGCAGCGTCGGTGGTGGGCGCGCAGATGGCAGCCCCGTCGTACCCCGCGCTGGCCGGCGCGGACGACGTCGTCGTGGTCGCGCCATCGCCACGACTCGCCGCGGCCGCGCTCGCCACACCGAGGGGAGGCACACCGAGGAGCAGGAGCCCGGCCGCGACCATGATCCCGGGGAGGAGCGCACGGCGTCGCGAGAGGTGGAGGGGGCGTGGCATTCGAGCGGTCGTGGCGGCGGTCATGGCGCCCTCCTCTCATGACCGGTGTGTGCGGCAAAGTCTCGCGCGATCTTCAATGTGGAGCGAGGGGCGAGGGCGGGAGCAGTTGCGGTCAAGGTCCGTCGAGGAGCGCCCGCTGCATGTCAGAGGTCTGCTGTGGGACCTCCTTCGGGCACAGGTACCGGGCGGCGAACTCGGCCACGACGTACGACTCGAAGTCGCTCAGGTGCCGGCCCGTAAGCGTGCTGACGATCCGGGCTTCGCTGTCCTGCTTCGCGAGATCGGCGCACGCCAGGTCTCCGTCGCTCATGGCCGCGGTCCTGCTGACGCCGGAGAACGAGCCCGGGACGGTCGTCAGGAGGTGGAGGAACGCCTGGTGGGGCTGTGTCGGCAGGCTCGGGTCGTCGTCGTAGAGGGTGGCGTCGGCCACCGCCGCCGCGGGCGCACGGACGGCGACGCGGGGCAGTCCCTCGAGCGGGAACACCAGGAGGTCGACGTAGAGGCGCCGGTGGGCGTAGTCGCCGGACTCCCCGGGGACGAGCCCGTGGTGGACCATCCAGATCAGGTTTCCGGTCTGGAAGAACTCCGAACCGCCGTATCCCTGCCCGTTGGCGCTGTCGGTGCTGGTGTGCCACGCCCGCCCGAGTGGCTTGGCACAGGGGCCGACGACCGAGGTGCAGGCGGCGATGCCGATGCTGTAGTTGGGGGTGCCCCAGAGGTTGGCGGAGTAGAAGAGCCAGTAGACGGCGCCCTCCTTGATCATGGACGGCGCTTCGACCAGGTTGCCTTCCCAGGCCTGCGTGGCGCCGATGAGCTTGTGTGGAGGGCCGACCGTCGACAGCCCGTCGGGGGAGAGCTGCTGGGAGTAGATGTACGTCGGCTGGTTGCAGCAGTCACCGTCGCTCTTCCACAAGAGCCAGGGGGTGCCGTCCGCCCTGACGTAGATGCTCGGGTCGATCGCCCCGCCCTGAGCGTAGGGGCAGACGAAGGCCGACGAGGAGTCGTCGACGAACGGGCCTGCGGGGCTCGTGCTGGTGGCTCGGGAGATGCACATGGCCGTGTTGGGCCCGTGACTGGTCTCGACACAGCCGAACGAGGCCGGCGTGGCGACGCAGTTGATGGGATGTGTCGCCGGTGTGGCGTAGTAGAGGACGTAGGTCCCGTCGGGGCGGGCCCACACCGACGGTGCCCACTGGTAGCCGGACACGGTCCATTGGGGCACGGTGGGGAGCGCATCACCGAGGTAGTGCCCGCTGAAGCCCGTCGCGCGGGTGATGGCGATGACCGGTATGTGCGCCCCGGGCAGGTGGACGGATCCATAGGTGTTGGTCGCATAGGCATAGACCGAGTCGCCGACCACGAGGGCGAAGGGATCGGCGAAGTCGGCGTTGAAGATCGGCTCGCCGTGGAGGAGGCCGTTCAGCACCGTCAGCTCAATGCCGTGTGCCTTCGAGGGGTGGGTACCCAGCGGGCCCTGCGTCGCATTGTGGCCCGGTGTGACGTACGGCTGGCCGGCGCGCGCCGCAGGCGAGAGCGAAAGGGGTTGTGAGCCCGACCTCGAGGGGCGCGTCGACGAGGTGGTTCCCGCGCCGCCGGCGGCGTCCGCGCCGACCGCGAGCAAGCAGGTGGCGGCGAGGAGGGCGACGGCGGCGTGGAGGGGACGTCGACGCGCCCGTCGCGTCGTCGTCAGAGTGCGCCGAGCCGAGCTCGCCACCGTTCTCGGCACCAGCACCTCCTCATATTGGCCGATCCCGGGCAGCGGGAGTTGCACCCGACGTCGGGATCGGCGGGGAGATCTGGTCGTGATGACCGACCGGGGCCGGCAGCAGGGTCGCAGGGTCCGCGGTCGGGCCTCCAGCACGCCGGTCGGCCCTGGATCTAGTGTCCGACTGTAAGAAGCCCCGTGTAGATAGGAGCGTCACTCGTGTACAAGGTCATCGTGGTCGGAACCGATGGTTCGGAGCGGGCGGGTGTCGCAGTCAAGGAGGCCCTGGCGTGGGCGAAGGTGTACGGGGCGACGTTGCATGCGGTCAACGCGGTACGCCAGTCAGCCAACTCGGAGGTCGCAGACTCACCACAGGCACAGGCACAGGCACAGGCAGAGGGGAGTGGCGAGCGTGCAGAGAAGGACAAGGTCTGGGGGCACTTGCTGGCCGATGCCGAGGCGGAAGGCGTCTCCGTCGAGCTCCACACCCCGAGCGGCGACCCGGCGGACGCCCTTCTCGGCGTCGCCAAGGCCTGTCGCGCCGATCTCATCGTGGTGGGGAACAGGGGGATGAGCGGATTGAAGCGGTTCGTGCTCGGGAGCGTGCCGAACAAGGTCGCCCATCAGTCGGACTGCAGTGTCCTGATCGTCGACACCGACGCCGCCTGACCTCGCCGGGTCGTGGGCTCGCCCGGTCAGGCCGCCCCGGGGGCCGTCATCGACCTGTCCACACCGGCGGCCGCTTCTCGAGGAACGCCGCGACGCCTTCCCGGGCATCGGCCGAGCCGGCGGCCGCGGCCAGCGCGCCGCTCGTCTCCCGCCAGCCCAGTTCGTCGCCCGCCGAGGTGACGGTGTTCACCGCGTGCAGGCAGGCCTGGACCGACACCGGCGCGTTGGCGCAGATCTCCCGGGCGAGCACCAGCGCCTGGGCCACCGCGGCGCCGGGCTCGGCCAGCACGTTCACGAAGCCGACCTCGTAGGCGCGCCGGGCGTCGATCGGACGCCCGGTCAGGATGAGTTGGCGGGCCAGGTTGAGCGGGAGTGCCCGAGGCCCCCGGAACAGGCCGGCGCAGGTGGGCACCACTCCGATGCCGACCTCCGGCAGGCCGAACCGGGCGCTCCTCGATGCCACCACCAGGTCGCAGGCCAGGACGATCTCGAGCCCTCCGCCCAACGCCGGCCCTTCGACCGCAGCGATCAGGGGGGTGCGGCGAGGGCGCCGGATGATGCCGTACTCGCCACCCCGTTCGGTGACGTAGTCCCCGCCCGCGGTGAGGTCGCTCCCGGCGCTGAACACCTCGGTGGTGCCGGTCAGCACGCCCGCCCACAGGTCGTCGTCGTCCTCCAGTTCGTCGAGGGCTGCATCGAGCGCGTCGGCCATGGCCCGATCGATGGCGTTCCGCTTCGCCGCACGCTGCAGGGTGATGACCAGCACGTGCCCTTCACGTCGCGTCGCGACGAGCTGTCCCGCCCCCTCGTCGATGCCGTTCACGTGCCCTCCCGATCGATGTCGAGCTCTCCGGAAATGGAAGGGGTCAGGATACGTCCCGGTGACCGGAAAGGCCGCCGGGCGTCGTTGCGACCGGCCCTCGCCAGGGGAAGGGTCAGGTCCCCGCCATGTCCACCACGGGCTTGTTCAGCGGCTTCCCGCCCATGGAGCCGTAGAAGGGGTCGTTGTAGGTGAAGATGCCGCCGTCGGTTGCCACGAACCGGTAGCCCGAGCCACCCTTGGTCGCTTCCATGCCGACGATGGGCGCGTTGAGGCGGATGGACCCCGTCGAGCCGTAGAACGGGGCGTCGAAGGAGAAGACGCCACCGTCGGTGGCCACCTCCCAGTACCCGCCCGTCTGAGAGTCGGCGGCCATCCCGACCACGGGCGAGTTGAGCGGTTTGCCCCCCATGGAGCCGAGGAACGAGGCGTCGCCGTAGTTGAAGATGCCGCCGTCCGACGCCACCAGCCAGTAGCCGTTGCCGCTCGGAGTGTCGGCCATCCCCACGATGGGCCGGTTCAGGTGCATGCCGCCCGTGCTGCCGTGGAAGCCGGCATCACCGAAGTTGAAGATGCCGCCGTCGGACGCCACCAGCCAGTATCCCTTGCCGTCCGGTGTGGCCGCCATGCCCACGATGGGCGCGTTGAGGGGCTTGCCGCCCATGGAGCCGAAGAACCCGGCGTTCCCGAAGTTGAAGATGCCACCGTCCGACGCCACCTCCCAGTAGCCGCCGCCGTTCGTGGTCAGGGCCGAGGCCACCACCGGCTTGTTCAGGTGAATGCTGCCGGTCGACCCGCAGAACGGGATGTTGCCGTAGTCGAACACCCCACCGTCGGACGCGGACAGCACGTAGCCGTTCGGGCCGCCGACCGGTGCGTTGCACGGAACCTGAATCGGCGCCGGTGCCGGCGTGCCGGCGTCCCCGGTCAGTTGAGGGTCGTGATGGAACTGGGGCCACGCACCCGACTCGTCGACGCTGGACCCTGAGCCGCCGGTGTTGTCGACCTGCCAGTGCACGATCGTCCCGGCGTCGGCGTTGTTGTAGCCCGCGCCCGTGATCCCGATCTGGCCGTCCGGGTCGTCAGTCACGAGCGGCGAGCTCTGGAACGCGTAGCCGGCACCGATGGTGTCCACCTCGGCGCCCGAGCGCCCGTCGAAGATGTCGATCCCGTCGGTGGTGGGGACGATGACGTCCTGGTAGCCACCGCCGGTGAGGTCGGCCGTCACGGGTGAGCCGTAGACCTGCCCCGTGGTCGGGGCGGCCCAGACCGTCGAGCCATTGGCGCCGTCCAGCACGTAGACGGCCCCGGCCTGGGTCCCCTCCACGACGTCGAGCTGTCCGTTGCCCTGCACGTCGGCCAGGGCGGGCGAGTCGGCGGTGATCCCGTTGAGGGTCTCGCTCCAGACGAGCCCACAGCTGGTGTTGAGCGCGAAGACCTTGTCCGAGTCCGAGACGTTCTGGTAGTAGCTGCCGTCGCCGATGGCGATCCCGACGCCACCACCGGAGAGGAACTGGCCGACGGCCGGCGACGAACGATCGATGTTCTGCGTCGTGTTGTACTGGCAGATCAGGCCGCCGGTGGGATTCCCGGCCCCGGCGTTGCCGGCGCTGGAGAGGATCCGGATGTGGCCACCGTTGCCGTAGGTCTGCCCGTAGGCCGATCCCGCGCTCGAGTCGCCGCCGGTGATGATCTCGTTGTTCCCGTCGGCGTAGAGGTCGGCGACCGCTGCGGTCGAGAACACCGAGTCGGCCGAGAACCACGGGAAGCCGCCCAGCATGGCCCCGCCCGCAGCGGTCAGGGCGTAGGTGTTCTGCCCCAGGGACCCGGCTTCGACGCCGTACCCACCGGCATAGGCGCCGACGGTCAGCGACGCCGAGACACCCGAGCGGGGCGTCGGGTCCGTGCCCGGGTTGCTCTCGGGGACGAACCACTGGTCGCCCCCGTTGGGGGCGATGGCCTGGTATCCGCCCGATGTCGGGCTCCCAGCGTTGCCCGTGCCCACGTACACCGTGTCGAGTCCGTTGGCGTCGATGGGCGCCACCGAGGGCGAGGAGTCGACGGGGGCACCTGCGTTGTAGGGCCAGCCCGGGACGCCCGATCCGCCGGCGATGTGGAAGGCGTACACGTACCCGGCCCGGTCGCCGACGACGACCGAGGGCTGCCCGTCGAGGTCGGCGACGTTGGGCGAGGAGAGCGCGACGGGATTGCCGGCGTCGTTGAGGGTCTGGACCCACTCCTGGGTCGCAGTGAAGCCGGCGGCGTGGGGGACCTGGGTGGCCTGGGCGGCCGGAGCGGTCCCGAGGATGGAGGTCAAGGCCAGGGTGGCGGCCGCAGCCGCCATGGAGACGGGAAGGTAGGGCCTCGGCGCAGGACGTCTCACGGAAAATCCTCTCAATCGGTGTGCGGCCGGAGCTGCCGGTCCGACGATGCCCCCGCGCTGTCCGCGCCGCCGCTCCGGCGTTGCGAGCACGAGCGAGGGAGTGGACGCCCCACCGTCATCCCATCGGCATCGCCGCGACCATCCTTGAACCACCGGGTCATCGGACAGCACAGTGGCGGCCCCAGGTGTCGAGCGGGTCGCAGCACCGTTGCGGGTCGGGTACACCGCACGGAGTCACAGTCGGGGCCGCGTGTGCGTCGCTGCTCCCGCCTCGGGAGGCCGACCACGGTGGTGCGCACGAGGGAGGCCCGCCCGGGGGTGTGTCGCGGATCGGACCGGGGCAGGGGTCACGGACGAGGGCGGCAAGACCGGCCGCCAGAGAGGCGCATCACGCGTCGTCCCAGCTCCGACGGTACGTGACCCCGGCCGGCTCCGTGCCGCTGGGGTGACGCAACGCCAGGTTCCCCTTCCGGCATGAAGCCCCCGAGTGGGTCCCGACGCCTACCATTCGGGGCGTGAGCGGGTTGTCGCACTGATGGGACGACGCATCAGGTGGCTCGGCGTCATCATGGTGGTCTGCCTCGGGCTCGTGGTGGTCCAGCTGGTCAACATCCAGTTGGTGAAGGCCAAGCAACTGCAGGCCTCGCCGAACAACCCTCGCGTCGCCGTGCTGAAGTTCAACAACCCCCGGGGATCCATCTACGCGTCGGACGGCACCGTCCTGGCCAAGTCGATCCCCACGCCGGCGGGGACGAACACGACGGATTACCCGTTCCACTACATCCGCCAGTATCCCGAGGGACCGCTCTACGCCGGCATCACCGGCTATGACTCGCCTCTCTACTACGGCACGGCGGGGATCGAGGAGCAGTACGACTCGGATCTCAGCTCGCACCAGCAGCCCCCCCAGACGCTGAGCCAGCTCATCTTCCGCCAGTCGATGCCCCTGACCACCGACGACGTGACCTTGACCGTCGAGCCGAGCCTGCAGCAGGCCGCGTGGAACGCCCTGACCACGTCGCCCCCCGGGGCGAACAAGGACGGCGCGGTCGTGGTGCTCGACCCGAAGACCGGTGCGGTGCTCGCCATGGTCTCGAATCCCACCTACGACCCCAACGCCCTCGTCAGCCCGACGGTGTCGCAGGAGAACCTCGCGTACTTCAGCTATATCCAAAAGGACCACGAGGGCTTCATCCCGCTGCGGCCCATCGCCACCGGCGAGACCTTCTTCCCGGGGTCGACGATGAAGGTGGTGACCTCCACCGCGGCCTACAACCTCAAGCCGGCCCTGGCGGGCTTCAACTACCCGGTGGCGCAGTGCCAGAAGTTCTCGGACTCGAACAAGCAGCTGTGTGACGAGAGCGGCCCCTGTGGCGGGACGATGACCCAGATGCTCCCGTTCTCCTGTGACCCCGGCTACGGCGAGCTCGGTGTGCAGCTCGGGGTGGACACGCTGCAGAAGCAGGCCGAGCTCTTCGGCTACAACTCGGTGCCCGGCATCGACCTCCCGGGCGTGGTGGCGTCGCCGCTCACCTCACTGCCGTCGAACGCGCAGGCCTTCCTGGCCTATACCGCCATCGGGCAGTACGGCGTGCAGGCGACCGCGCTCCAGAACGCCATGGTGGCAGCGGGGATCGCCAACAGGGGCGTGCTCATGACCCCGCACCTGATGTCGAACATCCGCGACTCCCAGGGCGCGCAGGTCGAGTCGTACACGCCGAAGGCGGCGAGCACGGTGGCGACCGCGCAGGCGGCGCAGCAGGTGACCTCGCTCATGCAGGGTGTCGTGGCCAGCGGCACGGCATCGGGCGTCGGGTTCCCGGCCTACCTGTGCGCCGCAGTGAAGACCGGGACGGCGCAGACGAGCCCGACCCAGCAGGTGACCGAGGACTGGATGATCGGTTTCGCCCCCGCCAACGATCCCAAGGTTGCCGTGGCCGTCGTGGTCCCCGAGCAGAACATCTCGTCGGACGGCGCCGGGGTGGCGGGCCCGATCATGAACAAGGTCCTCCAGGCGGCCGTGCCACGGGGGTCGGTGAGCCAGCCCTGCAACGTGCAGCCGGTGCCCACGACGGCCTTCACCGCCGGGCACTGACCGGCGCGGCGACCGCACGATCCCATCGACCACCTGCCACGTGTACCATTATCTGCGTGCCTACGCAGATAGTTGAGAGCCCCGCCACCGAGGAGTTCCGCTCCGCCGTCGGGATGCTCAAGCTCCTGGGCGACGAGACGCGGCTGCGGGTCATCTGGGCCCTGCTGGAGGGCGAGCACTCGGTCAACGAGCTGGCCGAGCTGGTGGGCGCCCAGCCGGCCGCGGTCTCGCAGCACCTGGCCAAGCTGCGCCTGGCACGCCTGGTCCGCAGCCGGCGCCAGGGGACGCGGATCTTCTACGTGGTGGACGACGCCCATGTCCGCCGGCTGGTGGAGGAAGTGCTGACCCACGCCGATCACGTGACGGCCCATGGGTGACGGCCACGACCACTCGCACGGACCCTCCTCGGTGGAGGCCGATCGGCGCGCCCTGACCGTCGCACTGGCTCTGCTCGTCGGTTTCATGGCCTTCGAGGTGGTCGCGGCGGTGGCCTCCAATTCGCTGGCGCTGCTGGCCGACGCGGGGCACATGCTGGTGGACGTCGGTGCCATCGCCGGATCCCTGGTGGCCATCCGCCTCGCCGCCCGCCCCGAGACGCGCTCGCACACCTACGGGATGAAGCGGGCCGAGATCCTGGCGGCCGCAGCCAACGCGATCGCCCTCCTCATCGTCTCCGCGCTGGTCACCTACGACGCCGTGGTCCGGTTGGTGCACCCGTCGCATGTCGACGGCGCAGTCCTGATCGTCGTGGCCGCGGTCGGGGTGGCGGTCAACGTCGTCGCCACGCTGACCGTGGCCAGGGCGAACCGCCGCTCGCTGAACGTCGAGGGCGCCTACCGCCACATCCTGACCGACCTCTACGGCTTCACCGGCACGCTCATCGCCGGCATCATCATCGTCCTCACCGGCTTCGACCGCGCCGACGCCATCGCGTCCCTGTTGGTCGTCGTCCTCATGCTCAAGGCCGCGGTGGCGTTGCTGCGGCCGGCGTTGCACATCCTCCTGGAGGCGACCCCCGAGGACATCGACCTCGAGGAGGTGCGTCGGCACCTCCTCGAGCTGCCCGAGGTGCAGTCGGTCCACGACCTCCACGCGTGGACGCTCACGTCGTCGCTGCCCATCGTCACGGCCCACGTCGTCGTCACCGACGAGTGCTTCACCACCGGCGAGGCGGGCCGGGTGCTCGACCACCTGCAGGAATGCCTGTCGGGGCACTTCGACGTGGCGCACTCGACGCTGCAGTTCGAGTCAGCCGGGCACATCGAGCACGAGCTCGGAGGGCACGCCTGACGGAGGCCGTGGTTCAGGGTCCCGGTGGGTCGAGGGCGGCCACGAGCTCGACGTGCTCGGTCATGGGGAAGATGTCGAAGGCGCGCAGCTCCGTCAGGCGCCAGCCCTCGTCGAGCAACGCCCGCAGGTCGCGGGCGAAGGAGGACGGTTCGCAGGCGACGTAGACCACCCGCCGGAGCGTGGTGTGCGCCGCGAGTGCCCGTGCCACCTCGGTGCCGGCGCCCTCGCGGGCAGGGTCGAGCACGACGACGTCGGGGCGGCCGATGCCCGACGCGGCGAGGCGGGGGGTCACCGCGGCCCTGGTCACCCGAAGATTCGGAAACTCGCGGGCATTGTGGCGAGCGTCGTCACAGGCCCGCGCGTCCCGCTCGACCGCGAGGACGCTCCCCGACGGGCCCACCGCCTCGGCCAGCGGGACGGAGAACAGTCCCGCACCGGCGTACAAGTCGACCACCGACGAGCCGCGGCAGTCGCCGGCCATGGCGAGGACCGCTTGGAGGAGAGCCTCGGCTGCGCCGATGTGCACCTGCCAGAAGACACCGGCCGAGATCCGGTAGGTGCGCCCGCCGACGGCGGCGTGAACGGCGCCGGGCGGCCGCCGCACGGTCCTGCGCACGACGATGCCGGCGTCGACCCCGGGCAGTCGAGGCGCCTCCCGCCCCCGCGGCGTGACGGTGACCAGTGCCTCGCCCGGTCGCGTGCCCGTGACGACCTCGAGGTGGGCGACGCCGGGCCAGCGGGTGGTGAGGGCGCCGGTGGCCGCCACGGCCGGGCTGGCGATGGGGCAGGCGTCGACGTGCTCGAGCTCGTGGGAGCGGTGCCGACGGAAGCCGACGGCACCGTGGTCGTCCACGGCCAGTCCCACCCGGCTGCGCCAGCCCAGGCCACCTTCGTCCCCGGCCACCGGTTCCACCTCGACCGTGCGTTCCACGGCGGCGACCCGCGCCAGCTGCTCGGTCACCCGGAAGGCCTTGAGCCGTCGCTGCGCCGAGAGCTCGACGTGCTGGAAGTCGCAGCCGCCACACCGGCCCGGCCCGGCATGTGGGCACGGCGGAGGGACGCGGTCGGGTGAGGGCCTCAGGATCGCCACGGCGTCGGCCCGCAGGTACGAGGTGGTGGTGGCCGTCACCAGTGCCGTGACCCGCTCGCCCGGGAGGGCATGGCGCACGAAGACGACCCGCCCGTCGGGAGCCCGGCCGACGCAGCCACCCCCGCCGGCGATGTCCCCGACCTCCAACTCGAGGATCGCCGCCCCGCCTGCCCTGCCTGCCCCGCCCGCACTGCCCGTATCGCCCGGGGTGGCCATGGGGGCAGCGTACGGGAGGCCACCCCGGGGGGTCGAAAGCGGAGGGGCGGGGCCGGCCTCCTCGACCCGGCCGGCCCCGTCGGCACACCCGGGCGGCACAATGGCCGAGGATTTCTCGTGCGGGGGTGTCGATCCGGGCGGGACCCGATCGTCGTAGGAGCGACACCAACCAACCAGGAGGAACCAATGCGATACCTGTTGCTGATTGCCGGGAACGAGAGCCAGATGCAGAGCGCCACGGCCGAGCAGGGCGAGGCCATGACGAACGAGTACGCCGAGTTCGGGAAGACCATGGCCGAGCGGGGCGTGCTCCAGGGCGGCGAGCGGCTGCGCTTCACCAGTGATGCCACGACCGTGCGGGTGCGCAACGGCGAGGTGCTGGCCACCGACGGCCCCTTCGCTGAGACCAAGGAGCAGTTGGGCGGCTACTACGTCGTGGAGTGCAAGGACCTGGACGAGGCCATCGAGGTGGCCTCGAAGATTCCCGGTGCTCGCACGGGCAGTATCGAGGTGAGGCCGATCTGGGAGATGTGACGGCCGAGGTCGAGGCCGCTGTCGCCGATGCGTTCCACGCCGAATGGGGTCGGGTCGTTGCCACCCTTGTCCGCCTCACGGGCGATTGGGACCTGGCCGAGGAGTGCGCGCAGGATGCCTTCGCCACCGCGCTGGAGCGCTGGCCCGGCGACGGCATCCCGCGCCGCCCCGGTGCCTGGCTCACGACGGTGGCTCGCAACCGCGCCGTCGACCGGGTTCGACGCGCCAGGGTGGGCGCATCGAAGGAACAGGCGATAGCCACCGTGGCGCCGCAGCCAGAGCCGGGAGAGCCGGGGGAGAGCGACCTGGGCGAGGACGAGGTCCCCGACGACCGCCTTCGCCTGATGTTCACCTGCTGTCACCCTGCACTGTCCTTCGAGGCTCAGGTGGCGCTGACCCTCCGCACGCTGGCCGGCATGACGACGACGGACATCGCCCGCGCCTTCCTGGTGCCCGAGGCGACCATGGCCCAGCGCCTCGTCCGTGCGAAGCGCAAGATCCGCCATGCCGGGATCCCCTTCGCCGTGCCGCCGGCGCACCAGCTCGTGGAGCGCACGGCGGCCGTGCTGGCCGTCCTCTACCTGCTCTTCAACGAGGGCTACTCGGCCAGCTCCGGCGCGGACCTGGTCCGGCGCGGCCTGACCACCGAGGCCATCCGCCTGGGGCGGATCCTGTGCACGCTGATGCCCGACGAGCCCGAGGCACTCGGTCTGCTCGCCCTCATGCTCTTCCACGATGCCCGCAGCGCGGCCCGCGTCGACAGCGCCGGGGACATCGTGGTGCTGTCCGAGCAGGATCGATCTCTGTTCGACGGCGCGGCCATCGCCGAGGGGCACGAGCGGCTCGCCGGCGCCCTGCGACTGGGGCACCCTGGGCCATTCCAGGTCCAGGCGGCCATCGCCGCCTGCCACGTCGGCGCTCCCGACGAGAAGGACTGGGACGAGATCGCGATGCTGTACGACCGCCTGTACGAGATGTCACCCTCGGCCGTCGTCGCACTCAACCGCGCCGTCGCCGTGTCCATGGCGGAGGGACCCGGCGCCGGACTGGCCCTGCTGGAGCTGATCGCGCCGAACGGGCTGCCCGACTACCACCTCTTGCCCGCGGCACGCGGCGACATGCTGCGCCGCCTGGGCCGCCGTTCCGAGGCGGCCGAGGCCTACCGGGAGGCGCACGACCTCGCCGGCACGGACGCGGAGCGTCGCTACCTCGAGCGCCGCCGGCGCGAGGCGTCGGCCTGACGTCGGTTTGACAGGCCGGGACGCCGTTGCAATCGTCTCGCCCGGACCACCGTCTCGAGGGCGGGGACGCGAACCGAGAGGACGGCTGAACCATGTTGCAGGACAGAGTGGCGATCATCACCGGGGGTGGGCGGGGCATCGGCCGCGAGCACGCCCTCCTGTTCGCGTCCCTGGGGGCCAAGGTCGTGGTCAACGACCTCGGCGGGGCGGTCGACGGCTCGGGCGCCGACGTCTCGGCGGCGCAGTCGGTCGTCGACGAGATCACGGCGGCCGGCGGCCAGGCGGTGGCCAACACCGACAGCGTGAGCTCGTTCGACGGGGCCAAGGCCATCGTCGACCAGGCCGTGTCCTCCTTCGGCGACCTGCACGTCGTGGTGAACAACGCAGGGATCCTGCGCGACCGGATGCTCGTCTCCATGAGCGAGCAGGACTTCGACGACGTCATCTCCGTCCACCTCAAGGGCACCTTCAACATCACCCGGCACGCCGCGGGCTACTGGCGCGAGGCGGCCAAGGGCGGGACCGTGACCGATCGCGCCATCGTGAACACCAGCTCGGGCGCCGGCCTGCACGGCAACGTGGGCCAGACCAACTACTCGGCCGCCAAGGCGGGCATCGCGGCCATGACGGTCGTCAACGCCATGGAGCTGCATCGCTACGGGGTCCGCGCCAACTGCATCGCCCCCGTGGCGCGCACGAGGTTGACGCTGCAGACCCCCGGGATGAGCGACTCCATGGAGCAGCACGTGTTCGACCCCGAGTGCGTGTCGCCGCTCGTGGCGGTGCTGGCCTCGGAGACCTGCCCGTTCAACGGACAGGTCTTCAGCGTCTACGGCGGGTCGGTGGGGATCTACGCGGGGTGGTCGATCGCCGAATCGGTGGAGACCGACGACCGCTGGACCCCTGAGACGCTGGCGTCGGCCATGGACACGCTGCCCCGGACCGTCGAGGTCAACAGCCAGATCGCCGAGCTGGTCAAGCACATGGGGCGCTGACCCGAAGGCGACGGACGTCATGACCGCGGCCGGGGCCGGGGCCGGGGCCGGGCCCAGCAGGGAGCTGTCCGAGATCCTGGCGCTGGTGCCGCCGGACTTCGCGGACCCGCAGGCCGACTACCGGGCCGTGCGGGCGATGATGGCGCCGTTCCACGGTCACCCCGTGCCCCCCTCCGTGACCGTGACCGAGTCGGTGCTCGGCGGGGTGCGCTGTGCCTGGTACGACGACGGCAGATCGCCTCCACGCGAGCGCGTCGTCTTCCACTGCCACGGGGGCGGTCTGGTCTCGTGCCCACTCGACGACTACCACTTCTATGGCGCGATGCTCGCCGAGCAGCTCCAGGCCCGGGTCGTCATGGCGGACTACCGCCTGGCGCCCGAGCACCCGTTCCCCGCCGCGCACGAGGACTGCCTGGCCGCCTACCGTGGCCTGCTCTCGGGTGGGGTCGCCCCGGGTCGGGTGGTGGTCAGTGGTGACTCCTGCGGGGGGCTGCTCGGGCTCGGCACGCTCATCGCCGCTCGCGACGAGGGCCTGTCCCCGCCGGCCTGCTTCGTGTCGGTCTCGGGGTGGTTCGACCTCTCCGTCGCCTCTCCCGGCGGCGGTGCCGGCCCCGATCCCTTCCTCACCGCCGAGTGGGTGCGCAACCGCGGCCGGGACTATGCCGCGGGGAGCGTGGCGCTCGATGACCCGCGTCTGTCGCCCGCCTATGCCGACTTGTCGAGCCTGCCGCCCCTCTACCTGCCGGTGGGGGAGCTCGACACGCTGCGCGAGGGCGTGATGGCGCTGGCGGCGTCCGCACTGCGGGCCGGGGTGGCCGTCACCCTGGAGTCGTGGCCCGGCATGGTGCACGGCTGGCAGGGCCTGGTGAGCGCCGGCGTGCCCGAGGCACTGGCCTGGTTCGCGCGGGCGCGGCAGTACCTCGACGGCGTCGTCGCCGTGTCGGGCTAGTCAATTCACGATGTCGATCGGGGTCCCGGGCGGGATCATGGACAGCTGCGCCAGGTCTGCGTCGTGCAGCCGGATGCACCCGTGCGAGATCGCGGCACCCGTGGTGCCGATCAGTGAGTCGTCGTAGGACGTGATGGGGCCGTGGATCCCGATGACGGCGTCACCGGAGTTCTCCCAGTCGGTGATCGTGTCGGAGTGGTCCGAGGTGACGAGGACGAAGGGGCCGTAGCCGGGGCCGGGCGACGGGTACTGCATCGGCATGAAGTAGTGGCCGGTCGGCGTGGGGTCGTCGGGCGCGCCGATCCCGGCCGGGAAGTCGAAGATCTGCGTGCCGCTGTCGTAGACGAGAAGATGCATGGTAGTGAGGTCGACCACGATGGAGTACGGGGTGCTGGACAGGGTCACGTCGCTCTGGCGCACCCAGATGGTCGAGCCGTTGGGGCGCTGGGCCAGCCGGACGTACAGCCATCCGGGTTCGGTCGTGATCACGGGAAGGATGGAGGGGGAGCCGTACCAGGAGCCCGGCACCGTCATGGAGGGGCCGGCCGATTCGGGCGACGCATAGCCCGGGATGGAGCCGTGGGTCGTGGCCACGAGCGTGCTCGCCGCGGGGGCCGTCGCGGCGGCGGCCGGAGCGGTGGTCGTGGTGGTGGTCGTCGTGGGTGCGGCGTGGTGGACCGGGGGCACCGGTGCCGCCGACGGCGCGCTGGAGGTGAGGCCGATGGTGCCGACGACCAGGGCGGCTGCGCCCACGGCCAGTGCGGCTCCCCCCACCGCCACCGTGATCCGCCGCCGACCCAGACCCATCCGACCTCCGATCGGGGCAATCGTACCGTTCGCCGCGGCTTCGCTCCCCCCGGGGGTGCGAGGATTCGGGCCATGGCCGATCGTCAGGGCATCTCCTCGGGCTCGCCGTTCGAGTCCACCATCGGGTTCAGCCGGGCGCTGCGGGTGAGGGACCGGGTGCTCGTCTCGGGGACCGGGCCGGTGCTGCCGGGGGGCGGGTGCCCCGACGGTGCCGGCGCGCAGGCGCGTCGGTGCTTCGCGATCATCGAGGACGCGTTGGCCGAGGCGGGCGCAGGGCTGGACGACGTCGTGCGCACGCGGATGTTCATCGTCGCGGCCGAAGATGCCGAGGCTGTCGGTGCGGTCCACGGCGAGCTCCTCGGGCGCGTGCGACCGGCCGCCACGATGGTCGTGGTGGCGGCGTTGCTGGACCCCGCCTGGAAGGTGGAGATCGAAGCCGAGGCGGTGCTGCCCTGACTACGGGGCGAGGCCGGCCATGGTGGCTGCGAGGATGTCGGCGCCGCGCTGGTCACCCACGATCCCGGACTCCATCCGGTTCATGACGTAGCAGACCGCCAGCTCCGCATCCTGGTCCACGACGATGAGCGAGCCGCCGTAGCCGCCCCAGTGGCAGGCCCGCGGGCCGAGCGGCAGGTCGGGAGGGTTGCTCAGGCCATAGCCCATGCCGATGCGCTCCTGCACGCCGAGCACCCTGTCGATGCCGTCGGCCTGGACCTCGAAGATGGGATCGGTGCCCTCGGCCGAGAGGAGCCGGATGCCGCGCGCCACACCCCGGCCGGCGATGATCGATTGGATGGCCGCCACCGAGCGGGCGTTGCCCTGGCCGTTGGCGGCGGGGATCTCGGCGCGACGCCACCACGCATGGTGCGCCATGGTGGCGTCGATGGGCGGGTTCATGAACGTCTTGAGCATGAACTCCGGCACCCGGCCCCCCATCTCGGCCATGTCGATCGGCGGCGGCGGGATCACGTTCGACACCCGGTGGTCCTCGGTCGCCGGGAGGCCTATGTGGAAGTCCGCACCGAGCGGGATGGCCACCTGGCGGTCGAACCAACGACCGATGCTCTCCCCGGTGATGCGACGGACGATCTCGCCGATGAGGTAGCCCTGCGTGACGGCGTGGTAGCCCGATCCGTTCCCGGGCTCCCACCACGGAGCCTGGGCCGCCAGCAACGAGGTGCACCTGTCCCAGTCGGCCAGGGCCTCGGCGGCGAGGGGCTCGTCCCACCCGGGGAGTCCCGCGTTGTGCCCCATCACGTGGCGCACCTCGACCCGCTCCTTGCCGTTGGCGGCGAACTCGGGCCAGTAGGTCGCGACGGGGGCGTGGAAGTCGAGCTCGCCCCGGTCGTGCAGCATGAGCGCGCAGAGGAACGTCATGGTCTTGGTGGTCGACCACACGTTCGTGATGGTGTCGCGCTCCCAGGGCTGCGTCCTCTCTGCGTCGGACCAGCCGCCCCAGATGTCGACCACGGGCTCGCCACCCAGGAAGACCGCCACGGAGGCGCCCAGATCGGCGCCGCTCTCGATCTGGGCGGCGAGGGTGGCGCGCACGCCCTCGAAGCGCGGCTCGCAGGTTCCCTTCACCTCGGACACGTCTGCCATGTGGACCCCCCGTGACCATGGTCCGCTACCGCGGGCCTCGTCGGACCTTCGCACCTGCAACCTAGTGGGGCGGGCGCAATGGCGGGCCCAGGCTCTCCGGGCGCACGGGACGTGCCGGTCCCGAGTTCCGGTGCAACGCCGGAGGGACGTCGGTAACGTCGGTCCGTGCAGCACTCGGACGCGGTCGTGGTCGGCTCGGGACCCAACGGCCTGGCTGCTGCGCTCACGTTGGCCCGGGCCGGGCACGGGGTCGAGGTGTACGAGGGCGCGCCAACCGTCGGAGG
>Ga0182013_10000707_pt1 | contig 46349 bp, 35 predicted proteins | sample 612S2MmetaG_FD_120487 | JGI IMG/M metagenome (GOLD analysis project Ga0182013, IMG submission 120487) | Permafrost microbial communities from Stordalen Mire, Sweden - 612S2M metaG | ecosystem: Environmental > Terrestrial > Soil > Wetlands > Permafrost | place: Sweden: Stordalen | collected... | reverse complement strand
CTCTCCCACCGACTGTTGGGACGAGGCCAGTAGGCTCAATATCGCGCGGCGGTTCGGCTCGGCAATGATCTCGAATACGGATTCCACACTCCTCATATACTACAACGGGAATATACGTGTCAAGGCATATATAAAGAAAAAACCGGCGGTAGGCCGTAAACGCCATTGCACTCACTCACTTTTTTCTGCGCGCAATCGCGTTATTTCCCTCCCTCCCTGGGGTGATTGGGCGCAATCGTTCCTTACGCCAAGACACACCCTCCCTGAAAGAAGAGTTCGGCTGACTCATGCCCTTCCCATAGCGCTGCGGATTTTCGACCGAACAGCTCGCCGAGAAGCCGTCAACGCCACGGCACATCCTCTTCGTGGTATCCTTCTCGCCGTTTCCGAGTCGGGAGAATTCATGTCGATCAACCGTCGTGGGTTTCTGGGTTCCGCCATCGCTGCCACCGTGGTCACGGGTCTGAATGCGCAACAGTCTCAGTCGCCCAGGGGCGCGACGAAAGACGGGGTCCCAGACGGAACCAACGACGCAACCAACGACCGAAATAAAGCCGATGCCGCGCAAGCTTCCGGGCACCCTTCCGGATCGTTCGGCTCGGGCAAGCGTCCCATCATCGTCTGCGCCAACAATGGCGTGAATTACCTCGACGGGGCTTTCGCGTTTCTGAAAGGCGGCGGCGACACGCTCGATGCAGCCCTCCGCGTCGTAAATGGTCCGGAAGACGATCCCAACGACGATAGCGTTGGACTCGGCGGCCTTCCCAACGAAGAAGGTGTGGTCGAACTTGATGCGTGCTGTATGCACGGTCCCAGCCGTCGCGCCGGATCGGTGGGCGGAGTCCGCAACATCAAGAATGTCTCTCTGGTTTCGAAGGCTGTCATGGAACACACCGGCCACGTCATGCTGGTGGGCGAGGGCGCGGAACGATTCGCCGTCGCCATGGGTTTTCCGCGCGAAAATCTGCTGACCGAACGCTCCCGCAAAATCTGGCTGTTGTGGAAGGAATATCATTCGAACGACGACTGGTGGGGTCCGGGACTGGCCGACCCGCGCTGGAAGCCGCCACTACCGACCGCTGCGCCGGAAGCGGAACTGTGGCAAGACCGCATCCAACGACTGCAAGAGCGCGCCGCCCAACTCGACATCGAGCCCCAATTCCGAATGGCCGCCATCCGCCGAGTTCTGTTTCCGCCGACTGGCACCATCCACTGTTCCGCGCTCAACGATAAAGGCGAAATCTCCGGTTGCACAACCACCAGCGGACTCGCGTTCAAACTTCCCGGCCGCTGCGGCGATTCGCCCATCATCGGAGCCGGCTGCTATACCGATCAGGATGTGGGCTCGGCCGGCGCCACCGGCAGCGGTGAAGAAAATATCAAGGTTGCCGGAGCGCACACCATTGTCGAAAACTTGCGCCGCGGCATGTCGCCGCTGGACGCCGGTATGGACGCCCTCAAGCGCATCGTCCGCAACTACAACAATGACATGAACAAACTCAAGTTCGTCGACATGACTTACTACGTACTGCGAAAGGATGGCGCGTACGCCGGGGTCTCGCTGTGGGAGGGATATTCGGCAGGGAACCCGCATCAGATCGCCGTCCATGACGGCAGGCGGCGCTCGGAAGTAACGGTTTCGCTATTCAAAGGCGTCTCCCAGGAATTCCCGCCATTCCCGGTTGCCATGCCGGAGGAGCTCACCAAGGATTCCGAATACGTAAAGTAGAAGATTTACAAATCCGGCAACTTCATTGCCACAGCGCGGCTTGGCCCAATCATTGAGCTAGAGCATTCCTTCCAGCCGAACATAGCTCGCTTCCATTCCACGTTCCATTCCCGTCGCGAGCATGCCCGTGCGCGTCTTGGCATCGAGCAGCGTCATTCGCATCGTCATCAGCGTTCCTGAGCCGTCGGCATCAAATCGCGTTTCAATGTGGTTGTCGGGTGTGGGATCGGGCAGGTGCATGCGCTCGACATGTACGATCCTGCTGTAAGGCTGCAGTTCCACATATTCGCCAGTGATATGGAATCCGCCGGCTTTGCCATTCGTCCATTCATATCGGATCTTGCCGCCGGGCCTGGTTTCAGTGATGCAGACGGGCATGGTCCAACCATCCGGACCAAGCAGCCACTGCTGGATTAGCTTCGGATCCGTGTGCGCGCGGTACACGGCTTCTGGCGGCGCGGCGAAGCGCCGGGTCACAACCACGTGTGTATCCCCTTCGGTCGTCAGCGTCAGTTTGCTCATGGCGTTTTCCCATTTCTTTGGTCGATGCACCAGTCGTTGTTCCGTCGGTTGATCCACCGTGGTTTGTCCCATCCCGCCCAGAACCCGCTCCATCCGGGCATAGTTCTTCTCCAGATGCTCTTCGCTCTGCATTGAAGCGCCCGTACCAAAGCCACGTAGCTTTACGGTTCCAATCCAACCCGCAGCATCAGATCTCGGAACCGCGGATCGCCGCGCAGCAGGTCATAGGCGGGATTCACCTTCAACGATGTGAGTCCGTTGCAGCGTTGCGCATAGGCTTTCTCCAGCCAGCCAAGGGTTTGGTCCTTGTCTCCCAACCCCGCGAAGGCGTGAGCCATGGCAGTGGGGTCGAAGGGCCTGCGCTTTTCAATTTCGAGCAACTCGTGGATCGCCCGGCGTGCGTCTGCCGATTGCCCGGCGCGTCCTTGAATATAGGCTCGCCACGACCAATACGCTGCGTCCGAAATCATCGGCCGCAGCCTTTCATTATCAGCCAGGGCTTCGGCGAACATCCCTTTCTCGACGTAAGCCCCCTGAATGAGATGGGCCCGCATAAAGCCAGGGTCCATGTCGAACACAGAGCGCCATTTTTCGATGGCCGCATCGTAATTGCGCGAGAAGTAGCGGATGGCACCGTTATCCGCAGCGATAATCAAGGAAAGCGGATCCAGTTCTTGCGCCCGGTCGCTTTGCTCCAATGCCTCATCGAACCGTCCGCGCCACATCAGATGCTCCGCATACCAATGGTGCGCGGTCGCATCGTTCGGATTCAATTCGATCGCACGCCGGAACTCTTTTTCCGACCTTCGCCAATCCCAGTCGTAGTTTTGCACAATCAGGGCCAGCGCAGTGTGCGCTTCCGACGAGTTTTCATCAATTTCGAGTGCCTTCGACGCCGCGGCGCGCGCCTTCGGCATGAACTCCGCCTGCTGCTGACCGTTATATGCGGACAGGATCGCGTATCCTTTCGCCAGTCCCGCATACGCACGCGCGGATGTGGGGTCTTTCGCGACAGCCTGCTCGAAATACTGAATGGCCTCTTGCAAGTCCGCGGGCGTCCGCTTATTGAAGAAGTAGAGCGCCTTTAGATAGAGATCGTAACCCTCCGAACTTTGCGGCCGGGCTGCCGACTGACTACCCGTCTCCTGGCGGCCGTCGAAGGTGAGCTGAATCTCTTCTGCGATCGCATGGGCGACCTCACCCTCGAGGGGAAGCAGGTCTTTCAATTCGCGGTCATACTGCCGGGCCCAGACGTGGGTCTGATCCTTAACCTGTATGAGTTGGGCGGTGATGCGCACGCGATCCGATTCCCGCCGGACGCTGCCTTCAAGAACATATTGCACCTTCAACTCGCGCCCGATCTGATCGAGTGGGGCATGCGCGTCTTTGTAATGCATTACCGAGGTCCGGGCGATGACTCCCAGACGTTGGGGATTCAGATTGCCTAATTGGGTAAGCATTTCCTCGGTCAGTCCATCGCTGACATACTCCTGCGCTGCATCGCCGGTAAGATTCTGGAATGGAAGGACTGCTAGCATGACTCTGCCAGGCTGGTCCGCGTGCGCGTTCCTTGAACGCCAGAGCCAGATGGTACACCCCGCGACAAGGATGAACCCAAATGCGGCCAGAGCGATGAAGGCCGATCTCCAATCGCGCCAGCTTCGCAGATGCGATTGCAGGAGAATCTCGCGCTCCCCTGTCGCCGCGGGAGGGACTGCAGGCGCCCCTGTATCCGGACCGCCGTTCGTTCCTTCTGTAACTCGGGCTGTAACTCGGGCTTCTATGACTGGCACAAGAAGCCGATAGCCCTCGCCGGGAATAGTCAAGATGTAGCGTCGATCGGGCGTCTCGTCCAACGCTCTTCGCACCATGAAAATCGTCTGCGTCAAGTTTGACTCTTCCACGACGCTGCCCGGCCAGATCGCCGCCATCAGTTCGTCTTTGGTCACCGTCCGTTCAGCGTTTTGAATCAGCAGAAGCAGGACATCGAAGGCTTTCCGGGTCAGCGGCACGGCCTCTTCGCCCCTCCTTAACACCCGGCCTTGGGCGTCAAGGGTAAATTCGCCGAACCGATACAAGTTGTTGGTTAGGCTGGGCATAACAGAGTGGGTGGATGTTTTGAGAACATTTGAGCGCCGATTTTAGGACATTTGAGGGACATGTGAACTAGCGTTTACCGCGTGGGGGATGGTGGAACGGCGCGGAGCGGAAACTGAGCTTGATTTTATCACGGTGCTCCAAACAGGCCGCTGGGCTATGGGTTAAGAACAGTTCAGTAGCCAACACGCTGTTGCTCCACTCGTGCTATCCCCGCAATCGAAAAAATCTTGAGGAGATCACAATGTCGCGCAAAACCGCTTGTCCTATGGTCCTTCTGGTTCTGGTCTGCTGGTTTTCGCTGATCGTCCCGGCATCAGCCCAGCATTTTCAACAGGTTAAAGGAACTCTATTCGGTGTTTCCGCTGGCCGAAATGAGGTATTTGGCTTCGATATCCACTCCAATGTCTACCGCTACCACGCCACCACCGGCTCCTTCGCAAAGATAGCAAACGTAAAGTTTTTCCAGCTTGCAGTCGGAGGCGGAACGCTGTCCCAGCTCGACGAGGTCTGGGGTATAGAGGGTAACCTCAACGTTTACCGGTTCAACTACAGCACCAAAACCTTCGATCAAATACCGAGTAACTCCATCCAGCAAATCGCGGTTGGTGAAGGCACGCAAGACAGTTGCCATCCCTACGAAGTGTGGGGAGTCAACCCTTCGGCGCAAATTTATAGATACAACTACTGCACCAACGTGTTCGATCAAATCGCCGGTATCCTGACCCAGGTTGCCACCGGCGGAGGAGATGTTTGGGGACTCAACAGCGCGGGCGCCATCTTCCACTTCAACTTCGCCAAGCAGTCGTTCGGGCAAGTATCGGGCACCCTGACCCAGATCTCCGTCGGAGTGAATGACGTGTGGGGCGTCAACGGTTCCAATGGTGTTTTTCGTTACGACCCCAACACCGGCACAATGAACAGCGTAGGCGGCAATACCGTTCAGGTCTCAGCAGGCGGGGACGGCGTTTGGATCGTCGATACGTCCACCCATATCTGGCACTTTGACTCGAGCAGCGAAGCGTTCGTCGAGGTTCAAGGCAATCTGAAGACTATTTCCAGTGGATTCGGAGCCGGCGTTTTTGGAATCAATTCTTCCGATGGAGTCTTCACCTTCGTCCGACCCTAGGAGGTGCGAACCCCAGCAACCGGTCCTGCATTTCACGGGAACGCACGGCCAAACCCCAGAACGCCACTCATTTGTGGCGTCTGGGGTCGGTTTTGCCCAGAAGCGTCCACTTTCTCAGGCGGAAGCAAGCCGCGAAATTGAACATTTTTCCTCTTCCCGCAGGGTGTACAATCGTCGTGTTAGGACCGCAGCTTCACGGGACTCTTCTTCCCGCGTTCGAGGCTCGAAAATGAACGTTCACGTTAGTTACAAGGTCCATAAAACTCCCGACATCGAAAAAGAAATCAACCACCAGATCGAGAAAATTCAGAAGCGTCTCCACGTCTTCCGGCCCGAACTGGTGCATCTGAAAGCGGTTGTCGACGAAAATTCGGCTCGCGAGGGTACTCTGGTATCCCTGAATCTGCGCTTGCCCTCCGGTCAACTGACTGCCCAGGCGAAAGCGCAGAGCCCAACCGCCGCCATCAAGGCTGCCTTTGACGAACTCGTGCAGCAGACCGGACGGCATAAGGAACTGCTCCGCTCCAGTCACAAATGGCGGCGCTGGCGCGGCGGCCCGCAAGACGTTCGCGAACCTGGCGTCCCCTTCGAGCAAACCCTGGCGGCCGTTCCCGTGCCCACAATTTCCGCCGACGACATCGGTTCCTACGTCAACGCCAATCTAGGCCGCCTCGAGCGCTTCATTGATCGCGAACTGCATTTCCGCTGCGCCGATGAAGAGATTCCCGAAGACGCGCTCTCGACCCCGGAAGTCGTCGACGAAGTCATCGCCCGCGCGCTTGGCGACCAGGACCGCCCGGAAAAACTGTCGCTCGAACCCTGGCTTTATCGCCTCGCTCTGCAAGCCATGAACGAGATGACAGCTCGCCTTCAGGAACTGGAATCTCCCCATCACTTGCATCTGGAAACCAGCCCTCGCCGCCAGAATGTCGAGGCTTCCGACGAAGCCGGATTGCAATTCCACCAGCCCGATGAAGGCTGGACCCGCGAAAGCGTGATCCCCGACCGCCGCGCTTCCACGCCAGAACAGGCGGCTTACTCCGACGAAGTCATTGCCCTGGTGCAAGCCGCTCTCCGCGGCGCTGATCGCACCGACCGCGAAGCTTTTCTTCTTTACGGTATCGAAGGTTTTTCCCTCAATGAAATCGCCGCCATCACCGGCCGGCATGTGGAGGCCGTGCGCGACTCCGTGCAACGGGCCCGCGACTGTGTTCGCAATGCGCCTTCCGTGGCCAACGAATTCCACCACGAAATCTTGACCAAAGCTCGAACCTGAACATCTCACTACCAGTTTATTTTCTTAAGGAGTGTCGAGATGATGACCCGGGACGAAATCCGTGAGTTAGCGGCTTTTCAAGCGGACGAAACCAAGGGGGCATGCGCCCTGAGTTTTTACTTCCAGCCCGATCCTCCCCAGGATCGTTCCCACCGCCGCGAAGCCATCGTGGCGAAAGACATCATCAAACAGGCGCTGAAGAGCGCTGTCGCAGCCGGCAAGAACGGATTCCTCCACGCCGACCTCGACCGCGTCCTCGATCTGGCCTCCAATCTCCGCGGCAACGCCAGGGGAAGGGCAGTCTTCGCCTGTTCCGCTCAGAATTTCTGGAGGGAGTACGAACTGCCTCCAAATCTCGGAGCCAACCAGATCTATCTGCAGCCCCGCTTTCAGTTGCAGCCTCTCGCCGCTTTGCTCGGAGCCCAACCCGCTCTCTTGGTCGCCGTGGTCGATCGCCAGCGCGCCCGCTTCTTTGATCTGCGCCTCGACGACCTACGCGAGCGGGGAGCGATCGTTCACTTGCTGTCGCGCAATGCTTCCAGCTACGGCTACAACGGCTACGAAGCCGGCCACGCCGAGCGTCGCATCGCCGAAGAAGCGCTGCGGCACTTCAAAGCTGTTTCCGACCGCCTGCTGGCCGATTACGAGAAGGGAATCTGGGAACGCTTGATCGTCGGCTGCCAGGATGCCAATTGGCCCGAGTTTGAAGCCAATCTCCATCCTTACGTGAAACATCGCCTGATCGGCCGCTTCTCCGCCGACGTGGCCAGCGTCTCCAACGAAGAGATTCGCGACCACGCCGACACCGTTTTGAAACAATGGATCAAAGCGCGCGCCCACACCAAAGCCAGCGAAGCCGTCGATCTGGCCAAGTCCAACGGCCGCGGCGTCACCGGCCTGCGGCGCGTGCTGCAGGCTCTCGAAGCCGGCGAAGTGCAGACCATCGTCCTCGCCGATCACTATTCGGCGCGAGCCGTGGAGTGCCCCAACTGCGGACACCTCGATGCCCGACTGGTTCCGGCCTGCGCCGCCTGCGGACACGCTACCCGCGAACTCGCCGACGTCTGCGACGCCATCATCCCCATCGCCATCCGTCGCGATATCGAACTGTTCTACCTCAGGGAGCATAGCGACTTGGACAGCGCCGGAAATATAGCGGCGCTCCTGCGTTTCCGTTCCGACCAGAAAACGGGACAGGTCGCGGCCGCATCGTAAAGGCTTGCTGCCATGGGTGCGTGGCGTCGCCTCGTCCCTTGCGGGTCTCTGCGGCAACGCAAGCAGACGCTCGCACTGCTGGATCTTTTGCCCCGCGTGCGGGAGGCGCAATCTGAGCGAAGTGCGGCGAGTGATCGAAGCGCGTCGCCTGTATAACCTGGGCATCGGTCTGACCGACGCAGAACTGATCGCCTCTGTCTTGATCAATCCGTCCACGTTGCTGTGGACAAAAGACAAACGCTTCCGCAAGGCCGCAGCGAGTCCCGGCATTTGCGCCCGCCCTAGGGAATCTCTGAGCAAGCAGTCAGAAAATATCCCTTGCTGGGGCCTCTACGTTTCTGCGTCGTACTTGGGAGCATCTACACAACGGGTTGGACCTAGGGCAGATCCATGAGCTTGCTGGAAACCAATGATCATCTTAATGTATTAGCAGTTGGAGTGCGGAATGGTCGACGTCTCTTCGTGGATTGACTTCTGTCGGCAACAGCTTACCGAGAAGGCACGTTTGCCTTATCTCACCGAACGATGGTCCGAGCAAGAACATCAGCACAGCGCCGATTTATCAAACAACATGGAAGAAACACTGAGGAAATTAGAGGAAGAAGGCTTTTGCCATCCTGAAGATGTTGCGATCCGATACGCGACCTTGCGCCTTTGTCGCGGGTTCATCATCTTCCCGGTCGGCGAGCGGTTCAGCCATCTTGTTCAATTGGTCGCGCCAGAGATGTGTAGCTCATGGCCACGATTGGCCTGGGAAATCTCGAATGCCTATTTGGCCGAACAATGGGATTTGCTCTGGTCGCTTTTCGCCCGCGCAGACACTCTCGACCAGATTGATCGCCAAGAGGTTTGCCTCCTTAGAACGCAGTTTCGTTTTCTGCAGCTATTTGGATCTCAAATTGACCACGAACTCCAGAATAATTTCAATTATTGGTATGAGTGGAATTGGAGCCTAGACGGCTACGCCGAATCGAATGGGTTCGCGAAGTGGCCTAACTTTGAACGCCCTGAGAGAATCCGGCCCGGTTCGATCGAGCACTACGTTCTGTTCCGCTGGTGTACAAATCCTTATGCTCCGCGAAGGGTTCCGGCTGACGATGATAGCAAGAAGCCCGAGGATGTTGGTTGGGTTGAGGCAGGCGGCGAAATGGTGCCACGTTCCATTCTGAGATCAGACAGCGAGGAAGTCGACTTCATAAGTTTTCCTCCACCTACAATCGAAGCCCAGGGACGACTGCACGCGGCGATTGAACGCTTAACCTCCGCGATTTCAATACAACCGGAAATCGCCCCTCAATACAGACCACTGCTCGCGCGGTGCCTCTTCGTAAGCAGGCAATACGCGGAGGCAGCAGATTGCTATCAGAAGTTAATGGATCATGATAGGTACGTGTTTCACCGTCGTATCAAAGGTGTCGATCTGGAAGATTCCGGGGAGGAGGAGTTGCTCCTGTCGCTTGCGAATTGCTACCGACTCGAAGGCAATTGCTCGAAAGTCGAGGAATGCATGGTGCAACTCTTGCGGATCCGTCCCTTCGGAACCTATCTCAAACTAGCAAGAATTCAGGCCGAGATGGGCGAATATCAAGAAGCCTATGAGAACCTTCGCCGTGAAGCGGATATCAACCCCATGCTGGAAGGGAACTCGTGGAGAGCAACCGTTCTAGCTCTGGGGCAGGTTGGGGAAGATCAAACTACGTACAACCCGGAAATTGCCCGTGCTTTCCGGGAAGCGGAGCCTCAAGCTTATGCAACATATGTTTCGATCATTGAGGATTATTGGCCACGGTTTTCCACACTCTCTGAACCCGCCCAGGAGGCGTGGGTTTTGGGAACAAGTCTCAAGCATGATCTGCGGGGTGATCAGAGAATGTTGGATAGTAGGTCTATATTGGCCGCGTTCCAGTTCGCTTGCGCGGTGGAGTTTGAACTGCAAAACAAAGTGTTCGGGCCATTTCGGACTTATACGCGTGAGGTGCCCACGCTGCAGTCTTTCATTACGAGCGAACCGCAACAAGGGTCTGGTGGGAAAAAGATGAACCAACGTTTTCTGGACTATGTGGTGAAAGAAAAGACGGTGCTCACCCTTGGAGAAATGGCAAGGGTAATCAAAAACGGCCAGGGTGCAACTTCGCGAGATTTACTTGGATTTGAGTTTGCGAAGTGGCTCAAACAGCACCACGAACAGCTCTCGCAGCGCCGAAATCAGGATGTTCTGGAGCTTGTAGCCCATCTACGAAACGATGCTAAGGCAAAAAGATTACGCTCCCGTGGGCGCTGAGGTTGGCTCATGACAGTAGAAAAGTGTTGGAGTTCATTGTCTAGTCATACTCAGCAGGGAACCCGGTAAAGATATAGGAATGCCTTCTGGCACTTTCAGGAGTGTGGCGCGACGGCCTCGCTTATTTCGTTACTCGCAGGCGCTGCGGCTGGCGGGTTCGAAGCGGTCCATCTGCGCTTCGCGCTGTGTAGTAACACGGCCGTTGGCGGTCTTGCCGTATTGCTCCTCGCCCGGACAGTAGTAAAGAGCGGTGTGGGGATCGACCCAGACCTCGATGGCGGGGTCCCCCTGCAGATGGGCGGTCGGCGCCGGGGCCTCGGCGATTCCCAGAGTAATGAGCGCCCGGTCCAACAAACCGAGAGTGGGCCGTTGCGGCGATTCGGCCGTGGGCCACAATAGGGCGAGCAGGGCTACCAGGACGGCCGCTGCCAAATACAGGTCAGCGCGGTGATGACTGAGGCTTGTGCTCGCGTCGCGCCAGCGCTGCAACAAAGAGACTGGGGCGGCGGGGGCGGCGCTGTCGGTTGTCTCGCCGAACATATGGTCGTAGAACTCTCCGGGCGCGCCGTTTCCCGTATCGTCCCCGGTATCGGTGGTTGGTCCCCCGGTCGCCGTGCCGAAGCGGGCAGGCAGCGGGGCACCGTCGTCGGCTTCGCGATCGGCGTGGTTTGCGGATCGCTCGAAAGGAAGGATGGAGAGCTGCAAGCCGGGCGCTGAGTTTTCATTCGCGAACTCTTCTCCTTTCGCGAACTCCTTTTTCGCGATTTCTTTCCCGAGTTCGTGGCCTGGCAATTCTCGCGCCGCCCAGAGTTCCGCGGGCAAGTCTTCCCAAGGCTGGACTGCGGCGGAATCGGCGGTCGATTTGCCACCCGCCGACGTCTGGGCGACAGCCGCATCTGGGGTTGACTGACCGAGGCCGGACTTGTCGAGAAGCGGCTCCTGCGGCAACTTAGCGCGTGCCGAATCGCCTCGCGCTCGCTTCCGCGCCTTGGACGTGGCGGCGGGTGGGACCTGCTTACTTGAAGGTTCCGGTACTCCCCGGGGAATCTCGCCGGATCGCTCCGGCCACAATCCACCCTGCTCCTGACTCATCAGCCACATCGAAGCCCAGTTACGCTGCAAGCGTTCCCCCGGACGAAGCCCGTCAGCGCAAGTTTCACACGAAGCCTCGTCGGCGCGCTTGGCAGCGCCACAATGCTCGCAAATGATCGTCGCTGGCTGCTCCACGTGGATCGGAGGACCCTGCCGCATTTGTTGGTTGTGTTCCTGGATGGTGTAGGCGGCCGATAGCAAGTCCTGAAAGGCCTGCTCGTCCAGAATCAGGTTTGGCCGGTTCGATGGCATGGCGTCGCGGGAGAGGATAATCGTCCAGACTAACGCCATTGTAGAGCAAGTCGGGGCAGTCTGAACATCAAAGAATTGGCGGCATTCCGGGAACGATTCCCGCATAGGGATGCCGAAACGGCAGTCCATCATGAGAACGGCCTATTGCAACCACAGCAAGACGACGATGATACGAGCTAAATCTATGGTTCTAAACGATGTCGTTGGATAGCGAAGATTTGGCGAATCACCTGCTTCAGGATCGGTGGGTCGCGACCCCAAGACTGAACCGAAGGAGCGAACGAAAAAGCCGATGATTAACTTAAATGAAATTAAGATTACGCCCCGCGATCAGCAGGTGCTACGTCTGTTGGTGCAGGGGTGCAGCAACAAGGAAATCGCGAGCCAGTTGAGCATCAGCCCGCGCACCGTGAAGCAGCATCTCCGCACTCTCTTTCTGCGCGCGGGCATCAAAGAAGGCCGGAAGCGAGTCAAACTCGCGACCGCGATGTTCATCAAGGAGCAGGTGCAACCATGCAACCCCGTGATCGGCTAACCGCCAAGGAAATTCAGGTCGCCACCCTCGTCTGGCAGGGTCTTACGAATAAAGATATTGCCAAGGTACTGATCACCAGCGAGCAGGTAGTGAAAAACTACCTGCGCACTGCGTTCGATAAGTTAGGAGTCTGGACCCGCCTGGAACTCGCGCTCTACGTTGCCAGCCATGGCGGGATGAACTGGCATCTGCAACTGGGGAACGGACTTTTGCCGGTGTCGGCAGGGTGGGGCGGCGCGGCCGAGGAAGCGGGTTCTTTCGGAGACAGAAAAACCAAGGCAGCGGCCTCCGGAGGGATTGCCTAGAGCGGCGCGACGGCAACAGATTTCACATCAGTGGTCTCGGCGGAGCTTCCCGCGAGTCGATGGGTTCGCGGAAAGCTCAGCCTAAGTGACATGTTTTCAGCGGAGTAGTTCGCCAGCTTGGCCGGACGCTTGCGGCTTCTGCCCAGCCTTCCCGAGACCCCATTCCCGGTCATCAAATTGCTCAGTTACGGTTGGACCCGTTTGTTTGCTGCGTCGGTCCGGAAAGCATCCCCTAGAACCGAGACTGAGGTAGGCGATGGCGCACACGGAAGTTTTCTGGATGGCTTGTGACTCGACTGAGCAACTGCGGGCCGAATACGGGCCGTTCCACACCCGCGACGAAGCCGAAGTCGAAGCCCGCAAACTGGGCTTTGGATACTTACTTCGCTACGAGCATATTCTCGGGCCGAACGAAGAGATTGAAGAGGTACGCTCGGTCTTCCTCGAATTGCAGGATTCACCGACTGTTCCCAGACCGGGCGTGACCTTCCATACCCGTTGTGCCAGTTGCGGCGAGGCCGCCGCCCATGAAACCCCCTGGATGGCGGAAGTCTGGGCCGACATTCACGAATTCGAACACACCCGCCACAAAGTCAGACTCTTCGAGCACGCTCGCGGCGAGGGCCTCAAAGAGATTGCCGACTGGCGCGGCCACGCCGCCTGAAACCACTCAGCCTTCAGTCAACCCGAAACCCACGCAGGGCGGGTCGAGGTAGATGAGGTCCACCGACTCATCCTTGACGTGCTGGCGCAACACCTCGAGATTGTCGCCGTAATAGAGTTTGTTCTTTTCCACTGCGCCCGATTCGAACCCGGATCAGTCGATGGCGTAATTTGCGAGTTTGGTCTGCCGGGATTCCGTATCATCACAAATAACCTGTGAGCGCCATCACATCCATCCAACCGGTGAAGTGCGACAATGTTACCGATTGGGGCAGTGCAGGGGTGTGCCGCTCAGCCGAGTCGGCCCTCGAAGCTGCCCCAAACCCGTTTTCAGCCCAGTTTGAGGAGCTAACTCCATATTCCGGAATACTTTGCCTCTAACTCTTTTACGCTCAAGACTTTGGCGGGAAATGTTCCATAAAGTGTTGATTCTAATATACCGAGGGGGGGGAGGGGGTGGAGGGGGGTGCCCGAACTCTAGCAATCTCAACTCCCGTAAATTCCTGACAGCGGTTTATAGGAAGAAATCTTACCGAGAACTGAGAACCGAACTGAGAACCAAATAACCGAAAACGATGACGAACTTCACCGGCTCAGTTTCGCGGCCGCTGCTTCGTCGAGCAGCCACAACAATTTTCCGTCGGTCGGTTGCACTCTTTGCGCGGGCAGCGGCGGAGTCTTCTTTTCTTCAAGCACCTGATGCAGCATGTCGGCCTTGTCAGGCCCACTGGCCATAAACATAACCTCGGCGGCTCGGTTTAGGACGGGGAAGGTGAAGGTGATGCGGTGGGTGTTGAACTTCGCGACCCAGTTGGCGACGACCAGGCGTGACTGTTCGTTGAGCGCCTCGGAATCGGGAAACAGCGATGCGGTGTGGCCGTCCGGGCCCATGCCCAACAGAATCAGGTCGAAGCGCGGAAAATCCGCGGGCTTGAGTTGGAAGAAGCGGTGGAGTTGTGCGTCATAGTCCGAGGCAGCGGCAGCGGCATCCGGATTTTCCGCTTGCACGCGAAAGACATTCTCCGGCGGGATCGTAATTTTGGTCAGCAGCGATTCCTTGACCATCCGGTAATTGCTGTCAGCGTCGGTCGGGGAAACGTGGCGTTCGTCGCCAAAAAATAAAAAGACGCGATTCCACGCGAAGTCGGCGTAGTTCGCGGCGAGCAGCGCGTAGAGAGCCCTGGGAGTTGAGCCTCCGGAGAGCGCTACGGTGAAGCGTCCCTGTGCGCCGATGGCGGCGCGGGCCGCGCCGATGAATTCCTCGGCGGCGGCGTGAAACAGATCGGCGGCGGTGGGGACTACTTCGATGGTTCTCGTCGCGGGCATGGAAAATTTGCTGCGTACTTCATTTATTATTTTTCGAAATTTCGCCAGCGCCTGCCATCGCGTTCCATCATTTCATCGGATTCTTTCGGGCCCCAGGTTCCAGAAGGATAGTTGGGGAAATTGCGCGGCGGCAGCGCCTTCCACACGTCGAGCACGGGATTGACGATGCTCCACCCGGCTTCGACCATGTCGGCGCGTTGGAACAGCGTCGCATCACCGATCATGCAGTCGTGGAGAAGACGTTCGTAGCCCGTGGAAGAACTGACCCCGAAATAATCGGAGTACTCGAAGTCCATGTTCACCTCGCCGAGTTGCATCGCGGGTCCGGGAGTTTTGGCGGCGAAGCGCAGCGAGATGCCTTCCTCCGGTTGAATGTGGAGCACGAGTTGGTTGGGCATCATGTTTTCGACCTGAGTCTCGCGGAAGAGCATGAAGGGCGCGCGGCGGAACTGAATCACAACGTGCGTGTTGCGGCCAGGCAGGCGCTTGCCGGTACGGAGATAGAAGGGAACTCCCGCCCAGCGCCAGTTGTCGATGAGGAGGCGCATGGCCACGAACGTTTCGGTGCGCGAGTCGGGAGGCACGCCTTCTTCGGAGCGGTACGCGGGGACGCGTTCGCCGTCCATGGTGCCATCGCCGTATTGGCCGCGAATCGTCTTGCTGAGTACGTCTTCGTTGCTGAAGGGCTGAATGGCGTGGAGAATCTTGGCCTGTTCGTCGCGGACGGCATTGGCCTCGAATGAAATCGGCGGCTCCATGGCGGTCAGCGTGATGAGTTGCATGATGTGGTTGGGCACCATGTCGCGCAGGGCTCCGGCTCCATCGTAATAGCCTCCGCGTTTTTCGACGCCCACGGTTTCTGCCACGGAGATCTGGACGTGGTCGATGTAGCGGCGATTCCAGATGGGCTCGAAAATTCCGTTGGCGAAACGGAGCGCCAGAATGTTCTGTACGGTTTCCTTTCCAAGGTAGTGATCGATGCGGTAAATCTGGCATTCCGAAGCGACTTTCAGAAGCTGCTGGTTCAGCGCCTTGGCGGAATCGAGATCGTGGCCAAAAGGCTTCTCGATAATGACTCGACGCCAATGCCCGTTTTCTTCTTTCATCAGGTCGACTTTGGCCAGGCGTTCGACGATGTCGCCGAAATAGTTGGGCGCGGTGGCGAGATAAAAGAAGTAGTTGCCGTGAGAATCGTGTTCCTGGTCGACTTTGGCGAGGGTTTGTTTCAGGTTGTCATAGGTGGCGGGATCGTCGAAATCTCCACTGACGTAAGTAATGCGGCGGACGAACCACTCCCACAGATCGTGATCGACCGGGCCGGTGGCGAACTGTTTGAAATCTTCAGTGAGTTTTTTTCTGGCGTCGTCCTCGTTCATGGGGCTGCGGCCGACGCCGATGACGGCGAATTCGCGCGACAGAAGCTGCTGGCTGGCGAGGTTATAGAGAGCGGGAATGAGCTTGCGCCGCGTCAGGTCGCCGGAGTAGCCGAAAATGACCATAACGCACGGGTCCGCGGTGCGCCCGACTCGCGGTTTGGGGGTTGCGGGCAAAACTTCGGTTTGAGCCATGGGTTCCTCGTGAGTGAGTTACGCCCTGCCAACTGCGGCTGGGCAAATCCGATTGGCCTTCATCGCCGATCGAACCTGCGGGCTCGCAAGCATGAGCCTACGTCTTCGCTGGCGGTTTGAGTTCGATGTGGCCGCCGAACTTCTGTCGCATGGCGGAGAGCATTTTCTCCGCGAAGGTGTGATCCTGGCGCGAGCGGAAGCGGGTGTAGAGAGCCGCAGTCAGGACCTCGGCCGGAACCGCCTCTTCGAGCGCCGCCTGGATGGTCCAACGGCCCTCGCCGGAATCCTGCACGAACCCGCTGTATTCCGAGAGCGTCGGATTTTCGACCAGCGCCATCGCGGTGAGATCAAGCAGCCATGAACTGACCACGCTGCCGCGCCGCCACACCTCGGCAATGTCGGGCAGGTTGAGGTCGTACCGGATATCCTCGGGCAGCTCTTTGCTGGTGGCGTTCTTGAAAATGTCGAAGCCTTCCGCATAAGCCTGCATCATTCCGTATTCGATGCCGTTGTGGACCATTTTCACAAAATGTCCGGCGCCGGACGGCCCGCAATGGATGTAGCCGTCTTCGGCGGTGCCGGCGGAAGCGCCGGTCATTTTTTCGCGTCCCGGAGTGCGAGGGATGTCGCCGCGTCCGGGGGCGAGCGTTTTGAAAATCGGATCAAGGCGCTGGACAGCCTCTTTCGGGCCTCCGATCATCATGCAATAGCCGCGATCGATTCCCCAGACGCCGCCGCTGGTGCCGACGTCGACGTAATGGACGCCTTTGGCAGCGCAAATCTTGGAGCGCCGGACGTCATCTTTGAAATAAGAGTTGCCGCCGTCGATGATCGTGTCGCCGGGCTGCATCTTTGCCAGCAAAGCTTGCGCGGTTTTTTCCGTGGGATCTCCGGAGGGGACCATAATCCACGCGGCGCGGGGAGCGCTTAGCTTGCCCACCAGATCGTCCAGGGAAGAGGAGCCCACCGCGCCTTCGCTGGCGAGACCTTTGACGGCATCGGCACTCAGATCGGAAACGACCATGGTGTGACCACCGCGCATCAGACGCCGCGTCATGTTGGCGCCCATCTTGCCCAAACCTACCATTCCCAGTTGCATTCCTGCTCCTTAGATTGTGGCGGCTGGGACGGGCCATAGGGTCCGTCACCGCACGAGCCTCGATTACAAAATCTGTTTGACTAACTCGGCCAGTTTGGTGAGTCCTGCCTTCACGTCGCTGCCGAGGTGAACCCGCAGGGCGCGGCGCTTGCGGTCGGCTAAAACCTGGAAATCGCCGCGGGCTTGCGCTGCTTTCACAATTCCGAAAGTGTATTTCTGATCGGGAACCTGCAAATCCTTCCCGTCATCACAGGTGATCTGGAGGAATACGCCGCTGTTGGGGCCTCCTTTGTAGGCTTGTCCAGTGGAGTGCAGGAAGCGTGGTCCGAAGCCGAGGACCGTGGCTACATGCTTGCGATCGCGGACATTCATGCGCAGGGTTTGGAGCAGCGCTTCGTGCTCGGCATTCATCTCGACATATCCGAGCAGGGCAAAATAATCGCCCGCGCCTAAACGCGCCAGATGGGCGCGCAGATAGCCTTTTACGGAATGATCGGAACCGGCCGCCTTGGCGAGAGCGGCGGCGTTGGCGTTGTCGGTGAAAAGTTTGAAGCCCGCTTCTTCGGCGATGGGTTTTTCGGGCGGAAGCGCGCCGCTGCTTTCGTAGGCCGAGGTAAGCTGCTTGGTCACAATTTTGCTGGCTTCGACATCGGGCTGATTAAAGGCGTTGATGCCGAGAATCGAGCCCGCGACGGCGGTGGCAATTTCCCAGCGGAAGAATTCCTGTCCCAGGTTGTAGACGTCGGCGACGGCGATCCGCACGACGGGATGGCCGGCCTTTTCGAGCGCGGAGATCTGAGCATTCTGCGCGGCGTCAGGTTCGCCTTCCAGCCGGATGCAGGCAAAGATGCGATCGTTGCCATACACTTCCGGCGCACCGAGGGCTTCGCGATCGACCGGGATAATGCCCTTGCCGAGCTTGCCGGTAGATTCCGCAATCAACTGCTCGAGCCACGCGCCGAGGTCGGCAATGCCGGGCGAGGTGACGAGTGTGATCTTGTCGCGGCCAAGCTTGGCGGCTGTTCCGATGACCAAGCCGAGCATCACTCCCGGATTCTGCTCTACGGGAACTGACGCCTTGCAGGAATCGACCATGTCTTTTGTGCGCTGGAGAAATTTGCCGGTATCAAGACCCATGGCAGCCGCGGGAATCATGCCGAAGTTGGAGAGGGCGGAGTAACGGCCGCCGATCGATGGCAGTCCGTAAAAAATGTGACGGAACTTGTCGCGTTCGGCCACTTGCTGCATCTTGGAGCCGGGGTCGGTGATGGCAATAAAGCGGCTGCCCGCCTTGTCGCCGCCGATGGTCTGCCGCACGCGCTCGAAGAAATACTGTTTGTAAATATTGGGTTCGAGGGTGCTGCCGGACTTGCTGGAAACAATGAAGAGGGTTTTCGCGAGGTCGACTTTCTTTTCGACGGTAAGAATTTGCGCCGGGTCGGTGGAGTCGAGAATGTGCAGCCGGGGGAAGCCGGGCGCTTGTGGATAAGTGAGCGCGAGTACTTCGGGGCAAAGACTGGATCCGCCCATGCCGAGCAGCAGAATGTCGGAGAATCCGCCGCTCTTGACCTCGGCGGCCAGCGTCTTGAGTTTGTCCGCGTTGGCGAGCTGCTCGTCGGTGATGCCGAGCCATCCCAGCCACTTGGCTTCGTCATCGTTGGTCCACAACGAAGCGTCGTTATGCCAGAGGCGTCTTACTTTTCCGGAAGCTCGCCAGTCGTTAAGGTTTTTTTTTACCGCAGTGTCAAGATCGGCGGGAAGGGAGGCGCCCTGCGAGTTCACCGGAGGCGTGTTCAGCCGCTTGGTGTTCTTCTCGACTGCGGCCAGCAAAGTATCGAAGGCGTCGGCAAACAGCTTTACACCGTCGGCGGTCAGCTTGTCAGTCACATCTTTCATGACGATGCCAACCCCGGCCAGATCGGCCATGGTTTTTCGTGCGCCATCCAAGCCCTCGGTCAGGCTTTGGCGGGGCTTGCCGTGATCGCGGAAGGCGTCAAGGGTGGCCGGAGGAACGGTGTTGACGGTGTCCGGTCCGATCAATTCCTCGATATAGAGGACGTCGCTGTAATTCGGGTTCTTGGTGCCCGTGCTCGCCCACAGCACGCGCTGAGTTTGCGCGCCCTTGGCGGACAGCGCCTGCCAGCGCGGCGACGCGAAGATGCGCTGGTAGGCTTCGTAAGTCAATTTGCCATTGGCGATGGCGACTTTGCCGAGGATGCCTTGCAGTTTGGCCTTGCGCGCCGCATCCGTTTCCTTCTTGAGTTGGTCGCCTGCCATGGAGTCAACCAGTGAATCGATGCGGCTGATGAAGAAACTCGCAACGCTGGCAATCTTGTTCACGTCTCCGCCTCCGGCGGCGAACTTTTCTACGCCATCGATGTATGCCGCGGCAACTTCTTCATAAACTCCCTGTGCAAACAGGAGAGTCACGTTGACGTTGATACCTTCGCTGATGAGTTGGCGAAATGCCGGAATACCCTCGGGAGTGCCCGGCACTTTGATCATCAAGTTCTCACGCGCTACGGCCTTCCACAGCCGCCGCGCCTCTTCCAGAGTGCCATTCGTGTCGTGGGCGAGGTAAGGGGAGACTTCGAGGCTGACATAACCGTCGCGCTTCTTCGTGCTCTTGTAGACGGGCGCTAGCAGGTCGGCTGCGTCCTGAATGTCGCGGATGGCGAGCAATTCGTAGCGGCCCTTGGCGTCGAGGTCGGCGCGCCCGGCGAGAGAGTCCAGGAAATCCTGGTACTGCGTCGAACCGGCAATGGCCTTCTCGAAAATCGCGGGGTTGGACGTCATCCCGCGCAAACCATCCTGACTGATCAGGCGCTGCAGTTCGCCACCCTTCAGCAGGTCGCGGCGAATGTAGTCCAGCCAGATGGATTGGCCGAACGTCTGCAGCTGGGTGAGAGGGTTCGCGGCTTTTGCGGTTTCGAGCGTGCCCACTGGATTCATATTCGTCTCCTAAAACTTGAGGCGTTGAGTTATTCCATCAACACCGGAATGCTTCACTGGCCGACCAGTGCGCGAGCTGCCTGCAATATGGCGTCGGTGGTGAAGCCGAACTTCTTTTGTAAATCCTTGAGTGGCGCGGACGCTCCAAAGGTGGTCATGCCGATGATGTGGCCCTTCGGTCCGGCGTACTGCGCCCAGCCGAAGGTCGAGGCCATCTCGACTGCGACTCGCGCGGTGACGTCGGGTGGAAGCACCTGATCGCGGTAACCCTGGTCCTGGTGTTCGAATAGGTCCCAGGAAGGCATACTGACGACGCGAGCCCGAATGCCCTCCGCCTTTAATTTTTCGTAAGCTTCGATGCAGAGATAGACTTCGCTGCCCGTGGCCATCAGAATGACCTGGGGCTTACCGCCTTCCGCATCGGCCAGAATGTAGGCGCCTCGAGCCACTCCGGCTGGCGATGAGTACTTGGTCCGATCGAAGGTTGGAAGCGCTTGCCGGGTCAGAATGAGCGCGACCGGTTCCTTCTTCAAATTCATGATCACCTTCCAAGCCTCGACAACTTCGTTGGCATCGGCAGGACGCAACGTAATGAGGCCAGGTATGGCGCGCAGCGTTATTAACTGTTCGATGGGCTGGTGGGTCGGTCCATCTTCGCCGACGCCGATGGAATCGTGAGTAAAAATCCAGATCGACGGAACTTCCATGACGGCCGAAAGGCGGATCGGCATTTTCATGTAGTCGCTGAAAATGAGGAAGGTCGACCCGTAGGCGCGAAGATTCGCCAGACTCATGCCGTTTACAATCGCGCCCATGGCGTGCTCGCGAATGCCGAAATGGAAATTCCGGGCGTTGTAATGATTGGCCTCGAAATCACCGGCGCCGTCGAAGGTGAGCCGCGTTTTCGTGGAGGGATATAAATCGGCCGAGCCGCCCATGAGCCAGGGATCGTTCTTGGCGATGGCATTCAGCACTTTGGAGGACGAATCGCGGGTGGCGAGTCCCTTGGCGTCGGGCGCGAAGGTCGGCAATTCCTTGTCCCATCCCGCGGCCGATTGGCGGTGTTGCAGGCGTTCGAATTGAGTCGCCAGATCGGGATACTGCGCGCTGTACTTGGAGAGAAGCGTGTTCCACTGGCTGGTCAATTGCCGTCCACGCTTGCCCATAACTTCGCGGAAGTTCTCTTGGACGCCATCGGGGACCAGGAATTTCGCGTCTTCCGGCCAGCCATACGCGCGCTTGGTGAGCTTCACTTCTTCTTCGCCCAGCGGTTCGCCATGCGCTTCTTTGGTGTCTTGCCGGTGGGGCGAGCCGAAGCCGATATGGCTGTCGACCACGATGAGTTTGGGGCGGTCTTTCACGCCCAGGGCATGGGTGTAGGCGTTGGCCAGCGCGACCAGGTCGTTGGCATCGTGGACGTGCTGCACATCCCAGCCATACGCGGCAAAACGGGCCGGCACATTTTCGTCGTAGGCGAGATCGGTGTTGCCTTCGATGGTGATGTGGTTGTTGTCGTAAATCCAGCAAAGATTCGAGAGCTTGAGATGGCCGGCGACGGAAGCGGCTTCGGAAGAAATTCCCTCCATCATGTCGCCGTCGCCGCAGATGACCCAGATGTTGTAGTTGAACAGTTCGAAGCCTGGACGATTGAAATACTCGGCCAGCCAGCGTTCGGCGATGGCCATGCCGACGCTGTTAGCGACGCCCTGACCGAGCGGGCCTGTGGTGGTTTCGACTCCCGAGGTCAAGCCGTATTCAGGATGGCCAGGCGTCTTGCTGCCCAGTTGCCGGAAATTCTTAATCTCATCGAGCGACAGGGAAGGGCTGGAAAGAACCTTTCCGCCGGGAGCCACGTCGCGCACGCCGGCCAGGTGAATGAGCGAGTACAGCAACATGGAGGCGTGGCCGTTGGAGAGGACGAAGCGATCGCGATTCGGCCAGAGCGGATTTTCCGGATCGTAACCGAGGAACTGTTGCCACAGGCAGTAGGCGACGGGAGCCAGAGCCATGGGCGTGCCGGGATGGCCGGAGTTGGCCTTCTGCACCGCGTCCATCGAAAGCGTGCGGATGGTGTTGATACACAACTGATCCAGTTGCGTACCAGTGGCGACAGACTGGTCACTGACGGCCATCAATTCTCTCCTGTCTCTCCTGGCAAATTCGCTTGCCTTACCCTACTTCTGGATGAGATGAAGCCAACGCCAAATGGATACATTTGGGCCGACCGCCCAAGTTTACACCTGTGATCGAGAAACCAAACCAAACCAAACCCCGGAAGACTAGGCTGTGATTTTACACCGAGACGAACTTGGCCGGGGAGTGTTTGATTTGGCCGCAGTTGCAGCGCTCGGCGGGACGAGCACGACCCCCGGTTCCCCATGGGGACGAGTTTCAGGTGACAAAGACCTTGTCCTGGGTGAGGCGGTGTTGCAGAGTCGAGGCCAGTTGATCCACATCGCCGGCGGAAAGGTTCATCCCGCCAGGTTCAAAAATCGGGATGCGGTTGGTTCCAATGGCGTCCCTCCGCACCTGGATGAGCAAAGCCTGCAGGGCATGGGGATCATATTTTTGGGGAGACATGCGGATCAACTCCTGAAGCGCGGTGCCGACGGAGAGGCGTTCGCGGTAGGGACGCTCGCTGGTCATGGCATCGAAGCTATCAGCCAGAGCAATAATGCGCACGGCTTGCGGCATTTCGTCGCCATGCAAGCCGTCCGGGTAGCCGGAACCATCTCCCCGCTCATGATGCCAGCGCACGATTTCCGGAATCTGCGGCCAGGGGAACTGCACCTGGCTGACGATCTGGTGTCCAACCACGGTGTGGTCGCGCATGGCCCGGGATTCTTCTGCATCGAGTTGCGAGGGTTTTTCGAACAGCCGTTTATCGACGGCAACCTTCCCAATGTCGTGCAGGTAGCCCGCCGAGCGCAACGATGCGACCGCAGTCGGATCCATCCCCATGGCTTCGCCGATGGCTTGGGCGTAGCGTCCGACGCGCAGCGAGTGGCCATGAATGTTGACGTGTTTGACGTCGATGGCGGTCGCGAAGGCCTCCAGCGCATTGTCGTAGAACCCGTGCAGCGAAGCCAGGAGCCGCAGGTTTTCCGAAACGCGCTGTGCCAGGGTCTGGCCGAGCGTGTGATTTTGAATGGCCAGCGCCACGTAGTGGCTCAACATTTCAAACGCATCGAGAGCGTCTTCTTCGTAGCGGGCATCGCCGAGCCGGCGTCCCAGGGCAATCACTCCGGCGAGCTTTCCGCGTACTTTCAGGGGGCAAACACACTTGAATAGTTCGGGCGCGACATTGCCGTTTGAACTGAGGAAAATATCGTAGGTGGAAGTGTTGAGCAGCACTGGGCCCGTGGCTGCAGTCAGAGCATGCACGTGACGGGGAAGCAGGGGGATGATCGACGGATCCGGGAGGAGCGCGAATCCCTCGGCATCGACCGAAGTAAGCACTGACGGCCGTTCGCCGAATGAGAATAGAGCCGCTTCGCGGGCACCGGCGGCTTCCATGACCGCGTTCAGCATGGCGCGAGCGGTTTGGTGGAAGTCGCGGTCCGCCGTAAGTTCGGGACCCAGCTCCGCCAGCGCTTCGACGGTTCGTAAGAGCTTTTTGAGGTTGGTTCCCTGCAATGCCTGTTGCGGAGGTGCTTGCCAGAAACCCAGAGCACATTCAGGTTAGCATTCTGTCGGCGCGTCGTTTGTTGGTTAGTTTGGTGCGAGGAAAATCTGCGGATTGTGGGATTCGCAACGCACGCCCTTCCGATCATTCGAAGGGCGAGCCCAGAGCGCCCGATCTATTATTGACAGCGCGGTTTCGATGCCTCATACTCGGGCAAATTGCCAGCACAGCTTGCGTTTTGCCGGATTTTATTCGGCCACTTGCCATTCGAGAGAGCGTGTGGTTGTGCCTCAGTCCAAGCCGTTAGGCCCCGGGAAGATATCCCCTGCTTTTGATCGTGATGCTGCGCCGCAAACCCACTCCAGTCCGCCGGGCGTCCGCTCTGGAAAACTGGATGAGGGCACAGCCCTGTCGTCCTTGAGGAACCTTATCGCCACCGGCGACCACCGCCTGGACACGATCCTCGGGACCATCACTGACGCCGCCCGGCAATTGACGGGCGCCTCCGGAGCCGCGCTGGCCATGTGGAAGGACGGTGCGATGGTGTGCCGCGCGCGCAGTGGTGAGACGGCTCCCGCTCTCGGCGCGCGATTGAGTGCGGAGACTGGAATCTCGGGGGAATGTCTGCGTACCGGAAAGCTACAGCATTGCCTGGATACGGAGAATGATCCGCTGGTCGATGTTGAGGTCTGCCGCAGCCTGGGTTTGCGTTCCATTGCGGTCTTGCCGATCCAGGGTTGGCGCGGGATCAACGGAATTCTTGAGGTTTTTTCAACCCGACCGGCAGCCTTCACCGAACAACATATTGTTCAGCTTCAGCAACTGGCGTCACTCGCGGAACGGGCACGCGCATCGCAACCGCACGGCGCGTCGACGGCCGCGCCTAGACCGGCGGGCGAACTGCAGAGGCGGCAGCGCGGCCTCTTGCCGGCATCCGATCCCGTTGGGGACGTCGCTCTGGCGTTCGTCGATCGACGGAGGCGTCCGCTCGTTTTGGGAGCGATTGGCTGCCTGGCGATCGCGCTGCTGGCACTGGTGATTTGGCTCGGGTGGCGGGGACAGGATGCTGCCGGCCGCAAAGCCGTCGACGCGAGACCATCGTCCTTGAATGCCGCCAGCCGCAATGACGAACTCTCGCGCCCGCCTGGCCATGACCCGGTTTGGAAGTCGAACTCAGCAGGCGAATCGCTGAGTCCATCCCGGGAGCAGATTGCGGCGGGAAATCCACTGAAGTTCGCCGCCAAGGTGGATGTGATCGCAGGTAAAAACGCGGCGGCAGCTCGAGGTCAGAATGATCGACCGGAAAGAGATCGAGGAAGCTTGCTGGCGGACGTCGCTGCGAATATTGCCCTGCCCCGGGAGGCTGCCTCCGCACAGACTGAAGCGCGCTCCACAGATTCGCGTTCCGATGAAACTGCGGCCCAGCCGCCGCCAATTCCCGCCGGTTCCATGAATCAGTCCGCGCTGAGCGGAGTTCTCTCTGCAAAAGCCTCAATGCCCGGACTTTCCGCGCCGCGGTCACAGGGAGTTTCGGGCGGCCAACTGGCGCGGCGCGTGGAGCCCGTCTATCCTGCCCAAGCCCGCGAGCGACGACTGGAGGGCTCCGTGGTCCTGGCTGCAACCATCATGGAGGATGGCACGGTGCGGAATGTCAAGATCGTCAAGGGTCCGCCCATTCTTGCCGAAGCCGCCGTCAGCGCCGTACAGAACTGGCGCTACAAGCCTTTCGAACTGGATGGCAAACCAGTAAAGAACGAGACCAGAATTGTGGTCGAATTCAAGCTGCCGGGCCGATGAGACATTGAATGGTTCAGAATGAAAGTCTAAACGCCTACCGGGAAAGGCTTGGTGTGGGCTTCCGAACCTACCGACAGTCCGGTGAAGCGGCCCTGGAGCAGCGACATCAGGCCCGTGACCCAGTAGCCGACGACGAACAACAGCAGAAACGGAACGGTAAAGTAATTTTCATTGTCGATCGCGTAAAAGACGGCCAGCGCGAAATACGTTCCAATCAGAAGCTCAATCCACGGAACCCAGCCCAGGCGCTTGCGGTACTTGTTGGCCCCGACGCGGTCTTTCTTCGATTCAACGCGGTACTTGGGAGTGCGGGCGAAGGCTGTCTGTTTGCCTACCAACGCCTCGAGCACGGCGATGGTATTGGTGATCGTCAGACCAATTCCCAAAGACATCAACAGTGGCAGGTAGAGCAACGCTCGGAACCAGCGCTTCGGGAATAGTTCCTTCTGCGAAACCAGATAGAAGCTGGAAATGGAGAACGTTGACGCCATGAACAGGGGCAGGTCGATATAAAGCATCTGAAACCATCCCTGATAAAAGCGAATAATCATCGCCGGCATCAGCAAAACGGAAAGCACGATCATCAACGGATAGCTGAGGTTCGCGGTGAGGTGGTAGACGGCTTCGATCTTCTGGTGCCGCGAGGCGTCGCTGGCAAAGACCCTGGGTAGGATTTTCTTCGAGACCTGGATCAATCCCTTGGCCCAGCGCGCCTGCTGCGTCTTGAAGGCCGTCATTTCCACCGGCAACTCGGCTGGACATTCGACGTCCTGCAGATAAAGGAACTTCCAGCCCTTGAGTTGTGCGCGATAGGAGAGATCGGTGTCTTCGGTGAGGGTGTCGTGCTCCCAGCCGCCGGCTTCGTCGATGGCGCGGCGTCGCCACATTCCGGCGGTGCCGTTGAAATTAAAAAAGACGCCGCTGCGCGCCCGTCCCGAGTGTTCGAGCACGAAATGGCCGTCGAGCAGAATGGCTTCAACCTGGGTCAGGAGAGAATAGTTGCGATTGATGTGGGTCCAGCGCGTTTGCACCATGCCGACCCGGGGATCGGTGAAGTGATGGATGCACTTCAACAGAAAGTCAGACGGCGGCACGAAATCGGCGTCGAAGATAGCGACGAATTCGCCCTTCGCGGTTTTTAATCCGGCTTCCAAAGCGCCTGCTTTGAAGCCTTCACGATTGAGGCGGTGGAGGTAGACGACGGGATTGCCCAGCGCGGCATAGCGTTCGACCAGAAGGCGTGCGACCTCGACGGTTTCGTCGGTGGAGTCGTCGAGCAGTTGAATGTCGAGTTTGTCTTTGGGATACTCCAGGCGGCACACCGCGTCGAGCAGACGGTCCACAACGTATTGCTCGTTATAGATGGGCAATTGCACCGTGACCCGCGGCAGTTCGTCGAAATGAGCGGCGGGTTCGGAGGTCTTCTTCTCTTTGTGCTTGTAATAAAGATAGACGAGCCAGTAGCGGTGGGCGCCATAGGCAGCGAGGATGATCAAGACGATGAAATAAGGAATCAGCAACGCCAAGTCAAAGGCGTTGACCTGGTAGAGGCCCACGAAAGTCTTGTCCAGAAAATGGTGGCGGAGATAGGCTCCAAAGCCCTTGGGAGCAAGACTTGCGAACAGCGCCAGCGAGGACATCGGGGAAGAAGTAAGCGTCACATCCATGAAATCAACAGGGCCAGCAAGCGAAACGCCTGACAGCGGCTGCGTATACAAGGGTATTGTAACTGATCTGGCCCAGCCCATTGAGGCGTCACCTTAAGGGCTCCATTCCTCGGCCACATTACTCAGTCTCAGTTCGAGTTGCTGACGCGAGCCTTCCTCCACCTTCAAGGCTTGGCCATTGGCTTCTTGGGACTCTAGAAAGTCGGGGTCGCGGTAGACGTCCTCTCCAACGTCCTGCCAGGCATAGAGCGAGTAGTTGCCGGGCGGCAATCCACGAATCACAAAGCGTCCATTCTGGTCGGTCGATCCAATGCCGAGGCGATTTGGGATCCTGCGATATTTTTCCTCGGGGACCGCTACCACTGCAGCCTCGGGCACTGGATGATCGTGATCGACATCTTTTTCTCTTTCGACGACGATGCCCTCGACCGTTCCGCCCTTGGAACTCAGCAGCAGATCGAGTGAAGAGGGTCCACTGGCGGTGAATCCGGAATCGACATCGCGTCCATCGAGTTTTGCCGATTTCAGGAAGAAGTTCTGCTGTTCGTTGCCGCCATACACCTGGATGATGTAGGCGCCGGGGTTCACACTCTTCCACTCAAAACGGCCGAGTCGATCGACTTGGGCATTAGTTCCGAAGGAGTCCTGGGATATGAAGAAGCCGGGATCTGGCGCCAACCCCGACTGACGCAGGTTTACGGTGTAGTGAGTGAGGTCCTGCGCCGCGGACCCATCGAAGCGAAGATGACCGGCGAGTGTAAAAGAGGACTGGAGGAGCAGCTTTACCCCTTCGATGTCGCCGGCAACGACGCTGATTTCCTGGCGCGCCGTGAGCACCTGCGAGTCGGCGCCGAGCGACGATCCCGTGGCCGTATAGGTCCCCGGAGCGACTCCCCGGACCTCAAACTGGCCGTCCGACCCCACTTCGTTTGACCGGATCGAGTCGCCCGTTTGGGAAACTAAATCTACCACGGCCTTCTCGCCGGCCTTGAGGCTGGGAACGATTCCCCGGACGCGATATGTTCTCGTAGGTACGAGCATGATGTTGATCGGCACGTCGTCGCCGGCTCTTACCATCACGGTTGACGCCTGGCCGGCGTCGTAGGCGCCCGGATAGTAGGTCGTGACATAGCGAGTATCGGGCGGGCGGTCGCCGGGGTGATCAGCGGTATTGCCGGCGTCCCCTGTTTTTTCTTTTTCGCGCTGGTCGTAATCGCGGATGTCGGGCGGCGGCGCGGCCGCGATCCAATACTGACCCGGAAACAAACCGGCGAGACGATACTCGCCAAGATCGTTTGTTGCAACGCTTGCGGCTCCTTCACACAGCTTCTTCCCAGGCACCCTTGCGAGCGCGAACACTCGGACATCGGACATTGGGTCGCCATCTTCGTCGCTGATGCGGCCCCTGATGACGGCGGTGGGCAACATTCGAAACAGCAGATCTTCCATCGACTGCCCCGCTTGGACCGTGACCACGTTCACGTCAGACTTGAGCCCGCGCCTGTTGACTCCGACAAACCCGGTTCTTTCCAGGAAAATCGAATAGCGCCCCGGCGTGACGTTCTCCAAGTGGAAATGGCCGTCGGCGTCGGTGGAGGCAGTATAGTTTCCGCCCTGCTTCTGGCCTTCCGGGACGATCTGCAGCAGCACTTTCTTGAGCGGCTGGCTGCCGGGTTCCTTTACTACCGTGCCAGCGATGGAGGCCGGTTTAGAAGTGGAAACTTGAGCCCTTGCCAGTAGCGCGACGCTTAGCAGCACGCCCGCTGCCGATAGTGAGCGCGTCGTTCGAGTGATCGCGACCCACAAGTGAGGAATCCGCTTGGAGTAAAGATTCACATTGTCCCGCGTGGAACTCAGTTGAGAAAATATTGCCGGTACAAGGTGTCGCGCTGTGCCGGACGGAAACCGGCATCGCGTATGATGCGCCGCAGTTCTTCCTCGGTTGTGCAGTTGGTTACGCCAGCCGCGCGGACTACATTCTCTTCCAGCATCACCGACCCCACGTCGTTGCCGCCAAAGCGCAAACCCATCTGGCAGACTTTCAACCCTTGGGTCACCCAACTGGATTGAACATTCAGAAAATTCGAGAGATAGAGTCGCGAGATCGCCAGCACTTTCAGGTACTCGACGGCGGTCGCTTCATCCCAGTGGCGTCCGCCGAGCGCGGTGTTGGCGGGCTGGAAACTCCACGGGATGAATGCCGTGAATCCGGCCGTCTCCTGCTGCAAATCGTAGAGGACCTGGAGATGGTTGATGCGGTGTTCGATGGACTCGCCGACGCCAAACATCATGGTGGCGGTGGTTCTCATGCCGAGTTGATGGGCGGTGCGATGGACTTCCAGCCAATCGGCGGTCAGGCATTTCAGGCGCGCGATTTTGTAGCGGACTTCGTCATCCAGAATTTCCGCACCGCCGCCGGGGATGGAATCGAGTCCGGCATCGCGCAGGCGCGCAATGGTATCGCGCAGGGTGAGTTGGCTGTATTCCGCAATGGCGAGAATTTCCGAAGCCGAGTAGCAATGCAGGTGAATTTTCGGGAACCGCTGTTTGATTCCGGTCAACATGCGTTCGTGCCAGTCAATCTTGAGATCGGGATGCAGTCCCCCCTGCATCAGCACACCCGTGCCGCCGAGTTCAACCGTCTCACGGATTTTTTCGTAGATGGTGTCGAGGTCGAGGATGTAGCCCCCGTTGACCCTGGCCGCTGGACCTTTCAGGGGACGATAGAAGGCGCAAAAGGTGCAATATTCGGTGCAGAAGTTGGTGTAATTGATGTTGCGGTCGATGATGTACGTCACGACGCCTTCGGGATGCATTCTGCGGCGGACCGCGTCCGCCTCCATGCCAATCCCAATCAGATCGTCAGAGCGAAACATCTCCAGAGCCTGCTGCTTGGTCAGGGACATCCTAATCACCCCACAGTAATTAGCATTTTAGCTGGTGCGGGGCAGTGGAGGCGAGTTTTCCGGGTTTTTAGTGGTGGCTCGCTTCGCGAAAGCCTTTACCACCCCGTTTGATACGATGGGGCGATGATCCAGAGCCCAAAACCTCGTCGCGGACCGACACCGCTGTGGAGGGCGGTGATCGAGACGACCTCGATCGTCTTTCTGTTCTATTCGAATCTCTTGATGGGAGAATTTACGTCCAGCAATGGGAAAGGAAAGAGTCTCACCTTCGCCTTGCGAAACATCTTCACAGGGACGAATTTTGTGATTGCAATTATTTCTGCGTCGGTTGGGTACTTCGTGTTCGAGCATCTCCGAAAGAGCCTTTAGATTCGTCTCCCAGACACGCCCATTGCGGGAGTCCGGGTTGCGCGCGATTCTCCAAGTCTCGGGCGCCTACGCGGTCCGACCCTGAACTTGAGGGGTTGGCGGAGAAGTGGCTTGGTCAACCTTTCGCCTGCGCCTGAACTCGTAAAATCCCAGCCCCGCACCCAGCAGTGAAATTGCGATCAGAACGATCAGCACAGGCCAGTAGTAGCGGTCGAAGAATTTCACAATGTGCCGCCCGTAGCGGTAGCCGAGATAAGCCAGGATGATGAAACGAAGGCCGCGCCCGACTGCTAGAGCAGTCAGGAATTTCCTGGTTGGGTATTGCAGCGCGCCCGCCGCGAGGAGCATGGGCACGATGGGAAACGGCGGCGGAAGTAGCGCGGGGATCGCGACCGCGGCGAATCCCCAGCGTTCAAAAATCGCGTAGACCTGGTTGACTTTTCTTTTGGAAAACCGCTTCTCCAGAGTTGCCTTGCCACCCTTGCTGGCCATACGGTAAGTCAGGAAGCCTCCGATGAGAGCCCCGGCCGTTGCCATGACGGCATAGTAGATCCAGGGCTCGCGGCGGTGCGCAGCGAGAAGGATGGTAACGATGTCGGTACTCCCGGGCAGAGGAATGATCGAGTTGTCGACCAGTCCCAGGAGAATCAGGCTGGGGCCGCCGAGATGGACGAGCCACCGCAGGGCGCTCTTTTTCGATGCGAGCAGGAAAATCGCAAGCATGTGCATCGTCCCCAATTAGAGCAGAGTTACGCCGCACAAGTTGCAAAGTTCGGTTTGGAGGCGCTGCCGTCGGGCAGGCTAGTGAGTCGAATCGCGCCGAGGGTGCGCCGCGCGCCATTCGTCAATCTCGTGTTCGGCTTGGGTAATTTGCTCGGGGGCGAGCGATTTTCGCAGTTCCTGCGCCGCCGCCGCGCTCTCCTTCACCGAATCCTGCGCCAAAACTAGCCACTTGTAGGCAGATACCAGGCCCGCACCATTGCCACGGTCGGCGGAGAGAAGAAGTCCGAGTTGGTATTGCGCCGGGGCGAAGCCACGAACCGCCGCGAGTTCGTAATATTTCTCCGCAGCGGTGGTATCGACGGAACCGCCTTCTCCTGCCTGGAACATCTTGGCCAGCAGGATCTGCGCGTACGGGTGACCCTGGTTGGCTGCCGGAGTCAGCCAGCGGCGGGCTTCCGTCAGATCCTGAGGTACGCCTTCGCCCATCAAGTATCGCGTTCCCAAACCAAATTCACCGCCGCTGTGCCCCTGGTCGGCCGCTTTCCTGTACCAGTCCACGGCCTGAGAAAAATCCACTCGTCCGAGTTCTTGATCGACATAGATATCGCCCAGAGTGGATTGTGCCGAGGCATCCCCAAGGTCGGCAGCTTTCTTGAACCAGCTGATGGCAGCATCAACCTTGCTGCCATGTTCCGGCCGCAGGTTCCAGGTTCCGAGTTCAAGCATTGCTGGAACAAAGCCTTGCTCAGCGGCTCGGGTGAGCCAGATGGCGGCTTGGGCATCATCCTGCGGCACGCCTTCGCCACGGTGGTACAAGGCGGCGAGATTCAACTGGGCAGTGGCGTCGCCAGCCTCGGCGGAGTGCAGGAACCAAGTCGCCGCCCTGGTCGAATCTTTTGCGATTCCATCGCCGGTGGAGTACATCAGCGCGAGGTTGGTCGCAGCGTCCCGCGATCCATGCTGCGCCGCCTTGGTGTACCAGGAAATCGCCTGTGCTTTGTCAGGCGGCATTCCGAAGCCCGACTGATAGAAAATTCCCATCGCTTCTTCCGCCGCGAGAAAGCCACGATTGGCGGCGTGCTGCAGCAACCGGAGCGCCTTTGCATCGTCGAGCTTCAGCAACGTGCCGGCATGGTACGCCAGGGCCATGGTGGTCTGTGACTCGGGGTCGCCGGTTTCCGCCTGGGCTTCGAGCGACTCCAGATCGGAGAGGGTCAAAGCGCGGGCTTTGGCGAGCAGGGTATAAGCGGTGGGACGGGCGGTTGCCGCACTCGAACCTCCCAAGGAGTGGGATGCACCCGGTTTGGGCGGCATTTGATCCGCTCTTTGACCTTGACCTTTGCTGGGGGCAACGGGCGGGGTGTTGGCTGCGTGGATGTCGGCTGCTGGAGTCGGGTGATCTTCGGTTGACTTGAAACTACTGGACTTGAGCTTGATCTTGATGACGAGATTGTTCCCTGTGTAGGTTTCCTCGTGATCCAGCGCCGACTTGAGATCGATGACGATTCTGGCGACGGGCGGGGCAGCGCTGAATATGGCAGCCCTCACGGCAATGACAGCGCCCCGATTGACCGCGAGGCGCTGACTGGGATGAGTCAGTTCACATCCTGGAAAATCGAATACGAGCCGGTCGGGATGCTCGATCGCGGTCACCTCGGCTTGCACCCGTGCGGTGAATGCGACTTCAACAGCTACGCCGTCGTCCAGTTCAGCGACGGTTATGGATGTAATTGCCGGATGCGAAGGGCGCGGGGCTGTGGCGGGAATATTCTGGGACACGGCGTGCGCCGTTGCCCAACCAGCGGACAGCAACAGAAGGGATACGACATCGATACGCATTGCGCTTCTTCTGGTTCTAAGTCAGTGCTCTGGGACGCCAGCCCAATCTCGCAGTTTTACGATACCAGAGGTCTTGCTTGGCGCTGGCTACCAACGCCGGAAAAGGTGTTGGAGGACAAATCAATTTGCAGTCACTACAGAGCGCTCTCAAACAAACTGAAGTTCGGGGGCCGGTGGCAGGGCTCCGATTTCCGCCGCCAGGCGGTAGTAAAGGGCCAGCCCTTCTAGGCATGGGGGGTCAAGATAATAATGGATGTTGCGTGACAGGTAGACGCGCAGGACCTCGACGCCGAGGCGGAGGCGAGGCGCCCACTGCTGAGCGATCGTTTCCAGTCTTTTGGGGGAGACCCCGTGATCGCGCGACTCTTTGAAGGCCTGGGCAATAGCCCGCCCATCGCGTCCGGCAAGGGCCTGCCTGCGGATCGCCCAGAAGGCGAAGACGAATGACTTTCCGGTGCGCGCCACCCACTCCTCTGCCAGGTCGAGCGTGAAGTAGCGTGCGCGATCGACCTGCAATGCCGGGTCTCCAATGAGCAAGGCGGCATCGCAGGCGGCAAGCATGGCTTCGAGATCGGGGGCCATGGCCTTGTAATCGCGCGCACCGCCCATCCACTTCGCAAACAGAATCTTGGCCAGAGCAATCGACGTCATCGAAGAAGTATCGAGGGCCACGCTGCGGGCTTGCGTCCACATGGAATCGACAGGCTCTCTGCTTACCAGCAGGATCGAGCGCACGGCGCGCCGTGCCGCAATCGCGACTTCAGGAATGATAATGAGATCGGGAACAGTGGTGTAGGCGGCGGCCGGAATGATGCCGATATCCGCCGTTCCCGTACGCAAATCCTCGGCGCAGGCCGAGGGGATGGTGTAGGAGATGGAAAACTCCTGGCTCTTGCTCGCGCCTGCTTCCGGATGCTCAAAGTCCCACAGAAGCGGTGCCGTGTTCAGATAAGAAATAGCCGAGATCTTTAACCGGCACATCACTTTGCGGATTATACCGAAAGTGATGTGCGCGCCATCCTTGACAGCGTTTTCCGGCGCAGACTAGGGTCACGCAATATGTCCATTTCCAACGTAGCCGGTGCCCCATCCAGTCCAGCCTCCTGCCACGGCGTCTACTGGCTCGGGCTCGCCTTGACCCAGGGACTGGGTCCATCGGGAATCAAGAAATTGATCGAGCGCTATGGCAGCGCCGAGCGTGTTTTTCAGGCGAGTCTTACCGAACTCGAAGCTGCTGGAATGCGGGCGGTTTCGGCGCAATCGATTGCTACGGGAAAGTCAATGGAGTTGGCACAGCAGGAATGCGCGAAAGCAGCAGAAGCCGGCGCCAGGATTATTTCGCTGAGCGATCCCGAATACCCATCGCGGCTGAAGGAAATTTACGATCCGCCGGTAATCCTGTTCGTGAAAGGAAGTGTCGAGGTACTGGACCGGCCAGGCATTGCCATGGTGGGGACGCGTCATCCCACGCCCTACGGCAGCGGTATGGCTGAACGCCTGTCGACTGATCTGGCAGCGCGCGGACTGGTGATTATCAGCGGACTAGCCCGTGGCATCGATACCTCGTCGCATCGGGGCGCGATCGCCGCCAAAGGGAAAACCGTCGCTGTGCTGGGGACGGGAATTGATGTGATGTATCCCAAGGAAAATACGCGGCTCACCGAACAGATCGTCGCGCTGGGGGGCGCATTGATCACGGAGTTTCCGGTCGGGACCTCGCCGGCGCCACAAAACTTTCCGATTCGCAACCGGATCATCAGCGGCATGTCGGCCGGCGTGCTCGTGATCGAAGCGGCCGAATATAGCGGCACCCGCATTACCTCGCGCCTCGCACTCGAACAAAACCGCGATGTCTACGCCGTTCCGGGCAATGTAACGAACAAGAATTCATGGGGTCCGAATACTTTGATCAAGCAGGGAGCGAAGCTGGTTGCCACTTGGGAAGACGTTTGGGAAGAGCTTCCGGCAGAGGTGCAGGATGCGCTCGGCTCCCAGCGAAATGAATCCTCCGAAGCAGAGACTGCATCTCTATTCCCGGACGAAGCGACCTCGCCCCACGAAAGAAATATTCTCAGGCTGCTCAAGGCCGACGAATCCACGCACATCGATGAACTGGTGGAGTTGCTGGAAAACGAAATGTCATCCTCCGAGATTTTTGCGGCGCTTTTTGAACTGGAGCTGAATGGGAAAGTGCGGCAGTTGCCGGGGAAGAATTTTGTGAAGAGCTTTTAGCTGCTTGACAGTGGAGAAAATAGCAACTGCGCCGGTTCGCAGCGTCAGCGGCACGGGCGCTGGCCCAAGGCTGAGCATGACGAGAAGGTCGCAAGATTGCCGGCAGCCAGAAGCGAAGAGCGAGTAGCCGGCACTTCACACAGTTGTTGCAATCCGCCAATTCGTGCTAGTTTCAATTCCATTGTCACTAAATTGAGGAAACATTGTCCAAAGGTCTAGTCATTGTCGAATCGCCGGCTAAGGCGAAAACAATCCAGAAATATCTGGGCAAGGGATTCACGGTCGATGCTTCTTTCGGCCATGTGAAAGACCTGCCTAAAAGCAGCCTGGGGGTCGACGTCGAAAACAATTTCGATACGGAATACGTCGTCATCCCAGGAAAAGAAAAAGTGCTGGCCAAGCTGAAGAAGCTGGCTCTCGGCGCTGACCACATTTATCTGGCGCCCGATCCGGATCGCGAAGGCGAGGCCATCGCCGCGCATCTGGCCGACGAACTGGGTGAGGATTCGAGCAAGAAGACCAAGAAGGGAAAAAAGACCACCAAAAAGAAGACGGACGATATCGGCGACGATGCGCGCATCCGCCGGGTGACGTTTAACGAGATCACGCAGCGCGCCGTAAAGGCCGCCTTCGAGCATCCCCGCGATATCGATCGCAATCTGGTCGACGCGCAGCAGACTCGCCGCGTACTGGATCGCCTGGTGGGCTACCAGGTTTCGCCTCTTTTGTGGGACAAAGTCCGTCGCGGTCTTTCGGCGGGACGGGTGCAGACGGTGGCGCTGCGCTTAATCGTCGATCGCGAACGCGAAATCAAAGCCTTCGAGAAAAAAGAATACTGGACGATCGACGCGAATCTTGCCGCCGCCAAGCCTCCGGCATTTGACGCGCGCTTTCTGGGGAAGGGCGACGAGAAGGTTGAAGTTGTCAATGGCGAGCAAGCGGAACAGATTCGCCTGGCGCTCGAAAAAGCCGACTGGGTGGTCCGTTCGGCGGAGAAGAAAGAGCGGCGTCGCAATGCCACTCCGCCATTCACCACCAGCAAACTGCAACAGGATTCCTCCCGCAAGCTGCGCTTCAGCGTGAAACGCACCATGATGATCGCACAACGCTTGTATGAAGGTGTCGAACTGGGCGCCGAAGGACTGGTCGGCCTGATCACCTATATGCGAACCGATTCGACTCGCGTTTCCGCCGAGGCGATCACCGAGGTCCGCGACTACATCACGAGCGAGTATGGAGCGCAGTATCTGCCCGCTTCTCCCAATACATATAAGGAGAAGAAGGAAGCGCAGGCGGCGCACGAGGCCATTCGCCCGACTTCGGCGGTGCGTCATCCCGACCAGGTCAAACAGTATCTGCAGGAAGACGAATTCAAGGTTTACAAACTGATCTGGCAGCGCTTTGTCGCGTCGCAGATGAATCCCGCCGTATTTGACCAGACCACGGTCGACATTGACGCCACGTCTGGAACCGATGTGTTCCAGTTCCGCGTCACCGGATCGGTGCCGAAGTTCGACGGATTCCTAAAGGTTTATGAGGAATCGAAAGATAATAAAGATGAGGAAGACGAGGAGTTGAAGCACAAACTGCCGCCGCTCGAAGCGGGGCAGAGGCTGACTTTGAAGTCGCTGTCGCCGGAGCAGCATTTCACCGAACCGCCCCCGCGCTTCAACGAAGCTTCGCTGGTGAAGGAATTGGAAGAGCGCGGCATTGGCCGTCCGTCGACCTACGCCACCATTCTCAGCACGATTCAGGAGCGCATGTACGCGCAGAAAGTCGGGGGCAAGTTTGTGCCCACCGAAATCGGATTGGTGGTGACCGATCTGCTGGTCGAGAACTTCAAAGATATTTTTGACTTTCAATACACCGCGCGCCTGGAAGAAGAACTCGACGAGATTGAAGAGGGCAAGCAGACGGGGAACGGCGCCCTCACCGAGTTTTACCAGAAGTTTTCGAAGGACCTCCGCTACGCCGAGAAGCACATGGAAAACATCAAGCGTATGGAGAAGCCGACCGACGAAAAATGCGAACTCTGCGGGGCGCCGCTGGTCATCAAGTGGGGCAAGCACGGCTCCTTCTACGCCTGCAGCACTTACGACAAGGAAAATCCCGACACCTGCAAGTTCACCAAAGAGAACCCGATCAATTTACCCGATCTCGACTCGGCCGATGTGCAGGAGACGGCGCAAGAGGAATACTGCGAAAATTGCGGCCGCGTGATGGTGCTGAAACGCGGACGCTTCGGGCAGTTCATGGCCTGCACCGGGTATCCGGACTGCAAGACGACTCGGCGGCTCGATCAGGGCAAGAAGGTGCCTGACATTCCACTGGATGAAACTTGTCCGCTATGTAAGCGCAACTTGATCCTTCGGCATGGCCGCTTTGGCGAGTTCACATCGTGCAGCGGGTATCCGGAATGCAAGTATGTGAAGCAGAATTTCATTGGCGTGAAGTGTCCCGAGTGCAAAGAAGGCGAACTGGTCGAAAAACGAGCGCGCAAGGGCAACACTTTTTACGGCTGCGGAAATTATCCGAAATGTAAGTTCACGTCCGCCGCTAAGCCGATCGCCGAAAAGTGTCCCGATTGCGGTCATGAATACCTGGTGGAAAGAATCCGCAAAGATGGAACGGTGATCGCGTGCCCCAACAAAGAATGCGAGTACGAGCGCGAGGCCGAAGGCGCGACTGCAGAAGTATCAAAGGCCTGACCAGCCGCGGGCGCTTAGAAGAAAGTGTGAAAGTTCCAGGCAACGGGAAGAAATCAAGCAGAAAGTGAGGCGAACAATATGGCAAATAAAGCGACAGCGCACGATGCCCAGGTCGTTCTAAAACTCTATGACCTGCGCCGGGAAGCGGAGATGCGCAAGGCAAGAAACTGGTATACCGCGGAGTTCTGGCCGCAGAGCGCGGACGATGTGCTGAAGGTTGCCAACGCATTCCCCAGCCAGGAAAATGCCTGGATGCGCCAGGTCGGCGGCTATTGGGACATGGCGGCTGCTCTGGTCTTGCAGGGAGCCCTCAACGAAGAGCTCTTCCTGCAGCCCGGCATTTGCGGCGAGATGTTCTTGATCTTCGCCAAAATTCACCCCTTCCTCAAAGAAATCCGGGAGAAAATGAACAATCCCGAGATCTTTGCAAATATTGAGAAGGTGGCTACCGGATCGAAAACCGCGCGCAAGCGTCTCGAACGTTTCTCGAAGAACGTTGAGAATCGCCTCAAGACAATGGCCAAGCCGGCGAAGAAAGGCTGACCGCAGCCGGGTCGCGTCTTTCATTCATTCTGTGATTCAGGGCACATTCCAGTCGTCGGCCATCTGCTATCCTAGTTAAGCTGTGCGGATGCTCTGGTGGTTTCTCATACTGGGAGTCAGTACCCTGGTGGTGGTGTCGGTTGCGCTCACGCTCTACATGCGGGTCCGGCGGCAAATGAAGCGCTCGGCCGCGCCCCGAGCGGAACTCAACGGCCTCGACCATACGCCGCCTGAGGCCTGATCCGCCGGTTCGATCCGCGAAGTGGTTAAGAAAGGAACGCCATGTCTAGAGTAGCTACTCAAGTGCTCGGTCAGCAGAGCCGGTCGCTGGAGATTGCCAAGCAGGCCGCCATTGTGATTACGGCCAGCCTGTTCGTTGCCTTGTGCGCACGGGTCTCTGTGCCGTTGCCCTTCACGCCCGTGCCACTTACCTTGCAAAACTTCGGAGTTCTGGCGGTAGGGTTGGCGCTTGGTTCGCGCCGCGGTTTCGCCGCGCTCGCGCTCTACCTCATCGAAGGCGCGTGCGGCATGCCGGTATTCAGCATGGGCGCCGGAATTGCCTACCTGCTCGGTCCGACTGGCGGCTTCCTCCTCGCTTATCCCCTGGTCGCCTTCATCGCCGGCTATATCTATGAGCACAGCTCTCGTCGCTTCGGCTGGGCCGCGTTGTCGGCCGTGGCGGCGGAAGTCGTACTCTTCGCCAGCGGACTAAGCTGGCTCGCCGTGCTGACCCATTCGATTTCTCTGGCGATCCGCTTCGGCCTCTACTGGTTTGTGTTTGCAGAAGTCATCAAGGTGCTGATGGCCGCCGCCGTCGCCGCGCGATGGCACCGGCAGTCCGGGTCGCAAGCGTGAGTTAAAAGGCATGGAGATTCGCAAAATGGCGATTCCTAACGAAGATTGATCATCAGGGATTTATACCGGCTTAGCGACGCCGAATCTACTGCGAGAACAATCCTTCCTTTAGGGCCTGCGCTCTCGAAGTCCAATATCTCCTAGCGTCAACAACTTATAGAACAGGATCACGCCATCTTATGAGTACGGTATCTTCTCCAGTTCGCGAAATCTCGGTGGCCCACAGTCCGGACTCCGACGATGCCTTTATGTTTTACGGTTTGGCCACCAACAAGGTTCGGGTGCCCGGGTTGAAATTCAACCACACTCTCTGTGATATCGAAAAGTTAAATCGCCAGGCGCAGGAAGGCGTCTACGACGTGACTGCGATTTCGTTCCACGCCTATCCTTACATTCAGGAAAAATACGCGCTCATGTCCTGCGGCGGCAGCGTGGGCGACGGCTACGGCCCCATGCTGGTTTCCACCCGCCCCTTCACACAGGAGGAGATTAAGCATAGGAAGATCGCGATACCGGGCAAACTCACCACGGCCTATCTGGCGCTCGAACTGTTCGCGCCGGGCGTTGAGGTTGAAGTGGTTCCTTTCGATGAAATCATTCCACAGATTCTCGAAGGAAAGCATGAGGCCGGTCTCATCATTCACGAAGGCCAGTTGACCTATGACAAGTCGGGATTGCACCGCGTGGTCGATCTCGGCAAGTGGTGGCAGAAAGTTACCGGGTTGCCACTGCCGCTTGGCGGCAACGCGATCCGCCGCTCGCTCGGACCGGAAACCATGACCAGCGTCACGCAGGCGCTGCGCGAGAGCATCCAGTACGCGATCGATCATCGCGAAGAGGCGTTGGCCTATGCCATGCAGTTTGCCCGCGACCTCGATACCCAGCTCGCCGATAAATTTGTTGGTATGTACGTCAATGAGCGGACCCTTGATTACGGCGACGACGGCAGGGAAGCCGTCAAACGCCTGCTTGAGATGGGGCATAATGCCGGGATTATCACGCAGACGCCACGGGTAGACTGGGTCTAGGGAAAATCTGACAGCCGTTGGCTGCATGCGAAACCGGTGGCCGGCCCGCTACGTCCGCCTCCCGGCTACAACCGCCGTTATCATAATTCTATGCGTGGGGAAAACGCCCAGACTTTGCTCATCGATGCCGATGACACCCTCTGGGAAAATAACATCTACTTTGAACGAGCGATCGCGAAATTCATTACCTTCCTAGACCATCGCGAGCACTCGCCCGAGGCCGTGCGACTGGTGTTGAATGATGTGGAGCGGGAATCCATCGTGAAACACGGGTATGGCCTGCACAGCTTCGCGCATTCGCTGGTCGAGACTTTCGAGAAACTGTCCGTCGATCCCGTTACGCCCGAATTGCACGAACGCATTCGAAGCTTTGCTCACCAGATTGCCGATCATCCCATTGAGATTCTTCCAGGCGTGCCGGAAACTCTGCAATATCTCGGCGAGCGCCACCACGTCATCATGATGACCAAGGGAAACCCGGCGGAGCAATCGGGGAAAGTTGAACGTTCGGGATTAAAAGAATACTTTTCCGCCATCGAGATCGTGGCCGAGAAGGATGAATCCACTTACCGCTCCGTCATCGCCAAGTATGCTCTCGCGCCAGACACGACATGGATGGTCGGCAACAGCCCCAAGTCCGACATCAACCCCGCGCTCGCCGCCGGGCTCCATGCCGTTTTCATTCCGCACGGAAACACCTGGATTCTCGAGCACGAGGAAGTCGCCGCCGCACCGCCCAACCAGCGGTTGCTGGTGGTGGATCGTTTCACCGACCTCAGAAAACACTTTTAACCGTAGTTGGCCTGAGTCAGTACAATACAAGCAAGTAACTGTCCCGTATCTACCTGCTGACTGAGAAGGACACAATGGCAGCCTCGCCAGAGTAACTACTGGACCGTAACATTGACGACGGCGGAAGGAATGCCGTTGGCTACGACCACCAACGCACTCGCGCCCGTTTCCATTGTCGGGGGCACGTCGAAGTTCGTCGAAACGCTCTCTGTCCCAGTCGCCACGCCCATCGTGCTGTGATCGTGGGTGCGGGCGTAAAACACGTGATTCGTGGCTTTGTTTGTGATCCGAACCAGAGGATAATTTGTCGCCGTCTGCAACTCGTCTCCAAAAGCCGCCGCTTGAGACAAGCCGTTAAATTGCGTTCCGGAGATAGCATAAGTTGATCCTCGAGTTATCGTAGGCGGACAAGTAGTTACCGCCGGCGCCCAAGAGGTCTGGTAGGTTCCTGAAGACGTATAAGTTGACGTCGTACCGCCGCCGACGAGCACCTCTCCAGTCGGGAGTAACATCAGACTTCCGTACGTCTTCGGTCCAGGAGTAAGATGTGTGCCGTCGAACTCGTAAGAAGTTCCCGAGTCGCCTTCCACTAGTACGTTGCCGTTGGTGAGCAGGACGGCGAAGGAGTCGCCGGCGTTATCCCCATTCGGAAACACTGGACCGACGGCCCATTTTCCTGTGAGGCTGTCGTAAATCGCCGTATTCCCGGGGCCATTGTTTGAGGTGTAAGAACCGGTCACAAATACCGTGCCGTCGGGGCGCAGGATCTGCGGACCAATTTCCCCGGGCGGATAGTAGCAAAGTTTGCCGACGGGACCGTAGTGAATGCAGCCGAAAGGCGATGGGGAATGTAAATCGACGATCGTACTTCCAGCGCTCACCCATTCCTTGGCCGGAGGCGCATAGATTTCGGAATTGGGAGCGTCTTTGACGTCGGCGGTCAGAATCGAACCGTTCGGCAACAGGGTCCAGCCCTCCTCCGCATTAAAATCGCTTTTACCCTTCGAACTCAGCGATGTCCAGGTCAGAGTTTGCGGGTCAAGTTCACGCATTTGTTTCGTGAGCTTGTTTCCAACTACGAACTTGCCATTCGGCAATACGACCGACGGGGAGTCTCCAATGTAGTTCCATCCTTTGGGCGGCGCGAGAGGCGTCCAGGTATTGGCCTTAGGATCGTAGATCGCGCCCTGGTTAGTCAGGGCGAAGTTTCCGTTGTTGTATTCTCCGCCGGTTATCACTACGCGCCCATCGGCCAATACGGCGGAAGCAAAATCGTCGGGCACATATCCTTGGGGAAGGCTGGCAACCTGCGTCCAGGTTCCGTTCACGTAGCTCCCGGTATTGTCCGGTGTAAGCCTCCACCAGTCCGAAGCACCGTTTCCTTGCGCGAGGATGGTACCGTCGGTCAACTGGAAAGTGATCTGAATTCCGTCGGGAGGTTGGTTTACCAAGGTTTTCAGGGTCTGTGCCTGGGCGCCCGATAGAGCGAGCCCCACTATCAATGCGATGCGAACTAGTTTTTTCGACAAGATATCCAACCTTTCTTTTAGAACTGCCAGAGGACTGCCAGCGGCAGCCAGAGCAGAACTTTCCCGCACTGCGGGAACCACGGATCACTTATGACGCGTCAGGCGGGGAGGAGCAAAAACGCGGCTCTTGATACTAACAAAAAGGGAAGGGTATGAGATAGGAAAATTGGACACGCAAATAGACACAGGCCGGGAAGCCGGAATTGCTTCCGGTCCCGGCCCGCGCTTCTATCAACTTGAGAAGTGGCTCAGTTGCTCGGCGTAGGGTTGTTGGTGGCGGTGGCCGCCGTGGTGGGCGCAGGCGCATTTACCGGCGCAGGCGCGGAGTTGTAGCGCGAGAGCCGGGGGAAGAACGGCGTCACTTCGAAGGGCATCTTGTCACGCGCCGAAGTGATCGCGACTGGCTGCGCTTTTACGATCTCTACTTTGTCGTCCCAAGGATTCAGTTTGACTCGTCCACCGAGAGGCAAGGCGGCAATCTGGTCGAGCTTGTTCCAATCGAGGGCTGGAGCCGATGTGGCGAGTTGCGCCATGCGCACGACGCCGTTTTCCGAGATGTTGTTCCCGAGATGCGCTTGCAGCAGAGCGCTCAATTGTGGAGCGCGTATCTGTAGCGCTTTGATAAAGAGTCCGGCTGAATCCAGCTTCTGCGCGTAGGGTGAAGCCTTCAACATCTCGATTGCTTTCTTGTCGGCGGCCGCTTCCTCTTCGGGAATATGTTTGAAGCCGAGGTTCTGATAGGTTCCTTCGTCGGAAAACAGCATGCGGTCATTAAAGGCGTATTCGCCTCCAAGATTGTGTCCCAGCACGATGTGCGCCAGTTCGTGCGAAAGCACCATGGCCAGGCTACCCTCATCGGGAAGCACGTCGATCAGTCCGCGGCTCACCACGATGGTGTTCCCAACGCTGAAAGTCTCCAGCGGGGAAGTGGTCAGAACCCGCGTCCGGACCGGCCGTGGCAGTTCGATGTTATTGGTGATCAATAGGTTATCCACCACGGTTTGCAGGATCTTGTCCACGTCGCCAGCGGGGGCAAGCAGGCCCGCGCGCTCCAGACGATCAACCACATTGTCTTCCGCCTGCTGTTGCCATTCGCGCTCGGCGGCCAGCGGAGTAGCATCCTGGGCGGTCGGCGTGTCATCTTTGACGCTGTCGACGCGGATGTTCGTGAGCTCGTCGCTCGCGGTTCCCATTTTCAGGTTGTAACCCCACATGCGAGTCTGCGCTTTGAATGCGATTTTGTTCTTGGCTCCCGCCGAGAAGTCGCCCTCTTCGCTGTAGATATACGACGGCACCCAGTAACCCGGAACCAGATTCAGCCGCCAGCTGTCCATGTGGAAATAGTAGGTATTCCGCGAAGGATGCGAATAGGTCCCGTTCAGACGAACAATGCTGAAGTCCTGATCTTCAACCCAGATGCGTCCGAGAAAGCGGCCGCGACCGGCGTTTTTCTTGGGCGTCACGTCAAACACGAGGCAGCGGACGTCGCCCAGGAACTCGCGTCGCGCATAGCGGAAATCGTAGTGCTGGCGGTCAAAATCGCTGCGGTCGGCGAAGATCATCCAGGAAAAACCCAGCGGTTGGTACTGGAACTTGAATTTTTTCGCGAATCCGCCCAGCAGACGTTTCTCCATGCTCTCGTCTTTGTCTGAGCCTTTGTCTTTGCCCTGCAGGTATTCGGTCCGGTCGATGGAATCGCTGAAATCCATGCGTCCCAGAAAATAATGATCGTCCTGCGGAATCGGTCCCAGTTGCGGATCCTGCGTCAGGTCCTGCAGATACGTCTCCACAATCGGGGTGCGCGGCGACAGGAACTTAACCATGTCTTTCTCGCGCAAGATCACGCGGTCCACCACCTGATCCATGGTGGCGGGCGGAGCCAGATTCGACTGCGCTGCCGCGACCGGCTGTGGGTTCTGCGGCGTGGCCGCGGACTGCTGAGCTATTGCTGTCGCTGATACCGCCAGCAGAGCCAAAATCATACCCTTCATGCTGCCTGTAACCATCCGCATAACACTTATCTCCAAAGTTTCAATACGCCAGTTGAAATACCACGTGCACAATTGCTGTCGAATCGATTGCCTGGCCGTTTCGAAGAGCGGGTTTAAACCGCATCTTGTTTGCGGCCGCCACAGCAGTCTCATCGAGTCCATGGCCCAGACCCCGGACTACGCGATTCACGTGCAGTTGCCCGTTCGCCGCGAACTCCACTTCCAGCAGCACTTCGCCTTCCAGTTTTAGATTCCTGGCCTCGTCCGTATACGCCGGATTCGGCTTGTAGGTGATCTCCACCTGGGTCGTCGGAGGACCGCTGTCCACGCGCTGCAGGTGGGCCGTGTTCTGCGCGATCTCCTGCGCGCCAAACCCGGAACTCTGCACTCCCGGGCTGCCGCGTCCGCTGCGCCGACCGTCGCCCTGCCCGCCAGTTGCCACCCCACTGCCAAAATCGGCACTGGCGACGGTTCCCTTGATTCCTTTGGCTCCGCCCGACCCGTTGCCCTGTCCCGGCCCCACCGGCATATCAAACGAACCGGCAGCGGAAGCGATCAACTTGCCGTTAGGCTTGCTGTTCTCGCTCGGCTTCAGCCCATTCGGATCCCCGAAGCCGCCGGTCTGGACCTTCGAAATTGGAGCATTCACGGTTGGAGCCACGGAACTTCCCTGGAATTCCCCGGTATGAATCAGGACCGGCCGTGCTCCGCTGGTCGGCTTCAAGACCGCCGGCGCAGCAACATTGATCGCCACTTTCGGGGGCTCGATTTCCTGCGGTTGGAGCTTGGGAGCGCGGACTTCGTGGGGCACGACTAACTTCGGTGTTTCGAACACGGGCGCTGGCGGCAGCAACTTGGCATGCACCGGAAGCGGTTTTGGCGGAGGCGGGGGCTCCGGCCGCAACGATGGCCGCGGCACTAATTCCGTAACGTGATAATTGGCTGTGATGAGGAGCGTGTCGGGCATGATGATCCCGAATAAGAGCAGAAAGAGAACGAAGCATGTGACGATCCCGTAGCTTGCTACGAAGGTACGCCAATTCCACTTCTTTTCAGGTAGCAGGCCGAGTTGAAAATCGTAATCGTCCGTGGGCATCTCGACTCCAAAATGGGGGCCCGAAGCTGGGGAGAGCGCTCAGGGTTGGAGTCTTCACATTATTGGAGATTGGGCAGGTGGTAAACGTGCCGCTTGCGCGTGTCCTTTAGTAACCAGCCGTAACCCCTTCGGCCTGATGGTCGATTACTTTGGGGTCCCCGTCCGGCGACGGGCAAAATAGTAGAAAACTGGAACGCCCGCCAAAATTGCCACACAACCGCCAGCCGAACTTCTGAGGTTGTCGGTGAACGTGTAGTAGAGGAGAGCCGCGGAAGCAAGCACAAAAAGCGCCGGAACCATGGGATATCCCAACACGCGATAAGGCCGGTCGAGGTCCGGTTCCCGCTGGCGAAAAATAAATACGGTGCTGCCTGCGATCATGTAGAACATCCACTCTGCGAAAATGGCCAGGGAAAAAAACTGCCGGAAACTGCCTCCCAGTAGCAGCAGAACAATGGCCAGCGCGCACTGCACGACAATCGCCACCGACGGGGTACGAAAGCGAGGATGAACCTCCGCCAGCGCCGAGAAAAAATAGCCGTCGCGGGCGGTCGCAAAGGGCACGCGCGCCCCGCTCATGATGGTGCCATTCAAAGTGACAAGCATCG
>Ga0182013_10000706_pt1 | contig 46380 bp, 36 predicted proteins | sample 612S2MmetaG_FD_120487 | JGI IMG/M metagenome (GOLD analysis project Ga0182013, IMG submission 120487) | Permafrost microbial communities from Stordalen Mire, Sweden - 612S2M metaG | ecosystem: Environmental > Terrestrial > Soil > Wetlands > Permafrost | place: Sweden: Stordalen | collected... | reverse complement strand
ACGCCCAAGGGCGAGCCGCGCTCGGGTTGCGGCTTCGCTGCCGTCCTTCCTGGAGGTGATCGGATCATCGGCGATCCCTGGGTCGGAATGTGTGATCGAGTTGGAAGGACCGCAGGGCAAGATGCGGATTCAGTGGAAGGGGATGGGCGCGCCCGATCTAGCCGCTCTGGGGCGCGTGGTATTGGAGCCACGAACCAGGTGAGGCAGTGATCCAGATCACGCCGCAGATGCGGATTCTGGTGGCGATCGAGGCCGTGGATGGACGCAAGGGCATCGACTCGCTGGCCCAGTTATGTCAGGAGAAACTGCAGGCCGATCCTTTCTCGGGCTGCCTGTTTGTGTTTCGCAGCCGGCGAGGAACATCGATCCGCATTCTGGTGTATGACGGGCAAGGATTCTGGCTGGCGCAGAAGCGGTTGTCCAAGGGACGTTTCGTGTGGTGGCCGAGTGGCAACCAACCCACGCGCGTGCTGGAAGCTCATCAGGCGCAGTTGCTGCTGGCCGCTGGGAACCCGGATGCGGTAGCCGCGCCGGTATGGCGGCGGGTGAGCGCGTAGTTATCTGGCCTTGCGTTTTTCACTTGCGTTCCATTTTGTTCTCTGCCACACTGCAGATGTGCCTGCTCCGTGTCGATATCGTGGTCGAGAGATTCGCGCCGAAGACGTCGTCTTCATCCGACAGCACATTGCGGAACATCCCGGAGTCAGTCGCCGGAGGCTCTCGCAGAAACTATGCGAAGCTTGGCAGTGGAAGCAGGCCAACGGCGCGCTGTGCGACATGGTGTGTCGCGGTCTTCTCTTAAGGTTGCATCGGGCGGGCGAGATCGAGTTGCCGCCGGTTCGCTACACGCCGCCGAATCCTCTGGCGAAACGCCAACCGCCGACGCCGCGGTGGATCGACATTACTCCGATCCGCGCTGCGCTCCGTCAGCTCCAGCCCATCGAGATTCAGCAAGTGCGGCGCACGCCCGAGGAATCGTGGTTCAACAGCTTGATGGAACAGTATCACTATCTCGGGTACGAGCAGCCGGTGGGCGAGCACCTCAAGTATGTGGTATGGGCGCAGGGGCGGCCGATCGCGTGTCTGGCGTGGAGTTCGGCGCCGCGCCACTTGGGCAGCCGGGATCGCTTTATTGGCTGGAGTACGGAAGCGCGGCGATGTAACCTTCGCTTCCTGGCCTACAACACGCGCTTTCTGATTCTGCCCTGGGTGGAGGTGCCGCATCTGGCTTCGCATTTGCTAGGTCGCATGGCGAAGCGGTTGTCGGAGGATTGGGAACGCCTCTATCAACACCCCATCTATTTTCTGGAAACCTTCGTGGACCCGGAGCGGTTCCGCGGCACCTGTTACCGCGCTGCCAACTGGATTCTCTTAGGACTGACGACGGGGCGGGGCAAAGACGATCAGACGAATCGAGTCAACCGCTCGATCAAACAGGTGCTGGGATATCCGTTAACTCCGCGCTTTCGCGAGTTACTGCAGGAGACTTAGATGCAGCCGGCAGCCCCGCCTCTCGAGGTGACTCCGGAAGAGTTGGAGACGTTGCTGGAGGGCGTGCGCGAAGCACTGGGCGAGGCCGGATATCAGAAACTGAAAGCCGCGATCCGCACGCTGAGCTACGTGACCGAGCTCTTGGAGAATCGCGAAGCGACCCTGCAGAGCCTGCGCCGATTGTTGTGCCGTGCGCGCAGCGAGAAGACCGAGGCGGTTCTGGAACAGGCCGGCATTCCGAGCCATCCGACCCAGGGGAAACCGGAGGAAAAAGAGACTGCGAAAGAGCCGGATATCGGCCACGGGCGTAACGGTGCCCAAGCGTATCGCGGAGCGTCCCACGTCCAGGTTCCACACCTGTCGCTGCACCAAGGGGATCGCTGCCCGGAGTGTCAGCGCGGGAAAGTCTATCCGCTGAAGGAGCCGGGACGGCTGGTGCGGATGCGAGGTCAGGCGCCGATCGCAGCCACCGTGTACGAGTTGGAGAAGCTACGCTGCAATCTATGCGGAGAAGTGTTCACCGCCAACCCACCAGACGGCGTGGACGAAGAGAAGTATGACGCGACGGCGGCGAGCATGATCGCGCTGCTCCGCTACGGCAGCGGGTTTCCGTGGAATCGCCTGGCCGACATGGAAGCGAGTTTGGGCATTCCGCTGCCGGTGGCGACGCAATGCGAGATCGTTATGGAAGCGGCGGCTACGATGCAACCGGCGATGGAGGAGTTGATTCGCCAAGCGGCGCAAGGCGAAGTGCTGCACAACGACGACACCTCCATGCCCGTACTGGCGCTGCGGAACGCAGGCTTGGACCATGACGAGGGCGATGCTGTCGAGCGCACGGGCGTGTTCACCAGCGGGATTGTCTCGACCGCGCAGAAACAAACCATCGCCCTATTTTTCACTGGACGCCAGCACGCGGGCGAGAACCTGGCCGACGTGCTCCAGCGGCGAGCTGCGGAACTGGCTCCACCCCTGCAGATGTGCGACGCACTGTCGCGCAACCTGCCCAAGCTGCCGGAGAAGTTGAAAGTCATTGTGGGCCATTGTCTGGCCCATGCTCGCCGGCGCTTTGTGGAGGTGACACCCAACTTCCCCGAGCCGTGTCGGCACGTGCTGGAACAACTGGGCAAGATCTACGGCAACGATGCTGTGGCGCGGGAACAAACCATGACGCCGGAAGAACGGTTGCGCTTTCACCAGCGACAGAGCGCCCCGGTGATGGACCAACTGCGCATCTGGCTCACCGCGCAGTTTGCGGAGAAGAAAGTGGAACCGAACTCCGGTCTGGGAGTGGCGATGCGCTATCTGCTCAAGCACTGGGAGCGGCTCACGCTGTTCCTGCGGCAGCCGGGAGCGCCGCTGGATAATAACATTTGCGAAAGAGCCTTGAAGAAAGCCATCCTGCACCGCAAGAACTCGCTGTTCTACAAGACCGAGAACGGAGCGCACGTCGGCGATCTGTTCATGAGCCTGATTCACACCTGCGAACTCTCGGACGCCAACCCCTTCGACTACCTAACCCAGTTGCAGCGGCATGCTGGCGAGTTAACCCGCAACCCATCGCAGTGGATGCCGTGGAACTACCCGGCCACGCTGGAAGCAGGCAGCATCCGTCTCGATTCCGGCTAGAGTAGAATGATCCGCTCTGGCCAGAATCGAGAGCTTTCGGCCAGAGGCGGGAGTCCCTCGACAATGCCCGAAAAACGGGCTTCTCGAATAGCAGAATCGCGCAGGGTTTTTGGCCAGGGCCCTGGCGGGAGGAAAACTCCGTCTCGCGCGGGACTGTACTCCCGCGTGTCGACTCATGACCAGCAGACTCTTCCCATGCAGAATCGTGCCCTGCGCGAGTATGCCGCACGCCGAGGTTGGATCGTCGTGATGCAGGTGAAAGAGGTCGGCTCCGGTGCGGCACAACGCGAGGCGCGCGCGAAACTGCTGGAAGCCGCACGCCGCCGCGACATCGATACCGTGCTGGTGTGGCGCTTGGATCGCTGGGGTCGCTCGGTCACCGACCTGCTCAACACCCTGCAAGAACTAGAGCATCTCGGCGTCGGTTTCGTCTCGCTGACCGAAGCGCTGGATCTGACCACGCCCGCCGGTCGGGCCATGGCTGGACTGCTAGCCGTGTTTGCCGAGTTCGAGCGCGAGATCCTGCGCGAGCGGGTGCGTGCTGGTCTGGCCCATGCCCGGCAGAACGGCAAGCGATTGGGCCGACCCGCCACAGCCGCATTGCACGCCGATCAGGTCCGTAAACTACGCCGCTCCGGACTCAGCAAATCGGCCATCGCCCGCCGCCTGCACATCGGGCGCACCTCGGTGCGCCGTATTTTGCAAGAAAGGATTCGCTCATGAGTAACCCGTCCACAACCTTCCACAAGATCTGGATCGAACAGTGCGCCGCCACCGAGGACATCCGCGAGCAGTTCGGGACGAGAAACGCGTTGGACTATCTGATCGGCGAGAAGCTGTTCAGCTTCGTGATGGCAGCGGAGCAGGACTCCGAGTTCGCCGCGGAACTGCCCGCGTTCGTCGCCGCGATCCAGCGGCTGTTTCCCGCCGAGGAAATTCGCGAGTATCTCGATCATCTGGAGAACACGAAGTTCTTGGCTCCGCCCGAGCCGGAGATCGAGGAAAGGGACGAAGACGAACCTTGGCCGGCCAACCCCGTGCTGGGGGCAGCGGAGCTATTGCGTTTTTCGCGTATCCGCCAGCTGCTTCGGTCTTGGTAAACGATCCGCGAGAATGCCGTGGCTAAGCCCAAGCGAGACCGCATCCGCGAAGAGCGAATCCACAACGAAGCTATCGTTGATGCCTACGGGCCAAGAGAACAGGCTCTCCGCAATGTGGCGGTTCCCCTGTCGCAACTGACCGCCATCGACGCGGACGAAACCACTGCTGAGGCGATCACCGACTGGCACTACTGGCTAGCGCAGGGCTACTGCTTCTGATCTGCGCACGCTAGCCGAAAACTCACGATGTAATGAAAACAATTCCATTATCCGCGAAAGGATTCGCGGAGTTCGTTTTGGCCGGACCGAGCAAGAAAGCAACGATTGTCCGCAACATTCTCAAACCGAAATCCACTGAAGCGCAGGTCATTGTTCTCTACTATGCGCGAGCGATCCGCATCATCCGGCTCTATCACACCAAGAGGAATGATCGTGAATATTTGAAACATGAGATTCACGGACTAGAGAAGAAGCTAGAGGCGGCTACGACCAATCAGGCTCGATCGGGGCTTAGGAACAACCTCCGCGCAATTCGCAGCTACATGGACATCTACGGACATAGGAAAAGAAAGATCGTTCCGCGTCCGCGGATCTATTACACGCACGGGAACGTGCGTCTTTCCGCGAGTCCCGACCTGGCGGTACAGGAAGACGGCAGACTGAAGTTGGTCAAGCTAGGAACTACGAAAAAGGGTGCCAGCCCTGACCTTGTCAGAATCATGCTCCGCGTGATGTATCAGGCAGCCATCGCAGAGTACGAAGTCCAGCCGCATGATGTCGTTTACTTTGACGTCACGAATGCTCTTCGCATGAGGAGCAGTGTGGAAGACTCCGACCTCGCGATAACAATTGATAACGGATGTGACACACTCGCCGGCATGGTTTGACGGTTAGCCCTCCCCGCCGAAAACACCATCGATGTGCCGCATGATTCGCTCCGCCCACGTCGCCGCCCTGGAAAGACTACGAGATGCGAAAAGGGTCTACGAGAAGACCACAACCGGACGAGCCCGCGGCGCCAGTCAAGAACTACATAACGCGGAGCGGGCTGGAGCGCCTGAAAGATGAGCACCGGTTTCTGCTCACCAGGGAACGCCGGGCCGTGGTGGAGGTGGTGGCGTGGGCTGCCAGCAACGGCGATCGAAGTGAAAACGCCGACTATAGTACGGCAAGTGGCGGCTGCGACGGATCGATGCGCGGATTCGCTTTCTCTCGAAGCGAATCGAAGCCGCGGAAGTGGTGGACCCGGAAGCTCCGAGATCAGGGCAGGCGGCGACCAAGGCATTCTTTGGAGCGACCGTGCGCTATGCCAATGCCGCGGGAGCTGAGCGAGTGGTGAGCATCGTCGGTACCGACGAGATCGATCTCGACCGCAACAACATCAGTTGGGTGTCACTCTTGGGCGCGCGTTGATGAAGTCGGCAGCGGGTGACAGCGTAGTCCTTCAATTGCCGGGCGGTACAGAAAATCTAACCGTGCTGGAAGTCGTTATGAACGCATTTCTGTCGAACTCTTCCGTGCCGCACTTCCAAGCGGGCGGGACTGGGTTCCCGTTTCGACACAATAAGATAAAAATCGTGCAACGCAATAGGATAATAAACGTACAGCGCAATTAGGGTAAGTCGAATTTGACAAAAGTGCGTTAAGGAGACGGAAAACGCAACTCCTGGCGCCGCTCAGCGATGAGGCTCACAGACGCCGGCCCTCCGCTTCGCGTGAAATCAAACGATAGCAGCAGCTCTTAGTGAAATGGTAGAATCTCGTGCGGGTGCTTTCTTATGACTTGGCAATGGACTCTGAGCCCTAGAATCGCCGGCAAAGCGCTTCACGGGCAAAATGACAATGAACTGTGGAAATCGGCCCAAAATGACACACTTTATTACACAGTTGCACATTCGTCATTTTCGATGGCAAGGGAACAGAGCTATAAACATGTCGTAAAATCAGACACTTGCAAGTAGAGCCGGGATGGCGGAACTGGCAGACGCAGCGGACTCAAAATCCGCCGACCTTCGGGTCTTGGGGGTTCGACTCCCCCTCCCGGCACCACGATTTGCCCGCACCATCGTAAACAGAGGCCGCTCCCGCTAGTGACCGACGTACCCTACCGCTCCCCTACCGTTTGAGCTATGGTAAGCCAGCTTTTTTGCTCCTTTTTCTGTCCGGGGAAGGCATGGCGAACCGCAAAGTTTCGGTCTGGAAATACGTCAAAGTCGGCGATCGCTGGAAATATTGCAAGCCAGTCAAGGGCCGAAACAACAAGATCAAGCCCCACTGGGCGTTGGTAGATGGCAAGCCTGAGCGCCACCCCGAAGGCAACTTCTACATCAGCTACCGGGAAGGCAAGAAGAAGGTTTGGAAGAAAATTGGACCCGCCCCCTCCGAGGCTGTGAACGCTGCGGCGATTGAAAAGTCTATCTTGAATGCCAAGGCGCTGGGAGTTCAGATCAAACCTGAACTTCCGAAGCTCGATTACGACGCGCAGATGTGGAAGTTCCTGAATGACTACAAACTCAGCCAGAGTCTAGAGTCGCACGGCCTGATGAAGCAGACGCTGAGCGAATTTCGCCGAGTTACTAAAAAGGCCCTTCTCTCCGACCTCAGTCGTGAGGATTTCCTCCGCTATAAGCAGTGGCTGATAGGGCGTGGAAGAAGCATGAGAACGGCGGGTAGCCGTCTCCTCCCGTCGATCCCTTCTGCCCGCTTGCATCTTTCAGTCTGACCGAGAGGAGTAAGATTATTCGCAATCAGCGAGGGAAAAATGAACTTTGTCCGCATCGCTATAGTTGCCCTTTCGACGTCATGTCTCTGTCTAGGGCAATCACCACGCGATATCGCACGCACTGCATTCAAGTCCGTCGTAATTTTAGAGATGAATGATTCAAACGGTCAGCCCCTGAGCATCGGAAGCGGCTTTTTCATCGCTGACTCCGTCATCGCAACAAATGCTCATGTGATTAAAGGCGCGTACAGCGGAACAGCAAGACTTGTCGGCGACACACATAAGCTGCAGATTGCAGGGACCCTCGCGATCAACGACCGCACTGATTTGGCACTTCTCAAGGTGAACAGCACGGCACCAGCTCTTCGTCTAGGACCGGACGCTAACCCTGTTGTTGGTGACAAAATATACGTCGTGGGGAACCCTCTGGGTCTTGAGGGAACTTTTTCGGAGGGAATTATTAGCGGTCTTAGGGCGGTAGATGCTGACTCGATCCTGCAGATGACGGCCCCGATCTCTCCCGGAAGCAGCGGAGGCCCGGTCATGGACACTTCGGGCACAGTAATTGGCGTAGCCGAGGCTACATTTAGCAATGGGCAAAACCTCAACTTGGCGGTGCCGGTTGCCTACCTTTCAAAACTCTGGAAGTCGGCACCTACATATGTCTCCGTCACCTCCCTCGGGCAAGCGGGGGAAAGCAATCAAATTGGGAAATCGATAGTTGACGGTGTCGCGACGAGAACTGAATCCGGCGTCGTTACCAGCAATTTCAAATTGGTCTACGAAAATCCTAACAATACGTTAGCAGGGTACGAATTCCGCTTGACTAACAAATTACCCGTCGCAATTTCAAACATCAGGGTGCGTGTCATTTACTACGACGCCTCGAAGTCAGTCATGGATTTTGAAGATGTCGTCTACAATCAGAGTGTTCCGGCTGGCCTGACAAAGACCCTGACAGCGCAGGATTCTGCGGAAGCTGGTCGAGCAGTCCATTACTGTTGGGCACACGGCAAAGACGGATCGGAACTGCCCACTCCATCACGTGACAACAGCTACAACGCCTTTGTTCCTAAAATGGATCCGATAATAGAGCTGAGGGTAATCGGATTTCGGACTGAAGGCCCGGAGTAGCCTTGCCTGCCCCGATTTCCACCGGGACGCTGGACGGGCGCGTAGAGTTTGGCATTGCTGACGACCTATACCTTCGCATGCAAAACCCGGTTTGATAACCTGTCGTGATGACGGACACTACTCCCGTTCCCCCAAATCCGCAGAATGCCGTTGATCAATTTCAGATCGAAGCGGACAAAATCATCCAGCCGTTCATTGATAAGTTGAAGGCGAAAGCACCGCCGCCCATCATCTATCACTACACCGGGGACGGCGGATTGAGAGGAATTCTAGAAACCGGGCAGCTTTGGCTAACTGATGTTTTCAGTCTGAACGACCCGTCGGAGTTGAACCATGGTTTTTCTCTATTGCTCAGGGCCCTAATGAACAACGCTGTTTCACGAGATGCCAAGAACTTCGCTCAAGGGCTAGCGGACTTCAGCAAGCGTGTAGGAATTAGGGAGATCGGGAATCATTTTGTCTGTTGCTTCAGCGAATCTGGGGATGATCTCGGCCAGTGGCGGGCATATGCCGACAACGGGCGAGGATATGTTCTCGGTTTTGATACAGCCGAGTTGGAGGCCGCTTTCACCAAACCCGATCAGCCGGGTTATGCGCAGGCGTCCCCCCTGACCTACGATGACGCTCAGTTGGAGGATATTCACCGTCAAATCGTCGAAAGGCTATTTCAGTTGATCTCGCTGCCTTGCGGCAGTACGGCGGTTCAAGCCGAGTGGTACACCTTCCTCACTCTGAAAGCGTTGAACGCTGGCCTGTATTTCAAGCATGAGGCCTATAGTAACGAGCGGGAGTACAGGTTCTTGGAGGCTCACCCAAGTGATCAACCAGTCCCCGGCGTCAAGATCAGGCATCGGCCCTACTCCTTGATCAGGTACAGGGAATTTAATTGGAGGCAGTTAGCGCCGGGGGCACTCAAACAAATTGTCATCGGTCCTGCGGCAGACCGCCAGCAAGCACACCAGTTTGTCGGGGATTGCTTGAGGTTCTTTCACTCGGGCACCGTTAGGATAAGTCGCTCTAACATCCCGTATCGGCCAACGTGACGCCTCCGGTAATGTAAGTCCTCACGCTGGCGTAGAAGCCCAACGCAATTTTTCGGTGGTGCGGCCTCCTGCCACCCAGCGTGCCGTCTCCGTCGGAGCCTATCCCGCGGTAACGGGGTCCCCCCGGCAGCGATTCGTGTCTCTATCGGCATTAGAGCGCCGAGGGCGGGTGGTTTTAGCGGCCATCGCGACCGCAATTTCAAGACTGACGCCTGATGACCCGCCGGAGGAATGCGATTTTTACCCTACCGTCCCCTACCGTTTTTGGGGGTAATAGCTGGTCAAATGGGGCAGATGAGTAGGGTTCGCTCGTTGGCTAACCCGCTGGTGTGAGGCAGTTTTTCCAGTGTTATGGGAAAAATCGGGTCGCCAAAAAATAAACTCCCCCTCCCGGCACCAGCACTTCAGCGTCGGTGGCCGGTGAAGGCTGGTCGCGAATCAGTTCAGCTGAAATAGAAAATCCCGGTCCAAGACGAATCGAACATTTCCTCTGAATTTTCCGACGTCGGAAGACCATTTGTCATTTGCCGTCATCGAGGGCTACGGCTACTCCGTAGGGAGGTAGGTCGACTGTGTCGGCTAGCTTACCATCCAGCACGAGCTTCATGGCATGAGGCAAAGCGACGTGGCGGCGCTCCGTCCCGTAGTTGATCAGGACGAAAACCCTTTTGCCTGGACTGACACGACGGCTTACCTCCACACCATCCGGTACCGGGCCGAACACCGGTGTAACGCCGGATTGTTGCGTCATCCAAGCGGCGGCTCCCTCCATGAGTTCGTCGTCCAGCACGGCACCTACGTAGGTAATCCGGCCCTTGCCGAAAGCGCGGGTGATGGCGGCAGGCTGATCGTCGAGCCATCCGTTGCTCTTGCCATACTTCAAAAGAACTTCATCGTCAGGAGCCGTGCTCTTCAGTTGTTCTGCCCAGATGCTGGCTTCTCCATTGCCCCACGGGCCGTATAGAGGGACATCCTTTTCGAGCGCGTAGTATTGTTCGACGCGCGCGGCCAGAGCATCGAAAAGGTATCCCGGCTGTCTTTGCGGCAGCAGCGCGTTGAATTCATCCTTCAGGCCGGTGCGCGGACCGAGAACAAGATGACCGCCATTGCGCACGTACTCCAGCAGGTGATCCGCAAGTTCCTTTGGCAGAACGTTCAGGCTGGGCGCCACAACCAGTTTGTAACTGTCGAGGGGAGCGTAGGCGCTGACCACATCGACCGATTGTGAAATCTGACGCAGAGCGCGATAGTAGCTCTTCAACAGGGCGACGTCGTCATACTTCTCGGTGTGTTTTTGAAACTGGATGGCCCAGTGGCTGTCATACGAATAAAGCAGCGCCACCTGCGAGAGGGGCTGGGTATCGCGGAAGGCGCTTTCGACTTTTGCGAATTCGTGCGCCGCCTGCGAAGCTTCGTCATAGAAGGGAACGGGCGTGCCGTCGGGACCGACGAGGACGCCGTGAATTTCTTCCTGCCCATTGAGCGGGCTGCGCCATTGCCAGTAGTTAACGTCATCGGCGCCGTGGCCAATCGCCTGCCAGGCCATAGCGCGGGCTTCGCCGCGATTGAGAAAGTTGTTCAGTTTAGACCAATTGACCGCCCCCGGTTGGGTCTCCATCACCCAGAAGTTCTGGCGCTTGAAGCCGCGGGTCAAATCGTGGGCGAGGCCGTTGTATGCCGGGTCGACGTGGCCTGTGCCAACATAGTCGTCCCATGACGCGAAGGTGAGCGACTGCGAGATCGTGTAGTGGTCGAATCCATCGAAAAAGCCCATGAAATTGCCGGTCGTAAACTGACGGGAGTCGGCGTGTTTGCGGATGGCGTCGATCTGATTCTGCTGGTAAGAGGTCCAGACGTAAGTGGTGAAGTTTTTCCACTCGAGCATTAATCCCGGATTATGGCCGCCAATGGGGATCGGGATTTCCTGCCAGTTGTCGTAGGTCTGGCTCCAATAGGCGGTAGCCCAGTGCGCGTTCAAGTTGCCGATTGTTTTGTACTTCTCCTTCAGCCAATCCTGAAATTGCTGGCGCGTGGGTTCGTCATACGACATAAGAGCATAGCCATATTCGTTGTCGATCTGCCAGCCGACGACATTTGGATTGTGGCCGAAACGGATGGCCATCTGTTCGGCGATTCGACGGCAAAATTCCCGATAACGTGGGGACGAAGATGACGCGTGGGCGCGGTTGCCATGGGTAACGCGTCGACCATCTGGTTCGACGCGAAGTGTTTCAGGATACCTTTGAGTGAGCCATGCCGGAGGAGTTGCGGTCGGGGTCCCGAGGACGGAAACAATGTGATGGCGGCCAGCCAGGTTGATGGCGCGCTCCAGCCAGTCGAAATCATAGTGGCCTTCGGAGGGCTCCATGGTGCTCCAGGCAAATTCAGCGATGCGCACAACTTTCAAGTCCGCCGCCTCCATGAGGCGCAGGTCTTCTTCCCAGCGCGATTCGGGCCACTGTTCGGGATACCAGGCAGCGCCCATCAAAATCGCGTTCTGGCCGGGGATTTGCGTGGGCAAAGGGACGGCCACCTGGGCCTGGGTTTGGGCGGCTGCGGTGAAGGCAAGAAGCAGCAAGACAAGTGCGATGCTGCGGACAAGCGCGGTAGACATGGACAACTCCAATTCTTGACGCAAGTTTCCTCAAAAACCCACGCCTGATTTTTCTGAGAAGGCCCGTATACAGAATTGCAATGCCTTAAGGCGATACCGCGATCTGTTTCCCGAAGTACTGGACAACCTGATCTGAAGGATCGGAAGGCGCGATGCCCACGCCATGATTCTCAGCCACAAAGACGATATTGAACTTACGGTGGACGAGCATTTCCGGAAACTCACCCTGGCGGTCGCCGATGGTTAGTACTTTCCTGGTGTCGTCCCAGCGAAAGGTAATCGTCGCGTGCACGCCTTTCTCATAGTTGTAACCGTCGTTTTCATCTTCGTAGAGGGTGAATTCTCCGTCGGCGCCGGGGAAGACGCGCAACTCAATTGGATCGGCAGGTTTTTCAGTCGACCACTCGAGATCGGGTCCCAATGGGACGATGGAGCCGGCGCGGACATAGAGCGGCAAACGATCTAATGGAGCTTCGGCAGTGATTTCGCGTCCGCCCGCGACGGGAGCACCGTTCCAGAAGTCGTACCATTTCAGATTCTCGGCGGCTTCCGTACTCGGAAGATAAACGCGTCGACTGGTGGCGGCTGGCTCAGTGACTGGACTTACCAGGAAGGCAGGACCGTAAAGGAATTCGTCGTCTGTGTTTTGCGCGCGCACATCGGTGCGGAAATCCATCACCAGCGGACGCATCGGAGTGTAGCTATCGTCGGTCGTCTTCCAAGCCAGGGAGTAAATGTAGGGCAGCAGGCGGTAACGCAATCGATCGAAGCTGACGAGAATCTTCTGGGCGTCGGGTCCGTAGGACCACAGTTCGTTCTGATCGTTCTTCCGAGTTCCGTGAACCCGCAGGATGGGGTTGAAAGTGCCGTACTGAAACCAGCGTACAAATAGTTCACGAAAGGCTGGATCATCGGGGTCGCCGGAAACAAATCCGCCAATGTCGGTGGTCCAATAAGGAATACCGGAGAGAGAAAAATTAAGTCCCGCGGGAATCTGGCGGCGGAAACTGAACCAATCAGAATTGATATCGCCCGACCATGCAGTCACGGCGTTGCGCTGTGAACCGGCGAAAGCGGAACGCGAAAGAATGTAAACCCGCTTCTTGTCGGAAGCCGCGCGCTGGCCTTCATACACAGCGGCGGTGTCGAGCAGAGGATACGCGTTTACGTAGCGATCGCCGCTGCCGATGGCGAGTTTGTGGCCAAGCAGAATATTTTCTTCCTGGCCTTCGGTTTCGGGTTCGGTGGTATCCATCCACCACGCATCGAGGCCAATTTTAAAAAGCCCCTCGTCGACTTGCTTCCAATAAAATTTGCGAGCTTCTGGACTGGTCGCGTCATACAGGGCCATGGCATCGGTATGGTAGGGGGGCTTGGCGAATTTGAATTTGTCGACGAACCAGCCTTGATTGTCCATGAAGTCGTAGTTGGCCGATCCCGGTTCGAAAAAGGGCCAGATAGAAATCATGAGGTGGAAGTTCTCGTGGTGCAATTCCTCAACCATCGCCTTGGGGTCGGGATAGTTCTTGTTGAAAACAAATTCGCCCTTGCGATTCCACCAGAACCAGTCTTGGACGATGTTGTCAGCGGGGATGTGCAGTTCGCGATACTTCCGGGCGACGCCCAGAATTTCGTTCTCAGACTTATATCGATTCTTGCACTGCCAGAAGCCGTACGCCCATTTGCCGAATAAGGGCGCCCGTCCGGTGAGTTCGCGATAGGCGGCTATGACCTTATCGAGTTCCGGTCCGTAGAAAAAATAGTAGTCGATGACGTCGGCGACTTCGGAGCTGATGTAAAGGTAATTGGCGAAGCGATTGTTGAAACGGCTGCGTGAATCGTTGTTCCAGAAAATGCCGTAGCCATTGCTCGAGACCAGGAAGGGCACGGCGATGCTGGAGTTGTCCTGCGAGATCTCGACCGACTCGCCGCGATAGTTCCACACGCCGGACTGGTGCTGGCCGAGTCCGTAGAGAGCTTCATGGGAGCCGTAGATGTTCACAAACGACTCGGCGCGATTAGTGTTCTCGCCGTTCACTTTGGCCGGCGTCAGTTTTCTGGAACCTTCCTGCACGAGTTGATTTCCGGCGAGGTCGCGGTACGTGATCGCGCCATCGTTGCGCGTTACCACAATCTTCAACTGCGCGGTGGTCAGCGTGACTTCATCATCGTTGCTTTGCACCGAGAACTTCGCCGCTGGCCAGTTCGTCTTAATGACGACGGGATCGGGGCGGCGCGGTGGAAAGGAAGAAAGCGGAGAGTAGAGCACATGGACAATCGAGGGTGAGCATACCTGGAGCCGAAGCGCTCCTGCCCTCATGGTGAAGTTCACACCGTCGGTTTGCGATTGGAACGCAACCACGGGGTTACGTGGCGCCCACTGTGCGGCAACGGAGGATACCAGTCCGAAAGTCAACAGTGCTGCTGTCAGTCCGCGAAGAAAGAGGTTGGTGTTTTTTCGCATATTAGCCTTGAGATCTCTCGCGCGCAGTCTTGCCCATTAGGAAGCTCAAATTCCTGGAAAAACGTCGCGATCGCATTCAACTAATCCAAAAGTAAGCGAAAGTGTAATCGATTACAAAGACAATCCAAAAAAATAATCTTGGGGTGGTGTGCATTCGTCGAGATCGAACGGCATAATTTTCCGAACCGCCAACCCTCCAGTCACCAACTCGCCCGTCAATGGCTCGGGCTCCGGTTTGACCCACGAGACCAGCTTTGGAGTTGGACCGAAGCCGGCGCTGTTCCCGAACCTTCCCGAATCATGACGAGTTGGTCGGCCGCGATACCTTTGAAGGTGTCGACCGCGCCCAGCGGCCAATGCACTTCAATGTCGGCCGTCTTCTCGGCGCCAAGTCCAAAATGCAGGCGGGGATCGTTGGCCGAAAGGTAGCTGCTTTGACTCATCACTTCCTGCGCTTGTACCTTGCCGGCATAGTGCACTAACACGCGCCCGCCAATCGCGCTGCGGTTGCTCTTTGTGCCTTCCAGTCGTACCTTGAGCCAGTGGTTGGCGGGCGGAGAATCATTGCGCAACAACGAGGGCGGCTCATTCTGATTCATGATGACGACGTCGATGTCTCCGTCATTGTCAAAGTCGCCGAAAGCAACACCCCGGCTGCAATGCTTGGCCAAGATGCCGGGACCGGTTTCTTCGCCTAACTCGGCAAACCTTCCATTCCCCAGGTTGCGAAAGACTATTCTGGGCCCGCGCCTTGGGTACTTTGGGTAGATGGGTTCTAGTTCCGGATACACGGTTCCAGCCACTGTGATGATGTCCGGGTTACCATCATTGTCCAAATCCAGCAGGCAAGTGCCCCAATTGATAAAGCGTCGCTCTGAGGCGAGGCCGGCCTGAGCCGTTACATCTTCAAAGTTCCCTTTGCCGTTATTGTGATAAAGTCCGGTGGCCTGGTTTTGAAAGTGGGTTCTTACCACATCCAAGTGACCGTCAAGGTCGTAATCTCCGACGCCTACTCCCATGCCCGCCATTTGTCCGCCATCGCTGCTGAGGGCCAAGCCGCGCATCAGCGCTTCCTCGCGAAAAGTACCGTCATGGTTGTTCATCAACAGCAGGCTCGGGGTAGAGTCGCAAGCCACGAGAATGTCGGGCCAGCCATCTTCATCCACGTCAAACGCCGCAGCAGTCAAGCCATAAGACCCTCTAAAGCTGGCGATGCCGGACGGCTTGGAAACATCGGTAAAGGTTCCATCGCCATTGTTGCGGTAGAGAAAAAATGCGGGCAGCGGCAATCCACTCGGTCCACAGTTGACGGGCACGCCTTCATATTGGCAGTTCGGCATCTGCAGGTTCGGACGGGGCGCGTGCGCCGGGTCGATGTCGCAGTAATTCGAGACAAACAGGTCGAGCAATCCGTCCCGGTTGTAGTCCAAAAAAGCGCAGCCCGAGCCAAAACGCGTGCTGGGATAGAGCAGTCCCGCCTTCGCCGTTACTTCGGAAAAAGTCCCGTCGCCGTTGTTGTGATACAGGCGGTTCTGGCCGAAGTAGGTGACGAAGAGATCCTCAAAGCCATCGTTGTTGTAGTCGCCGACGCACACGCCAACCGCCCAGCCGGCATCGAGCAAGCCGGCCTTCTCGGTAACATCAGTGAAGGTGCCATCGCGATTGTTCTTGTAAAGGCGATTACTGGCTCCGGGTGGAATGCTCTCCAGGCGGCGGCCGCCGAGGATGAAGATATCCATCCAGCCGTCGTTGTCGTAATCGAAGAAGGCGCAGCCGCCGCCCATGATTTCGGTGACGAACGTTGCGCTCGTGCCCTCTCCGTAGAACATGGTGTGTGTAAGTCCGGCGCTGGCAGCCACGTCCACAAACCGGGAAAATGGAGGCGGAGTTTTGGAGGACGCCGCGGGTGCACCCGATGCGGGGCGCAAAAAGGCCGAAGCAAACGCCGCTGGAACGGTCTGCAACACGTGACGCCGGGTCCAGCCTTCCTGACTTGAAGGGGGCTTCCGCGAAACCATTCTGGCCAGTTTAGCATTGCGCTGGTTGCGGTCGGTTGCGGGGCATCGGTACACTTCCCCAACCGAGTTTGTTTTTAGGGTTTGCTTCCCCGCCATGCCTGATAGCCGTGTGGACCGATCTAGAAGAGCAACGGTTCGCGTCAATTGGTCACGCTGGGGCCCTGTAACGGTGGCCGCGCCTGTGACCTTGTTCCTGATCCTCGGTCTGGTCTTCGGCCTTGTTCCGGCGGTTTTTGTGGGTGCTCAGAGAGCTGGCGGTTCCAGCCCGACGCCAGAGGCCACTACAGATCGGGTGAATCGACTGCGCTGGTGGCCAACGAAAGGCACACTGCCTCTCCAAGCCTTTGCGGGCGCGAAGGCCTGCAGCGAATGCCATTCTGACGTGGCATCGACACAACTCCATACCCCAATGGCGCTAGCTTCTATTAAAGTTGAGGGGCCCGTTCTGGCGGAAGGCCAGTCGTCCCTGTCGGGAACGATGAAGGCAAGAACACTACAGTTGGGGGCTTATTTTTATCGAATATCCTCGGATTATCGAGGCTCGAAGTTAGTGGCTAGCTCTGGTCGTCAGACCATTGCCGCTGACATCAGTTGGATTATGGGCGCGGGCGTGCATGGGCAGACTTACATTCTCGAAAACATGACTGGGAAGAAACGTAATGTTTACGAGAGCGAAGTCAGTAATTTTGCTTTGCACGGAATGGACGTTACCCCAGGGCATGCGCTGGTGGAGGCTGGCAACCTCAAGAATGCGCTCGGAGAGCGACTTTCGACATCCGCGGCAGCCCGGTGTTTTGGCTGCCACACGACTTACTCATCCACCAATTCGAAGTTCGACGTTTCACGAGCAGTGCCGGGTGTGCACTGCGAAGCTTGTCATGGTCCGGGTGTCGATCACATCGAGGCAATCAAAACCGGGCAGATCGAAGAAGCGGCCAAGGCCATTCTGAATCCTGCGGTTCTCAACCCGGTAGACTCGGTCGACTTCTGCGGAGCGTGCCACAGGACTGCGATCGATGTGGTCGAGTCCGAAGTCTCGTACGGCCCGATGAATGTCCGCTTCCAGCCCTACCGGCTGGAAAAAAGCCGGTGTTGGGGATCGCGCGGCGATGAGCGTCTGACCTGCATTGCGTGCCACAATCCGCACGAAGTCCTGATTCGAGAGGCGAGCAGCTATGATCGCCGATGCCTGAGTTGTCACGCTCCCCAAGGCAAATCGCATCCAACGGGCGCGGCTCCGATTTGTCCAAAGGCTGGGACGAACTGCACTACTTGTCATATGCCGAAGTACGATGTCCCAGGAATGCACGCCAAGTTTACCGATCACTTCATCAGAGTGGTTCGCGCCGATGAGTCGTATCCAAATTAAGGCTTGAAGTCGTTTTCAGTCCCCGGTTCTCAGTTCTCGGGAGAGCGCAGAGTCCTCCGGTGCCCGCTGACAACTGGCAGCGGAGTATCTATCTTCAAGCTCCAAAGCTTCGAGACCATCATTTGGCAGCCGCCGCGTCCAGCGCGCTTTTCAGCTTCTGCGCTCCCGCATTGTCGGGCTCGACTTGCAAAGCCCGCTCCATCGCTTCTTTTGCTTCCGGAAGCTTCGATTCGAGAAACAACATCGCGGCGAGGTTTACCCAAGCCCTCGCAAATCCGGGATTCGCGCGCAGCGCCCGCCGGAAATGTTCTTCGGCGGCAACCGTTTCACCGGCCTGAGATTCCAGGTAACCTAATTGGTTCTGCGCTTCTGCCAGATTCGGGTCGATTTGGATGGATTGCTCCAACACTTGGCGCTCTTTTTCCTTGTCGCCCGCCCTGTCGAGCGCCATCGCGAGTTTGTAGGCCAGCACGGCCTCGTGGGGCGCGGCCGCCACAGCCTGCCGGTAGAGTTCGATGGCCTCCTGGATGTTGCCGGCGGCCAACTTCTGGTCGGCAAACGCCGATTTTGCCCCGGCCTGCGTCAAGTCGGACTTCTCCTGCGCTTCCTGCTGGTAGAGCTTGAATTGGATCGCTGCCTCTTGATCTTCTCCCAACTTCCGCAGCACACCCGCGAGTTCAAACCGAACCTCCGGGTCGCGGCCTCCAAGCGCGATCGCTTTTTCGAGTTGCTCCTTTGCCCCCTCGGCGTCATTGAGCTTGGCAAGAACACTGCCTAGATTGCGGCGGGTTTCGTAATCACTTGGATTCAACGTTACCGCTTCCTTGAGATGATCGCGCGCTGCCGCGTAGTCTCCCGCCAACCGCTCGAGCACTCCATTCAAGTAGAGAACGTCCCAGTTGTGCGGCGCCAGCTTAAGCAGTTTGGCTCCCAGTTGCTTCCCTTTCGTTGCCTCGTCCTGCATCAGCAGGATTCGCAAATACAGCACTTGAATTCCGAGGTCTGCAGGGTGCCGTTTCATAGCGGTCTGAAGAACGCTGGCGGCTTCTTCCCTTCGCGATTGCAAGACGAGGGTAGCGGATAGAGCTCTAGCCAGCGGCAGGGATGTGGGATGCGCCCGTAAGGCGCTTCGCAGCACAGAGTTGGCATCCTGCAGCAATCCCATTTGGCCGTAGGCGAGCGTCAGATCCAGGGTCAGTTCCGGGGGCAACTGGCCTGAGTTTGCGGCATCCCGCAACAGCGCGATTTCCCCACCGTAGTCCTTTGCCGCAAGCAGATCCTTGCTCAGAGCCTGGCGCGCCGTATTCGATCTTGGATCGATGTTAAGTGCCGCCCGCCATTCCATTATGGCTTCCGTGGTCTTTTGCGTTTGATCAAGGGCCGCGGCCAATGTCAGATGGGATTGCAGAAACTTGGGATCGATCCTTACGGAATCTTGCAGCGGAGCGATTGCATTCTTCACGTTGCCCGCGGAATACAGGCTTGCACCCAAAAGATACGACAGGCGGGCGGACCCGGAGTCCATTTGCAGAGCCTTATTGAAGGCCTCTGCGGCACATCCAAACTGGTTGTGTTGGCGAAACCAAATGCCGAGGTCGGCGTAGGTTTTCGAACTGGGGTGGGTCCGCACCTTTGCTTCCAGAGTTGGAGAGCCATTACAGGATGCGCTGAGCCCAGGCGCGGTGCTTGCAAAGGCGGCCACCAGGATCAGGATCTTTAAGCGCCCAAGGCCTCGCGAAAAATATCTGGACAGCGGCAAAGAAAACACTCCCTTGCGCACCGGCTTGGCGCGACTCATTCGAGCATGCAGGCGCAAATTCCAAATTGCACCTTAACCGTAACCGGACGTCTTGGCGTGCAATCAGTCGTGACCGGCACAGTATACGTGACAGACCTGTTCTCCGCGCTCAGTGGCAAGATCAAGATGAGGACAAGTTCAGCAGGCTCGAAGCGAAAGGAAGTATCCGGATTTCCATAGAGATTATACGTTGGAGTGGAGAGAGATCGGCTCCAGGTGGTCGTGATCGTAATAAAACTGGAACAAAATCGTTTTCCTACTTGACAAGAAAACACGTTGTGCCGGACACTAGCTCGCTGAAAGTGACCTAGAGCTTTTGCTGTATGGTCTTTATTGTAAACGATTACATCAGAGCCTGGATTGTCGGCATTTTCGAACCGACAGAGACCGATAAGAGCTTTGAGTTCAATGTAGCGAGCGAATTGGACGTTCGGCCCTTGAAATGCCAGATGAATTAGTTCAGAGCGGCAGGAAATTGTAATCGCTTGCAGGACCAGGAAGTCCTGCACGGCGCACTTCGAGTAAAAGGCGGTTAGTTCCGCGGAGGCTTGTCAATGCGATTCTCCATTCTTAGACTCTTGCTGGTTTCGACCCTGATGTTGTGCTTTGCCGGAACCCTCACCTTTGGCCAAGGCACCAGCGCCAGCCTCTCCGGTCAAATCACCGACGCCACCGGAGCCGCTGTGACGGGAGCGGCCGTCACCGCGAAAGAAATAGAAACAAACCTGACGCAGAGCGCGACATCGAACGCCGAGGGTGTCTATTCCATCGCGCCCTTGCCGCCCGGCAACTACAGCCTGACCGTTGAGGCGAAGGGCTTCTCCCGCTACGTGCAGATGGGCATTGTGCTGGGCGTGAACATCTCGGCGACGCAGAACGTCTCGCTGAAACCGGGAAGCGTGAACGAAACGGTCACGATCACTGAAAACGCCGAGTTGATCAATACCACCACGGCCGAACTCGGCACCACCGTCGACGCGGCGGAGATCACTGAACTGCCCCTGAATGGCCGCGACCCGTCGACATTGGTTCTGCTGTCACCCGGGACGACGCTGGTCGCCGGACAGAATGGACCGAGTGGCGGCGGCCAGCCCGGCATTCAGGCTGGTTTCTCGTTCCCGACAGAAACGGGCGCATCAGTCAATGGAGGCCGTCAAGGGAGCGCGTACTACCTGCTGGATGGCGTGCCCAACATGGACAACTATCTGGGAATCACGGCGCCCTTTCCGAACGCCGATGCCACCGAAGAATTCCGCGTGATTACGAACAATTTCAACGCTCTCTATGGCTTCGCGCCGAATGCCGTGGTCAGCATTGAAACCAAGTCCGGTACCAACAAGTTTCATGGCGGAGCCTTTTATTTCATTCGCAACAAGGCTTTGAACGCGCCCAACGACTATTTCTCGAATCAATACGGCAACCCACCGGAAGCCGATCCGCTGCGCCGCAATCAGTTTGGCGGTTACGCGGGCGGCCCCATCATCAAGAATAAGCTCTTTGTTTTTGGCAATTACCAGGAAAGAAAAGAGACTAGTGCATCGGCCGAGCAGCAACAGCAGACTCCCACCGCAGCCATGCTGGCCGGTGACTTCAGTGGAGTCAACCAGACTCTTTGTGGATCGAGTGCAAGTCTCGAGGGCCCGAATTGTCCGTTTGGAACCATCGGCGGGGTTCCGAATCAACTCTTGCCGGGGTTTTCGTACAACAGTGCCGCAGTCGCTCTCACAGAAGCCGGCCTGCCGCCGGGGCAACAGCCCAATGGGACCGTCTTCTATCCTGGCGGCGCGTTTATCACCAACCTGAAAGAATTCACGGGCAAGCTTGACTACAACATATCGAGCAACCAACGCATTTCATTGCGCAACTTCCTCAACACGCTGACGGAGCCTTCGGGCGACATTCCCGGCAATATCCTTTCGGTGATCAACACCAACCCGTGGGGGCAGACTTTCCAGGAAAAGATGGAGTTCTACAGCGAGGCGATCAACCATACCTGGGAGATCAGCCCGAAGGCAGTGAACACACTGTCGGTGTTTTGGACCCAGATGTCCGCCCACAACGCCGCCGCCACGGTAGACAAGAGTGGCAAGCCTATCTGCTGGTCGCGCTATATCACGGTCAGCGAGCCTTCCTGTTACATGGAGGGATTTCAGGTGAGCAACGGCTTTAACGGCGGATATACCGAGCCTTCGCAGGAAGTTCGCACCACCTACGGGGTCTATGAAACGTTTAGCAAAACTGTGGGCAAGCACCTGATTTCGGTCGGTGCGACCCTCCAGCACCAGTATGCCAAGGAAGATGCGCAGTATCCGGCGCAGGCCATTCTGAGTTTCAACGGCCAATACACCGGCAACGGCCTGGCCGACTTTTTGATGGGCTACCTGCACGGCTTCACACAGGGAGCGGGCGAAATCGCCGCCTTAGCTGGTTGGCAACCAGGCTTCTTCGGACAGGATCAATACCGCGTGCTTCCGAATCTGAGCATCACGGCGGGCCTGCGCTGGGATCCGAATCTTAACCCTTCGGTTGCTGGCGGTCGTGGCGCAGCCTTCGTTCCAGGGCAGCAGAGCACGCTCTATCCGAACGCTCCGCTGGGCCTTGTTTTCCCTGGCGATAAGGGCATAAGCCAAGGCTTGGCGCCGAACACCTACGGTTACTGGCAGCCCCGGCTGGGCGTAGCCTGGCAGCCCCACTCTTTACCGCACACTTCGATTCGAGCAGGCTTTGGACTGTTCACTGCGCCTCTGTTGTACTCCACCTACAACCACTCGGCCGACATTTCGCCATTTGCGCCAACGTTCGGTCTCAATGGAGGCGGCACCACGCCGATACCGCTCAGCGATCCGTGGTCGATTAACCCGGGTACGGGCGGCGTCAGCCCATTCCCGCCTTTCTCGCCCTTTAAGCCACCGTCGAATTCCGCTTTTGCGACGCCCATCACCCTGGGAGCAAGCCTGGCCCAGAACTTCAAACTTGGCACTACCCAAAGTTGGAACCTTTCGGTCCAGCAGGCCTTCGGGGAGAACATGGTCCTTGAAGTCGCGTATGTGGGCAGCGAAAGCTACCACTTGCCACTGATTGAGGATCAGAATCCTGGAATCTGTGGCCCGGTGGTCAACAATTCCTGTACGAACGGAAATGGGGCCGGGGCCAGGCTTCTCTATCCGAATTTTTCGTCGATTCTCACCGACTTCAGTGCCGCTACCGCCAGCTACAACGGTTTGCAGGCTACCATCAAGCGGCACTTTTCCAAGGGACTTCAGTTCCAGTCCAGTTTCACGTGGTCAAAGACGCTGGATACGGTCAGCAACGGGAACATTTCTTTCGGAACCAATGACATTGCCGACCCCTTCAACTTAGGTTTCGACCGTGGCATTTCTGGACTGAACGTTCCCTTCATCTGGGTGAGCAACCTGGTCTATCACACACCCTCGTTGTCCGGGAAAGACCAGTTTGTCCGGCAGACGCTGGGAGGCTGGGAAGTGAGCGGGATCATTACCTTGCAGTCCGGATTTCCGTTCACGATTGGCGGCGGTAACGGAGGCGATAAGTCCGGGGCGTTGAAGTACAACGATCGGGCGGACGTGGTTCCCGGCCAACCCTTCGACGTGCGACAGGGAAGCAAATCCCACTGGCTGAATAATTACTTCAATCCCGCGGCGTTCTCCCCCAATTTGGCGGGAACCTACGGTGACAGCGGCCGGAATATGTTCCAGGGTCCTCCCATCAAGACCATGGATTTGGCCTTCGCGAAAAACTGGACGATCATCGAAGGTTACAAATTGCAGTTCCGCTGGGAGATGTTTAACGCCCTCAATCATCCGAGTTTTGGCGATCCCGATACCAGCGCCACGGATGGAAGCTATTTCGGCAAGATTACGGGCTTCGGGCCAATTCCTGCGCGGGTGATGCAGGCGGGTCTGAAGTTCTCCTTCTGAGGGATTGGTTTTTCTCGCAGCCCGGTGCTGAAGCACAGCACCGGGCTATATTTTTGCCGGCGATCGGGGAGTTGTAACCAGGAAATATGTAATTGGCGACTTGGTTTTCGAGCATGAACTGACGCCAAAACCTGGCGTGTATGATCTTTCAGGAGACTACCGTTTCAGGAGACAGGAATGCGGGTTCGGAGTCAAAAGGCAGCGGGCCGGGGCGTCCGCTTCATACAAAAGCGGGGCGTTGAAATTGCGCCGGTCGAGAAGCGCGCTATCACCAACCACAGCGTCCTGAACGAGGCATATGCGTACGCCAAGCCGAGTTCATTCTCTCGCGGGATGCGCATCGATCTGAACGGCTTGGTGATTTTGCTGATCTCGGGCACGGCCAGCATCGACGAGCGTGGAGTTTCGATCCATGTGGGAGACTTCCGAGCGCAGTGCCGGCGGACTTTCCAGAACATTACCGCGCTGCTTGCAGCCGAGGGAGCCACCTGGAAGGACGTCGTACGCACCAGTTGCTACCTGCGCGACATTGATCGTGACTATGCGCAGTTTAACGAAGAGCGCACCGCATTCTACAAGAAGCAGGGCCTGAACCCGTTGCCCGCCTCCACCGGCATCCAAGCCAAGCTCTGTCGCCCGGAACTGCTGGTGGAGATTGAAGCGATCGCCATGTTTCACGAGTTGCCCAAGGAGTAGATGGTGTCTGGTCTGGCGCGATCGAGAATTCCCGGCATCATTGCCGCAATGGCCGCTGTCTTTGCCGCGGTGCTGTTCCCATCTCTCTCGCGCCCCTGGTCGCCTGGTTCAGGCGATTTCGGTGGGGCTGCGGTTTTGGCGGCCCAGTCGCTTGCGGGCGAGGAATCGCCACCGCGTAGCTCCCTGAAAACATCGATCATCATCGATTATCCGGAAGACGGGTCGATCTTCCCGCCGGAGATCATTCCCCCGACTTTCCTGTGGCGCGACTCGGACCCTTCCACGAAGACTTGGCGCATCGACATTGCCTTCGCCGAGGGCTTCGCGCCCTTGCAAGCCATCTCTCAGGGCGAGCCCATACGCATCGGAGAAATCGACCCGCGCTGCGTTTCCGTGAATAACCGGCCGCCGTCCCTAACCAAGGAACAGGCTGCCACGCACACCTGGACACCCGACCCTGCGATGTGGACCGTGATCAAGCAGCACTCGGTAGAGCGGTCCGCGATGGTGACGATCACCGGCCTCAAGGAGGGAGCGGAGAACGGCGGCGCGATGAACACCGCAGTCTCCAAGAATCGCGTGACGCTATCCACATCGAAGGATCCGGTGGGCGCGCCCATCTTCTATCGTGATGTTCCGCTGATGCCCTCGGAAGGCGCCAAGAATTTTATCCAGCCCCTCGCGCCGACGATGGTGTACCTGATCAACTGGCGTTTGCGCGATATCAGCCAGCCCCAAAGCCGGATCGTGATGCACGATTTGCATACCTGCGCGAATTGCCACTCGTTCTCGGCCGATGGCAAGACCATGGGTCTCGACGTGGACGGCCCCAAGAACGACAAGGGCCTGTATGCCGTAGTTCCGATTGGCAAGGAGATGTCGATTCGTAATGAAGACATGGTTTCCTGGAACCCCGACCTGCGGATCGGACAGTCCCGCATCGGATTCATGTCGCAGGTCTCCCCCAGCGGAAAGTATGTGCTCTCCACCTTTGCGGGGAAGGACCAGAGCGCTCCCAGCTCTTTTTACGTTACGAATTTCAAGGACTATCGCTTCCTTCAGGTTTTCTATCCGACGCGGGGCATTCTCGCAGTTTACGACCGTGCCACTGGCCAACGGCATCCACTGCCCGGCGCCGACGATCCACGCTACGTGCAAACGGATGGGGTATGGAGTCCTGACGAAAAGTACATCGTGTTTGCGCGCGCCAAAGCGAAGGACCCTTACCCGCCCGGACAGAAGCCCGCGCGGCGTGCCAACGATCCCAACGAATTGCAGATTCAGTACAACCTCTACCGGATCCCATTCAACGACGGGAAGGGCGGTGAAGCGGAACCGATAGCGGGGGCCTCTGACAATGGGATGAGCAACAGTTTTCCGAAGGTCTCTCCCGATGGGCATTGGATCGTCTTCGTCAAGTGCCGCAACGGCCAGTTGATGCGCCCCGATAGTCAGCTTTACATCGTGCCTGCGGGCGGAGGAGTCGCGCGGCGCATGCGCGCCAATACCAGGCTGATGAATTCCTGGCACAGCTTTTCGCCGAATGGCCGCTGGCTCGTCTTCTCCTCCAAGAGCCGCTCACCGTACACACAGATGTACCTGACTCACATCGATGAGCAAGGAGATGATAGTCCGCCGATCTACGTTGATAACTCAACCGCGGCCAACCGCGCGGTGAATCTTCCTGAATTCGTGAATATCTCGGCCGACGAGATGCAGCATATCGATGTGCCGGCGTCCGACTTTTATCGCTTCGTCGACGAGGCCCTTGATTTGGAGAAAGACGGCGACAACGATGGCGCATTGGCAACCTGGAAAAAGGCCCTGGAACTGGATCCAAACGACGCCCGTGCAAATAATGGGATCGGAGCTTCGCTGTCGCACGCGGGACATTCCGAGGATGCCCTGACCTATTTTCGAAAAGCGATTCAGATTAACCCGAACTATTTCGAGGCCTATTACAACCTGGGGCTGGAGCTGGGTAAGAGAAATCAGTTAGAGGAGGCCATCGATGCTTGGTTGAACGCCGTCCGTATCCGGCCGAGCTTTGCTGCCGGCCACGAAAATCTCGGCTACAGCTTCTATCTTGAGGGCAAGTTCGCTGATTCTCTCGCCCACCTAGAGCTTGTGCTTAGGGATGAACCGGAGCGAGTCTCCGTTCTCAATCTTGGCGCCAGCCTGCTGGCGACCTGTCCCGACGCCTCGGTTCGCAGTGGCAGCAAGGCGATCATTCTCGCCGAGCGTGCGCGCAAGTTGACGGCCGGGAAAGACGCCTCCATTCTCGATACGTTGTCCGCCGCCTACGCCGAAGCCGGACGCTTCCCTCAGGCCATCGAAACGGAACAGCAGGCGGTTGCTCTGGCCGTCGAGCAGGGCAAGCTTCCACTTGCAACGACGCTGCGAGCCCATTTGAAGCGGTTTGAATCCCATGCGGCCCTGCGCGAACCGCCCGATCCCGTGTCGTTCTGAGAAGGCGATGGAGAACGGCGTCTTGAAACTGGGTTATAGCCAAGCGTGTAATCGATTACAAAAAAGAAGAAGCTTATATAATTCCGAAAAGACCAGCGGTGGTAATCTGAGTCGGCATGAACATTAAAGAAGTTGCGAACCGAGCCCGCCTATCGACTGCAACCGTATCTCGCACCATCAATCAGAGTGGACTGGTCCGCCCGCGCACGGCGGAGAAGGTACGGCGCGCCATTCAGGAGCTCGGATATTATCCGAATACCCAGGCCCGGGCGCTGGTTTCAGGACGCAGTCAGATGTTTGGTTTGATCATCTCCGACATCGTGAACCCATTTTTCCCGGAGTTGGTGAAGAGCTTTGAGTTTGCCGCCATCCATCGTGGTTACGAAGTAATCGTCGCTAACACCGATTACAACTCCGAGCGCATGGGCGGATGTGTCCGCCGCATGATCGAGCGCAAGGTGGACGGCGTCGCCATCATGACCTCGGAGATCGACAGCCATCTCTTGAGCGAGCTTGCGCATCGCCGTTTGCCCATCGTCTTTCTGGATGTCGGGAAGGTGAAACCGCTGATCAGCAATATTCGCGTCGATTATTCCAAGGGCATCGGAGAGGCGGTGCAACACATTGTCTCGCTAGGACACAAGCGGATCGGGTTCATCAGCGGACCGCTTACGTTAAAATCGGCGCGGACGCGCCGTTCGGCATTCTTGAAATGTATCAGCGCCCGCGGCATTGGCCAACGTCGGCAAAGCGTTGTCGAAGGCAACCACAAAATCGATGGCGGGGAACTGGCGATGACGCAGTTGCTTTCACTACGGGAGCCACCGACCGCCGTGCTCACCTCCAACGACCTGACTGCAATCGGAGCGCTCCGGGCCATCACTCGCACCGGCTTACGTGTCCCTGAGGATATTTCGGTGGTTGGTTTCGATGATATCGAGTTGAGCCGGTTTACCCAGCCACCACTCACCACCATCCGCCTTTCTCGTGACGAACTGGGTCGAAAGGCTTTCGATGCGTTGTATGAGACCGTCGAGGGGCAGGCGCGTGCGGGGCACGAGATCAAAGTCGGCACCGTTCTTGTTCTTCGAGAGTCAACCGCGCCAGCAAAGTCAAAACCCCGCTTCCGATGAGTTGACCACGGTTGTAGGATTTTGGCTGATGTAAACGTTTTCACACTTTGGGCGACTGTTGCGTCTCGGATCGAAAAGAGAATCGGGTTTCGCTTTTATGAAAATTCTTCAAGCAGCATTGTTCGCAACCACCTGCCTGCTCGTCGCGCCTGCGCTTGCGGCAAACTCTCGAGAGGATTCCCCAACCAAGGAATCGATGGTGTCTTCGGTGGTTGTCATCGACGCCCGACAGCAGAAGTCGGCCCCGGAGACCGGTTACCTGCATGCCGGAGGCGTTTCCAAAGCGGGGCATTCCATCGCCATCAACAGCCGGTACCTGAGCCGGGATGGCAAGCCCTGGTTGCCGGTGATGGGTGAGTTCCATTTTGCGCGCTATCCGGAAGCGTACTGGGAGGAAGAGATTCTGAAAATGAAGGCGGGCGGAGTACAGATCGTCTCCACCTATGTGTTCTGGATCCATCACGAAGAAATTGAGGGGCAGTTCGACTGGACGGGACAGAGGAACCTGAGACGCTTTGTGGAGCTCTGCCGGAAACACGGAATGCTGGTGTTTGTGCGCATTGGCCCCTGGGACCATGGGGAGGTTCGCAATGGAGGGCTCCCGGATTGGCTGTTGCGCAAGGCCAAAGTCCGCACCAACGATCCGATCTACCTGAGCCATGTCCGGCGTTTGTACGGCGAGATTGGAAAACAACTGCAGGGTTTGTTTTGGAACGACGACGGGCCAATTATTGGCGTCCAACTGGAAAATGAGTATGGCGAACGTGGACCCAACGCTGGTGCCGCTCATATCAGCGCACTCAAGCGACTGGCTCTGGAGAGCGGAATCGACGCGCCTCTGTTCACCGTGACCGGTTGGCCCAAAGCGGACTTTCCGGCCCCAGAAGTGATTCCTGTGTTCGGCGCCTATCCCGACGGTTTCTGGGAGGAATTGCCGGGCGAGGCTCCCCCTCACGAGGCTTATCTCTTTGAACTCAAGCGCGACACCGACGATATGTCTGCCGACCTGATTCGGTATGAGCACTATCCTTACCTGCTGGCGGAGGCGGGTGGAGGCATGGAGATGTCTTATCATCGCCGCCCCCTGATTCGGCCCGCGGATGTTGCGGCCATGGACGTTACGCACGTCGGCTCAGGAGCCAACCTGTACGGTTATTACATGTTTCACGGAGGGGCCAATCCCGAGGGGAGGCTGACGACGCTGCAGGAATCGCACGCCACTGGTTACCCCAATGATGTTCCCCAAGTGACCTACGACTTCCAGGCTCCGCTTGGGGAGTACGGGCAGATGCATCCCTCGTTTCGAAATCTGAAACTATTGCATCAGTTTTATAGCGATTTCGGAGCCGAACTCGCGCCTATGACGGCTTTCTTGCCGGAGCAACTCCCGGCCAGTCCAGCGGATTCTGCGACCCTGCGCAGCGCGGTCCGCACCGACGGCGATGGCGGATTTGTATTCCTCAATAACTATGTGCACAACCTGCCCATGCCCGACAAGAAGGGGATTACATTTCAGATCCGGCTGCCCAAGGAAACCGTCGCGTTGCCGCGGAACCCGGTTGACATACCCTCGGGCGCATATTCCATTTGGCCATTCAACCTCTCCCTGGGTAGCGCGCGTCTGCTGTACAGTACCGCCGAGTTGTTATCAAAACTGGAGCTGGAGGATTCCAGTTACTACGTTTTCTTTGCAGTTCCCGGCGTAGCCCCCGAATTCGCATTCGACGAAACCAGCGTCGGCAAGATCGTTGCGGAGGGCGGAACCCTGGTTCGAGAGCACGGTCGTCTTTACGTTGACGGGCTCAAACCCGGCACCAATGAAGCGATCTCGATTCAGACCGTATCCGGCAAATCAGTTCACCTATTGCTGCTGTCGCAGGAGCAAGCGCAGAGCCTGTGGAAGATCGAAATCAACGGCAAGCGTTATCTCGCGCTAACCGATGCCGATGTCTTCTTCGACGAATCGACGCTGCACTTGCGCTCGCGCGACCCATCGAAGCTGGCATTTTCGATACTCCCACCTCTGTCGAGAGATCCCAAGGCGAACGCGCCGCTGAGAAGCGTGGGCAGCGATGGCGTTTTTGCTTCCTATGCGGCAGAGGTGGCGCCAAGAGAGTTCGACATCCGATGGGAGCAAACGCAGCCCGCCGGGCCCAGGGAACCAGTGCACACCAGTTCGTTGCAGCGCAAGGGACCGGTGGCGGTGGTTCCGGAAGAGGCGGAGTTCAAGGACGCCGGCACCTGGAAGATCACACCGCCTTCGTTGGGCGGAACTGGAGTGAGCGACGTCTTTCTGCGCATCGACTATCGCGGTGACATTGGCCGCCTCTACGCAGGCCAGCGCTTGTTGGATGATGACTTCTACCATGGAGAAACCTGGGAAGTCGGATGGAAGAGATTTACTTCCCTGGGCGGCAGCGACATTACGCTTAAAGTCTTGCCTTTGAGAAAGGACGCTCCGATTTACCTCTCACCGGGGGCGCGGCCGGATTTCGGCTCCGGGCAACAGATTTGCACCGTGAGGTCGATTGGGGCATCGACCGAGTACGAAGTGCAGGTGACTTTTTAGCTTAGTTTTGCGGCTATGTCCTGGCGGCTATGTCTTTGAGCGCAGGAAAGGAACTAGGCTGGCTGAGGATGCGTGCCGGGGGTTGTACCCCCGAACGGATGGCCCTGGTCATGATTTCGAATGCCAGGCCCATGGTTGGCGGGATGACAACGGTGGCTGCGAGCAGGCCGCGGCGCACCCATTCCAGGCCGGTTTTCGGCACCCCGTCGCAGCCGATAAAAGGCAGGCTCAGCCAATTTTTACGAGCCTGAACCTCCGCCACTTCTTCGAATGCCCGCCTCGCGCCGACGCCCATAGCATCGTTCTGGCAAGCCATCGCGCGAATGTGGAGCTGTACGGATGTGCTCAGCGACAACCACGATTTAACGGATCGATATCCGCTGCCCTCTGTCCAGTCTCCCTTAATCACTTTCAGGTTCACATTTCCAGGCTTGGTCGAATTCATTCCCGACGTGCGCAAGCGGGCTACTTCACCGCCGGAAGGTCCCTCGATGTACAGCACGCCACCTCCGTTTGGGAGCAAGGCGGCCAATTGCCGGCCCTGGATTCTTCCAACTTCCTCCTGAACCGTCGTAATGGCAAAAACTGTCACCCGGGAGTTCATCCGAAGTTTGGCCACATAATCGACTTCACGATTCAGCACTCCCCAGCTGATGTTTGCCGCAGTGGCTGCGGCGGCCACTTGAGGCATTCCGGTGCCGACTGGCTCTACCAGAATTGCGTCTGGCCGCTGGGCCGGGTTCTGGATGACTTTCAACAGTTGTTGTGTTTGATTGACGGCATCGTTGCCGGCGTAGACGATCTGAAGACTTGTGTTCAGCCGTCGAGCAGCCTCTTCAGCGGCCGCTGCCTGCTCCTGCTGGTAGTCGTTATTGTCCGTTATGAGTGAAACCACCAGGTTGAGTTTGGTCATCAGGCTCCCCGAGCCCATGTCTGAAATCTGACCTGCCCTTTAGCAAACTGCGAGCGGTCCACGCCGTCGATTGCTTCGCACATGGATGGGACCGGGCACCAACAGCATGGCACACTTCCGGACGCTTCCGGTTGTCGATCTGTGCGAACCGACATTTGCCTTGTATTCGCCAAAGACGTGACCCACGCTGCGCCCGCTTGCGCCATCGTCAGGCTGACACCCCGCCAAGGTCACCCCGGGCTGTGACCATCGGCACTGCCACACTTCCGCCCAGGCGAGAAGATACCAGGTGATCTCGCTGGAGGAAAGCTATGAAACGAATCTTGATTCTTGGCGCGGCAGGCAGGGACTTCCATAACTTCAATGTCTTGTTTCGCGATAACCCCAACTATAACGTGATCGCCTTTACTGCCACTCAAATCCCCGACATTGCCGGCCGCCGCTATCCAGCGGAACTTGCCGGTCGTCTATATCCCGAAGGCATTCCTATCGTTGAAGAGAAGGATATGGAAGGCCTGGTTGCTGAGAAGGAGATTGACGCAGTTGTGTTTTCTTATAGTGATGTTTCCCACCAGAACCTGATGCATCTCGCCTCTCGTGCTGTCGCTGCCGACGTCGATTTCTGGCTCCCAGGAACCGAGCATACGCAGCTGAAATCGACGGTCCCGGTTATTTCCGTGTGCGCGGTGCGTACGGGATGCGGTAAGAGTCCGGTATCCCGACTGGTCGCCGAAGAATTGCACAGCCAGGGTCGAAAACCAGTGGTCATCCGCCATCCCATGCCTTACGGAGACCTGGCGGCGCAGGCCGTCCAGCGGTTTGCCTCCATGGAAGACCTTGACCTGCAGCAGTGCACCATCGAAGAACGCGAAGAGTACGAACCGCACATTGTCAAAGGAACAGTGGTCTATGCGGGAGTGGATTACGAGAAGATTCTCCGCCAGGCCGAGAAAGAAGCAGACGTCATTCTGTGGGATGGCGGCAACAACGACACTCCTTTCTATGTTTCTGACCTGGAAATCGTGGTCGTCGACCCGCACCGTCCGGGGCACGAGCTGTCTTACTTTCCCGGCGAAGTCAACCTGCGGCGCGCCGATGTGATCGTGATCAATAAGATGGACACCGCTGAGCAGCGCGACATTGAGACGGTTCGCCAGAACATCAAGCTCAACAACCCGAAGGCCGTTGTTTTTGAGATGGCTTGCCGAGTCTCCATTGCCGATCCCAGCCTGGTGAAAGGAAAACGCGTGTTGGTGGTCGAGGACGGTCCCACTCTCACCCATGGAGAAATGCCTTACGGCGCCGGCGTAGTCGCGGCGCGACAATCCGGGGCGGCCGAACTGGTGGACCCGCGGCCTTACGCCGTGGGGTCCATCCGGGGTACGTATGATCGTTATCCTCACCTGACGGATCTTCTACCCGCCATGGGCTATAGCGCGATTCAAAGGCATGAACTGGAAGAAACCATCCGCCGCACTCCCTGCGATCTTGTGCTGGTCGCCACTCCGATTGACCTCGCGCGTGTGATCAAGATCGATCGTCCCAATCTGCGCGTGACCTATGAAGTCGAAGAACTCACTAAGCCCGGCCTGGCCGAAACTCTGGTAAAGTTCGCGCACCAGCACGAGCCAGCCCTGGCAGGAGCCGGAAAATGAATGGCAATAATAACGCCAAGGATTTTCTTTCGATTCGGGATTTTTCGCCGTCCGATATCCAATACATGCTCACTCTAGGCCGCCAGGTGAAGGCTCACCCGACCGCCTACAGCGGAGCTCTCCGTCGCCAGACCCTGGCCATGATCTTCGAGAAACCGTCATTACGCACCCGGGTGACCTTTGATGTCGGCATTCAGCAACTGGGAGGATTCTCGCTCTACCTCTCTCCAGCCGAAATCAATCTGGGCAAACGCGAGTCGGTTTACGACGTGGGTAAGAATCTGGAACGTATGGTGCAGGGCATCATGATCCGCACGTTTTCCCATGAGATCGTGGAGGAGATGGCGGAGTATGCCAGCATCCCCGTGATCAACGGGCTTACGGACTACAGCCATCCCTGCCAAGCCATGGCCGATTACCTCACGATTTGGGAGGCGAAAGGCCATCTGGAAGGGCTGAAAATTGCGTTCATCGGTGATGGCAACAACGTGGCGCGTTCGCTGGCATTTGCTGGAGCTCAACTAGGCGCGCACGTTTGGGTGGCTACGCCCCCGGGATATGATCTTGATGCAGCCTCGATCCAGTGGGCCCGCAAGCGAGCAACCGAGACGGGCGGCACTTGCACAGTGACCAATGATCCCGATCAGGCGGCTGCGGGAGCGGACGTGATCTACACCGACATCTGGGCCAGCATGGGCAAAGAGGACGAGGCGGAAACGCGCAAGCACATCTTCCTGCCTTATCAGGTCGATGCGACTCTATTCCGGCGGGCGAAACCGGATGCCATCTTTCTCCACTGCCTGCCCGCACATCGTGGCGATGAAGTCACCAACGATGTGATCGATTCGCCAAGGTCGCTGGTATTTCAGCAGGCAGAAAACCGGCTGCACGCGCAAAAGGCGATCATGCTGGAATTGATGAAGGGCGAGTTTGTGAAATTGCCGGGACTGGTCGAGTTGCAAGAACTGGCGCACGTGTAAGGACCCTTTAGTGAATTGTCATCCCGAGCGAAGCGATGGATCTGCATTTTGCGGCTAACTGCAGATCCATCGCTTCGCTCGGGATGACAAAGTCTGATGAATTGAGAGTTGAAGAGTGAGGCCTTACCGCTGCTTATGAAGACCATGCTCCTAGCGGTTGGTGGAAACTCCCTGATTCGCGCGGGAGAGGCGGGAACCATCGCCGAGCAACGGGCTAACGCACAGCGCACCGCGGCCCAGATCGTCGGCCTGATCCGCGCCGGCTACCGCATCGTGCTGACCCACGGCAACGGGCCGCAGGTTGGGGCCGCGCTACTACGCTCGGAACGCGGGGCCAGCCAGGTTCCCGGCCACCCGTTGGACGTTTGCGGCGCCTCGACCCAGGGGGAGATTGGATATCTTCTGCAGCAAGCGCTTGAGACAGAACTGCACCTCGCCAAAATCATCGTGCCGGTTGCCACAATTCTTACCCAGAGTCTGGTGTCGCCCGACGATGCCTCGATGCAACATCCGACCAAGCCAATCGGTCCTTTCTTTTCGCGCGCCGACGCCGAAGAGAGGAAACGCGTTTTCGGATGGCAGATTGTGGAGGATGCGGCCCGCGGTTATCGCCGCGTGGTCGCATCGCCCGAGCCGATTGACGTGATCGAACTTGAGGTCATTCGCGATCTGATCGGGCAAGGCGTGCTGGTGATCGCCTGCGGCGGCGGAGGAATTCCGGTGGTCTGGCAGAATGGAACATTGCAAGGGGTCGAGGGGGTCATCGACAAGGATCGCGCCTCCGCCTGGCTGGCTTCGCGCCTGGGCGTTGATCTATTTGTGATTTCCACTGACACCGACTACGTGTATCTGGACTACAAGAAACCAACGCAGCGTGCGTTGCAGCATGTCAGCGCGGCGGAGTTGGAGCAGTACGCCAAGGCTGGCCACTTCCCACCCGGCAATATGGGCCCGAAAGTCGAATCTGTGTTGCGCTTCCTGCGCCAAGGGGGGAGGGAGGCTATCATTACCTCTTGCGAGAATTTGTGTCGAGCGGTTGGATCTGCTGGCAAGGAATCCGTCGGCACGCACATGTTCTCGGATCGCAAACCTGCGGAACCAGGGCGTGATCGGGCGCTTGAGCTTCCGGTAGGAGGACGCTGATGTCGAAGCCGAATGTCATTCCGCTCCAGCCCATGCCCCTCCATTCCACTGCGTCGGAATCTGCGTTATCCAATGGCGCCAGATTGAAACACGTCATCGAATCCCAGCAATTCACAGTCCCGTTGCTCATGGAGTTGTTCGAGCGCTCGCGCGGCATGGAGCGCGTGGCGGCCCGCGGAGGCACGCTCGACTACCAGCACCGCATCCTGACCACGCTCTTCTACGCGCCCTCGACCCGCACGCGCCTCTCATTCGAAGCCGCCATGCATCGCCTCGGCGGACGCGTCCTCTCCACCGAAAACGCGGGCGTCTTTTCTTCCGAGATCGAAGGCGAGCAGGTCGAAGACTCCATCCGAATCATCAGCGGCTATTCCGATGTCATCGTCATCCGCCACACCGCCGATGACGGCGCCCGCCGCGCCGCCGAAGTCTCGGCCGTCCCGGTGGTCAACGCCGGAGACGGCAATGGCGGCCAGCATCCCACCCAGGCTTTGCTCGACCTGTATACGATTTACCGCCAGCGTCCTCTCGATGGCCTGAGTGTTGCAATCATAGGAGAGCTTGACCGCGGCCGCACGGCTCGCTCGCTGGCGTATCTGCTGGCCAAGTTCGACCGGGTAAAGATGTTCTTTGTTAGCCCGCCGCAGCTCCAGATGAAACCCGACATCCTCGAATATCTCGACGAGCACGGCGTCCGCTATGAACTGGAATCGGATATCGACCGCGTGATTGGCGAAGTCGATGTGGTCTACCAGACGCGAATCCGCCCCGAGCGCGTGCGAGATATGGCCGGTCGAGGCAACGATGGCCGAGGAAGCGACGGCCTCCGGCGTTATGCCATCGATTCAAAAGTAGTGCAGCGCATGAAGCCGGACGCCCTGATCCTTCATCCGTTGCCCCGCACGGTCGAGCTGGATAAGTCCGTCGATGCCGATCCCAGAGCCATGTATTTCCGCCAGGCCATGAACGGCCTCTACGTGCGAATGGCGCTGCTGACCATGTTGTTGGAAAAGGAGCCGGCAGCGGGGAGTGCCTGGTGGTAGGAGCAAGGTGAGCGCAGCCTAACACGCTATGGCAAAAGTCGGAGATCGGCGAGCGAGCCGCACTTTTCACGAATTGTCATCCCGAGCAAAGCGAGGGATCTGCAGTTTGCCGCGATAATGCAGATCCCTCGCTTCGCTCGGGATGACAACATCTGGTGAATTGAGGGCGAATCGACGAATCTCACTTTCACGATGTGCTGTTAAGGGGGTTGCTGGAGGTACATAACTCTTATGTGCGACACGAGTGCTGTTTTGGTCAAACGCCTTCTTGTCACGGCGCTGACGCCGTTGCTCTTAGTTGGTGGACAGATGAACGGGCAGGCCGAAAAGGACCCACACCGTCCGGTCTGCGCCAATGCTCGCTGCCGAAAGGTCAGATCTTTCGCGAAGGCCAACTACTGCGGCGCGCCGGAAGGGAACGGCCCCGAAGACAGCTGTGCGATTCGTCGCCCGAAGAAGCTTGGGACAGGAATCAAAGTTGCAGCAGGGTTTGATTGTAGTTGGATTGAAGGCGTACGAAAGTGCCAGCAGCATGGACAGCCATCACCAGAAGTCCGAAACATCCTAGTCGGTGAACTGCGAAGTCTAGGCTTTCCCGCCAAACCAGGTGGACAAATCTATTTTAATGTCTGGGAGTCCACGGCCTCGGGCTGGTCTCTCGCAGAAGCGTATTACGATCATTCTGCCGGAGACGATCTAGCTCTCTGTCAGGTGATAATGATCATCGACCAAGGTTCACACACGTTCGTGCTGCGAAAAGTGCCATTCCAAAAGACGGATGTAGATAAGCCTACGGTGACAACTTGGACTCCGATCGATTTGGCGGATGTCGACGGCGATGGGCACGTCGAGGTCATTTTGGAGGGCGATGCGTATGAAGACCACTGGCTTGAAGTTGTCAGCGTGCACGATGGGTCCATCCGCACGATCTTTTCCGGTCTCGGCTACTACCTGTAGGGGAGGGATTTGATATGACCACCGAACTAATAGAAAAAACTATGCGCACCGATTACTTCGTAGAACTCGAAAACCTGTATGGGGCCCACAACTATCATCCACTCGACGTAGTCATCGAGCGCGCGGAAGGCGCCTGGGTGTATGACGTCGAGGGCAAGCGTTACCTCGATTGCCTGGCGGCGTATTCCGCGGTGAATCAGGGACACTGTCATCCCAAAATTCTCGCCACCCTCATCGAGCAGGCCCGCAAAGTCACGCTCACCTCGCGCGCCTTCCGCAACGAGCAACTGCCGCTGCTCTACAAAGAACTCCACGACCTCACCGGCTTCGATCAGGCGCTCCCCATGAACTCCGGCGCCGAGGCCGTCGAAACCGCGCTCAAGACGGCGCGCAAGTGGGGCTACAAGATCAAGGGCATCGCCGACGGCAAGGCCGAGATTATTGTCTGCGCCAATAATTTCCATGGCCGCACCGTCACCATAGTCGGCTTCTCCACTGACGAACAATATCGCGATGGCTTCGGCCCCTTCACTCCGGGATTCAAAGTGATTCCCTTCGGCGACGCGCGCGCCCTCCGCGAAGCCATCACGCCCAACACCTGCGCCTTTCTGGTCGAGCCCATTCAAGGCGAGGCCGGAATCGTCATTCCGCCCGCGGGTTTTCTCCGCGAAGCCGCCGAAGTCTGCCGCCAGAATCGCGTCCTCCTGATGACCGACGAAATTCAATCCGGCCTGGGACGCACCGGCAAGCTCTTCGCCTACATGCACGAAGGCATCACGCCCGACGTATTGATCGTAGGCAAAGCGCTAGCCGGAGGCTTCTATCCCGTCTCGGCCATCCTCGCGTCGCGAGAGATTCTCGGAGTCTACAAACCTGGCGACCACGGCAGCACTTTCGGCGGCAATCCGATGGGCTGCGCCATCGCCCGCACCGCCCTTCGAGTCCTAATCGAAGAAAAAATGGTGGAACGTTCCGCCGAGTTAGGAGCGTACTTCCAGACCCTGCTCCAAACCCTGCGCAGCCCCGACTTGAAAGAGGTGCGCGGCAAAGGCTTGTGGATCGGCATCGAACTCCACAGCCCCGCGCGTGCCTACTGCGAAGCGCTGAAAGAAGAAGGCATCCTGTGCAAAGAGACGCACGACAGAGTAATTCGAATCGCGCCGCCACTCGTCATCACCCGCGAAGAGATTGACTGGGCCTTTGAGCGAATCGCGAAAGTGATTCAGAAGCACTGATTCGGAAGTGACGAACCAAATTAAAGATGCCCTTCCATTCAGGAGCGAACGGAAGGGCATTAATGTTGCGAAGTTCCCCCACGAAAAGCCCTTACTGTTTGTCGTATACCGCCGTATACTTCATTTTCTTGCCTGTCGCATCGGTTCCGCTGACGGTTACAGTGCGGCTCTTGCCATCGGCCGACACGACAATGCGACCCTTGGCCGTGACCTTGCCGTCTTTCTTGTTGGTCAGTTCGATGGTGCGGTCATCCACCTTCTTGTAAGCGCGCGTGGTTGAAGACGAATCGCCGACGAGGGGGTAATCTTTCCCATCGAACTTTCCCGTCCATTCATTGTGCGTGGGCTTGCCATCTTTGTCGACGCCGTCTACCGTGACCTTGACGTCGTCGCCCGCGGCCTCGTAGACCACCGTGGTGTTCTTGGTGGCGCCAGCGGGGAACTTGGATTTGGCATCGTTCAGCTTCCACGTCCCCATATTGGCCTCGCTGGCGAAGCCCAGCGCCGCAGTCAGACACACAGCCGCGGCTAATGCAATCATCCTTGTTTTCATGAATCCTCCTGTTGTGGAAAACAAACTGTTCGGGCCGGATTGAAGCGGCTGCCATTCTAGTGCTGCGGGGCGCAATCAGCAACTCGCAATTCTGCTGCGCCGATTCAGCGTTATGCCGATTTCACATTCAGCCGAGTTTCGATTCTTTCCAGCAATCCAGCGCCGGCTTCACCTGCATCGCGAGTGGAGAATTCATGGCCCAGTTCGATCACCGGAAGGGTCGAGCCAGCCTCCTGAAAGGCATGCGGTTTGGCTGGGGACGCAGTCATGTCGGGGCCGACCAGCAGCAGATCGAAGGGCGAAACACGCATCAGCAGTCGAGCGTCGCCCAGGCTGCTGCTGCTCTGGACGTCGTAGCCCGCCCGGCGCAGCAGTTCGCGCAGGTAGGCAAGCACGTCGGCATTGGAGTCAAGGCACAGGATACTTCGCCCTTTGGAAACTGGTGTCTCGGCACGGGCTCCCGAGCGATAGAAGGCGGCGACGGCCTTCTCTTCCGATTCGTGGGTGTCGAACACGGCCGTGAGTCGTGTCATCTCCAGAACCTTGCGGACAGTTTCGGGCACGTTGCAAAGCTTCAGTTCTCCTCGCGCCTGGCGGGTGCTGGTCAGGGCACGGACCATGGTGCCGAGGCCGCTGCTGTCAATGAATCCGACGTCGCCCAGGTGCAGAACGATGGAGCGGCGATCGCGCAACACCCAGGCAATGTGCTCGCGCAGAGCATCACTTGCCTGACCGGAAACGATCCTTCCGTTGCAGCGCACGATAGTGACGCGTCCAACCTCGCGAGTTTCCAGAGACAGGGCCAATGAGCCTCCCATGCGGCCACGGATGAAGCCGCGAAACCGCCACATTATAGCGCTGATGTCAGCGAAGGAGTGGTTTGAAAACTGAAAGCCAGGTCCGGTTAATCTTCAAGCAAAAAAAACGGGACACCGCTTACGCGGTGTCCCACCTACCAGCAACTTGACCTACTTACTTATTCTCGTTGAGTGATCCGGCGCCAAACTCCTTGCGCTGAATGATCGGACGGGCGGCTCTGGCTTGTGCTACCGCGGGCACCGCTGCCGCCGCTCCGTAGCGTTCAAGCAGCACTGGTACCATGGCGCCTTCCGCTTCTTTCACGAACGTAAGTTTGCTCTCGCCCAGCAGATCGACGCGGATGAAATCGCCCAGCTTTACCTGTCCAGTCGCCACCAGGTTCGCCAGTGGAAACACCAGGTGCCGTTCAATCGCACGTTTCAAATGCCGCGCGCCGTACTTCGGATCGGTGCCCTCGGCGAGCAGAAAGTTCTTGACCTGTGGCGTGCAGTTGAACACGAACTGGTTCGCACCCGCCGCCATCAGGACTCGCTGTTGGACCATCCCCAATTCGATTTCCAGGATCTGCTGCAAATGCTCGGAACGCAGCGTCTTGAAGACCACAACTTTGTCGATGCGGTTCATGAACTCCGGCGCAAACTTGCGGCGCGCAGCATCCACCGCCGAGCGGTTAATTTTTTCGTCGAGTGAGTTATCCACCTGCACCGCTCTCGGCGCGAAGCCCAGGCCGCCATCGACCAAACCGTTCATCTCAGCCGCGCCCAGGTTCGACGTCATGATGATGATGCAGCTGGAGAGATCGACGCGCCGGTTATCGCCCAGCGTCAACGTGGCCTTGTCCAGGATTCCGAGCAGCAACTGCCACAGCGAGTCGGAAGCCTTTTCGATTTCGTCGAACAAAAGGATCGAAAGCTTCAGCTTGTCCGTGTGCCACTGGTTGAGCGCTTCCTGGGTCAGCAGTGGATGGGTCTCGCGGTGTCCCAGGTATCCCGGAGGCGAGCCGATCAGTTTCGCAATCTCGTGCGAATGTTGAAACTCGGCGCAATCGATTTTGATGCAGGCCTTGGCGTCGCCGAATAGCGACTCCGCTACCGCTTCGACCACCCGCGTCTTGCCCGAGCCGGTCGGCCCCAAAAAGAGCAGATTGCCCACGGGACGGCCCGGCGCATTCAGCCCGGCCAGAAACATCTGATAGATCTCCGCGACCTTCTCGATGGCCGCATCCTGTCCCACAATCTTGCGGCGCAGGGCGGTCTCAAACTCACGGGCGTCATTGCTGCGGCGGCTAGGATCCAGCACGGTTGCAAGGTTCGTTCTCATTGTCTCGGGCCCTTGTTTCCTTTCCGGGTTCTTCAAGTTTTCTGCGAAACTGCTCATTTTTGTCACTCGCCTGTCGGTCGCTTGCTTGTCTTTGAAGTTACTTGCGCTTGTTACTCGGGAGGAAGCTGACGTTTCCTCACTCGCCTACTCCTCGTGCAAGCCGCTCGCCATCCTCCGCACCCGCCCTATTCCCCCGTTTTCCATCAGTTTAGATGCGCCTAGCCCATTTCACGCCAGTCCTGTCACGTTACCCACAGCCACCCCAAGAGCAATTGTTTGCAGTCTGCTGGAACTTTCCCTCAGCGCTCCGACGGCCACTCATCCGCCCATGTACGCGAGCAGTAACCGGCTTGACCATCCGTAACTTTCAGCCCAGGTTACCCCCGAGGACAATAGAAAAAGATTTCCTTCTGGAGAATGTCCTTGTCCCAATTGCCTGGCGCTGGATTTTCAGAAATCACCCTCCTAGAAACCCCGTTCTCAATGGCCAGCATTGCTGTCTTGTTTGTGCGCCTGGCCCTGGCAAGTCTCTGCCTGTTATCGCCCCCCGCGGTCGCCGTGCAAAACCCGCATGCCGCCCAGTTAGTCCAGGTGAAGGCCGACGTCCACAAAAAAATCGAACTCCCCGCGCCAGTGGTTGCGCCGCCTGGCTCCGCCGTCTATCAGGCTCAGCGCGGAGACAGTCTTCCCTCTGTCGCCCGCAAGTTTCTCAAGCGCACCAAGTACCTGACCTCAGCCGAACTGGCCGAAGCCATCCGCCAAGCCAACCACGACCTTGAGGGAGTCTTCCTCAAATCCGGGGAGCAGATCATAATCCCCGGAATTCTTGAATCCGCAATTGTAGAGAAACCGGTGCCAGTTGCAAGAGATTTCGAAGTGCGCGCGATCTATCTCACGGGAGTCATGGCGGGCAGCGACCACGGAGTGCGCATCATCCGCCATTGGCGTGAAGTCGGGGGCAACGCAGTCGTGTTCGACATAAAGGATAGCGACGGCGTTGTCAACATCGCTTTCGACCACCCGCTCGCCAGCGGACAACGTCACTACATTTCCGACCTGCCCAAGTTCGTCCATTTCCTGCATTCCGAGAACATGCACGCCATCGCCCGTATCGCCATTTTCCGCGATGAGCATCTGGTCACGAGCCATCCCGAACTGGCGGTAAAGTCTCACGGCACTGGCCAGGCGTGGCGTGAAAATGGCAAGCTTGTCTGGACTGATCCCTCGAATCCCAAAGTGCAGGACTATGACATCGCGCTGGCAAAATTCGTAGCCCAATCCGGTGTCGATGAAGTTCAGTTCGACTACGTCCGCTTTCCCGCTGAAGGCAATCAGAAGGATGCCGAGTTTAGCTATCAGGCCGATCATCCAAAGCAGCAGCGCTCAGAGGTGATCGCGAACTTTCTCGATCGCGCTTATGCCCAGATTCATCCCACCGGCGTCCTGCTTTCGCTGGATGTCTTTGGAGTCATGGCGTGGCAGCGTCCCGTCGATCTTGCGCACACCGGGCAGGATATTGTAGCGATGTCGAAGCACTGCGACGTGCTCTCGCCCATGATTTATCCTTCGCACTTTTTCGGCATGGACGGTATCGCGCACCCCGGCGACGCGCCCGAGCATTTCATCGGCGAATCCATGGACCGCTTCAAGCTCATCACCAAAGACAGCGGAGTAGTGATACGTCCCTGGCTGCAGGCCTTTGCATGGCGCACCAAGACTTACTCGCCCCAGTATGTTGAAGTTCAGATCGAGGTCGCAAAACAGAAGGGCGGCGTCGGCTTTCTTTTCTGGAACGCCAACAACGATTACTCGAAGCCCTACATCGCCATGCCGGAAATGCGCGCTGCCAAAGCCCGTTACTTCCGCGGCGACGAAATGGGCGTGAAGCCCGAACCTGTTGCAGCTACGCCGATCGCTTTAAACGCAGCGCCCAACACGAAGGACTTGGATACCGGGAATGTATTGCCCTCCGAGGATAACCCAGTTGCCGCGCAGAAGATCTGGCGCCACTGAGATGCTCCGACGGACTCCTTGCGGCGAACCGATGAATGTTCAAACCCGAAGCGCCATTTTTGTCTACGCGTTGCTGATGGCGGCGTGTTTAAATGTAGCCGCTCAGATTAGCCGAGTTTCCAGCGATGAATCTGAAAGGGTGCTCTCCCTTGAAAACGGCTGGAATCAAGCCGAGGTTAGACATGACACTCGCGCTCTGAGCATGCTGCTTGCGGACACTTTTGAATACACGGATTCAGACGGAAGCTTTCTCAACCGGTCGCAGTGGCTAGACCAAGTTGGTAGTGGAGCGGATCAGTATGAGCAACTGGGTAACACCGGGATGGTAGTTCATGTCTATGGGAATGCGGCGGTTGTTACCGGAGAGTATCGCGAGCGGTTAAGAGTCAAAGGCAAGCTAGTGGTTCGGTCCGGTCGTTTCACTGATACTTGGATCCTTCAGAACGGGCAGTGGAAGTGCATGGCGAGCCAGTCGACTCTCATCACGCGCTAGAAGGCTTGCTACGCCGTGGTCTTACGACCGCGGCTCATCGCCGGCGCAAATTACAGGAAAGCGGGCCGTAGCTTCTTTCCGCGCCATGACTGAAGTTTCCGTGACCGCGTCGACCCGACATTTTCTGCTTTGCAACTCCATGCCCTGTCCCGCACACTTGAACAAATCTCTCATGCCCGTTGCTGCCGCCAAGCCGGCCATTATGCTCCCCGAAGCGTTTCGTTCGCCTGCCCAGCACAGACTGGTATTAGGTCTCTTGCTGGTGGTGGTCACGCTGGCCCTCTTTAACCCTCTCTCGCACAACGGTTTTGTGAATTTTGACGATGACCGTTATGTCACGGATAACTCGCAGGTGCGATCGGGGCTGCACTGGAGCACTGTTGCCTGGGCTTTTACTTCGTTCGATCTAGCGAACTGGCATCCGCTCACATGGCTCTCCCATGCGCTGGACTGCCAGTTCTTTGGGCTTAATCCCACCGGCCATCATTACACGAACCTCTTATTGCATACCGCGAACGCGCTGCTGTTGTTTCTTGTCCTGCAGTGGTTCACCGGATACACCACGCGCAGCCTGATGGTCGCCGCCCTGTTTGCCGTTCATCCACTTAATGTTGAGTCCGTCGCCTGGGTCGCGGAACGCAAGAACCTTCTCTGTATGTTCTTCCTGCTGCTGACGCTGGCCGCCTACGGACGGTATGTCCGCCGGTCGACCATAGCGCACTACCTGCTGGCCGCTGTTCTTTTTGCTCTAGCTCTCATGTCCAAGCCCATGGCGATCACGCTCCCAGCACTCCTTCTTCTACTGGATTACTGGCCGCTGAGGAGATTCGTGGAAAGTCGGGCGTCTTCGCCTAACCGTGAAAGGACAGCTTCGACCAGCGGTTCAGCCGAAGGCAGGGAGTTCGCCTGCAGTCCAATCGACTTCTGCCCAGCCACAATCACACCCCGGTCAGCGTGGTTTTTGTTTCTGGAGAAGGCCCCGCTCCTGCTGCTTTCCATCGCCAGTGCGGTCGTCACCATGGTCGCGCAGCGAGGCGGTGGCGCGGTTCTGACCAGCGCTGCCCATAACCCTCTGCTCCGCATCGAAAATGCAATCGTCAGCTACGCCCTCTACATCGAGAAGGCGCTCTGGCCAGCCCGTCTAGCGGTCCTCTACCCTTATCCGCGCGCATTGTCTGCATGGCAAGTGGCTGCCTCCGCACTCTTCCTTCTAGCTGTCACCGGCGGCGTGCTCAAGTATCACCGGCATCGCTACCTCGTGGTCGGCTGGTTCTGGTATCTGGGAACGATGGTCCCCATGATTGGCCTGGTCCAGGTTGGCAACCAAGCTATGGCCGATCGCTATGCCTATCTGCCTGCAATTGGCCTCTTCATCATGGTTGTTTGGGCCGTCGCTGACTGCGTTCGCTATCTTGCTAAGAACAGCTCTCCAGCGAAAATCCTCGCCCCCGCCGCCATCATCGTGCTGCTCGCTTTTTCCGCCATCACCCGCTCTCAACTCACTTATTGGCACGACGATCTTACCCTCTGGCGACATGCGCTGGACGAAACCCAAAACAATTTCGTAGCCGAGAATAATTTTGCCAGCGCCCTGATCAACCAGGGAAGAGGGGACGAAGCCATCATTCATTTTCGCGCCGCCTCCGCCCTCGAACCTGGAGACCCCACCAGCCAACTCAATCTCGGAATCTACGCCCAGGAGCACGGTGACCTCCAACAAGCCGCCGCCCGCTATAACAATGTCCTGCGCCTGGCCACCGATACCCAGCTTCGAGCCTCCGCCTATGCCAACCTGGGCACCGTCGCCTTTGCGCTTCACGATTATACCTACGCCCAGCAAAACTTCGATTCCGCCATTAAGCTGGGGCGCGTCTTCCCGGTGGTTCTCCTCGAGTTGGGAATTATCTCGGAAAGGACTGCCCAGAGCGCGGCTGACTACAACCGTGCCGCCGGCTATTTCAGCCAATTCGTAGCCCTCGAGCCGAGCGACGTCGGATATCTTCTGCTGGCCGACGCGCTGCGTCACGCTGGCCGCCTGGACGATGCCAAACTATCCGGTCAGCGCGCGATGCAACTGTCGGCGGACGTACCCCAAGCCCGGCAACAAGCCGCCAAGTTGTTGATCCAGTAGCGGCTGCCCGGCCGCCTACCCCCGCCAGTCCCTGATCTTCCGTGATCTCGGAACAGTCCTTCCCAGTTGCTAAGCTCCGGATTGAGTTTCAGGAGGCCCCGTGCCCGCGTCCGCTAATTCCACCATCAAGATTCTCTACGCCGAGTCCGACGATTCCACTCTTTCAGCCCAATCCGCCGAAATGTCTCATGCTGGACATCACGTCACCACCGCGCTCAACCGCCATGCCGTTCAGGATGCCTTGAAACGCGATGCTTTCGACCTCGTCATCCTCGGCGCTACTTTATCCAAGGACGACCGCCATCACCTGCCCTACATGGTCAGAAAGACAAACCCCGAAACCAAGATTCTCGTCATGCACGCCGGCACCCACCACCACGAAGTCGATGCCGTCGTCGATTCCAACCTCAGCATGAACCGCATCCTCGACAAAATCGCTACGTTGCTTCAGCCCGCCGTTCGCTGACGCATCTCTGATCCAGTGTGGCGCGGACACGCTTGTCCGCGAAACCCCGCGCGCCGAATACTGCTGCCCTTTATCCGAGTGCTCGTTCAGAGGTTCGCGAATGGGTAGAGCCGCGGTTTGAACGGCCTCTTCGAATCCGGTCCCCCGGATCCGCTCCCCAAAGACTAAAATGGGCCGCCAGCCCGGAAGCGGTGACTCTTCCTTGGCTGTGGGCCCATTCGATCCGGACTGGGATCGGAGTGACATTTGCGTCGTAACCCGGTAGTCCCTGTTGTCAAGCAGCAACTTTCGGCCCTGCAAAGGTTCCGGAGTCTCAATCCAGGAATTTTCCTCGCAAAACCGCTCTCCATCGTGTTGTTGCAACGAGAAAATGTCGTATTAACTGCAACGAGACTCTGTCACCCCCTATCGTTTAAGTAACGGCCGCTAAAGCGGGGCGGCCGCCGAGGTTGTAGATGCGGGGCATCGGGGT
>Ga0182013_10000704_pt1 | contig 46405 bp, 39 predicted proteins | sample 612S2MmetaG_FD_120487 | JGI IMG/M metagenome (GOLD analysis project Ga0182013, IMG submission 120487) | Permafrost microbial communities from Stordalen Mire, Sweden - 612S2M metaG | ecosystem: Environmental > Terrestrial > Soil > Wetlands > Permafrost | place: Sweden: Stordalen | collected... | reverse complement strand
CGTGACGCTGGCCAAGGACGTGCCGCGGGGATTTTTGCTGCTGTCGGATTTGGGAAACCGGCAATATCTCGATGAGCTCGAGTCGGTGGACGCGGCGGCGCGTCTCTACGCGGACGCGCTGGATGCGCTGTGCACCTTGCACATGGCCGATCGCTCGGCGTCCCGCGACTTGCCGTCCTACAGCCATGCCTTGCTGATGCGCGAAATGGAACTCATGCCCGAGTGGTTCCTGAGGGGGCATCTCGGGCTCGGGATCACCGCTGCGGAGCGAGGCATGCTCGATCGGCTGTTCGAGGTTCTGGCGCAGGCTGCTCTCTCGCAGCCGGCCGTCTTCGTACATCGCGATTATCATTCGCGAAATCTCCTGGTCTGTCCGGACGACAATCCCGGCATTCTCGATTTTCAGGATGCGGTACGGGGACCGGTCACCTACGACCTGGTTTCGCTGCTCAAGGATTGCTATGTGGAGTGGCCGCGCGCGCTCGTGCGCGAGTGGGCACTGCGCTACCGCGAGCGGCTGCTCGGGGAGGGATTCGAACTCGGCGCTTCGGAAAATGAATTCATCCGTTGGTTCGACCTCATGGGGTTGCAGCGTCACATCAAGGTGCTGGGCATTTTTTCGCGGCTGTATTATCGCGACGGCAAGCCCCAGTACCTCGAGGATCTGCCGCGGGTGCTGCGATACACGCGGGATGCGGCGGCGGACTACCCGGAGTGCGCCGAATTCGCCGGCTTCATCTCCCGGCGCATCTATCCTGGATTCAGCGCCGCGCAGCAGCGGGCGCCGGCGTGAACGCGGAACCCGAACGTCCGCGGACCGGCATGATTCTCGCGGCCGGGAGGGGCGAGCGGCTGCGGCCGCTGACGGATTCGACGCCCAAGCCGCTGCTGCGGGTGCGCGGTCAGCCGCTGATCGAACGCCACGTCATCGGCTTGGTGAGCGCGGGAATCGACAGGATCGTCATCAATCTTGCCTGGCTGGGCTCGCAGATCCGCGGATACTTGGGCGACGGCGAGCGCTACGGCGCGAACATCAGCTACAGCGATGAGCGGACCCAGGCGCTCGAGACCGCGGGAGGCATATTTCGGGCGCTGCCCCAGCTCATGCCGGGCCCCTTCGCGGTGGTCAACGGCGATGTCTACACGGATTTTCCTTTCGATACCTTGAAGCTCGCGCCCGACCGCGACGCGCACCTGGTGCTGGTGCCCAATCCGCCCCAACACCCCCAGGGCGATTTTGGATTGGAGGACGGATCGGTGCTCGCGGCCGCCCCGAACCGGTTCACGTTTTCCGGTATCGCCATGTACCGGTCCGATTTTTTCGCCGGCTGCAGCGACGGAGCATTTCCATTGAAGCCGCTGCTGCTGCGTTCCATGGCGGCCGGGCGCTGTTCCGGGGAACTCTACGCCGGGGTTTGGGAGGATGTGGGCACGCCTGAGCGCCTTCAGGCCCTGAATCCATAGCTGGGGTACAATGGCGGCATGTCGGAATTCAAAGGCATCCCCATCCTGCGGGAGGCGCGCCCGCTGCGAAGCGGCGACAAATACACCACCGTCCAGGGCTTTACCGCCATCAAGGACGGCGTGAAGTCCAAGGCTGCCGCCCCGGGCGCCGGCCGCACGGACTCCGCGCCGCCGCTGCGTAAACCTTCATGGCTGCGGGCACCGCTGGGCTCCGGCAAGGAATTCGCGGCGGTCAAGCAGATCGTCCGTGAGCACTCCTTGAGCACCGTGTGCGAGGAGGCGAAATGCCCGAACATCGGCGAATGCTGGAATGCGGGCACCGCGACCATCATGCTGATGGGGGCGGTGTGCACGCGGGCCTGCCGGTTTTGCGCGGTGGACACCGGCAATCCGCGGGGTTGGCTGGATGCCTTCGAACCCGAGAACGTGGCCCGCTCGGTGGAACTGATGCGCCTCAAATATGTGGTGCTCACTTCCGTGAACCGCGACGATTTGGAGGACGGCGGGGCGGGCCACTACGCGGCAGCGATCCGCGCCATCAAGCAGCGCAATCCCGGCACCGCGGTGGAGGCTCTGACGCCGGATTTTCAAGGCGTGATGCGCGACGTACGCACCGTCCTCGATTCGGGACTGGACGTGTTTGCGCAAAATGTGGAGACCGTGCGCCGCTTGACCCATCCGGTGCGCGATGCGCGCGCGGGCTACGAGCAAACCATCGGGGTGCTGCGCGCCGCGAAGGAGTATCGGCCGTCGGTGCTGACCAAGACCAGCATGATGCTGGGGCTGGGCGAAACCGATGCGGAGATTCGCGCGACCATGGCGGACCTTAAGGGCGCGGCCGTCGATATCCTGACCCTGGGGCAGTATCTGCGCCCAACATCGAATCACCTCAGCGTCGAAAGATTCGTCGCTCCGCGAGAGTTCGATCAGTACCGCGAATGGGCGCTGGCATCGGGCTTTCTCGAATGCGTGTCGGGCCCCCTGGTCCGGTCGAGCTATCGGGCGGAACAGGCGCTGGCCCGAAATAACGCCGGCCTCAACAATGCCGCGCTGACGTGAGCGATGCGCCCCTGATCCGCCAGTTGGGGTTGGCCGCTTATGAGCCGGTATGGCGGGCGATGCAAAAGTTCACGGACGACCGGGGGCATGCGACGCCGGATGAAATCTGGTTCGTCGAGCATCCTCCGGTGTTCACCCTGGGGTTGAACGGCAAGCGCGAACATTTGCTGGCACCTGGCGATATCCCGGTGGTGCAAATCGACCGCGGCGGGCAGGTGACCTATCACGGACCCGGGCAGCTGGTGGTGTACCCGCTGATCGATCTGCGGCGCCGCGCCTTGGGCGTGCGCGAATTGGTCGTGGCGCTCGAGGATGCCGTCATCGACTACGCCGCCGAATTGGGCGTGACGGCGTCGGGCAGGCGCGAGGCGCCCGGGGTCTATGTCGACGGCGCGAAACTCGCCAGCGTGGGGTTGCGGATTCGCCGCGGCGCCAGCTATCACGGGCTGGCGCTCAATGTCTCGCTCGATCTGGCGCCTTTCCGGCGCATCAATGTGTGCGGATATCCGGGGCTCACCGTGACGCGCCTCGCGGATCATGCGGAGAGCATTGCTTCGCTCGGCGCCGCCGCCGCCCTGCAGTCGGCGGCCCGCGGCTTGACGCCGCATTTGCTGCGGCGGCTTAAATTCGGCCCCGATTACAGCGCCATCAGCACCGATTTGCAGGCAGTCAACTCGCGGTAGATGGCGTCGAGCTGTTCGCGGCTGGTGGCATGCACCATGTAGGTCAGCGCCAGAAAATTTCCGTCCCCGCTGGTGCGCGTGCGCACGTTCGATTCGAGCACGGTGCCGGCGTGCCGCTCGATGATGGCCTGGGTCAGCGCGCGCAAATCGCTATGTTGGCGGCCCATCACCTTGATCGGAAACTCGCTTGGAAATTCCTGTAGTTTCGGATCGGTCATAAGTCCGGCGTTGCGGCGAGTTCGCGCGTGTACTCGGTGAAGGCCGCGTTCACCCGGTTGAACAAGGGCCCGGGCTTGCCGGAGCCCACCGCTGCGCCGTCGAGGGTCGTGACCGGCAACACACCGCGGGTGGAAAATGCCAGCCAAATCTCGTCGGCCGCCCGCAATTCGGCTTCGGTGACGCCGGAGCTTTCGCTGCGCAAATTCAAGCGGGCCGCGAGTTCGGCAACGACATCGCGGGTCGTCCCCGGAAGAATGCGGCGCCCGTTCGGCGGCGTGCGGATGATGCCGTCCTTCACGACGTGAACCGTGGTCGATGAACCCTCGGTGAGTTCGCCGTTCTCCAGTAATATGGTTTCGAAGGCGCCGGCATCGGCCGCGAGTTTCTTCAGAAGGATGTTGGCGAGCAGGGCGGTGGACTTGATGTCGCGCCGCGCCCAGCGGGTATCCTGCGCCGTCACCGCCGACACACCCTGTTCCAGGAAGGCGGCGGGCAATGGATCCAGGGCCGTGGCGTAGGCGAAGACGGTGGGCGTCAGGCCTTCAGGCCAGACGTGATTGCGGGCGAGCTCTGCGCCGCGCGTGACCTGCAGGTACAGGTAGGCCTCGACGGCGGAATTGCGCGAAATGAGCTCCCGGCAGATCTTCGCCCAGTCGCCGTGCGACAGCGGGGCGGACATGCGGATGCCGGCGAGGCTGCGGCCGAGGCGGTCCAGATGTTCGCGCAGCCGAAACGCGCGCGAAGCGTACACCGGCAGCACTTCGTACACGGCGTCGCCGAATAGAAATGCACGGTCGAGCGGCGACACCTTCGCCTGCTCGAGCGCGAGGTAGCTGCCGTTCAAGTAGCAGATGGGCAGGGGCATGGCTCGGCCTTAAGCGAACCAAAGCCGGATGGTGTCGATCAGGCGCCGCCACCAGCCTCCGGCTGCCACGCTCTTCAGCGGATGCAGGGGACGGGTCGCAAAGGTTTGGCTGCCGGCAAACACGCGCACCGTGCCGAGATCCTTATCCGCGGCGAGCGGCGCGATGAGGCGGGGCGGGACGTCGGTGGCGGTCTTGACCGAGTCGGCTTCGCCGCGCGGGAGGGTGAGATACAGATCATCCTTGATCCCTAAATCGACGGAGGGTTCTTGTCCCTTCCAGACCCGCGCCGTGGCCAGCACGGTACCGCCTTTGACCACGAGCTTGGTGTCGTAGAACGTGAACCCATAGTTGAGGAGCGCGGTGCTGGCAAGCTCGCGCGCCTTCATGCTGGTGGAGCCCATGACCACGGAGATGAGACGCATGCCGTCGCGCAGCGAAGAGGTGACCAGGCAAAAGCCCGCCGAATCGGTGTGGCCGGTCTTCAGGCCGTCGACCGTGGGGTCGCGCTCCAGCAGCCCGTTGCGGTTCTGCTGCTTGATGCCGTTGTGCTCGAATTCGCGCACCGAAAACCACTTGTAGTACTGGGGATATTCTCGAATGATGGCGTTGGCCAGCAGCGACAGATCCCGTGCGGTGGTGAAATGCTGGGGCGAGGGAAGCCCCGAGCTGTTTTCGAAATGGCTGCCGACCATCCCCAAGCGCTTGGCATTGGAATTCATCATTTGAGCAAAGGTTTCTTCGGTGCCGGCCACCCGTTCGGCCAGGGCGATGGTGGCATCGTTGCCCGACTGCACGATCATTCCCAGGATCAGATCCTGAATCGAGACCGGTTTGCCCAATTCGATGAAGGTTCGCGATCCTTCAGAACGCCAGGCGTGCTCGCTCACCATCACCTGCTCGTCAAGCTTGAGTTTGCCGACCGCCAATTGTTGAAACACGATGTAGGCAGTCATGAGCTTGGTGAGGCTCGCCGGTTCCATCCGCGCCACCGGGTCCTTGGCGGCGAGGATCTTGTCGGTCCGATAATCGACCACGATGTAGGCGCGAGCGTCGACCTGGGGTGCGGTCGGGATGACGGTCGGCACCGCGGGCCCCGCAGCGGGCGCCTCGGCGCGGCACTGCAAGGAGGCGAAGGCAAGAAGGGACAAGCAGGCCAGGAGGGGACGGAACATAGTGGGTGAATACCTTGGTAAAAATTAATCGGTGCCCGGGATTATCGCACGGCAATAATCGTATGAACGCTAATCCAGGGCGAGATGCGCGTCGTTGATGCCGGCACGCTCCAGCGCCCCGACCACGCGGTCGAACTCCGCGACGTCCGGCACCGGACCGATCCGGACCCGGTACATCCGGCGGCCCGCGATTTGATCGTCGCGCACGAAGATCTTGCCGTATCCGCCGCCGCGCAGTTTATCCACCAGGCGCCCCGCATTCGCGGGGTCGGAGAAAGCGCCGGCCTGCACGAATAAGGCGGGCGCGGCGAGGGATGCGGGGGAAGAGGCCGGACTCGTGCCGTCGGCGGATACCGCCGGGGCCGCCGGCGCCGAGGCAGCGGTCAGGGGCTGCTGGGACGGATCGACGGTGTGGACTTCCACCATGGCGGTGCCGTTGCGCAGCATGTCGAGCCGGGACGCAGCCGTATAAGACAGGTCGATGATGCGATTGCCGACGAAGGGGCCGCGATCGTTGACCCGAACGACGACGCTGCGGCCGTTCTGCAGATTGGTCACCCGGACATAGGCGGGCAAGGGCAGTGTCTTATGGGCAGCCGTCATGGCGTACATATCGTAGGGTTCACCTATGGATGTGCGGACCTTGTGGAAGCCCGGGCCATACCACGATGCCACGCCCCGCTCCAGGTAACCTACGCTCGAGGACAGGACGTAGTATCGCTTGCCGAATACATCGTAGAACGGCGGATTGCCGCTGCGCGATCGCGGCTCGAGACGCGGGACCGCATCCTGCGCGGTATCGGGCACTGGCGGCGCGGCCACGGGCGGTTCGCCGGCATTCGGCAAGGAATCGGCGGGCTGATGCGACGTGGTGAAGCAGGCGCTCAGCATGGCCGCGGCGCCGAGAGCGAGCGCAACGGCGAGGGTGCGCGAAACGGTCAGGGCGCCCGGAACGGCGGGGGCGCGCGGGGCTGTCACTGCTGCAGGGCCGCTTGAGGTGCCGGCGCGTCGTTGAGCAGGACGCGCTGCTTGACCGCGGCGGCCAATTCGTAGACGGCCATGGCATACATGGCGCTGTGGTTGTAGCGCGTGATGACGTAGAAATTGTTGTAGCCGACGCGCCAATGCACGCCGTCCGTGTCGTCGGCGGCAATCAAGAGAGCCGGGGATTCGGCCGACAGGGAACTGTCGAAATTGACGCCTTTGATGTGCAGCGAACCCACGGTCTCGGACAGGGCGAGCTTGTGGCCGTCCAATTCCGGCACCTTGTCGGGGTCGACGTTCGCCTCGCTCAGCACGGGTTCTCCGTAATTCCAGCCATGCTCCTTGAGATAATTGCCGACGCTCGCGCAAACGTCCTGCCAGTTGGTCCACAGATTGATGTGGCCGTCCGCATCCGCGTCGACGGCGTAGCGGCGGTAATTCGACGGCATGAACTGCGGCGCGCCCATCGCGCCGGCGTACGATCCCTTGAGGCTCAGGGGATTGACCCCCAGGTCCTGCGTCAGCAGCAGAAACTGCTCGAGTTCATCGCGAAAGAATTTCGCCCGGGCGGGATAGTCGAATGCCAGGGTGGCGAGCGCATCGAGCACCCGGTACGAGCCCGTCAGGCGCCCATAGTAAGTTTCGACCCCGAGTATGGCCGCCAGATATTCCGGCGCCACGCCGCTGCGAACGCTGGCCTGGTCGAGGGCTTCGCGGTGAGCGATCCAGAACTCCGTGCCTTCGCGGATGCGCCGTTCGGTGAGAAAAATGGGGCGATATTCGAACCAGGGCTTGGCTTTTTCGGCGGGCCGGTCCATGGCGTCGATGATGGCGGGCTGGCTTTGAGCCGCTTTCAACAGCTTGCGCAATAGGCGCTTCTTGAAGGTCGAAGTCTCCGCCATGTGCGCGATGAATTCCTTGACCTCGGGGCGCTTGATGTCGAGCGCGACGGAGGGACGGGCGCCCGCGCACAGAACGGCTGCGGCCAGGAACACTTTCACGATGACCGAAACGATGCGCATGCTCAGGATCCGATGAGTTTGCGATGAGAATTGAGCGACATCAGTATGCCGAACCCCGCCAGCAGCGTGACCATGGAGGTTCCGCCGTAACTGATCATGGGCAGCGGCACGCCGACCACCGGCAATATGCCGCTGACCATGCCTGAGTTGACGAACACGTAGACGAAGAAGCTGAGCGCTATGGCGCCTCCCGTCAGGCGCGCGAAGGTGTCCTGGCCCTGCATCGCGAGGTACAAGGCGCGCCCTATGACGACGCCGTACAGGACCAGCAGCACCAGGCAGGGAATGAGGCCGAATTCCTCGCCGATCACCGCGAAGATGAAATCGGTGGAGCGCTCCGGCAGGAATTCGAGCTGGGCCTGGCTGCCGTTCATATAGCCCTTGCCGAACATGCCGCCCGAGCCGATGGCGATCTGGGATTGGATGATGTGGTAGCCCGTGCCCAAGGGATCGTTTTCCGGATTGAGGAAGGTCAGGATGCGCTGGCGCTGATAATCGTGGATGAAATGCCAGGCGCCGAAGGCGCAGCCCACGATCAGCGGTATCGATATCAATATGATGCGCAGCTGCAGTCCGGCCAGAATCATCACGATGAGGCCGGAAGCCGCGATGAGCAGAGCCGTGCCCAAGTCCGGCTGCTTGGCGATCATCGCGGTGGGAATGGCGATCAGCAGCCCCATCACCATGAGATCCTTGAAGGTCGGAGGCAGCGGGCGCTCGTGCATGTACCAGGCGCATATCATCGGTACGGCGAGCTTCATGATCTCGGAGGGTTGGAAGCGCATGAAGCCGACGTCGAGCCAGCGCTGCGCGCCTTTGCCGACGTGGCCGGTCACATCGACGACTATCAGCAGCAGCACGCCGATGGCATAGGCGAAAGGTGCAAACAAGCGCAGGTACTGCGGCGTCGCCAGCCGCGCCAGGGCCAGCATGGCCGCCACGGCGATGGCGATGTTCCCCAGATGATGTTCGACCATTTTGACGTTCTGGCCCGAGGCGCTGTACACCACCAAGATACCGAAGCACACGATGATGGCCAGCACGCCGGTCAAGGGTCCGTCGAGTCCCAGGGCGCGCAGGGTGCGCCCGCCGGCGGTCAGGGTGCGGCGCGTCCGCGAAGGCGAGAATTCATCGAAGATCATAGAGGCTTCCCCTGCAAGGGCCCTTTATCCGCGGCCGGCGCCTTGTCGGGCAGCAGGTAGGCGTCGAACATCTTGCGCGCGATGGGCGCCGCCGTGCTGCCGCCGTGCTTGCCATTTTCGACGAAGACGGCCACCGCCAGTTTCGGGTCCTCCGCCGGGGCGAACGAGATGAAGAGTGCATGGTCGAGCAGGCGCTCGGCCAATTCCTTTTCGTGGTATTTCTCGTTCTGCGCGATGGTGAAGACCTGCGCGGAGCCGGTCTTGCCGGCGATCTTGTAAGGCGATCCGGCGGTGGCCGCCGCGGCCGTGCCGCCCGGCCCGGTCGCGAGTTCCATGCCGTCCACGATGACCTGCCATTGTTCGCTGTTCACCGCCGTCAGCGTGGGCTCGGGTTCGACGGGCCGAGGCGTGAGCGCCGTCGCGCCCGCGGCGCGCACCGCCGCGACCAGCCGCGGCTTGTAGATCTCGCCCCGGGAAGCGATGGCGGACACGGCGTGCGCGAGTTGCATGGGAGTGGCCAACATATAACCCTGACCGATGCCGACGCTGATGGTTTCGCCGGGGAACCAAACCTGTTCGGCGGCGCGCTTGTACGCATGGCGCTTCCATTCGGTGGACGGCATCAAGCCGGGCTTTTCGCCCGGAATATCGATGCCGGTGGGTTCGCCGAAGCCGAAGATGCTCATGAAGTCGTGCATCCGATCGATGCCGAGCTTGCTTGCGACGGTGTAAAAGTACACGTCGCAGGACTGCATGATGGCATGGCGCATCGCGATGATGCCGTGGCCCTTGGGCTTCCAGTCGCGGAACACATTTCTGCTGCCGGGCAGGCTGAAATGGCCGGGACAGAAGATAGTCTGGTCCGGGGTCATGACGCCGTATTTCAGGGCCGCCAGGGCATAAAACGGCTTGACCGTCGAGCCGGGCGGGTAGGCGCCGCGCAGCGCGCGGTTGATCAACGGCTTGTCGATATCGTTCTGCAGCACCGCGTATTGCTTGGTGGTGAGGCCGCGCGCGAATGCGTTGGGATCGAACCCCGGCGTGCTGGCGAGGGCGATGACGTCGCCGGTGTGCGGATCGATGGCGATCGCCGCGCCGCGCTTGCCGACCAGGGCATCTTCCGCGGCGCGCTGCACCCGCATGTCGAGGCTCAGAATCAAGTCGGAGCCGGCGACCGGCTGCCGTATGTCCAGCTTGGGCGTATAGGCCCCCTGGCGTTCGACCGGACGGCCCGCCGCGTTGACCAGCACTTCGCGATATCCGGGCGATCCGTGCAACAGGCTTTCATAAGCGCCTTCCACACCGAGTTTGCCGATCAGCGTGGTGCCCGCATAGGCGGCCGAATCGATGTGCTTGAGATCCTGCTCGCTGATCGCCGCCACATAGCCCAGCGCATGCACGGCCATCGGGCCGAACGGGTAGTGCCGCGACAACCGCGTGCGGATGTCCACGCCGGTGAATTCATAGCGGTGCACCGCGAAGCGTGCCATCTCTTCGTCATTGAGCTGCAGCTTGATGGGCACGCTTTCGTAGACATGATGCGAGAGGATGGTGCGCTTGATGCTGTTGGTGTCTTCGGCGTCGAGCAGGCCGATGTTGACGAGGTGCGCCAAGGTGGCGTCTATCTCGGGGATCCCGCCGACTTGTTCGCGAACCAGCTCCAATTGAAATGCCGGCAGGTTCTCGGCGAGCACCACGCCGTGCCGGTCGAAGATCAGCCCGCGGCTGGGCGGGATCGGATCGGTACGCACCCGATTGCCCTGCGAGAGTTCCGAGTAGTAGTCGTGCTTGACCACCTGGAGAAAAAAGAGCCTGCCTGCGACGGTGAGCAGCAGCACGCTGACGAAAATCGCGGAGACGATGGTGCGAACCGTGAAGATTCGCTGTTCGCCATAGTGGTCTTTGATGCGGACGCGGCGGACCACCCTCAAGCCTCCCGCAGGATTTCAGCGCTCATGGGTTCGGCTCAACGTGCCGGTCATGAGCGGCCACAGCAATGCTCCGATCACGGGTGCGAGCCAGCGCCCGAAGGCCGTCACCGGATTGCCGGTGGCGCCGTCGACCCAGAAGAGGATGAACTGATAGCCGGTCAGCAGTGCAAAAATCGTCAGACACTGCGAGAGAATCGAGAACACCCGCAAACGCAGGCGCAAATGCGTCGCCCATCCGGCCATGAGCGTCAATGCCAGAGCGTGCTGCCCGAGCACCACGCCGTGGATCACGTCGAGTGCGAGGCCCGAGACGAATGCAAGCGTTAGCCCTCCGGCCCGGGGCGACTCGATGGACCAGTAAAAGACCACCAGCACCAGGAAGTCGGGGCGAAACGCCTCGAGCGCCGTGGGCAGAGGCAAAACGGCGAGGGCCAGCGCCACCAGCGCCGACAAGGCCATGGGCAACCGGCGGATACGGCTGTCGCGCATCATTCGTCGTTCGCTCCCGCCGGAGGTGGGGGAGTCGGCGGCACCACCGCTTTCGGCGGGACCGCGGACTTTGGTGCCGGGGCCGGGGTTGGGGCCGGGGCCGCTGCCCGCACGGCTGCCGATGTTTGCGAGGATGCTTGCGGCGAAGGCAGCGCCGGGCCGCCGGAGGTGTTCGCGGCGGCCGCCGATGCGGGCGCCGCGGCCTGCGGTTTCAGCCAGACGAACATGAGTTCGCGGGAGCGATTGAGGGCGGCAGCCGGCCTTACATCGACGTCGGCCAGCGATGCCGCCGGATCCCGCTTGACCTCCGCGACCGTTCCGACCGGATAGCCCGCGGGAAACCCGCCGCCGAGTCCGGAAGTGACGAGCAGATCGCCGGCAACGACGTCGGCGCTGGTCGGAAGGTAGGGCAGTTTCAGGCGCCCCAAATCACCCGTGCCCACGGCGATGGTGCGCAATCCATTGCGGTTGACCTGTACGGGTATTGCATGCGCCGCGTCGCTCACCAGGATGACTTCGGCGGTCAGTTGACCGACGCGCGCGACCTGGCCGAATACTCCTCCGGCGTCCACCACGGCCTGGCCGACGAACACGCCATCCTGTGCGCCCTTGTCGACGAGCACCCGTTCGCGGAATGCGTCCAGGTCGACATCCATGATATTGCCGATGACGAAGCGGTCCGTGGTCCCCGCGGTGTTGTCGCGCAGCGCGCGCAGGCGCTGGCTTTCGGCTTCGAGGGCTTCATAGCGCTGCAGCCGGAATTGCGCCACCCGCAGTTCCGCCTCCAGCTTGCTCTTGTCGGCGCGCAGGGCGTCGCGGGTCGTCACGCTTTCGCGAAACCAGTCCCAGCCCTCGAAAGGGCTGGCGACCGCGATCTGCACGGGATAGGCCACGATGGACAGCACCCGGCGAATCCTGCCGAGATTGTCATAGCGCTTGTCGACGATGATGAGACCGAGCGCCAGCAGCGAATACAGGACGCAGCGGAGCAGGAGTCCCGTCGTTCGACCGGAGGCATCGGTGTTACGAAAGGCGACCACGGGTTTCAGGCTTCCCTAGTCGCTTGCATTACTCCAGTCCGAAAATGCCCGGTCCGTGCTCCTCGGTCAGTTCGAGGATCCGGCCGCCGCCGCGTGCGACGCAGGTCAGCGGATCGTCCGCGACCACTACGGGCAGGCCGGTTTCTTCCATCAGCAACTTGTCGACGTCGCGCAGCAGGGCGCCTCCGCCGGTCAGTACGATGCCGCGCTCCGCGACGTCGGCGCCGAGTTCGGGCGGAGTTTGTTCGAGCGCCTGTTTGACCGCGCCGACGATGCCCTGCAGCGGTTCTTGCAGCGCTTCGAGAATTTCGTTGGAGTTCAGCGTGAAGCTGCGCGGCACGCCTTCCGACAGATTGCGGCCCTTGACCGAGATCTCCCGCACGGTCTGGCCCGGATAGGCCGAACCGATTTCCAGCTTGATGCGCTCGGCCGTGGCTTCGCCGATCAATATGCCGTAGTTGCGCCGCACGTAGTTGGTGATGGCTTCGTCGAACTTGTCCCCGCCGATGCGCACGCTGGCCGCATAGACGATGCCGTTCAGGGAGATGACCGCCACCTCGGAGGTGCCGCCGCCGATGTCGAGAACCATCGAACCGCGCGCCTCCTGGACGGGCAGGCCGGCGCCGACCGCCGCCGCCATGGGCTCGGGAACGATATCGACGCTGCGCGCGCCGGCCCCTTCAGCCGATTCCTTGATGGCGCGCCGTTCCACCTGGGTGGATCCGAAGGGCACGCAGACCAGGACCCGGGGACTCGGGCTCAAAAATCGGTTTCCATGCACTTTTTTGATGAAGTACTGGAGCATTTTTTCGGTGTAGGTGAAGTCCGCAATGACCCCGTCCTTCATGGGCCTGACGGCGGTGATATGCCCGGGGGTTCGCCCCAGCATGTTTTTGGCTTCCACACCGACAGCGACGATGATCTTGCCGCCCCGGGTCGGCTCGTCCTGCACCGCGACGACCGACGGCTCGTTCAGAACGATGCCGCGCTCGCGGACATAGATCAGGGTGTTGGCGGTTCCAAGATCGATTGAGAGGTCATTTGAGAAATAACCTCTAAGGCGTTTGAACATGGGGTTTTTTTCTGTGGAAAATAGGGTATGAAAATTTGCGCTAATGTAACAACCGACACGACATTGAGCAAGGCAACGTGTATCATTCGGGGTGCTTATATTGCGTGAGATAGCACGCACTTTTGGCCAATCCTATGAGCTTAACTCGCCTAGACGTCGAAAAAATTGCGCACCTCGCGCGCCTCTCGATCACCGATGAAGAGATGCCGGTCTACGTGACCAGCCTGTCGAGCATCGTCGATTTCGTCGACGAGTTATCACGGGTGCAGACCGGCGCCGTTTTGCCCATGGCGCATCCCCTCGACGGCCAGCATCAGCGCCTGCGTGCCGACGCGGTGACGGAGATCGACGCCCACGAGAAATACCAGGCTAATGCGCCGGCGGTGCAAGCCGGCCTGTACGTCGTCCCCCGAGTAATCGAGTAGGCCCCGCCGCGGCGGCCGGGCCTGCTATTCTTCAGCGAATGCTGCACACTCTTTCCATTGGCGAACTGGGGCGCGAGCTCACGAGCGGCCGGACCTCGAGCGTCGAGCTCACCCGTCATTTTCTGGGCAGGATCGAGCGCCTGAACCCCGCGTTGAACGCTCTGATCACCTTGACGGCGGAACTGGCCCTGGCGCAGGCCGAAGCCGCCGATGCCCGCAGGGCCGCGGGCGAGAGCGGGCCGCTGCTCGGCATCCCCCTCATTCATAAAGACATTTTCTGTACGGACGGGGTGCGCACCAGCTGCGGCTCGCGCATGTTGGACAATTTCGTCGCCCCCTACGATGCCACCGTCGTGGCGCGGCTCAAGGCGGCGGGTGCGGTGATGCTGGCCAAGGCCAACATGGACGAATTCGCCATGGGCTCTTCCAATGAGACGAGCTACTACGGGCCGGTCAGGAATCCCTGGGATACCACCAAGGTGCCCGGCGGATCCTCCGGCGGGTCGGCAGCCGCGACCGCCGCGCGCTTGACGCCGTTCGCCACCGGCACGGATACCGGCGGCTCGATCCGGCAGCCGGCGGCGCTGACCGGCGTCACGGGGGTGAAACCGACCTATGGACGCGTGTCGCGGTACGGGCTGGTTGCGTTCGCATCGAGCCTCGATCAGGCAGGGGTCTTTGCGCGCTCGGCGGCCGATGCGGCCATCGTGCTCGAGGCCATGGCGGGCTTCGATCCGCGCGATTCGACCAGCATCGATGCTCCGGTGCCGAACTATCCCGCCGCCCTGGGAGCTCCGCTCAAGGGGCTGAAAATCGGCCTGCTGCGCGAGTTCTTCGACGGCCTGGAAGCGCGCAACACGGCGCTGATCCACGACGCGTTGAAAGTCTATCGGGACTTGGGAGCCGAGACGGTCGACGTCAGCCTGCCGCATCTGCCGTTGTCGGTGCCCACTTATTATGTGGTCGCGCCGGCCGAGTGCTCCTCGAACCTGTCGCGTTTCGACGGCGTGCGGTTCGGCTACCGGTGCGAGAACCCGACGGATTTGCTGGACTTGTACAAACGGTCGCGCGGCGAGGGGTTCGGTGCCGAGGTCAAGAGGCGCATCATGACGGGCACGTACGTGCTGTCGGCCGGATACTTCGATGCCTATTACTTGAAGGCGCAGAAGGTGCGCCGCCTGATCACCGACGATTTCCGGGCCGCCTTCGAGAAGGTCGATCTGGTGATCGGACCGACCACCCCGACGCCGGCCTTTTCCATCGGGGCGAAGATCGACGATCCGGTCACCATGTATCTGAATGACATCTATACCATCGGCGCCAACCTCGCAGGATTGCCGGGCATATCCATGCCTTGCGGGTTCATCGATGAACTGCCGATGGGCCTGCAGCTGATCGGGCCGCATTTTTCGGAAATCAAACTCTTGAATGCGGCGGATGGATTCCAGCGGGCGACCGACTGGCACCACCGTTCGCCGCGCGGGTACGAGTGATGGCCGACTGGGAAGTTGTCATCGGCCTCGAGATTCACGCGCAGCTCGCGACCCGATCGAAGATCTTTTCCGGGTCGGCGACCGCCTATGGCGCGCCCCCGAATACCCAGGCCGATCTCGTGGACCTGGCCTACCCCGGGGTGCTGCCCGTGTTGAACGCGGAAGCGGTGCGCATGGCGGTGAAGTTCGGCCTCAGCATCGGCGCCGAAGTGGCGCGCCGTTCGGTGTTCGCACGCAAGAATTACTTTTATCCCGACCTGCCGAAGGGCTACCAGATCAGCCAGTACGAGCTGCCGGTGGTCAAGCAAGGGAGGCTCGCGGTCATGCTCGAGGACGGTACGGTCAAGACCGTGGGCATCACGCGCGCGCATCTCGAGGAGGACGCGGGCAAATCGCTTCATGAGGGGCTGGCGCACGCCAGCGGCATCGACTTGAACCGTGCCGGCACTCCGCTGCTGGAGATCGTCTCCGAGCCCGACATGCGGTCGGCCAAGGAGGCGGTGGCGTACATGAAGAAAATTCACACCCTGGTGCGCTACCTCGAGATTTGCGATGGCAACATGCAAGAGGGGTCGTTTCGTTGCGACGCGAATGTGTCGGTGCGGCCGCGGGGGCGGGAAAAATTCGGCACCCGCGCCGAAATCAAGAATTTGAACTCGTTCCGTTTCGTCGGGAGGGCGATCAACTTCGAGGTCGCGCGGCAGATCGAATTGATCGAGAGCGGCGGCACCGTGGTGCAGGAAACGCGGCTGTACGATTCCGACAAGGATGAGACGCGCTCGATGCGCTCCAAGGAGGAGGCGAACGACTACCGGTATTTCCCGGACCCGGACTTATTGCCGGTGCAGATCGAAGAGTCCTTCGTCGAGGCGGTGCGCGCGACGCTGCCGGAACTGCCCGACGACAAGGCGGCGCGCTTCGCGCATGATTTCGCGCTGTCGGCCTACGATGCGGGCGTGCTGAGCGCGAGCCGCGAGCTCGGGGCTTATTTCGAGGCGGCCGTCGCCGAGCTCGGCGCGGAGCATGCGAAGCTCGCGGCCAATTGGGTCATGGGTGAATTATCGAGCGCGCTGAACCGCGACGGCATCGACATCGAGGTCTCGCGGGTGTTGCCGGAACAGTTGAGCGCCCTCTTGGCGCGCATCGTCGATCAGACCATCTCGGGCAAGATCGCCAAGGAGGTATTCGAAGCGATGTGGTCCGAGGGCAAGCCGGCGGACGCCATCATCGAGGCGAAGGGCCTGAAGCAGATCACCGACTCCGGGGCCATCGAGGGCGTGATCGATGCCGTCATGGCGGCCAACCCCAAACAGCTCGCCGATTACCGTGCCGGCAAGGATAAATTATTCGGCTTCTTCGTCGGACAGGTCATGAAGGCCACCGAAGGCAAGGCGAATCCGGCGCAGCTCAATGAATTGCTCAAGACTAAGCTGGCTGGCGCGCCATAAGATGCATGATCGCGATTGCCTGCATCGCTTCATTTTCGAACGATACCCGATTCGCGGGCACTTGGTGCACCTGGATGCCGCCTGGCGCGCATTGATCGAGCATCGCGAGTACCCGCCGGCGATCCGCGACTCCCTCGGGGAGGCGGTGGCCGCTTCGCTGCTACTGGCGGCGACGATAAAATTCGATGGGGTACTGTCCCTTCAATTGCAGGGAGACGGCCCGGTTCATTTAATGCTGGCGCAATGCACGAGCGGCCTCGGCGTACGCGGCCTGGCGCGCTACCGCGAGGCGGAGCTTGCCCGGGGCGCGGTCGCTCCGAGCGCGTCCGCCGCAGCCGGGACCCTTGCGGCCGGGACCCTTGCGGCAGAGACACTTGCGGCCGGGACCGCCGCGGCGGGGATTGGCGATTTGATCGGCGCGGGCAATCTCACCGTGACCTTGGAGACGGACGAGGGCACCCAGCGTTATCAGGGCATCGTGCCCATCATGGGCGGCCGGTTGGCCGAATCGCTGCAGGTCTACTTTGAAAATTCGGAACAATTGCCCACCCGGCTCTGGCTGCACGCCGATGCCTCGGGCGCATCCGGAATGCTGCTGCAGAGACTCCCCGGGGCGGAGCAGGCGAAGGCGGCCGCGGGTGCGGTGGATATTGCGGAGGTTGACGATGCGTGGCGGCGCGTTCAACTGATCGCGGAAACTCTGACCTTGGAGGAGCTGCGTACGCTCACCGATGCGGAAATTCTGCATCGACTGTTCAACGAGGACGACATTCGCCTGTATGAACCGGCGCCGGTTTATTTTCGGTGCCGCTGCTCCCGCGAACGGGTGAGCGGCATGCTGTTGGGATTGGGCGAGGTGGAAACCCGTTCCGTCCTGGCCGAACGCGGAGAAGTGGAAGTGCGCTGTGATTTCTGCAACCGGGCGTACGTCTTCGACGCCGTGGACGTCGAGCAGTTGTTCAAGGCGAGCGTCGCGGGCGATAGTGGTACGTCGGTGCACTGAAGCGATTCGGGCGCTGATTGCCGCGGGTGCCTGCCTTTGGGCAGGCGGGGCCGCTATCTACGGCGCGACTCCACCCGGCGCCGCGACCACCGCGTCCGACGTGACCGCCGCGACCGACGTGACCGACGTGACCGACGTGACCGCCGCGCCGCCGTTTTACGCGAATACCTTCGAGAAGACTCCGTCCAACGCGGCAATGTCGGCGGTCGGCCGGGCGCTGTTTTTCGATGCCGCCTTGTCGGCCTCAGGGAAAGTGGCCTGCTCCAGCTGTCACGACGAGCGGCGGGCTTTTGGGCCGCCGAACGGCAAGCCGGTGCAGCGCGGCGGAAGCCGCGGGCGCAGCTACGGAGTGCGGGCGGTGCCCTCATTGATGTATGCGCAAAACATTCCGCCGTTCACCGAGCATAACTTCGACGATGAGGGCGACGATGGCATCGACCAGGGTCCCGCCGGCGGTCGAACCTGGGACGGCCGCGCGCAATCGGCCCACGAGCAAGCGAGGCTGCCGTTATTCGCGCCCTTCGAAATGGCCAACGCCAACCAGGCCGCGGTGGTGGACAAGGTGCGCCGCGCGAGCTACGCCGCACAGTTCCGCGACGCCTTCGGCAGCAAGGTGTTCGACGATGGGGCGGCGGCCTTCAAGGCCATACTCATGGCCTTGGAGATCTTCGAACAGAGCCCGGCTGAATTTTATCCCTACACCAGCAAGTACGACGCTTGGCTGCGGCACCGTGCTTCGTTGAGCGCCGAGGAATCGCGGGGGCTCGGTGCATTCAACGATCCGGCAAAAGGCAATTGCGCCCGCTGCCATCCGAGCGGCGTGCGAAGCGGCGCGTTTCCGCAATTCACGGATTTCGGCTACGCCGCGCTCGGCGCGCCGCGCAATCCAGCCATCCCTGCCAACGCGAATCGACAATACTTCGACCTCGGGCTGTGCGGGCCGCTCCGCCGCGACCTGGCCGATCGACCTGAGTATTGCGGCTTGTTCCGTACGCCTACTTTGCGCAATGTGGCGACCCGCCGTTCGTTCTTTCACAACGGCGTGGTTCACCGTCTGGATGACGCGGTGCGCTTCTACGCCGAGCGCGACGTCCAGCCGCAACGGTGGTACCCGCGCGGACCCGGCGGCGGGACGTTGAAATTCGATGATTTGCCGCCGAAGTATCTCGGCAATATCGACGCGCAGCCCCCGTTCGACCGACGCCCGGGAGACCCGCCCGCGTTGAGCGAAGGCGACATCCGGGACATCGTGGCGTTCTTGAATACGCTGACCGACGGCTATACGCCGCGAAATTGAGGATGCGCGGCGACGGCCTCGCGCCAGGACTCGTCGTCCGCACCGGTGCCGAAGGGCGCTTGCGCATCGCTGCGGCGCCATTTACCCAGCCATTCCTGCCCCAGGAGTTCGCGGCCGTGTACCGTGGCGGCGGCCCGAGCCGACAGGCCGATGGTCGTTTCCGCCTTGGGACCCGTACCGCGGCCCTTCGCCACGTAGAAGCCGGCGGCCAGCATGGCGGCTCTTATCCGGGTGGAATAGGTGTAAGTGAACAGCTCTGCGGGCTTGCCCGAGCACAAGTCCGCCAGTTCGCGAAAGGACTGCAGCGACCACAACTCGCTGTCGGTCTTGAAGGAAAAGGGGTCGAAGTAGACCAGGTCCGGCGGCGGCGCGTCGAATTTCCTGCCGCGGAAATCTCCATCCAGCAACAGCCACTCGATCGCGCCTTTGGCGCTGCTCCAGCGGCTGTCCGCGAGCAGGGCGTGCGGCGCGCCGTGATGCAGGTGCGGAAACCATTTCGGATGGCGCAGCGCCAGCCGCAGTGAATCCAGATCGTTCTCAAAACTCACCAGGACCAAGCGGCGCGCGGCGGCCTGCGCCGGCATGGCTTCGACGGCGTGGATCGCGGCCATGGCATTGGCGGCGGCGCCCAAGCCCACGTCCCAAACCACGAGAGGCTGCAGATCGGCGTCCTGCAAACGCTCCGTCAGCCGCGATTGCTCGACATAGAGCGACCGCGCCTCTTCGGCGGGATCGTCGACCGGGTGCATGACCTCGCCGAACTTCGTGTCGCGTATGCGCCCGATCCCAGCTTGCACCACGACCTCGTAGCGTCCCTGACGCAGCTCCAGGCTCTGGCGCTCCGCCTTGGTGACATGGGTGGGCTTCTTGCCGTAGCTGTCGCGCGCGTCCAGCACGTCGCGCTGGGATCGGTAGAAACTCAGCCAGGTGCCGCCGAGAATATGCCCGCGCATGGTGCGCATCAGCTGCATGTAGAAATGGAGATTGTGCAGCCCGAGCAACTGCCAGCCTTGTGCCTCATGCACGCGATTGAGGTGGAACAAATAAGCAATGGAGTAAGTCCGGCAGGTGTAACAGCCGCACGCTGGATCGATGGGGCCTTCCACGCCTTGATACGCGGCGCGCCGCAGATCGCGCCGGCCGAGGCTGGTGAAAGCCACGCCCTGCCGCGCCAGCGCGGTAGGCAGGATGCAATCGAACATGTCGATGCCGCGATGGACGGCCTCGAGCAGGTCGCGCGTGGTGCCCACCCCCATGAGGTAGCGGGGACGGTCCTCCGGCAGCCAAGCGGTCACCGTCGAGGTGCAGTCTTCGCGCTGCGCCACGGTCTCGCCGACCGCGAGGCCGCCCACCGCAAAGCCGTCGAAAGGCAGTTGGGCAATGGTGCGCGCGCTTTCGACCCGCAAATCCGAATAACTCGCGCCTTGCACGATGCCGAACAGGGCCTGAGGCGAGTCGCCGCGCGCGACGAGGCTGCGGTGCGCCCAGCGATGGGTCAACTCCATCGCCTGCCGCGCGACATCGCGCTCCACAGTCGAAGGCACGCACTGATCGAGCACCATCATGATGTCGGAGCCGATGATTTTCTGCATCTCGATGCTTCGTTCCGGGCTCAGGCGAATGGTGGTCCGGTCGACGTAGCTCGTGAACTCGGCGCATTCCTCCCGCATGGTGCGGCTGCCGGGCAGTGAAAATATCTGGAACCCGCCGGAGTCGGTCAGCACCGAACGGGGCCAGTTCATGAATCCGTGGATGCCGCCGAATCGCTCGAAGATCTCAGGCCCGGGCCGCAGCAGCAGATGATAGGTATTCGCCAGCAGGATTTGAGCGCCGCTTTCCAAGAGATCCTCGCGGCGCTGCGAGCGCACGGCCGCATGAGTGCCCACCGGCATGAACGTCGGGGTGAGCACCTCGTTGTGCCGGGTCCGCAGGCGCGCCGCACGGGCGCGAGAGCCTGAGGCGGTGGCCTCCAGTTTGAAATCGAGCCGGTTCACTTCAGCCCGCTTCCAGTGCCAGCGTCTTGATGTCGTTGAACATCACGGGCGGCTGCAGGAAGGCCAGAGTGTAGATTTCCCGCACTTCGCCGTGGGCGTCGATCAGGAACATTTTCAACATGTGATGCAAAGTGCGCGTGGCGCGGCCGCTCTCGTCCACGTCCACGCTGACGTCCTGCCCGAAGTCGTCGAGAACGGGCAGCAGCTCCGGCACGCGGCGCGCGGTCACGAAACGCCAGTCGAATGCGGGGATTACCGCGAATTCCGCTGCGTAAGCCGTGATGGCCGCCGGCGTATCATGGGTGGGGTCCAAGCTGACGCTCACGAAACGCACTCGCCCGGAGAGAGCGGGGTCGCCCCGTACCTGATCGCGCAGTTCGGCCAGCGTGGTGTGCGCAAACGGACAGCCCAGAGGATCGACGCAGTAGGTATAGAAGAAGGTCAGCAGGGTGATCTTGCCCCGGGTGAGCGCAGACAACTTCACGGTGCGCCCGTCGGTGTCGAGCAACACGGCTTCGTGTACGCGCTGAATTTTCTGCAATCGGTAGCTGCCTGGCGCGGGCGCGACGAACTCCATTCGCGGCGCTGCCGCCTTGCCGGGGTCCACCGCCGCCCCAGCAGTGCCGACGAGGCCGGCAATGGCAACGGCCGCGGCGGGCGCGATGCCCATAGCGCCGGCAGACAGACGCACCCGGCCGGGTGCCCGGGCGCCCGGCTGCCCGCCTCGGCGCATCAGGGTGCCGATGCTTGCAGCAGCGATGCCATCTGCGGCGGATTGGCGGTGAATTTCATGTGGTGCGGCCGGCCGAGCTGCTCCTTCGCGAAGTCGATCTCGAACGCCGGCGTGAGTTCATGTCCATCCCAGTGAAATGCGCGCAGGAACTGTTCATTGTCCTTGCCCGCCTTGTCCCATTTCGACAGCAGGCTCGAGGTGACATAGATGCGGCGGCCGTCCCAGCTCTGAGACACCATGTTCACCTGGCTGCCGGTGTGCTTGCTGTAGGTTTGCCGCGGATGCTCGGGATCGCTGAGATCGAAGTAATGCGTGGTGCCGTCCATGAAAGTGTTCACCCACAGGCCTTTCGCATCGGCGGTGATCGAAATGTCCACCGGCAGAGGAATCTTGGACGGATCGCCGATGGCGCCGACATCCTTTGCCTGCCATTTCCCCGCGGCATCGCGCTTGATCAGCCACAGCTGCGAGGTGAGCGCGGTGGCGGTAATCGCCCAATTCCGGCCTTCGGGAAGCGCCCAGCGAATCTCCAAAGGAGCTCCGGGCACGGCGAAAATCTGTTCCGGCGTCATGGTTTTGAGGTTCCACATGACCATGGTATTGCCGAAATGCTTCATGGCCTCGGGGTCTTTGACGACCTCGCCGAGATCGCGCATGTAGTTATTCCAGCCGGTGAAGCTCGAAGTCAATAGGGCGTTCTTCGCCGGATTCACGGCGATGTCATAGCCGTAGCCGTCGCCCTTGACCTGCTTGAGCGTCGAAGCGGGCATGTCGTACTTGGCGACAAAGTCGCCTTTGTTGTTGTACACCGTCATGCCGGTCACGCCGCCCTTGTCCGCCGTGTTGGACAGATTGCCGATCAGCATCCGTCCGGGCAGCGCATAAAACGTGTGCGGTCCCGCGTAGCCGCTCTTCGCCGGCAGGTTGTCGATGGTTTTCACCAGCTTGGGGTGGGAGGGGTTCGTGCCCACATCGAACACATAGATCTTGCTGTCGTCGAGGCCGCCGGCCCACAGATACCGCCGATCGTCGGTGAATCCCATGTGGTGCGCTTCGCCCCGCCCGCCGACGGAGATCTTGTCGATGACCTTGCCGTAGGTTTTGGACGCGGGATTCGCATCGACGGTGACGAGCTTGTCCGACCCGTCTCCCATCCCCGGCACGCCCAGCGTCCAAACGTGGACGAAATCCTCCTGGCCTTTGATCAGGCCGGTCATATAGGGAGAATTGCAGGTCTCATCGGCACGCGGCGCCGACGCGGCGGCGCCCAAGATCGCGGCGAGGCCGCAGCTCAAGATCAATCGACGGGGGATGCGCATGATCATTCTCCGATATCTGCCGCTCGAGGGATGCGCATAAGCTGCGCGAATCCTCAAGTTTTGTCGAGCGGCGTGTTGCCGCCGGTAAATTGCGAGCGAGCCTGCGCCAGCCGGTAGCGGTGCTCCGCGTGCCAGCGCCGCCAGTCGCACAATCCGCCGAATGCATAGACCAGCTTGAATAATTTCAGGCGCCATAGCACCTTGGGCGTATCGAACAGATCGCCGGCGAGCATGGAGATCACGCCCTGTTCGAGCTGCCAGGTGTTGCGTGGTTGGCGGAACATCTGCTGCATCACCGGGCCGTTGAAGCGGTAGATGAAAAAGGAGAACCGCGCCATGCCGGCGCGCTGCCGCTTTTCCAATTTTCGCAGCAGCGCGGGTTCGCGCGCGGGTTCGCGCAGCGCCGCATCCACGACATCGACGGCCTGCTCGGCGCCGCTCATGGCGAGGTAAACGCCGGAGGAGAACACCGGGTCGAGGAACGCAAAGGCATCTCCCACCAGCACCCAGCCGGGGCCGCCCATGCGCGCCGAATCGTAGGAGTAGTTGCCGGTGACGCGCACTTCGTCGCCGATCAGCTGCGCGTTCTCCAGGCGGCGCCACAGCGCGGGATTGCACTTGAGCGTGTCGAGAAGGAACTCGACGGTGCGGCCTTTTCGCTGCTTGAGATAGTCCGGGCGGCATACCGCGCCGACGCTCATCACGCCGCCGGGCAGCGGGATCATCCACATCCAGCCATGCGCGAAACTATAGATGCTGATATTGCCGGCGTCCTCTCCGGGCCGCCTGCGGGCGCCCTGAAAGTGGCCGAAGATCGCGGCGCTCTGATGCAGATCGTTTTTGCGCCGCAGCTTCTTTTTCGCGGAGAGGAAAGCATCGCGGCCGCTGGCGTCGACGACATAGCGCGCCTGGATGCGGTAGCTTCGCCCGTCGTTGCCGCGAACCGAGAGGCAGGATTCGCGGGGGCCTTTCTGTTCGACGGATGTCACTTCCTGTCCTTGGCGTGCGTCGGCGCCGCAGGTGCGTGCGTGCTCGTAGAGCATGGCGTCGAAGTCCTGCCGCCACACCTGATAGGCGTGCGGCGGGCTGTTGCCTATGGCGCGGGAAAAGGCATAGGTGTTGTAGCCGCGTTCGTTGTCGGCCTCGAAGTCCGCTCCCGGCTTGAACACGCCGAGTTCGCGAACTTTGTCGAGCACGCCCAGCCGCTCGAATATCGGAAGATTCATGGGCAGCAGCGATTCGCCGATGTGGAAACGCGGGTGGTGCGCCTTCTCCAACGCGATTACCTTGTAGCCGCGCCGCGCCAGTAATGCAGCCGCGGTGCTGCCGGCGGGACCCCCGCCGATCACCGCCACATCGCATGGTTCGGCGATCGCGCCGACTTCATCCATGGCGAATGCCGCGGTTCGCCCGGTATCCGCTACGGGCACCATGCGGCCTCACTTTTGGTCCGAATAAATCTTGATCAGGCGATACAGAAAGTCGCGGCAGTCCATCAGCGATTTGACGCTCACATACTCGTTGAGCCCGTGAATGTGGCCAAGGTCGGGTCCCGCGAAAAGCGGTTCGATGCCGTAGGTCGGGATTCCCGCGGCGTTCAGGAATTCGCCATCGGTGGCGCCCGGCTGCAGGATGGGCACGACCGGAACACCGGGAAAGAACTCCGCGGCCAACTTCTGCACCGGCGCCAGTATCTGCGGGGTCAGCGGAGGCGGCGGCGAACTCGGACCGCGAGTCTCGAGCGTCGATACCTTGACGGCGGGGTCGGCGACCAGTTCCTCGAGCTTGGAGCGAACCGCGTCCTGGGTGACCCCCGGGAATATGCGGCAGTTGATGTTGGCCCGGGCGCGCTGCGGCAGCGCGTTGGTGGCATGGCCGGCGTCCAGCATGGTCGCCACGCAGGTGGTGCGCAGCGTGGCATTCCAACTGGGATCCTTGGCGGAAACCAGCGCGATGGCCTGTGCGTCGTTCGGGTTCTTGACCAAGGCGCGCATGGCAGCGGCCACATCCGAGTTGCCCTTCGCTGCCTGGATCTGCGCCATCCCGGTAAAATACGCGCGGTTGCCGTCGGTGAATTGGGCCGGAAATTCATAGCCCTCGATGCGCGTCAGTGCGGCGGCCAGGCGATAAATCGCATTGTCCTTGAGCGGCCTGGAGCTGTGGCCGCCGGGATTGGTCACCTCCAGGCGGAAGTTCTGAGAGGTCTTCTCGCCTGCCTGGATTTCCAATGCCACCTTGCGTCCATCACCGTCCAGTTCGCCGAACGCGCCCTCATTGACGGCGAAGGCTGCGTCGATCAGATCGTGCTGGTTTTCACTCAGCCACTGCGCACCATTGAAGGCACCCGAGGTTTCTTCTCCGCAGGTGAGGGCAAGTTTGATGGTGCGGCGGGGCCGATAGTTTTCTTGCTTGTAGCGGACCAAAGTGTCCACCCAAATCGCGGCCTCGGCCTTGTCGTCGATTGCGCCGCGGGCATAGAAGAAGCCGTTTTCCTCCACCAGCGTGAACGGGTCGCGCGTCCAGTCTTCGCGCTTCGCTTCCACCACGTCGATGTGCGCCAGCAGCAGGAGGGCCTTCAGCTTGGGATCTCGACCCGGATAAAAGGCCACCAGGCCGCCTTCCTTGGGGTGGCCCGGCGCGGCGAAGGGATGCAGATCGCTGTCGGGGAAACCGGCCGCCTTCAGGCGGGCCGCCATGCGCTCCGCGGCCAACGTGCAGCTGCCGTTCGAGAGGGCGGTATTGGTTTCGATCAGCTCTTTGTAGAGCTCGCGAAACTTCGCTTCGCCCGCCGCGTTTTGCGGCGTGCCGCTTTGCGCGGCGGCGCTCGCTCTGCCGTCCAAGCCGGCGAGCAGCAGGATGGCGACGCCGGCGGAGCCGGTGATGACGGTCAAAAACTTGTGCATGGGTGAAATCCTTGTGACGACCGTCACTATGGTAGTTGAATCCCGGGCCCGTGTGTCCCACCGCACGGTAGGCGCGCGCCGCGTCAACATCATCATCAATCATCCGAAGTAGCCCGGCTGGGCCGGGCGGCGTCGCCTCGAGGTTGCGCGGTATTTACAATGCGGAGACGCCCGCCAACTCGGTCAGGCTCTGTGCGCGGGTCAGAGCGATGAATTCCCTGATATACGCCGCTTCGCCGCCGGCCCGGCTGGTTGCCGCATACAGTTCGCATCGCAAACCGGCCGGCCCGATCGGGCGAGACACGACATAGCCGCGCTCGATGTAGTTGCCCACCGTCCACGACGGCAGTGCCGCGATGCCCCGGCCGCTCGCGACCAACTGCAGAATGGCAACCGTCAATTCGGCCGTGCGCCGTTTGGGGTTTATACCCGCCGGTGTCAGGCAGTGCTTCATCAGGTCGAGCATCTCGTCGGGTACCGGGTAGGTAATGAGGGTCTCGTCCGCGAAGTCGGCGGCGTCGAGCCAGGCCTTGGCAGCCAGGCGGTGCCGCGGACTCATCAGGGCGACACTTTCGTAGCGGAACAGCGGGCTGAACACCACCGAGGCGTGCGCTTCCTGGGCGTCATGGATGATGGCGATTTCAGCTTCCCCGCGATCGAGCAGCGGCAGCGGATCGACGACGAAGCCGGAAATGATGTCGAGTTCGACCTCCGGCCACAGGGACCGGTAGGCGTCCATGGCCGGCATCAACCAGTCGAAGCAATTGTGGCATTGCACCGCGACGCGCAGCGGCCCGGCATGGCCCTGGGCGAGCCGGGCGACATCCCGCCCGGCCTCGGCGACCTGCGGCAAAATCGCCCGGGCCAGGGCGAGCAGCCGCTGACCGATGGCCGTAAAGCGCAGCGGCCGCACGTTTTTTTCGACCAGGGCGGCGCCATAATGGCTCTCCAGAGCCTTCAGCTGATGCGACAGCGCCGATTGGGTCAGAAAGAGGCGAGCGGCGGCCTTTGAAAGGCTGCCGCATTCGGCGAGGGCCAGCAAGGTCTCCAGATGCCGAAGCTCAAGTGCAGTCGATGACATGAGCCAATTTCATCCTTCATATGAAGATAATGAGTTTGAATCATAGCGTATCTGCTTGCATGCTAACCGTCGAGAACATCCGGTCGGGAGTTTCCCATGGCAAATCCAGTGGCAGTGTCGTTCGAGTTCTTCCCGCCCGGGGATGAGGCCACGGCTCAGCAGCTGTGGACCTGCGTGCAGCGGCTGGCTCCGCTGCAGCCCAAGTTTGTATCGGTGACCTACGGCGCGGACGGCTCGACGCGCAACCGGACGCACGAGTGCGTATTGCGAATCCTGCGCGAAACCGATTTGACGGTCGCGCCGCATCTGACCTGCGTGGGTGCCTCGCGTGGCGAGGTGCTGCGAATCGCCCGCGAGTATTGGCAGCAGGGCATCCGGCACATGGTTGCCTTGCGCGGCGATGCCTGCGACCAGTCGCTGTCGCCCGAAGGCCGCTACCGGCCGCACCCGGAAGGGTTTGCGTACGGTTCCGATCTCGTGGCCGGCCTCCAGGGGGTGGGGAGATTCGACGTGTCGGTGGCGGCGTATCCGGAAGGGCATCCGGAATCGCGAAGCGTGCAGGCAGACCTTGCCAACCTGAAGCGCAAAGTGGATGCGGGCGCCTCGCGTGCCATCACGCAGTTTTTCTTCGACACCGATGTGTTCCTACGCTACCGCGACCGATGCGCCGCCGCCGGCATCGACGCGCGGCTGGTGCCGGGGATCCTGCCGATCACACGCTTTCCGCAATTGCTGCGGTTCGCCGAACGCTGCGGCGCCTCCGTTCCGGCTTGGCTGCGGCAGCGCTTCGACGGATTGGAGGACGACGCAGAGACGCGGCGCATGATCGCCGCCAATGTGGCCATCGAGCAGGTGCAGCGCCTGCGGGCGCACGGGGTCGATGAATTTCACTTCTATACCCTGAACCGCGCCGAACTCACCTATGCCATCTGCCATGCGCTCGGCCTGCGGCCGCAGGTATTCGAAGCGCAAGTGGCGTGAGTACCGCCGCGCCGCAGGACAATCGCTCGACGGCCTTCCTGTCGCTGTTGAAGGAGCGGCTGGTGATTCTGGACGGCGCCATGGGCACGATGATCCAGCGGCACACCTTGAGCGAGGCGCAGTTCCGCGGCGCGCGCTTCGAGGATTGGCGCAGCGATCTGCGCGGCAACAACGATTTGCTGACCATCACGCAGCCGCACATCATCGCGGGCATTCATCGCGACTATCTGCTTGCGGGTGCCGATGTCATCTCGACCAATACCTTCAATTCCAGCGCCGTGTCGCAGGCGGACTACGGCATGCAGGCTCTGGTCGGCGAACTCAATCGCGAGGCAGCGCGGCTGGCGCGGCGCACCGCGGACGAAGTGGCTGATCGGACCGGCAAGCAGCGCTTCGTCGCCGGAGCGCTCGGCCCCACCAGCCGCACCGCGTCACTTTCCCCCGACGTCAACGATCCCGGCTTTCGCAACATCAGTTTCGATGAATTGGTTCAAGGCTATACCGAGGCGTTGAGCGCCCTCATCGAGGGCGGCATCGATATCGTTCTCATCGAGACGGTATTCGATACCCTGAATGCCAAAGCGGCGCTGTTCGCGGTGCGCAAAGTACTCGACGATATGCATGCCGACCTGCCCATCATCATCTCGGGGACCATCACCGATGCGTCCGGCCGTACCTTGTCGGGCCAGACCACGGAAGCTTTCTGGAATTCCATCCGCCACGCCCGGCCGGCCGTGGTCGGATTGAACTGCGCGCTGGGAGGCAAACAGCTGCGCCCTTATATAGAAGAGCTGGCGCGCATCGCCGATATCCCTGTGTGCGCCTACCCGAACGCGGGCCTGCCGAATGCCTTCGGGGAGTACGAGGAGACGCCGCAGCAAACGGCGGCCACCCTGGCCGAATTCGCGGCCAGCGGCTTCGTCAACATGGTGGGCGGCTGCTGCGGGACGACGCCGGAGCATATTCGCGCCGTGGTGGAGGCGGTGCGCGGAGTGCCCACGCGCGTACTGCCCAAGATCGAGGCGGCCTGCCGCTTGAGCGGACTCGAGCCGCTCAACATCGACGCCCGCAGCCTGTTCGTCAATGTCGGCGAGCGCACCAACGTGACCGGCTCTGCGAAATTCCGCAAGCTGATCGAAGCGGGCGACTATGCCGCGGCGGTGGACATCGCCAGGCAGCAAGTGGCGAGCGGTGCGCAAGTCATCGATGTGAACATGGACGAGGGGATGCTCGATTCCCAGGCGGCCATGGTCCGATTCCTAAGCCTGATCGCGGGCGAACCGGATATCGCCCGCGTACCGGTCATGATCGACTCGTCGAAGTGGTCGGTGATCGAAGCGGGACTGAAATGCGTACAAGGCCGGTCCATCGTCAATTCGATCAGCCTCAAGGAAGGCGAGGAGCTCTTCCTCGCGCAGGCGCGCCTGTGCATGCGCTACGGCGCGGCCGTCGTGGTCATGGCCTTCGACGAATCGGGCCAGGCGGACACCATCGACCGCAAGGTGTCGATTTGCGAGCGTGCCTATGCCCTGCTGACGACACGGATCGGATTCGCGGCCGAGGACATCATTTTCGATCCGAATATCTTCGCCGTCGCCACCGGCATCGAGGAACACAACCGCTACAGCCTCGATTTCATCGAGGCGACAGCGGCCATCAAGCAGAGAATGCCCGACGTGCACGTCAGCGGCGGCGTGAGCAACGTATCATTTTCGTTCCGCGGCAACGATGCGGTGCGCGAAGCCATGCACTCGGTGTTCCTGTACCACGCGATCCGCGCCGGTCTGACCATGGGCATCGTCAACGCCGGCCAGCTGGCCATCTACGAGGATATCCCGCCCGAATTGCGCGAGCGCTGCGAGGACGTCATTCTCGCGCGCCGCCCCGATGCCACGGAGCGGCTGCTGGACATTGCGCAAACCTTCAAGGGTGGACCCGGCGCCAAGCGCATCGAGGATTTGGAGTGGCGCAAGCTTCCGGTGGCGCAGCGGCTGCAGCATGCGCTGGTCAAGGGAATCGACGAGTTCGTGCTCGAGGACACCGAAGAGGCGCGGCTCGCGGCCGTCCGGCCCCTGGACGTCATCGAAGGCCCTCTGATGGATGGTATGAACGTGGTCGGCGATCTATTCGGCGCCGGAAAGATGTTCCTGCCGCAGGTGGTCAAGTCGGCGCGGGTGATGAAAAAGGCGGTCTCGGTGCTGATTCCGTACATCGAGAAGGAGAAAGACGGCACGAGCCGCTCGAACGGCAAAGTCGTCATCGCCACGGTCAAGGGGGACGTCCACGACATCGGCAAGAACATCGTGGGCGTGGTTTTGCAATGTAACAACTTCGAGGTCGTGGACCTGGGCGTCATGGCGTCCTGTGAAAAAATCCTCGAGGCGGCGGTGCGCGAGGGCGCGCATCTCATCGGTTTGTCCGGACTCATCACCCCGTCGCTGGATGAAATGGTGCACGTCGCCAAGGAGATGCAGCGGCTCGGCTACACGCAGCCGCTGCTGATCGGCGGCGCGACGACGTCGCCCGCGCACACGGCGGTGAAAATAGACCCGCAATATGCGGGCGCCGTGATCTACGTGAAGGATGCGTCGCGCTCGGTCGGGGTCTGCCAGCAGCTCGTGACGGCGGGCACCCGCGACGCGTACATCGCGGCCATCAAGGCGGACCATGTCAGGCGCCGCGAGCAGCATCGAAACAAGAGCGCCAAAGCACCGCAATTGTCGTTGGGGCAGGCGAGGGCGAATAAACTGAAGGTGGAGTGGCGGGCGTACGAGCCGCCCCGGCCCGGTTTTTTGGGCGTGCGGTCCTTCGATGATTACCCGCTCGAGGAACTGGTGCCCTATATCGACTGGATGCCATTTTTCAATGCGTGGGAATTTGCCGGAAAATTTCCGGATATTTTGCGGGATCCCGTGGTGGGCGAAGCGGCCGGTGCCCTGTATGCGGATGCGACGCGGATGCTCGAGGATTTGGTGCGGGAGAAATGGCTGCGGGCCCGGGCAGTGGTCGGGTTCTTCCCGGCCAACAGCGAGAACGACGATGACATCGCGGTGTATACCGACGACACCCGGCAGACGCTGCGGCTGAGGCTGCATCACCTGCGGCAGCAAAAGGCCAAGCCGCAAAATCATGCTCAATCGTGCCTGGCGGATTTCATCGCGCCGGCGGGCAGCGGCCGCGCCGATTACCTCGGCGCATTCGCGGTGACGGCCGGCATCGGCATCGACGAGCGCGTGGCCCGGTTCGAAGCTGCCCATGACGACTACAGCAGCATCATGCTCAAGGCGCTGGCCGACCGGCTGGCGGAGGCGCTGGCCGAGCGTATGCACGAGCGGGTCAGGCGGGAATTGTGGGGCTATGCGCCGCGGGAGATGCTGGACGGCGCCGGCCTGATCGACGAGAAGTACCAGGGAATTCGGCCCGCACCGGGCTATCCGGCCTGCCCCGAGCACTCGGAGAAGGCGGCCCTGTGGCAGCTGCTCGATGCGGAACACACCGCGGGCATCCGGCTCACCGAATCCTTCGCCATGCTGCCGACGGCGGCGGTGAGCGGATTTTATTTTTCCCACCCGGCGGCCCGCTACTTCGGGGTCGGCCAAATCGACCGGGACCAGGTGGCGAGCTACGCCGAGCGCAAGGGGTGGACTCTGGCCGAGGCGGAGCGCTGGCTGGCGCCGAACCTTGGGTATGACCCGGACTCGCGGGATGCGAGGGACGCGCGGGATGCGAGGGACGCGAGGGATGCGAGGGACGCGGCGTAACGCGGCCGCGACTGCCGTCGTGCAACGGAGCCGGCACCGGAGCCGGCTCCGGTGCCGCGGACAGGGCGGGGGTTACAGGGCGGGGTTATCTTTTGATTGGCTGCACGGAGTCTGCCGCGGCAAGAATTTGCCGCGCCAGGTTGGCGTAGTCGCCGTCGAAATGATGGCCGCCCTTGAGCTTCACGATGGTAAATTTCTTCGCATCGAGCTTCGGGCATAGCGAGTCGCTCTCGTCCTCGCCGTAGATGCAGAGCACGGGCATGCCGGTGATTCGATCGATTTCGGGCAGCGTCGCCGGCCCGGAATTGTCATCGGAGACCCAGCTGGTCAAATGGAATTCGAACAGGGCGTGCTCGGACATTCCCATGACCGCCGTCAGGGCCACACGTGCGCGGGTCGTGTCCGGCAACCGATTGACCGCGAATGGCAGCACATCGGCGCCTTGCGAGTAGCCGATGAGCAGCACGCGCTGTTTGCCGAAATGCGCCAGGTAATAGCGAATCATGCGGTCGGTGTCCGCCGCCAGGCCGCTGGGCGTGCGGGCCGCCCAGTAGTAGCGCAAGGAGTCCAGGCCGACCACGGGTATGCCCTTGGCGCTGAGCGCGGCCGCGACGTCCTGATCGAGTCCGGCCCAGCCGCCATCGCCGGACATGATGATGGCGAAGAGATCGGAGGGCGGCACGGCCGCGGTCGGTGCGGCGACGGGATGCGCGGGCACTTCGACGATGGGCAGGTCGCTGAGGCTTGCGGGCGGCGGCGCGACGCGAGTGATCGGGTTCTGCATCGAGAGCTTGGTGTACGCGGCGGTGAATTGCGGCAGCCAAAGCGAGGGCGAGGCCAAATCATGCCCCACATCGGGCAGCGTCACGAGCGCCGCGCCGCGGACTTTCGACGCGAACTCCCGCGCGCCGGCGACGGGACAAGCCCTGTCCGTCTCGCCCTGCAGGTCGACCCAGGGATTGCCGAGATTTTTGATGGGCAGGAAATCCATTCCGCGACCGTTCGGGCCGCGCGTGAACTCGAACCCGGAACCCTTGCATAGCGGCTTGCTCCCATCCAAGCGCGGGCAGAATCCCAGCGTGAGCGCGGCGGCAAAGGTATTGCGCGGCGCTTGCGCCAGCATGGCGTAGGCGAAGGCGGCGCCCGAGGAGACGCCGACCAAAACCGGCGCGAGATAGCTCGGCGCGTGGTAGTACGCCTGGACGAAGTGGCTCAGATTCTCGAGGTCTCCATCGGCGGATTCGCATTGATCTCCATCGGCCTCGAGTACGGCTTCGAACTTTGCCATGTCGATTCCGGCGACCATTGCGCCTTGCTGCGAGAGGCGGCGCGCCATCGTGTCCGCGGCCGGCGTCCAGCCTTCTTCCCCCGACAACAGCAATGCGAAGCTCGCCGGCGCTCCAGGAGGCTGGTAGACGAGGACGTCGTGAAAACGGCCATGACTGAGCCGGGTTGCCGACGCGGAGCTCGGTGAGGCGGAACCCGGCGAAGCGGAGCCGGCGTTCGCCAGGGGCGGGGCGACGCAGGCGAGGAGGCTGACGAGACCTAGGGCGCGGAACAGGGCGAGAAATCCAGTCGTTCTTACGGTTCGATTCATGGCTACAGGCTACCAGAGGCGAAGTTCATCGTTTGGTCACAGTGCCGACTCAAACTATCCATGCATGAAAACCATCGATCTGGTGTATTTCAACGCCGGCGGGGGCCACCGAGCCGCGGCGGTCGCCCTCGAGTCGGTGATCCGCGATCGCGGACTGCCGTGGGCGGTGCGGCTGGTGAATCTCTTCGAGGTGCTCGATCCCCACGACGTGTTCGTCAAAACGACGGGAGTGAAGCCCGAGCACTATTACAACGCGCGCTTGGCGCGCGGCTGGACCTTGGGGCTAGGGCAGGAGCTCAAGGTGCTGCAGGCGCTCATCCGGTTGGGCCACAAATCATTGACCTGCCAGCTCGAGCGATATTGGCAGCGAACCCGGCCCGACCTGGTGGTTTCGCTGGTGCCGAATTTCAACCGCGCCATGTATCAGGCGTTGGCCGCGTCGCGGCCGCACGCGCCCTACGTGACCCTGCTCACGGACTTCGCGGATTCGCCGCCGAATTTCTGGATCGAGCCGCATCAGGAGCAGCATCTGATCTGCGGGACCGCGAAAGCGGCGGCGCAGGCGCGCGCCGCCGGCTACGACGAAGCGAACATTCACGAGACTTCCGGGATGATCGTTCGCCCGGACTTCTATCGGCCCTTGAAGCTCGATCGGCGCGCCGAGAGGCGCAAGCTGCAGCTGGACCCGGACCGGCCGACGGGACTCGTGATGTTCGGCGGGCATGGCTCGAAGATGATGAAGCGCATTGCGAAGCGCCTCGACGATACGCAGCTCATTTTGGTCTGCGGCCACAACTCGGGTCTCGCGGACGAACTGCGCGCGATGAGTTCGGGGGCGCCCCGGGCGATCGTCGGGTTCTCGGCGCAAATCCACTATTTCATGCAGCTGAGCGATTTCTTCATCGGAAAGCCGGGTCCGGGGAGTATCAGCGAAGCCTTGCAGCAGAATTTGCCGGTGATCGTCGTGCGCAATGCCTGGACCATGCTCCAGGAGCGCTACAACACCGAATGGGTCGAGGAGAACGGCGTGGGATTGGTGCTGGATTCGTTCAAGGCCGTCGCTCCCGCCGTTGTGGAACTGACGGGCCGCCTCGGCGAGTTTCGCCGGCGCACCGCCGGGATTCAGAACCGCGCCATATTCGAAATACCGGAAATCCTCGAACGGCTCCTGAGCGTCAGCGGCGCTTGGTCGGATAGGCGTCGATTTCCTGCAGCATTTCCGGCCCCCCGAGCGCCTGCATTTGGCCCAGAATCCATTCGCGCCGCTGCTGAACGTACCGGGAGGGCGCCGCCGCCGAAAAATGCTCCGGATTCGGCAGCACCGCGGCGAGCACGGCGGCGTCGGCGCGCGTGAGCCGGGCGGCGGGCTTGTGGAAGAACCGCTCCGCGGCGGCCTCGGCGCCATAGGTCCCAACGCCGAACTCGGCGACGTTCAGATAGATCTCGAGGATGCGCCGCTTCGGCCATAGCCGTTCGATCAAGACGGTGAAACAGGCTTCGAGGCCTTTGCGAAAATAGCTGCGTCCCGGCCACAGGAAGAGATTCTTGGCGACCTGCTGGCTGATGGTGCTGGCGCCGCGCACTTTGTGATTGTGCTGATTGAGCGCGTAGGCCTTCTCGATGGCTTCGACATCGAAGCCCGAATGCTCCGGGAATTTCTGATCCTCCGACGCCACCACCGCGAGCGGCAGGTTGGGCGAGATCCGATCCAGGTCCACCCAGCTGTGGCGGAACACGTAGCCGGAGTCGCGGCTCATCCAAGCCGAGACTTGCGCCGCGGCCATGAATGCGCTGTAGGGCGGATTCACCCAGCGCAGCGACAGAACGGCCAGAACGCCCGCCACGACGAACAGCAGCACGAGCCAGAGAATCGCCCGCAGCAGCCGGCCTAGGAAAGACCTTTTCTGAGCCATCCGCCGGTCAATCGTCGGTGCGCTTCACGCTCTTCATGACGATCGGCTCGACCGGGACGTCGTCGAAACCGCCCTTGCGCCCCGTCTTCACCGCGGCGATCTTGTCGACGACATCCATGCCGTCGGTGACGCGGGCGAACACCGCATAGCCGAAGTTACCGCGCGAATGATCGAGAAAATCGTTGTCCTTCAGGTTGACGAAGAACTGCGATGTGGCGCTGTTGATGTCGTTGGTGCGCGCCATGGACAGCGTACCGCGCGAGTTCTTCAGGCCGTTGTCCGCCTCATTCTTGACCGGCGGCTGGGTCTTCTTCTGAGTCATGTTCTCGGTGAAGCCGCCGCCCTGGATGACGAAGCCCGGAACGATGCGGTGGAAGATAGTCCCGTCGAAGTGGCCGTCGTCGATGTATTGCAGAAAGTTGGCAACCGACAGCGGAGCCTTCTCCTCGAACAGCTCGATGGTGAAATCGCCGAGATTGGTTTCGAAGCGGATCATGGGTATTCCTAATGTGAGGAGTGAACGGTACCCAGCGTGACGCGGGGCTTGCCTGAGAAATCTGAATGCGAACGGATGCCGGTGAAGCCGTGATGCGCGAGCAATTGCGCGACAGCGGGCGCCTGACCGCTGCCGTGTTCCAACATGAGCCAGCCGCCGGGGCATAGATGAGCCGCGGCGCCGGCGGCAATCGCCGCCAGGGCGTCCGTACCCTTAGGTCCGGCACACAGCGCAATGCCAGGCTCCGCGCGGAGTTTTTCCAGGGCGGGATCCGCATCGGCGACATAGGGCGGATTGGCGACGATGAGGTCGAAACGCTCACCGCGTACGGGCGCAAACCACGAGCCCGAGCGCCACTCGATACGCGAGAGCCCGAGGGCGTGCGCGTTGCGGATGGCTATATCCAACGCGGGCGCCGAGACGTCGATGCCGACGATCCGCGCCTGCGGGCGCTCGGAGGCAATGGCGAGCGCGATGGCGCCGCTGCCCGTACCCAAGTCGAGCACCGACGCGCATGAGCCCTGCGGCAACCGCTGCAAAGCGAGCTCGACGAGGAGTTCGGTTTCCGGCCGAGGCACGAGAACCGCCGGCGAGACTTGCAGGGGCAGCGACCAGAACTCGCGCGTGCCCGTCAAATAAGCAACCGGCGCGCCCTTCGAGCGCCGATCGATCAGCGCGGCGTAAGCGCGCTCGGATTCGGCTGCGACCGGCTGGTCGCAGCGCGCCGCGAGCCCGGCGCGCGACAGATCGAGGACTTTCCCGAGCAGCAACTCGGCGTCGAGCCGCGGCGATTCGCTGAGCCGATCGAGACAGCGGGCACCGCTCTGCAGGTTTTCGGCGATCGTGCTCATTCGACCTGATGCGCCAGCTCTTCGGCCTGGTGCTCTTGATTCAAGGCGCGGATCAGTTCGTCGAGATTGCCCTTCATGACATCGTCGAGCTTGTACAAGGTGAGGTTGATGCGATGGTCGGTGACGCGCCCTTGCGGGAAATTGTACGTGCGGATGCGTTCCGACCGGTCGCCCGAGCCCACCTGCAGCTTGCGCGATTGCGCCTGCTGGCTCTGTTGTTTCTCGCGCTCGGCGGCGAGCAGCCGTGCTTTCAACAGGGACATGGCCCGCGAGCGGTTCTTGTGCTGCGAGCGTTCGTCCTGGCACTCCACCACGACTCCCGTGGGAATGTGCGTGATGCGGATGGCCGAGTCGGTTTTATTGACGTGCTGGCCGCCCGCGCCTGAAGCGCGGAAGGTATCGATGCGCAGATCGGCCGGGTTCAGGTCGACCGCCTCGACTTCTTCCAGCTCCGGCAGGATGGCGACCGTGCAGGCCGAGGTGTGAATGCGCCCCTGCGCCTCGGTGGCGGGAACGCGCTGCACGCGGTGCGTTCCCGATTCAAACTTGAGCAAGGAATACGCACCGCGCCCGATGATGCGGCTGATGATCTCCTTGTAGCCGCCATGCTCGCCCGGGCTTTCGCTCAGCACTTCGACGCCCCATCCCTTGGACTCGGCGTAGCGGGCGTACATGCGGAACAGGTCGCCGGCGAACAGTGCCGCCTCATCGCCGCCGGTGCCGGCGCGGACTTCCAGGAAGATGTTGCTGTCGTCCTGAGGGTCTTTCGGCACGAGCAGGCGCTGCAGCTCGAGTTCCTCGGCCGCGATGCGCGGCTCGAGTTCCGCGAGTTCTTCCTCGCCCATGGCCTGGTTGGCCGAATCCTTGTCCGAGGCCAGCTCGCGGGCAAAGCCCGAATCGCGCTCGAGGGCGATGAAGCGCTGGTAGCGTTCCACCAGCGGTCCCAAGCGCGCGTATTCCATCGACAATTCGCGAAATTGGTTTTGACGGGCAATCACGCCCGCGTCCGACAGGAGCCGGCTTATCTCCTCGAACCGTTCATCGAGTTTTTCGAGCTTGCGGCGAATGGAGTCCTTCATGGCCGCGAATTATAGCGGCCTTGAGACTCAATGCCGGTCGCGTTCTTCGGTCAGGATGCGCGTAACGGCCTCGGCCAGGCCGGAATCCGCCCGTTCGGCGGCTTGGCGCAGGGCCTGAGTCGGCGCGTGCAGCAGGCGGTTCGTCAGGGTATTGGCGAGAAATTCGATCGCTTCATCCGTGGATTTGCCCGCCGCCAGCAGGCGCCGCGCCTGCTCCAGGGTCTGCAGGCGTATCGCGTCGGCTTGGTCGCGCAGCGCGCGGATGGCGGGGCCGGCGTCTTTCACGCGAGTATCGGTGAGAAATCGAGCGACTTCTTCGTCGATCAGGAGCTTGGCGCCGCCGGCGGCCGCTGCGCGCTGCTGCCGATTTTCATCGATCACCGTCTGCAGATCGTCGATCGAAAACAGGTACACATCTTCCAGCTCCGCCACCGCCGGATCGATATCGCGCGGCACGGCCAAATCGACCATGAAAATCGGGCGCCGGCGGCGCGTGCGGATGGCGCCTTCGACGGAACTCTTGGTGATCAGCGGCACCGGGCTCGCCGTACAGGCGATGACGATGTCGGCCTGCGCCAGCTCCTTATCCAGGTCCTCAAGGCCCACGGCGTACGCCTTGAGCTCCGCCGCCAGAGCTTGAGCCTTGCTCAGGGTGCGGTTGGCAATGACCATGCGCTTGACTCCCGCCGCCATGAAATGGCGCGCGGTGAGTGCATTCATGTCGCCCGCACCGATCATCAGGGCGGTATGGGCACTCAAGTCCGAATACACGCGCCGGGCCAAGCTCACCGTCGCGGACGCCAGGGAGACTGCATTGGCGCCGATGCGAGTTTCCGACCGGACCCGCTTGGCCGCCGAAAAGGCGGCCTGAAACAATTTATTGAGCGTAGGTCCGGTACTGCCCGCTTCCTGCGCCACGCGATAGGCGTCCTTCAACTGTCCCAGTATCTGCGCCTCGCCGAGCACCATGGAATCGAGACCCGAGGCGACGCTGAATGCATGTTCGACGGCCCGCTGTTCCTCATGCACGTACAGACTCGAGGCGAGGTCCAGGTTGTTTCCATGGTGCCGTTCGAGCCATTGAGACAGCTCGGCGCCGCTGGCGGAGCCCGCCCAGTACACCTCGGTGCGATTGCAGGTGGATAGAATCACCGCCTCGGCGACTCCGGCTTCCTGCCGCAAAGTGCGCAGAGCGGCGAGCAGGCGGTCCTCGCTGAAGGCCACCTTTTCGCGCAGGGCGACCGGCGCGGTCCTGTGATTGATGCCGAGGATATAAAATGCCATGGAAGCGCTTTGGCCGTAACTCTCTGATTCTGGAGGAAGAGATGCCGCTATATCAAGCAGGATTCCGCGGCATCGGGGTAGTCATTCGCTTATAGTGCGGCCGTGTTCTCGATTTCAATCTTTGCTCGGGGTTGCTTGGGTGTTGGGCTCATTGCCTGCGCGTCGTGCGCCGACATGCATTCCAAGCCCGACGAGCCCGCGGCCCCGCAGACATTTTATACCGTCACGGGCGAGATAGCGCTCGCGCGTCACCAGCCGCGCGCGGCCGCGCTCCAATATGCCGGTGCCGCGGCGAACGAGACCGATTTGGCCTTGCTGCAACGGGCGGCGCAAGTCACGGAGGAGTGCCTGCAGCCCTCGCTGACCGCGAAGGTTGCCGCTCGCTGGCTCAGCATCGATCCGAAGTCGGTGGAGGCGCAGCGGGCCGCGGCGAGAGCGGCATTGGCGCTGTACAAGATCGACGACGCGGTTGCGCACTACCGCATCGTGCTCGCGACTTCGCCCCTCGGCGCGGAGTCGGAGATTGGGGCACTGGAGGCGTACCTAGCAGCCGGCGACAATATTTTCGGAGCGCGGCAGCTGGCGGATCGCCTGGCGGCGTTGTTCCCATCCTCGCCCGCGGCGCTGCGCATGCAGGGGTTCACCGCCTTGCGTGCTGATGATCCCGCCGCCGCGGTGAAAAGCTTCACGGCCGCGCTGGCGCTTCCCGCGGGCGCGACCGGCGCAGGCGCTGCCGGCGCAGGTGCTGCCGGCGCTGGGGCACCCGGCGTTGGCGCGGCCGATACCCGGCCGGAAGTGGTGCAGAGCCTCGCGCGCGCGCGCGTGATGGCGGGCGACGTGGACAAGCCGCTGGCGCAAGCACAGGAGAAGGCTGCGCACGAGAACACGCCCGCCAACACTCTCGACTATGCGCTGTTGCTCATGACCGCGCAGCGCAATGCCGAAGCGATACCGCAACTGGACATTCTGGCGAAGAATCCCGAGTACGCCCCGATCGCTTTGCGCTTGCAGGGATTGATCGAATTTCAGGCGGGCAACCTCGACGCTGCCACGCTGCGGTTTGCGGAACTGGTGAAAACAGAAAAATATCTGGACGATGCATTCTTCTACCTGGGATTGATCGCCGACCGCAACGACGATGCGGAGCATGCGCTGCGGCTGTATGCGCAGGTGCAGGGCGGCGAGAATGCGTTGCCGGCGATGCTGCGCGCGACCGTCATCCTGCAGAAACACGGCGCAGCGGCGTCTTCAGAGGAATTGCTCGACCGCCTCACGGAAGACGAACCTCGGCGCGCGCCGGAAATTTTGACGGCGCGAGCCCGGATGTACGCCGATGCCGGCGATTTTCCTCGCGCCTCATCCGTGCTCGATCAAGCTGCCGCGGAGTATCCGGACAATGTGGATATCCGTTATGCGAAGGCGTCGGTCTTCGAGGACGAGGGCCGGATTCCCGACGCCTTGCGTACACTGACCGAGCTGGTGAAATTGCGGCCCGAGGATCCGGGCGCCTTGAACGCTCTGGGCTACACCCTGGCCGACCACTCCCGGAAATTGACGCGGGCGCGCAAGCTCATCGAGCGCGCCCACGCCGCGGCGCCGCGGAATGCCGCGGTGCTGGACAGCTTGGGGTGGGTGCTGTTTCGGCAAGGACACACGGCTGAAGCGGAATCATATCTGCGAGACGCCTACGCGGACGATCGCGGCGGCGACATCGCGGCGCATTTGGGCGAAGTGCTGTGGCAACTCGGCAAAGCCGCGGAGGCCGAACACGTGTGGACGGAAGCCGGCGTCTCGGATCGGGATAATAAGCTGCTCAAGTCGACGCGCCAGAGACTGCACGCGGCGCCGCAGCCCTTCGCCGCACCGCCGCGGCAGCCCTCGTCCTCCTCGCCGCCCGCCTCCACGGAGAGCTGAGGGTGCGCCGCACCGCGTTGCTTCTGCTGTGCTGTGGGTTGCTGGCCGCTTGCGCGGCCACCCGGCTTCGACCCACGTCCGCGGCGCCGTGGGAGGAGCGAGCCGGCGCCTTGCAGTCCTTGAGTTCGTGGCAGCTCGATGGCCGAGCCGCTGTCGCCGTCGGCACTCAGGGGTGGCAGGCCACTCTGAACTGGCAGCAGCGGAGCGACTTGGCGGAAGTTCATCTGTCCGGGCCGTTCGGCATCGGCGCGCTGGTGCTCAAGCGCGGTCCGGACGGGCTGTCGTTGAATGGAGCCCCGCCGAGCGGAGAGGTGCTGGCACAGCTGCAGCAGCGATTGGGCTTTGATCTGCCGCTCGATCACTTGCGATTCTGGCTGCTCGGAACCCCGGACCCGAGCGCGGTATTCGACCTGAAGCGCAGCGATCAGGATCGCGCGGCGCAGCTGACTCAAGACGGATGGAGCATCGACTATGATCGTTATATGCCCGTCAGCGCCGATGTGCTGCCGGCGCACTTGACGCTGAGCCGGGAGGGCGTGCGTGTGCGGATCATCATCGACCGCTGGGATTTGCGGCCGTGAGTGAACGGCCTTGGCCGGCTCCGGCCAAGTTGAATCTGTTCCTGCATATCGTCGGCCGCCGTCCCGACGGCTACCACGAGCTGCAAACCTGCTTTCAATTCGTCGACCTCTGCGATGAAATCACCTTCGAGGTGCGCGCCGGCGGCCGGATCCGCCGCGCCGTCGACCTGGCGGGTGTTGCGGAGGATGCGGACCTTTGCGTGCGCGCGGCGCGAGCGCTGCAATCCGCCGCGCAATGCCCGTTGGGTGCAGACATCGGCGTGCTCAAGCGCATCCCGATGGGCGGGGGTCTGGGCGGCGGCAGTTCCGATGCGGCGACCTGTTTGGTGGCGCTGAATCACTTGTGGAAACTGCACCGGCCGGTCGATGAACTGGCGGCCTTGGGGCGGAAGCTCGGTGCCGACGTGCCGGTGTTCGTGCGCGGGCGGGCGGCGTGGGCGGAGGGAATCGGCGAAAGGCTTACGCCATTGTATCCGCCGCTGGCGCCGCGCGAGACTAACTTTTTGATTTTAAAGCCAAATATTGGCGTCGGAACGGCGGAAGTATTTCGCGACCCTGAATTGACAAGAAATTCCGCGCCCATCACAATTCACGGTTTCCTGGCGTCCGGTGGGCGGAATGACTGCCTTGGGGTGGTTCGGCGCCGATTTCCCGAGGTGGCACGCGCGCTCGATTGGCTGTCGGGCTTCGGCCCGGCGCGCCTGACGGGCACGGGGGCCTGTGTTTTTTTGGACTGTGAGACGATTGATCGCGGCCGCGAAATCCTGCGGAGCTTGCCGCCGGGCTTGGAGGCATTTTTGGTTCGCGGATTGAACGACTCGCCTTTGCTTGAAAGATTGGCGACCGGCTGAGATTCGGCCTACCGCGAGATTGAGTTGATTCTTTTGGGGTGTCGCCAAGCGGTAAGGCAGCGGGTTTTGATCCCGCCATACGGAGGTTCGAATCCTTCCACCCCAGCCAATTTGAGCAAGGCCCATTTGAGCAAGGCCCATGTCGCAAAGTAATGAATTCGATGCATTGTCGATCGCCGTGTTCACCGGCAAGGCGCACCCGGCGCTCGCCCAGGAGATCACGCGGCACTTGCACGTGCCATTGGGCCGGGCGCACGTGGGCCGGTTCAGCGACGGCGAAGTGAATGTGGAGCTGATGGAAAACGTGCGGGGCCGCGATGTGTTCATCGTGCAGCCGACCTGCCCGCCGGCCGAGAATTTGATGGAACTCTTGATGATGACCGACGCGTGCCGGCGCGCGTCGGCCAAGCGCATCACGGCGGTGGTGCCGTACTTCGGCTACGCGCGGCAGGATCGCCGGCCGCGCGCGACGCGGGTGGCGATCACGGCCAAGCTGGTCGCAAACATGATTGCGAGCGCCGGGGTCGATCGATTGCTGACGGTGGATCTGCACGCGGACCAGATCCAGGGTTTTTTCGACATACCGGTGGACAATGTCTATGCATCGCCGGTGCTGTTGGGCGATGCGTGGAAGCAGAAATACGAGAACATGATCGTCGTGTCTCCGGACGTGGGCGGCGTGGTGCGCGCGAGGGCCCTGGCGAAGCGCTTGGACGATGCGGACCTGGCCATCATCGACAAGCGGCGGCCGCGGCCCAACGAATCGAAGGTGATGAACATCATCGGCGAGGTCGAGGGCCGGACCTGCGTGCTGATCGACGACATGGTGGATACCGCGGGAACCTTGTGCCAGGCTGCGCAGGCTCTGAAAGAGGAGGGCGCCATCAAGGTGGTCGCCTACATCACGCATCCCGTGCTGTCGGGCGCCGCGATCGAACGCATTTCGAAGTCGGTATTGGATGAACTGGTGGTGACCGACACGATACCGCTGTCGGAGGATGGGAAGAACTGCAAGCGGATACGCCAGCTGAGCGTCGCCGCATTGCTGGCCGAGACGATCCGGCGCATCAACGACGAGGAGTCGGTGAGCTCGCTCTATATAGATTAGCCTCGGTCGGCCGGGAAGTGCGATCGAATCGGATCGAAGAATGAATTGGTCGGCGCCCCGCAATTGGTCGCGATGCGGGGGGCCGTGTGTGTGATGCAACTGGAGAAGATTATGAAAACCTCTTTCGAACTCGTCGCCGAGTTCCGCGAGACGCAAGGCAAAGGTGCGAGCCGCCGCCTGCGTCACGAAGGAAAAGTACCGGCAATTCTGTATGGCGGGCACGCTGACGCGCGCACCCTGACATTGAGCCATCAGAAACTCTTGATCATGCTCGACAACGAGCGTTTCTATTCGACCATCCTCAGTTTGAAGGTGGGCGATCAGACGCAGGCCGCGATCTTGAAGGACGTGCAGCGGCACCCCTACAAGAATTCGATCGTGCACGTCGATTTCCAGCGTGTCGAGGAGAACGAGAAGATCCGCATCAGCATCCCGCTGCACTTCACGGGCGCGGCGGTTTCGCCGGGCGTCAAGTCGCAGGGCGGCATCGTGTCGCACATGCGCAATGAGGCCGAGGTGACCTGCCTGCCGAAGGATCTGCCCGAGTTCATCGAGGTGGATATCTCGGGGCTGTCGCTGAACGAGAGCATCCACTTGTCGCAATTGAAATTGCCCGAGGGCGTGGTGCTCGTGGATCTGGCGAAGGAAGATTCGGCGGTCGTGGCCATCCACAGCCCGCGCGCGGAAGAGCCCGAAACGACTGCAGCGGCAGCGGCGGCCGGTGCTCCGGCGGAGGCTGCGGCAGCGGCGCCCGTTGCGGCGGCCGGTGCCGACGCGACGAAGACGGCTGCGCCTGCGAAGAAAGACGATGCGAAGAAGGAACCGGCCAAGAAAGACGCGAAGAAATAGCGTCTTTCGGGTTTTCGGTCCGGTGAGGCCGCCGCAGTGGCGGCCTTACTTTTTTAAAGTTTACGTCGGGTGAGTGCGTCCACGATGTCTGGTTTAGCGTTGCGCATTATCGTCGGCCTGGGCAATCCGGGGCCCGAACATCTGGTGACCCGCCACAACGCGGGTTTCTGGTTCGTGGACCTGCTTGCCCGCCGCCATGGCGGCGAATTTCGCGACTACCGCAAGTATTCCGGGGAGACCGCGAAGATCACGGTGGGCGAGCACGAGATCATCCTGCTGAAGCCGACTACTTATATGAACCGCAGCGGCTTGTCGGTGCGGCAGCTGAGCGAGTTCTACAAGATTTCGCCCGAAGATATCCTGGTCGCTCACGACGAACTGGATTTGCCGGTGGGCAGCGTGCGCCTGAAGCAGGGGGGCGGGCACGGCGGGCACAATGGCCTGCGCGACACCATCGCTCACATCGGCGAGACGTTTTGGCGGCTGCGCCTGGGGATAGGGCATCCCGGCAACAAGGCCGATGTCATCGATTACGTGCTGACGCGCGCGCCGCGCGCGGAAGAGGATTTGATATTGGAGGCCGTGAGCACCGCTGCGGATTGCATGCCTCTGTTACTCGAACAAGGCGCAGAACGCGCCATGACCCGGCTGCATAGCCGGGCGGGAAAGACTTAATGCCTATTCGTTGCGGAATCGTCGGTTTGCCGAATGTGGGGAAATCGACCTTGTTCAATGCGCTGACGCGCGCGCAGATCGCTGCCGAGAATTATCCGTTCTGCACCATCGACCCCAACGTGGGCGTGGTGCCGGTGCCGGATCCGCGGCTGGAAAAGCTCGCCGCGATCGTCCACCCCGAGCGCATTCTGCCGACCACGGTGGAGTTCGTGGACATCGCGGGGCTCGTGGCCGGCGCGTCGAAGGGCGAGGGACTGGGCAACAAGTTTCTCGCGCACATCCGGGAAGTCGATGCCATCGCGCACGTGGTGCGCTGCTTCGAGAACGACGACATCATTCATGTGGCCGGCAAGATCGATCCTGCCAGCGACATCGAGGTCATCAACACCGAACTCGCGCTGGCGGATCTCGACAGCGTGGAGCGGGCGTATCAGAAGTCGGTCAAGGCGGCGAAGACCGCGGACAAGGATGCGGTGAAAACGCGCGACGTGCTCGAGCGGGTGCGCAAGCAGCTGAACGAGGCGAAACCGGTGCGCACCATGGGACTGGATGCGAACGAGCGTGCGCTGTTGCGGGACATGCATCTGCTCACCGACAAGCCGATCATGTACGTGGCGAATGTCGATGAGAATGGATTTACCGACAACCCGCGACTCGATCGCGTACGGGAACTGGCGGAGGCCGAGGGGGCCGTGGTGGTTCCCGTGTGTGCGGCGATCGAGGCCGAAATTTCGCAACTCGACGAGGCGGACCGCGGCGATTTCCTGAAGGAGCTCAAGCTGGATGAACCGGGGCTCAACCGGGTCATCCGGGGCGGGTACGCGCTGCTGGGGCTGCAGACCTATTTTACCGCCGGAGTGAAAGAGGTGCGGGCGTGGACGGTACATCGGGGGGCGACGGCGCCGCAGGCGGCGGGAGTCATCCACACCGATTTCGAGCATGGGTTCATTCGGGCGGAAGTCATCGCGTACGAGGATTTCATCGCGCAGAAGGGCGAGGCAGGGGCGAAAGAGGCCGGGAAATTGCGGCTGGAGGGCAAGGAATACATTGTCAAAGAGGGCGATGTGATGCACTTTAGGTTCAACGTCTAGCGGCGGGAAGGCGGCCGGCGCGGCCCGGCAGGACAGCCTTGACAGGGTGGATGGGCCTTAGGAGAATCCGCCGCTCTTCGGGGCCGGGTCCGGAAGAGATATGGAGAGTTCAGAGTCGATGGTGAGGTAGCTCAGCTGGTTAGAGCACGGCACTCATAATGCCGGGGTCGAGGGTTCGAGTCCCTCTCTCACCACCATTTAAATTGGATATAAATGCGCAGTTGGATGGCGGTCCTGGCTGTAAGCGCAGGGTAAGTGCAAGAAGCGGCTGCTGATTGAGTTTGGCGACGGCTTCACGCCGTTGGTCGGGCGCCAAGTGGGCATATCGCAATGACATTGCCACCGAACTGTGACCCAGAAGATCCCGCACGGTATTGAGCGGCACACCGGCTTGGACTAAGCGCGAAGCAAAGTGATGGCGGACGTCGTGCCAGCGGAATTTCGTGATGTCGGCGCGTTTGAGAAGCTTCGCCCACGCGGTCTTGAATCCGGTTTTCACTTCAAAGATGCGTCGCCCGCCGGTGGTTTGTTCGCG
>Ga0182013_10000699_pt1 | contig 46482 bp, 31 predicted proteins | sample 612S2MmetaG_FD_120487 | JGI IMG/M metagenome (GOLD analysis project Ga0182013, IMG submission 120487) | Permafrost microbial communities from Stordalen Mire, Sweden - 612S2M metaG | ecosystem: Environmental > Terrestrial > Soil > Wetlands > Permafrost | place: Sweden: Stordalen | collected... | reverse complement strand
TTGTTTATCATGACCTTGCCATCCTCTACCATGATCTTTACGTCTTGGCCGTTAATGGTCTTGGCCTCATGCAGCTTGACCACATCCTGCGCCATTACCTTCCCAGCGACTACGGATAGGTAAGGATCGAAATAAGCTTCTGTTTGTTTTCCGGCTTCAGAAGTCTTCCACTGTTCCGGCAGGCAGCTTCGCAAATGCCTCATCGGTCGGCGCGAAAACTGTGAACGGACCCGGTCCCTTGAGCGTGTCCACTAGTCCAGCGGCCTCCAGCGCAGCAGCCAGAGTCTTGAAGTCGCCCGCTGCGACGGCGGTATCCACAATGTCCTTGTTGGAACCAGCGAAAGCACTGCTGCTGAAGCTCAACGTGAGCAGCAGGGCAGAGCAGATCATTACGTAGATTCGTTTCACGAGAAATCTCCTTAAGTTGAATGGTCCATTTGTCCAGCCGGATTCAGCTGTCAACCTGACAGATTATCGAAATACATTTTCGATTGAGATAAACGATGGTGCTAATGGAAAGAGTTTCACCGGGGTCAAATCGAGTACGGAAATATTGATGAAAGAGAAAAGAATGAATTCTGAATACATCCCTGTATCACTCCTGATCGCGTTCAACTGGTCCTATTTATTTAATTGAATCCGCCAAACTGCCGACTGATCCAATGTACAAGTTAAGAAATTCCTCTAAAGTGGGGGTTGATATGTTTACTAAGGCTGATTGGCTGATACTATCTGCAGCTTTCTTGTCTTTCATTTTTTCTGTTTCTCTGTGGTTCGGCATAGGCATGAGCGCCAGCAAAGAAGCGGGTGTCTTTGTGGGTATCTGGGTCCCATCAATTCTTTCGGCAGGAAGCTACTTCCGTCATGCGGCGCGGGCGAAGCGAGATGTCTGATACGGAGATCTTCATTGTGGGCGCGTTTGCCTTCCTGCTCCTCTCAGGAGGTTGTGTATACACCTTCCTGGAAGTGCGACGTATCGAAGCTGAGACGAAAGCGAATCGGCATTCCAGGGAGCGACAAGTGTAAGGGTCACCGTCGGGCACGGAATGGTCCAGGCTATTCGCGGTTACTGAGCAGTGCGCCCATCAGCCTAGGGCGAGGTCGATGGGCGGAGATGCTCTTAGATCTCAGCTGAGCGATCGGGAAAAGCCAGGAAAGGCATGTATTGTTTGTGGCGGCATCATTGCGTGGCGAAGACGGTTAGCCACGAATTGGGACAATGTTCTGGACTGTAGCGCCTCATCCGGGAGGAATGGAGTGACTAATCCGACAACCGCAAGTTGACCACTGAGAAGTTTACGATTACACCGCAGCCGATTCAGCAGACTCAGTTGCGAAAACATGGCCGGTCAGGTGCGCAGACCCGATACCATCTGTACTTTGCTGGAACTCTGACATGAATCAGTCATATGTGATCTTTGGAGCTTGCGGAGGGATAGGTTCGGCGCTTTGCCGTCGCCTCGCCAAGAAGGGTGCGCATCTGCTTCTCGCGGGCCGGGATGAAGCGCGTCTGGCTAGCCTGGCAGCTGAACTGGGCGCTGAAACCTCCTGTCTCGGCGCCAGCAACTTGCGACAGGTGGAGTCGTGCATGAAACGAGCGGCGGACCTGCATGGCGGAGTAAGCGGCGTAGCCAACTGCGTGGGCTCACTCTTGCTTGAGCCTGTGCACCTCCTCTCCGAAGAGGACTGGGATTCTACTCTCGCCACTAAACCTCAAGTCAGCATTCGCCGTGGTCCGTGCTGGGGCGATCACAATGTTCCAAAATGGTGGATCCATCGTGTTGCTCTCGACCGCGGGGGCACGGATCGGATTAGCAAACCATGAGGCAACCTCCGCCGCCAAGACCGGGATCGAAGGCTTGGCGCTCGCCGCGTCTGCCTCTTACGCCTCGAAGGGGCTTCGAGTCAACTGTGTGGCGCCGGGTATGACGCGCACTCCTCTTACAGCTAAGTTATTGCAGAATGAAATGATGGCAAAGGCATCGGTTAGCATGCACGCCCTTGGCCGGTTGGGCGAGCCAGACGATGTTGCTTCCGCGATCGAGTGGCTGCTAGATTCCGAGCAGAGTTGGGTTACCAGCCAGGTCATTGGTGTAGATGGCGGTCTCTCTCGAATTCGATCTCGATCCTGATGACATTCAAGACGCCGAGGTCATCGACAAACAGATGTCATTTGCCAATCATGCTGATTGCGTAATAGTGGGTGCCGGTATTGCGGGCTTGGTAGCCGGCCGCAGTCTGTACGCTCGTGGCCGTAGCGTTCTGATCGTCGACAAAGGCCGAGATGTGGGTGGGCGGCTGGCCACTCGGGGTTTTGCGGGAGGAAGGTTCGACTACGGTGCCCAATTCTTCACCGTTCGCAATTCCGCATTTCGCCCCCTCGTCGATGAGTGGCTGGAGGCAGGGATCGTGACTCCCTGGTCCGAGGGATTTGCTCTGCCCGACGGCAAGCTCAAAAATACTGGCGATATCCATTATAGTGGAGCAGGTGGGATGAGAACGATCACCAAGCACCTTGCCCAGAACTTGGATGTGCGTTCCCGGATCGAGGTCACTGCGATAAGTATTGAAAAGGGTAATTGGAAGGTGCTGGACGCAAGCGGCAATGTGTTCAGGGGGAAGGCTCTGATTCTTACTCCACCTGTCCCCCAATCTCTGGCTTTGCTCGGCGCCGGCAATGTGCCATTGGTAAAGTCGCTCCAAGAGGAATTATCGAGGTTTACATATAACCCCTGTATCGCGGCGATGGCCATGCTGGAAGGTCCAAGCCGGATCCCCCCACCGGGCGGCATATGGTTTTCCGGTGAACCACTGGCCTGGGTCGCAGACAACACGCAGAAGGGGATCTGCACGGAAGCTGGAATCGGAAGCAGCATTACGCTCCACGCGGGCCCGGAATTCAGTCGCTCCCATTGGGGCGATGCAACCCAAACGGCGGGCATTCTTTTGCAAAGAGCAGCGCCATGGCTGGGGGCGCGAGTGAAGCAATTTCAAACACACCGATGGAGGTTCGCACGACCGACTCACGTTCACGATGAGCCTCTCCTCAGCCTGCGCTGCCCCGCCCAATTATTATTCGCCGGGGATGCGTTTGGCGGTTCACGTGTGGAAGGCGCAGTATTGTCAGGTTTAGCCGCAGCCGCGTGTATTTGAGGTCCCGTGGCCTCGTAATGCAAGGGGTGGTTCGGCAGGCTTACCGCAAATCTTATGTTTGTCACTCAATGCCTCCATGGAAGCGTAGAATCTCAGGCGAACAGAGCCGGAGAGGAGGATCCGCATTGAAATGAATTCTGAGCTTTTCTCGCTCGTTTACTTCAGCCGAAGCACCATTCAACCCGATGGTGTTGAAGCAGAGATACGTAAGATTCTCGACATCGCACGCGAAGAAAATCCTAAACGCGACGTCACCGGCGCGCTTCTCTTTTCCGGTGGTTTTTTCGCTCAGGCGCTTGAGGGTCCTCTCAGTTCCGTCGAGTCCACGTTCGAGCGCATTCGGAAGGATGTTCGCCATACAGATGTTTCAGTACTGAGCTGCAAACCGATCACACGCCGCAGTTTCGCTGATTGGTCGATGGCCTACGCAACACCGGCCGGTTGGCTTTCTGCTTCGTTGGGGGTTGCCGGGATTCTCGACAATCCTTCATGCATTGACTGCGACAAGCTCGGAAATGAAATTGTCTCGGTGTTGCAAATGCTGATCTCCGGAGGCGAACTGATATTCCGCGGGAGAACGAACCTCGACGATCAGGCGCTTTGACTGCAAAGAGCGCCGTTTCCAGGGATGACCGAGAATATTGATGGCGATCATGCAACTCGTGCTGGAGTTGCCGACTGCATGCGTCACTTTCGCGGTGAACGTTCCCGCCGCTGTCGGCGTGCCGGTAACCGCACCGGTCGAAGTGTTAAGAGGGTTGGACCTAAAATCCGCCGGCCCTTGCGGCCATGGGGGTTCGACTCCCCTCCCGGCACCAAACTTACACCTATAAAATCAGTCGTTTGCAGTGAGCGCGAAACAGAAGGCGCTTTTCGAAAAAACCTCGGTTAGCCGGAGAGCTGCCTCTTTAACGGCGGAAGGATCCAAAAGTTCTGTGGCCTGCATTATTGGGTCTTTCCTTCCAAATTATTCGGGCGGGAGTTGGTCCTGGTATTCTTAGAATGACCGGTCGGACGTCATCTCTCCCGGGTGGTGTGCCGTCCCCGGCGTTCACAACACCTGCACCGCAGTCCTACTTTCCCGAATCTCATCTGGTTCTTAAATGGCAAAACGGCCGGTTTCTGCGCTGTGGAAGCAAGCGTTTACGGCGTGCAAATCCGCAGGTTTTGGAACAGGGGCCGGGATAAGGATACTGGGCGAGCGCTCCCATAGCTCGCAATATCGGGTGTCAGCGTCAGCAGCGGGCGCTTAGGCAGCAAGATTACCCCAAAGACCGGGATAGTAAAGTGTACCTCGCCAAAATAGTGATCTGCCGTGGAATCGTGAGGAGGTGAGCGAGCCCGGTTCAGGCTTCAGGATCATCGTAACGCCAAGGCTCGGTGGCTCGCATCATCGCTGGGATTTGAGTTGCCGCCGCGAGCGTCTTGGATTGAAGTTGAGCGTAAACACAGGGAGTAATGGTTTCATCTACCGACTAAGATTGCCAACCGCCGCCGAGAGCGCTGTAGAGTTGCACAAGGGTGAGCGCTTCACCCTGCTGGGCACTCACGAGGTTCAGCTGCGCTGCGTACAGGTTTGAATCTGTCGTGAGTACTTCGAGATAACTTGTAGAGCCCCCCTGATATCGCAGGCGAGCAAGGCGCGTTGCGTCCTTTGCTGCCTCAACGAGCTTTTCCTGCTGCACGCGATACGCGCGCTGCTTGTTTAGAGCGATCAGAGCATTCGAAACATCGCGGAGTGCGTCATTTATTGTTCTTTGATAAGTGAGTACCATTTCTTTCTGCGTTTCTTGCGACAGCTGAAGTTGGCCGCGAAGCTTACCTCCTTCGAATAACGGCTGAGTCAGGGTGCCGATGCCGTAGATGGTCTTTCCCGCAGGGGTGAAGATGCTGGCAAGACTATCTCCCCCAACGCCCCCCGAGCCCGAGATTGAAAGGTTGGGAAAGAATTGAGCGCGAGCGACGCCAATCTGCGCATTAGCGGCAATAAGCGTCTCCTCAGCCTGTTGGATGTCTGGCCGGCGCTCAAGGAGTTGTGAGGGTATACCGGTGGGAAGATCCTGGGGTGGTGGAGCGAGCGCATTGGGATCCCGATGGACAAAAGGTCCAGGGTTCTTGCCAAGCAGCACGGCGATAGCGTTCTCCTGCTGTTGAATCTGCTCTTCGAGCTGCGGTACCTCGGAAGTCGCCGCGTAGAACAGCTGTTCCGCCTGGCGCACGTCGGAAAGCGGCACGGAGCCTCCGCTTTCCAGGCTCTTGGTGAGATCAACTGAGTCCTGCCGGACTTTGATGGTTTCCTTTGTGATCTCGAGTTGAGTATCGAGTGCACGAATCTGAAGGTATGCGGTCGCCACCTGTTGCACAAGCGTCAAACGAACCGCACGTTGGGCCCATGTTTGTGCCAGCAACTGGGCGCGGGCAGCCTCGGTCTGCTTACGATACAGCCCCCAGAAGTCGGGCGTCCATGCTGCCGAGAGATTGAACGATCCGTCGACCAGCGGATTGGGGATTTGGGTTCCCAGCGAAGAAGGGATGGTGGCGCCGATACCCATTCCGTCGACCGCAAGGGTCGGAAACTGTTGTGAACGGGTGATCTTCACCTGCGCCTGTTGTTCGAGAATGCGCTGCGCCGCGATACGCAGATCGTAGTTGTTGGCCAGAGCCTTGCGGATCAGCGCCTGCAGTTCCGGTTCGTGATAAACGGTCGCCCACTGCTCATCGCCGAGAGATTTCGCGGCGTCGCTTGCGACTGAGGAATCGTCGGCTCCGCGATAAACAGGGGGTGCTGTGACACTTGGTCTCACGTATTTCGGACCGACATTGCATCCAGTCAGAAGGGCGATTGCACAGGCGAGCAGCCCCATTCGTGAAAATGCAAGGAAGCGAATCATGCTTGACCCTCCTCGATCCGGGCGTTAGCCGCTATGGGAATCGCGGGCTCTTTCGCATAGGGGATCTGCGGTCCGCACATCGAGTCCATGGTTGTGCTCCGGCCGCCTCGCGTCAACCGGTGTGACAGATACTCGACTACGGAAAACGTGACCGGAATAAAAATAAGGCCGAGGACAGTTGAGAGCGTCATACCGCCAACGACGACCGTGCCGAGGATCCTGCGGGAGGCCGCACCGGAGCCAGTCGCAGCCCAAAGCGGCAAGCACCCGACGATAAAGGCCAGAGCAGTCATGACGATTGGCCGGAAGCGCAGATGAGCAGCGTTGAGAGCCGCGTCGCAGATACTCTGCCCAGCCTCGAAATTTGATTTCGCAAACTCAACGATGAGAATAGCGTTCTTGGCCGACAGCCCAATCAGCATGACCAGGCCGATGGTAGCGAAGATATCGTTCTCCAGCAGGCGGGCGTGCAGTGCGATGTAAGCGCCAAGGATCGCTACTGGTGTGCTCAACAATACACTGAATGGCAGTGTCCAGCTTTCATAGAGAGCAGAAAGGATGAGGAAAACGAACAGCAATGAGAGACCGAACACAGCCCAGGACGGCACACCCTTTTCAGCCTGCTGCTCCTGAAAGGACATACCTGAATAATCAAAGCCCGCACCCGGCGGCATGGTCTGCCTGAAGACTTCTTCGAGCGCCTTTCGTACCTGGCCGGAACTGTACCCGGGTGCGCCGGTGATGTTAATCTGTGCCGCGTTATATTCATTGAATCGATAAATGAATTCCGGGCCGGTGATCCGGCTGACCTTGACCAGCGACCCCAGCGGTACCTGGCTGCCATTCGCGCTGCGAACATAGAACTGGTCGATGTTTGCAATGTTGGTGCGGGACGTTCCCTCAGCCTCAACGTAGGTCTGCCATTGGCGGCCAAATCGATTGAAGTAGTTAACCAGATAGCCGCCCATGAATGTTTGCATGGTGGTGTAAATATTGGTCAGATCGACCTGCTGTTTTAACGCCTTCTCTTTGTCTACGTCGACATAGAGCTGGGGCACGGCGGGCTGGTACGACGGGATGGCGGCAGCGATCTCAGGGCGCTTGGAGATGGCGCCGAGAAAGCCGAATACGTTCTTCGTCAGCGTTGTTGGATCGTCGGATCCGGAGCGATCTTCGAGGATCATCGTAACGCCCCCCGACGTGCCAATACCCGGGATGGAAGGCGGTGGAAAGGCAAAAGCTATGCCGTCCGGATCACCGGCGAGCTGCTTCTGCAGGTTGCTCTGAATGTACTCGAGCTGTTGGTCCTTGCTCTTGCGCATAGCCCATGGTTTCAAATTCACAAAGAAGAAACCTGAGTTAGTGCTCTGCACTTGCGTGAGCAGCGAGAAGTCGTTGACTGCGATGACGCCTTCCACGCCCGGCGTCTTAAGCAGCGCATCGCTGATTTTTTGCTCGGCGGCATCAGTGCGTTGCGCCGAAGCTCCGTCAGGAAGCTGCAAAGCGAGAAACATATAGCCTTGATCTTCAGTGGGGATGAACCCACCGGGGAGGGTGCTGCCCAGATAGACCGCCACGGCAGCAAGCAAAATGAGTCCAAGCATGGCGAAGGAGGACTTGTGAATCAGAACACGGGAGACGCCGACGAAGCCGTCCGTGGTGCGGCCAAAGAATCTGTTGAATGAATCGGATGCCTTGCTGAGCAGGCCCTTTTTGCGGCCTTCCTGCCTGGGTTTTAGCAGAAGCGCAGCGAGCGCCGGCGACAGGGTTAACGCATTGAACGCCGAGATCAAAACAGAGATAGCGATAGTGACGGCGAACTGCTGATACATGCGTCCCGTGATTCCGGGAATTGCCGCGGTAGGGATAAAGACTGCAGCAAGGATGAGCGCGATCGCAACCACCGGGCCGCCCACCTCCCCCATCGCTTTCTCGGTCGCCGACTTGGAGTCCATTCCTTCGTCTATGTGGTGCTCGACCGCCTCAACAACGATGATGGCATCATCGACGACCAGGCCGATGGCAAGCACCAGGCCGAACAGCGAGAGGCTGTTGATGGAAAAGCCGAGTAGCGGAAAAATGATAAACGTACCAATGAGCGACACTGGCACTGCCAACAAAGGAATGAGAGTGGCACGCCAGCCCTGGAGAAAAATAAAGACGACGAGAACCACAAGGCCAAGAGCTTCAAACAGCGTCATCACGATCTCGTGAATTCCAGCCGTGACTGCCTTGGTTGTATCCAGCGGAACAGAGTAGGCGATACTCGGCGGGAAGGTAACCGAAAGCTCCTTCATACGCTGGTTGACCGCGGCCGCGGTTTCCACTGCATTGGACCCCGGGAGCTGATAGATAGCCATCACGCCGGAAGGCGCCTGATTATAACGGGCTGAGATTCCGTAGGATTGGTCCCCAAGCTCGATGCGGGCAACATCACTGAGATGAAGGATGGACCCGTCAGGATTAGCGCGGAGAATAATGTTTCCGAACTCCTCCGGCGTCACGAGGCGTCCCTGGGTGCGAACTGTATACGTGAACTGCTGGCCCTGAGGGATAGGCTCGCCGCCGATCTGGCCGGCCGGGTTGACATTGTTCTGAGTTTGAATCGCAGCGATAACTTCTGTCGCCGTGACGCCGAGCTTCGCGAGTTTGTCCGGTTGGACCCAGACACGGAGCGCATACTGCCCGCCGAAAACCTGTACGCGCGAGACGCCCTTTACGCGCGCGATCTGATCCTGAAGATTAATGATTGCGTAGTTGGTGAGGAAGTCCTGGCCTAACTTGCCGCCTGGCGAGTTAATCGCTACCAGCATCAACGGCGATGTCAGCGCCTTCTGAACAGTGAGACCGGCAGTTGTCACCTCTGCCGGCAATTGGGACTGGGCCTGATCAACACGCAATTGCGCCAAAACCTGGTCAATATTGGGATCGGTCTTGACGTCGAAATCCACGAACAACTGAACAACGCCATTGTTGGCACTAACAGAGTTCATGTAGATCATGTTGTCGACGCCGTTCATTTGCTGCTCAATAGGCGTCGACACCGCCTGGGCCACAGTCTTTGCGTCGGCGCCAGGATAGGTGGCAGTCACAAGAATTTCAGGAGGAACAATGTTCGGAAACTGTGAAGTCGGCAGCGTGAGCATAGACACCACGCCGATAACAACGGTGAGGATGGCGATAACAATCGCCACGATGGGGCGACGGATGAAGAATTTTGACATCGACTACCTCGCCGGCGACTGCGTCGTATTCGAAGTGGCCGATGCGCGAAACTCCGTTGGCTGCGGATTGACAGGCGCGCCCTCGCGGAGCTTCTGAAGATTGTCTGTGATGACGAGGGAGCCGCCGGGAAGACCGCTTTCGACAATCCAACTGTCGCCGTATTGCGGCCCGAGCGTTATGTTGTTGACGTGAGCGGTATTATCTTGGCCGACAGTGTAGACCTGCTGTTGGCCTTGAAGTTCGGTAACCGCTACTTGGGGGATCAAGACTGCATTGCGTCGAACTTCGGTTTCAGCTTTGACTCTTCCAAACTGGCCCGGGCGAAGTACGTTTCCTGGATTTGGGAACGACGCGGCAATGCGGATCGCGCCTGTTTGGCTGTTCAGTTCCCGATCTACGAAAACTACGTGGCCTTTTTCCGGGTAGACTTCACCGTTCGACAGCGTCAAGGTGAGAGGAATCCTTGACGCTCCGTGAAGCAGGTCAGCACCTCCCGCACCGGCCCGCTTTGTTAGTGCGAGATACTCCGTGTCACTTACCGAAAAATAGACCTTGATCGGATCGAGTTGCGACACCGAAGTCAATACAGACTGGGCGCTTACAAGATTTCCAACCTGAATCGTAGCCTGACCCGCGACGCCAGTGATCAGCGATCGCACTTTGGTGAATCCGAGATTGAGCTCGGCATTTGCGACTGTGGCCTCGGCCGATCTCACTGTGGCCTCTGCCTGTGCCTTTTGCTGAGTATCGTTGTCGAGTTGGCTCTTGGCGATGGCCCGCTCGGCGGCCAAAGGGGTGTCGCGATTTACGTTGATCTCTGCGAGAGCCAGTTGCGCCTGGGCTTGCCCCAGCGAACCTTGAGCTTGTTGCAGCGCCGCCTCAAAAGGGCGAGGATCGATCTCGAACAAGATCTGACCTCTCTCGACCTGCGATCCCTCACGGTAATCCTGACGAATTAAATAGCCACTCGCCTGGGGCTGTATCTGTGCGTTGACATATCCGTCGAGCGTTCCAACCCACTCACCGGTCAACGGCACATCGGCTTTTTCCGCTTTGACGACCTTAACCTTCATCACTGGCGGAGAAACTGAAGTTGAAGCACTTACGTTCTTGCCGCATCCTGAGAGTAGTCCACTGCACAGGAGCAACACTCCCGTTAACACAGCGAGTATCGCGAAATTGAAACGGTTCGTCCCTACGTTCTCAAGGGGGCGCACAGTCATACTCGTTCTCCAATCAAGCGTGATGACGTTCTCTGCAAGGGGTCGTTTGCGCCGCGAAAACAAGTACGCGTGTCCAGCTTTGATGTGTCAACAGCACACCGGGATTCAGAAAGGCACGTCACTCCGAGTTCTGTTGCTGGGCATTTGCGGTCAGCAAACTGGCCTAACGGCGGTAAAGCACATAGACGCTTCACGCGGCGGGGAATCATTGAGGTTTATCGATCGATCGAAGCTCTCGGCCTGTTGGAGCTGACCGGTCTCGGGGGAGGGAACCACATCCACATCCTCCAACCCAGGTTAGCCTCGGACGAAGCGGGCGTCCCGTGCCACTCCGCTTACCAGTCGTTGGATCCGCCCCAGCGGTTCTTTGTGAAACCGGCTCCTTGACGGTAATAAGAGTGCTTTCGCGGAGATGTATAGAAGAGATCAAGGGCGAAAGTTTTATTGCGCTTACGGTGCGGCCTTAAAGGCAAAGCTGCGCTGCGGCTAATGATGTTGCCGTCGAAGACCATAGGGTCGTGCAGGCGGACCGCTTGGTCCTGAGGCCCGCAAGTGCGCTACGCGGTCCCTTCGGAGCTCGCCGACATGCTTGCTGGAGATTGACAGAGACAATTTGCGCCACATCATGCAGACCGATGCCGCGCTCGGAGAGATATTTCTGAACGTGTTTCTGCTTCGCAGGGTCTACCTCGTCCCCCATTCCATTGGCAACGCAGTATTGATCGGGTCGAACCATTCAAGCGATACTTTGCGGCTGCGAGAGTTTCTTGCCCGCAATGGTCAGCCTCATAGCTATCTCGATGTCGAGAAGGACTCCAAGGTTCAGGCAGTTCTCGATCAATTCGGAGTTGCGCTTACCGACATTCCAGTGCTGATCTGTGGGGGCGCAATTGTCCTTCGCAACCCCTCCAATACAGATGCTGCAGCACGCCTTGGACTCAATGCCGGCATCGATCATGGGCAGCTAAGCGATGTGGTTGTCGTCGGGGCGGGCCCGAGCGGGCTGGCGGCAGTCGTATAAGGCGCTTCCGAGGGCCTGAATGTTGTGGTGCTCGAGAAGGACGCGCCGGGCGGACAGGCCGGATCCAGTTCCAAAATTGAGAATTATCTCGGCTTCCCCACGGGGATCTCCGGTCAGGAGCTTTCCGACCGGGCGTTTGTTCAGGCGGAGAAGTTTGGGGCACACATTGCTATCGCGCGATCAGCCGACCGACTGCTGAACAGCCGTTCGCCCTACGCGATTGCACTCGATAACGGCGAATCGGCAGGGGGCGAACTGTCATCATCGCTGCCGGTAGCCGATATCGCAGGCTCGATTTGCCGAACCGGTTCCTGCGCTGGCCCTGAGCTCTTTCGAAGACTCTTGCCTGATAGGCGGATGCGTTTCATCGTGAAGATGGACGGACTCTGATTACAAATCCGCCACGATAGGCCCGGGTAACTTCCACCGTATATCGGATATCGAGCGTAGAGCTCCGCACTACGTCCTCGGGCATGGCCAAATCCTTTGCCAATACTGGCCTCTCCATGCGAGAGCTATACCCATAATTCGCTCAACCTCGGCACCATGAGTCGATGATGACGTGGATTCAGGCACTGCCGGCGTTGCGCCGTGCACCAAAGCGCACTCCCAGGAGCAGGAAAGAGCCTTCAACGGTCCCGCAGAAGCTGGAATTTTTAGGAGATATGTGTGTGTAACTACATAATGTGCAGCGGTTTATCTGTAGATGCTCAAGTTGATGCAGAATTGCTCGTCCGTAGATTGACGGACGTGGTTGTGCAGGCGTCTCGTCATCTCGGGTTACCAAGAAGGCGAAAAGATGCACCGAACAGATCTTTGGGAACGGCGTTTCTCGTCAACAAAAAACCAACGGTAATTTCTTTGGAGGAGCAGCATGTTGAAAATCGAGGGAATAGTACATAAAGGTCCCGGGTGCTCCCGGGCATGCGGGGCGCTATTTGCGTTCCTGCTGGTTCTGTTTATGGTTCCAGGAGTCTTCGCGCAGACCGACACCGGCAGTATCCGCGGCACAGTCGTCGACCAGCGCGGCGCGATCGTGCCGGCGGCACAGATCCAGCTCGTGAATGTGGACACCGGATTCACCCAGTCGGCAGTCAGCGATGCGGCTGGCAATTTCCACTTTGAAGCGCTGCTGCGCGGCAATTATCGGGTCACCGTCATGTCTGCCGGCTTTGCGAGTGAGACGCAGTCCCTGACGCTCGATGTTTCGCAGGTTCAGGCGGTCAACTTTCGTTTGAAGCCCGGCGCGATCTCGGAGAGCATCACCGTAACCGACGCGGCGCCGGTGGTGGACACAAGCAGCTCATCCGTGGGCGACGTGATCGATCCCCAGCAGGTCATCGATCTTCCGCTCAATAGCCGCAACTTTACGCAATTGGCCCTGCTGGTCCCCGGCGTTACCCGCGGTGGTTATGGCAGCTCCGCTTCGGGCGTTAACGGCAACGCGGAAACCTGGCGCTACGGCGATACCGGCGGCGCGGCCCTCTCGGTCAACGGCCTGCGCGCGCAAGCCAACAATTTTGAATTGGATGGCCTGGATAACAACGACGCCCTGGTGAACACCATCATCTACTTCCCGCCGATCGATGGGACGGATGAGTTCCGTGTCACCACAGCGGTGGCCCCGGCCGAGTTCGGCAAGGCGGGCGGCGCCATCGTTCAGTCTTCGATCAAGTCCGGCACCGACAAATACCATGGATCGCTTTTCTTCTTTGACCGCGACAAAATCTTCAATGCCAACCCGAATTACTCTTTCGGCAACGGTCTGCAGCCCAATCCTTCCTATCGCCGCACACAGTTCGGCGCCTCGCTGGGCGGCCCGATTCCCTTAATGCATCACAAGCTCTTTATGTTCGGGGATTACCAGGGCTTGCGTTTCACTCAGCCGGAGGGCGAGTCGTATCAGTCCGTTCCCACGCCGCTCATGCAGACGGGCAACTTCTCCGAGTTGGTCACCGATAGTCCACAAAATGGCGGCTACAGCAGCATATTCCCCAGTGTTCCTTACGGCCCGGTGACGGGCTGCAACACGACGCCATCGGCCGTCCAGGGCACCATCTACGACCCAACCACCTGCCAGCCGTTCCCTCTGGTTAATGGAACTCCCAACGTCATTCCCGCAGGCAGGGTCAATCCGGTAGGCCTCGCCTATCTGAAAGCCTTCCCGGCTCCGAACAACCTTTACAAAGGTGTTGGCAGCAACTACTTTACCAATCCTCTGGAAACACAGAAGATGAACGACTTCGACGGGCGCATCGACTGGAAGCCGACGGATAAGGACGGCTTCTTTGCCCGTTACAGCTACGGCCAGGACATCCAGAACAAGGGCAGCCTGTTCCCGAATTTGCCCGCCGGCTATGGATCCGGAACCAATCCGATCCATCCCCGCGGTGTGGCCGTCGGATACACCCGCGTTTTCTCGCCCAACATCGTCAACGAGTTCCGTTACGGCCATACCTATGACTTCTACGGATATGAGCCACCCGATGAAGGCACACCGGTCTCTGCCAACCTCGGCATCCTGAATGCCAACCGCAACTCGCTTCTGGGCGGCGGCGCGGCCATCAACGGCGGCTACATTGCCTACACCGGCGACGGCGGACCGTACACCGTTCCGCAGAGCGATAACCAGTTCGTGGATGCGCTCTCCTGGAGCAGAGGTCATCACAACTTCAAGTTTGGCGCCAGCATCGAGAAGCGCCAGGTCTCCTTCTTCCAGGGCAACAACGCCAAAGGCTACTTCGATTGGAGCGGCAACCAGTTCACCGGCTACTCCGGCGCCGATATGCTGGTCGGCTACGTCGACGACTATAGCATCGGGGTGGCCAGTAGCTACTTCGTCACCAAGAACTGGGAAACCGGCTACTTCGTTCAGGACGACTGGAAGGTGAACCGGCGGCTGACTCTAAACCTCGGCCTTCGGTATGACCTCTATACCTTCCCGTATACCGTGAACAACTACCAGTCTGACTTCGACATGAATCCAAATTCCTCCCAATTCGAGCAGTTGGTACAGGCGGGAACGGACGGATTCTCAAGCAGCCAGGTCAAGACCAACTTTAATAACTGGTCTCCTCGCCTCGGCTTTGCCTACGATGTGTTCGGTGACGGCAAGACTTCGATCCGCGGCGGCTTCGGAATCTACTACTTCATGGACCGCGGCGGCGTGGGCAACCAGTTGAGCAACAATGCGGACTTCAACGGCTCGGTGAGCTACTCCAGCTTGCCGCAGTTCGGCGGGAATCGCATCGCGTTCAACGGTCAGGGTGGCAATTGCACCAGCACCAGCTCCGGCGCCAGCACATTTGGAAGCGTAGCCTGCAACTCCAGCTACACGAATGGCACTTCAAACGCAACTGGCGCACTGCCTTTGCCGACCTTTGGCTCGACGGTGAATCGCGCCGATCCTACCGGCGTGAACCTCGTCTCCATCCCGCAGCACCTGCCGACCTCCGTGATTTCGCAGTGGGATCTGCAGTTGCAGCAGCAGTTGACCAACAACACCTCGCTGACACTGGCCTACGTGGGCACTGGCGCCGCGCACCTCATGACCTGGGTCGGTCCCAATGGGCAGATCATGGGCGAAGCGCCCACTGTCATTCAGTTCCCCAAGTTCCAGAGCATCGACGAGGGACTGGCGGAAGGCGAGTCCAACTACAACGGTTTGCAGGTCTTCCTGAACAGCCGCGGAATCAAAGGCATTCAGATGACGGCGGCCTATACGTGGTCGCATACATTGAGCGATTCCGAAGGCGCCTTCGGCACGGGAAGCAATAATTACTTCATCTTTCCGACCGCCGGCTTTACTCCGGGTGTCATGCCGGTTGCTAACCAGCCGCTCACAACCAACCTCAGCCTGCACAGCGATTACGGCAGCTCCGATCAGGATCAACGCCAGGTGTTCAGCTTCAGCGCCATCGGCGATCTTCCTTTCGGCAAGGGCAAGCGGTTTGCTTCTAACATTCCCACCGCCCTTGACGAAGCGATCGGCGGATGGCATTTGAACACCATCGTCAGCCTGCAATCGGGCCAGCCATTCTCGATCACCACCGCCAGCTACTACTACCCTGCCAGCAACTCGCTGGAAGGCGCCAGCTTGACCAACTTTGCCAACAAGAGTGGTCAGGCGCACTACACCAAGAGCCCGACCGAATGGTTTGACCCGTCACTGTATTCGCATCCGGCGGTCCTCAATCCGAACGGACAGGTGAGCACTTTCATGTCCCCCGGAAACATGCACCGCAACGAAATGGTGGGGCCGTCCTATCGCGATATGGATGCCTCGCTGTTCAAGAACTTCACGATTACGGAAAAAGTGACCGGACAGTTCCGCGCAGAGGTCTTTAACCTGGCCAACACGCCGGAGTTCACCAACCCCAGCGGCAATCTGGATAGCTGCGTGGCGCCAGGCGCGACCTGCTCGGCAACCCGCACTGCCGCCAGTCCGGACAAAGGCAACTTTGGGCAAGTGGACGGCGTGCGCCAGAACTCGCAGCGCGTTATGCAGCTTGCAGCGCGCATTACCTTCTAATCTGAACACAACCCAGGGCCACGGCGGCATGCCGCCGTGGCCCTTATTCTCCCGGAATATTCAGCGCTTCCTTGATGGACGGCGCGTTCAATCCCTATATCCTGAATCAAGCTCCAGAAAGGTGTTGGAATGAAGGCGCTCAGGCGGCCGTTCGCTCTTTGTTTCACTTTGCTCGCCTGCGGAAGTATAGCTTACGGCCAAAATGAACATGCTTGCTTCGCGGCGCACAATCTTGCCCCACCGTGCATTGACAAAATTGATCCACCGGATTGGTGGGTTGGCCTGCCTGATCCGATGCTGCTGGTGCATGGCGAAGGCCTCAACAACGCTCATTTCACTGTGCTGGGCAACGGCGTGACTCTTAAACGCACTCAGGCCTCAGAAAATGGCCATTGGGCATTCCTCTGGCTCCAAACCAAATCAGCGGCCCCGCAAACCTTGTGGATAAGCGCGAGCAGTGAAAAAGGCCGGCTCCGCCGCGCCTACGTCTTTGCCGCCCGTTCGCATCCGGAGCGTGGGCACAGCGGATTCTCGTCTTCTGATGTGCTGTATCTGATCATGACCGATCGTTTCGCGGCCGGAAATCCGGGCAACGATCCACCAGGCGACAATCGCGCCTCTGCGCGCGCCTGGCATGGAGGGGATTTTGCCGGCATCGAACAGCATCTGGACTATCTGAAGGAACTGGGTGTGACCGCCGTCTGGACTACGCCCGTAGATTCGAACCAGAGCATGCGCGAATCCTATCATGGTTACGCGGCCACCGACCTTTACGCTGTCGATCCCCACTTCGGCACTCTCGAAAACTATCAGCGCCTCTCCGCCGCGCTGCATGCGCGCGGAATGAAACTGGTGATCGACCTGGTGCCCAACCATATCGGCGTGCAGCACCCTTGGGTTCAGGACCCGCCGGCGCCGGACTGGCTGCACGGCACGCTCAAGCAGCATCGCTCTGCGCAGCACGATTTTTACCAGCTGACTGACCCGCATGCGCCGCCGGCGGCCTGGCGCAACATCACCGACGGCTGGTTCACCGATGCCATGCCCGACCTGAATCAAGAGAATCCGCTGGTTGCGCGCTACCTGACTCAAAACGCGCTGTGGTGGATTGAGACGGCCGGCCTCGACGGCATCCGGCTCGATACCTTTCCCTACGTGGACCGTGCCTTCTGGCACGATTTTCACGCGACACTGCACAGCGTATACCCGCGCCTGACGACGGTGGGTGAAATCTTTCAAGGCGATCCGGAAGTCACTTCGTATTTTGCTGGCGGTGTCGCCCATCTGGGCATCGACACCGGCCTATACACGCCCTTCGACTTTCCCGTCTACTTTGCGCTGCGCGACGTTCTGGCTCACGGCAAGCCGATGACGGAACTGGCCTCAATTCTGCGCCAGGACGCGCTCTACCCCCACCCCGAGCGCTTGGTCCCGTTTATGGGCAACCACGATACGACGCGCTTCATTACCGAGGCCGGCGAATCCGTTCCCAAGCTGAAACTGGCGTTAGGCCTGGTGTCGACATTGCGCGGAATGCCGCAAATTTATTCCGGAGACGAGATCGGAATGGACGGCGGCAAGGACCCCGACAATCGTCATGATTTTCCGGGAGGGTTCCCGGGGGATGCGCTGAATGCCTTTACAAAAGCGGGCCGCACACCTGTCGAGGAAGAGATTTTCTCCTGGACGTCGGGCATGCTGAAGCTGCGGGCTGCGCATCCCGAGCTGCAAACCGGCCTGGAACAAAACCTGTTTGCCGATGACGATGTATTCGCGTTCGTTCGTACCCCGGAGATCGATGGGTGTGCGTTGAGTCATTCTTCCGCTCCGGCCAACGACAGGCTCCTCATCATCATTAACAAAGCGAAGCAAGGCAAAACCCTGGATCTCCCCATGGAAGACACGGCGTTGGCCGGCTGCACGACGTTTCAACTGCAGGCGCCGACCACGGGAACAGCGCCGACGGCCAACGGCAGCAAGCTGCACATCGAAGAGCCGGCGGAATCAATCACAGTCTTCGAAGTGCGTTGAAATTCCGCTCGTTTGCGCATGGCTCCATTGTCCAGCCGAATTGTGCTCACGGCAGGCGCGGCCGTGCTCGATGTGCAGATTCTTGAGAATCAGTTTGTCGACGTGCACGTCCGACTGGACGGTCAATGGGATGACGCTAAAATAACCTGATCTGTTGCACTGTTCGAGCAAACACTCGGGCAAGGAACATCGGGTACCCTGCAAGTAGGGAGAAAATGCAAACGGAATGATGCAGGCATTTCGATCAACTCGCGTACTTACGCTGGAAGGCCTCGCTGCGGCAACCCTGCTCGTGGAAAATGAGCGCATCACTGCGGTGCGCGGCTGGAGTGACGTGCCCGAGGCCGCAATCCTGCGCGATTTTGGCGGCTCCGTTCTGCTCCCCGGCCTGGTAGACTCGCACGTCCACATCAACGAGCCGGGCCGCACGGAGTGGGAAGGGTTTTCGACGGCGACGCGGGCCGCAGCCTCAGGCGGCGTGACCACGCTGGTGGATATGCCGCTTAACTGTGTGCCGGAGACCACGGATGTGGATGCGTTGGAAGCCAAGCGCGCTGCGGCACAAGGAAAAACCTGGGTCGACTGGGCAGCTTGGGGCGGCCTGGTGCGCGGCAACGCCGAGTCGCTGCCGGCCCTCGCCGGCGAGGGGATCCCGGGCTTCAAGTGTTTTCTCATTCACTCCGGGATCGATGGCTTCGCCTGGGTGGACGAGGCCGATCTGCGGCTGGCGCTTGCCAAGTTGCGAGGCACAGGGTTGCCGCTGCTGGCCCACGCCGAGGTTGCCGATCCGGTGATTGCCGCCACCCATGAGTTGAATGCCAGCGGCGCGGATTGGCGCAAGTGTTCCACCTATCTGTCTTCAAGGCCAGACGCCGCGGAAGTTCAGGCGATCGCTCTGCTCATCAGTCTCGCCGAGGAGTTCAAAACACCGATCCACATCGTGCATTTGGCCAGTGTCCAGGCCCTGCCCCTGCTGGCCAAAGCACGCGGGCGCGGGGTGCAAATCACCGTTGAAACCTGCGCGCATTACTTATGGTTTGCTGCTGAAGATATTCCAGATGGCGCGACGGAGTTCAAGTGCGCTCCGCCGATCCGCGGGGGTGCCAATCGCGAGGCATTGTGGACCGCGCTGGATTCGGGGTTGGTCGATATGGTGACGACCGACCATTCGCCGTGCCCTCCGACGATGAAGCGTCGCGATGAAGGCCGCTGGGATCTTGCCTGGGGCGGAATTGCCAGCTTGGGACTGGCGCTGCCGGTGCTGTGGACGGGGATGGCGCGGCGCGGCCTTGGGTTTGAGCGGTTAGGCACATGGATGGCCGCGGCGCCTGCGCGGCTGGCCGGTTTCACAGGTCGAAAAGGTGCATTGGCCGCCGGCGCCGACGCCGATATCGTCGTCTTCGATCCAGATGCTGTATGGACAGTTGCGCCCGAGCACCTGCACTTTCGCCATAAGCACTCTCCATACATCGGCGTGCAGTTGCGGGGCAGGGTCATGGAGACCTGGCTGCGTGGCGAGCTGGTTTTCAGTATGGAAGGCAACAAGGGAGGCTTCGCAGCCTCGCCGCGCGGCCGAGAACTGGTGCGCCGATGAGTAGCCGCGCAGCGCGGGCGATTGCGGAGTGCGAACTCATTGCCCGGATGAGCGAAGATCCGGAACGCATTACGCGCCGGTTTCTTACGCCGCCTATGCACGATGTTCATGCGCATCTGCGCGCCCGCATGGAACTGTTGGGTATGACCGTCCGAGTAGACGCGGCAGGCAATCTGCGCGGCCTATGGCAGCCGGAAGGCGCCCCGGCCAGGCGGCTGATCCTCGGCTCGCACATCGACACCGTGCCCGGCGCGGGCGCTTATGACGGCGTGCTGGGCGTGGTGCTGGCTTTGGAATGGATCGCGCTGGCGCAGGAACTCGCATTGCCGCTCGCTATCGAAGTGATTGCGTTCTCAGAGGAAGAGGGTGTGCGCTTCGGCGTGCCGTTTCTTGGCAGCCGCGCCGCGGCCGGGTGCTTCGACCCCGCATTGCTCGCGCTCCAGGACGCGGACGGCGTCACGGTGGAGGCCGCGATTCGCGCCTTCGGTCTGGATCCTGGCCGGATGGACGAGGCGGCCGTCGATGCAAACGCGCGTGGCTTTATCGAGATACACATCGAACAAGGGCCGATGCTTGAAGCAGAGGGGTTGAGCGTTGCCGCCGTCACTGGGATTGTGGGTCAGACGCGGCTGCGCGTTGAATTCCGCGGGCAGGCCAACCACGCCGGAACCACCTCGATGCATCTCCGCCGCGACGCGCTGGCTGCCGCAGCCGAGTGGATAGCCCAGGTGGAGACGCTGGCGCTCAATACCGGCGGGCTTGTGGCCACGGTGGGCAAGCTGACTGTGGAACCGAACGCCGTCAACGTCGTTCCGGGAGCCGCGCGCGCAACCCTCGACCTGCGCCATGCACGCGATGACGCTCGCGCCAACGCTGTGGAGGCTTTGCTCGCAAAGGCAGAAACGATTGCCGCGCGGCGCGGGATCTCTTTCGAGTGCGTCCGCTTATTGGATCAGCCGGCGGTGCCGATGGATGAAAAGCTAACGGCCCTTCTTGCCGATGCCATTAAGGACGCCGGCCGGCCTGTGAAGCCGATGTTCAGCGGCGCGGGTCACGATGCCATGGTGATGGCTGCGCGCCTGCCCACGGCAATGCTCTTTTTGCGCAGTCCCGGCGGCATCAGCCATCACCCCGCAGAAGCCGTCCTGGAAGAGGATGTCCGGGCCGCTCTCGACGTGGGCCGCAGCTTTCTTGCCCGCATGGCCGCCGAGGTTGGATAAAATCGAGCAACACAGAGTCCCTGGAAAGAGGTCGCCCGTGCATCACCTGGGAGCAACACGCAGCAGCCTGAAGCCGGACCACCTGCTGCAAACGCCGGACACCTTTGTGCGCACCCCGCTGTCGGGCGCCGTGGGCGTGGAGTTCATCGTACATGTGGGGCCGCAATTGGGAGCGCGATTTACGCAGATGACCGCGGAGTTCACCGCGGAGGGAACGCTTGGTCCCGCGCCGGCGCAGCGATTTCTCTATTTGCTCGAAGGCGAGCTTGAGTTGAAAGCCGGCGGCCAGACGCACTTGCTTGTGCCTGGCGGGTTTGCCTATGTGCCCCAGGGCGCGGCGAGCGCGGTGCGCGCTGTCTCCCGCTCACGCGCCGCAGTGATTGAAAAGCCTTATGAATCTCTGCACGATAAAGGACAAATCCCGGAGATTGTCGTGGGCAATGAAGCCGCCATTCCGGCCGTCCCGCTGTTGGGAGACGACTCCCTGCGCGTGCGGTCGCTGATGCCCGATGGTCCCGCGTACGACTTTGCCGTAAACACCATGACGTACGATCCCGGCGCGGCGTTGAGCATGGTAGAGATTCACGTGATGGAGCACGGCCTGCTGATGCTTGAAGGCGGCGGCATCTACAAGCTGGGCGATTCCTGGTATCCGGTCGAGGCCGGCGACTTCATCTGGATGGCGCCGTGGTGCCCGCAGTGGTTTGGCGCGCTGGGCAAACAGGCGGCTAAGTATCTCATCTACAAAGACTGGCGGCGGCATCCACTGGGAACGTGAGAACCATGATGAGCGTAAATCCGAAACTCGCCATCGACGGGCTGCTGGCGGAGCTGGCGGCTCTGGCGCTAATCTCCGAGGCCGAACCTCCGGTGGTGACACGCGTGGTCTTCAGCCAGGCGGACCTGAGTGCACGGGCGTACGTGAAACGCCTGTTTGCGGACGCGGGACTCACAGTGGAAGAAGACGCCGCGGGCAACACCTTTGCCCGCTGGCAAGGCAGCGACCGCGCTCTCGCGCCGGTAGGCACCGGCTCGCACATTGACGCCATTCCCAACGCCGGCAGCTATGACGGAACGGTGGGTGTGCTGGGCGGCCTGGAGGCTATTCGCGCCTTGCAACGCGCCGGCTTCCGTCCGCGGCGGTCGATTGAAATTGTCATCTTCACCTCTGAAGAGCCTACCCGCTTTGGCATCGGTTGCCTCGGCAGCCGCATGATGGGGAGGGTACTCACTCCATCGCAAGCGATCGCGTTGCGCGACAAGCAGGGCCGTGGACTGGAGGAGTTGCGCAGCCAGGCTGGGTTCACCGGCGCGCTCGAAACCGTCGCGTTAGCCGCCGGGCGCTTTCACAATTTTGTCGAGCTGCACATCGAACAGGGACCGCTGCTGGAGCGGGAGGGTATCGACCTCGGTCTGGTGACCCATATTGCCGCGCCAGCCAGCTTACGAATTCAAATCGAGGGAGAAGGCGGCCACGCCGGCGGCAAGCTGATGCCTGGCCGCAAAGATGCACTGGCCGCGGCGGCTGAGCTGATTCTGGCCCTCGAACAGGCGGCCAAATCCACGGGCGTCATCGATACGGTGGGTACTGTAGGCGTGTGCGAGGTTTTCCCCGGCGCGGTCAACAGCATTCCCTCGCTGGTGCGGTTGGAGACCGACATCCGCGACATAGACGGTGCGCGCCGCGACCGCGTAATCGATGCCTTGCACACAGCATGCACCGATGTCGAGGGCCGGCGCGGTGTCATCGTAAGGACAGAGCTGGTTAACGCGGATCCACCCGCTACCTGCGATCCTGCCATTCTCTCCGCGATGGAGACTTCTGCCGCGGAAGCGGGCCGGACCTCGAAAAGAATGGTCAGCCGCGCCTATCACGATTCGCTCTTTATGGCGCGAATTACACCCGTGGCCATGCTGTTCATTCCATGCCGCGGCGGCGTGAGCCACCGGCCGGATGAATACGCCTCGCCGGAGTGGATCTCGAGCGGCGTTGAGGTGCTGGCCAGGACCCTCGCACGCCTCGCTGCATAATTGATTTCCTTTGCAATTTTGAGACGTCATTGTATGCTATGCCTCAATCTGTACCGTGGTTTCAACTTGCCCAACCATGAGCAGGAATGCGACAACCCGAATCGTCGGCGCTCCTATCACCCGCAAAGAGGGAGCAGACAAGGTGCTGGGCCGCGCGCGCTATGTGGACGACATGGAGCGCGAAGGCATGGTCTACGGCGCTACGGTTCGCAGCACCATCCCGCGCGGACTCATTCGCTCCATCGTGTTTGATCCGCGTATCGATTGGAGCGAGTTTACTGTTGTCAGCGCTGCCGATATTCCAGGCAAGAATCACATCCAACTCATCATCGCGGACCAGCCCTGCCTGGCCGACGCGCAGGTGAACCACCGCGAGGAAGCGATCCTGTTGCTGGCGCACGCCAGCAAGCAGAAATTGCGCGAGGCCCAAGCCGCCGTACACATCCAATACGACCCGATGCCGCCGATCTTCACTATCGAAGAGAGCGAGCGGCAGGATGTAATTATTTGGGGCGCGGACAACTGCTTCAAGAGTTTTCTGCTCGAAAAGGGCGATGTTGATTCTGCATGGAGCAGCGCGGCGCACATCGTCGAAGGCGAATACCGCACCGGTGCGCAGGAACATCTGTACATAGAAAACAACGGCGTCATCGCGGAGTACAGCGCGGAGAGCGGCGTCACGGTGTGGGGCTCGCTGCAATGCCCATACTACGTGCACAAGTCGTTGATGGCCGTCTTCGATCTGCCCGAGGATAAGGTGCGCGTGATTCAGACCGAGACTGGCGGCGCCTTTGGCGGCAAGGAGGACTATCCATCGATCCTGGCCGCGCACGCCGCTCTGCTGGCTCTTAAGTCCGGCCGCCCAGTCAAGATGGTCTACGACCGCATGGAAGATCTGGCCGCGACCACCAAGCGCCATCCCTCGCGCACTCGGCATCGCACCGCACTCGACCGGGATGGTAAGCTGCTGGCCATGGAAATCGAGATTGTCACCGACGGCGGCGCTTACTCGACGCTTTCCTCGACCGTGCTTTCTCGGGCAACGCTGCATGCGTCCGGCCCGTATGTCTGCCCCAACGTGCGTATACGCTCACGCTCCTGGGCCACCAACATGGTTCCCTACGGTGCATTTCGCGGCTTCGGCGCGCCGCAGTCGATCTTTGCCGTTGAACGCCACATGGATGAGATCGCCGCAGCCCTCGGCATCGACCGGATCGAACTGCGGCGCAGGAATTTTCTTCATGATGGCGACACTACCGCGACAGAACAGGCGATGCGCGAGCCCGTGATTCTCGATCAACTGATGGACCGCGCGCTGGCCGAAAGCGATTACCATGCGCGCCGCGCGCGGTTTGCCCGCGAAAATCCTGGTAGTCCCATCAAGCGCGGCCTGGGCGTCGCCGCTTTTTATCACGGCTCCGGCTTTACCGGCTCAGGTGAGCGGACTCTGAACTCGCAGGCAGGCGTGGATGTAGTGCCCGAGGGCAAGGTGCGCGTGCTGGTTGCGAGCACAGAGTTTGGCCAGGGCACCAACACCGTGCTGACCCAGGTTGCCGCGGAGGCCATCGGCCTCGACATGGAAGATGTGATCATGGCGCCAGCCGATACCGGCATCGTTCCCAACAGCGGACCCACTGTTGCTTCGCGCACGGTGATGGCGGTGGGGCGATTGATTGAGCGCGCCGGCTTGCAGCTTGTTACTATGCTGCGCGAGCACGCTGGGCTGGGTGAACGTTTCACGCGCGAAGAGTTCTTCGCCGCCTGCGAAGTGTATCGCGCCACGCAGGGCAGCGTCGTTTCCCTGTGCCGCTACGAATCTCCTCCCGGCATCTTCTGGGATGACCAGAAGTATCGCGGTGAAGCGTATCCCGCGTTTGCGTGGTCGGTACAGGTGGCGCAGGTGGCCGTGGATACTGTCACCTACTCCGCCGAGGTTGAAGAGTTCTGGGCGGTGCAGGAGACGGGCCGCGTGATCAACCCCGTACTGGCCGCCGGACAGATTGAGGGCGGGGTCGCGCAGGGCATTGGCTACGCGCTGTACGAGAAGGTGGTTTCAGAGAACGGCCGCATGGCCAACAACCAGATGACCAACTACATCATGCCCACCGCCGAGGATGTGCCTCCGATTCACGTCTACTTCGAACAGATCCCCTTCCGGCATGGCGGTTATGGCGCCAAGGGCATCGGCGAGTTGCCCCACGACGGTCCCGCGCCGGCCATTCTGAATGCGATCAAGGACGCAACCGGCGTAAGCTTTCGCGCGATTCCATTGCTGCCCGAAGACCTATTCGCCGAGCTTGCCACTCGTCATCCTGCCGAGGAGGCGGCTGCCGTATGAGCGCATGTTGGCCTACCCTCCACATGACTGTCAACGGCCAAGACCGCGCGGTCCAAGCGCCGCCCATGAAGCGCCTCCTGGACGTGTTGCGCGAGGATCTGCGCTTGACGGGCACAAAAGAGGGTTGCGGTGAAGGTGAATGCGGTTCGTGCTCGGTGCGCATGAACGGCCAGCTGGTGAACAGTTGCCTGGTGCCGGTGTTGCAGGCCGAGGGCGCATGCATTCAGACCGTCGAAGGGCTCGCGGCTAGTGGCGAGCTGCATCCTCTGCAGCAGGCATTCCTTCACTGCGGCGGAGCGCAATGCGGCATCTGCACGCCCGGGATGTTGATGGCCGCGGCACAACTGCTCATCAGCAATCCTCATCCCAGCCTGGCCGAGATTCGTGAAGGACTCGCGGGCAATCTCTGCCGTTGTACAGGCTTCATGCGGATCTTCGAGTCGGTGGTGGCCGCTGCTGCCAACAGCGCTGAGGAATCCACAAATCGAGGCGCATCGCAGGCGGCACTTGCGCGGTGACCCGGAAGCCCACGAGCTGATTGCGCCCGGCGGCCTTGCTGCGGTGCTGGAACTAATCTCCCGCGCGCCCGGTGAATGGACACCGATTGCAGGCGGCACTGAACTGATGGTGGCGCACGCTGCCGGCAAACTTCGCTCACAAAAGCTCGTCAGTTTGTGGGGCATTCCCGATTTGCGCTTCATCGAAACAGGGTCCAGTAACATTTCAATCGGCGCTGGCACAACTTTTTGCGATCTGCGAGCGCACGCCGGAGTAGCCGCGCATCTCCCGCTGCTCGCCAAGGCCGCCTGTTTGATTGGCTCGATCGCCAACCAGAACCGCGCAACTTTAGGTGGCAATCTCGTGAATGGTTCGCCGGCTGCGGACTCCTCGCCCGCACTGCTGGTTTATGACGCGGAGATTGAGATGGTGTCGGTGCGCGGTCGACGCCGCATTCCCTATGCGGCTTTCCACACTCAATACAAGCGCAATGCAATGGCTGCCGACGAGTTGCTCTACGCGATCCATCTGCCGCTCAGATTCGCGCAACATCGGCAGTACCTGCGCAAAGTGGGAACACGACGCGCCATGGCCGTTTCAAAAGTTGCGTTGGCGGCGACAGCGATCGTAACCAACGGCCTGGTGAACGAAATTCGCCTCGCAGCCGCGAGTCTCGCGGCTTTCCCGACACGTCTCTATCAAACCGAAGCCGCATTGCTGGGACAGACGATGACTCCGGATGCGATTCAAGCGGCTCGGAGCGCATTACTCGCCGAAGCGCAACCCATCGACGACATTCGCTCCACAGCTGAATACCGCAGGTGCGTCGCCGCCAATCTTCTCGAAGAGTTCTTAATCGGGCTTCGTTCAGAGGAGACGCCGCAATGAATCAAGTTCTCGCGGCCTGGAACAAAGCCGATGCTGCCACGGCGCTGGACGACATGATCGCTTGCTGCGGCGCGCGTCGATGGGCCGCGGGCATGATCGCCAGGCGCCCCTTCGCAAGCATCGCGGAATTGAGCGAGGCAGCCGATCGTATCTGGAGCACAATGGATGAGACCGACTGGCTCGAAGCCTTCGCCTGCCACCCACGCATTGGCGAGCGCAAGACCGCCCACGCGAATGCGAAATCGGCGGCGTGGTCGCGGGCTGAGCAAGCTTCGACTGACAACGCGGCGGAGCGGCTGCTCGCTGAACTTGCCGAAGGCAATGCGCTCTATGAACAGCGATTCGGTTTCACGTACATCGTGTGCGCTGCGGGCATGAGCACTGAAGAGATGCTGGCCATCCTCAATCGACGCCTGGTCAGTAACCGCGCGGCCGAGTTGCGAGAGGCCGCGGAACAGCAACGGCAAATCATGCAGATACGTCTGGGAAAGTGGCTTGTAGAATGAAAGTCAAATGAGCGCAATCACGACCCACGTTTTGGACACGGTGCTGGGCAAGCCGGCTGCCGGAGTTGCGGTGCGGCTGGAGATGCGGGAAAACGACACATGGGATACCGCTGCGGAGAGCGCAACGGACGCGGACGGACGTTGCCGCGACCTCACGCAGGATGCGGACAGAGGCATTTATCGCCTCACCTTCGGGACCGGCGCGTATCTGGCTCGTACCGGCCGCACCAGCATCTATCCGGAGATTTCCGTCACCTTTGTCTGCGACGGCGAGGGGCATTACCACCTCCCGCTCTTGTTGAGCGACAACAGCTACACAACCTATCGAGGAAGCTGAGACATGGCAAGGCTGGGTGAGAATTGCTACGGAAAATCGCGCGTGCGCCTGTCGCGCATCACGCGCCACGGAGATCGTCACGACTTCAACGAGTGGACCGTGCGAGTGCTGCTGGAAGGTGACTTCGAGGCCAGCTTCACTGACGCCGACAATAGCAAAATCCTGCCCACCGACACAATGAAGAACACGGTCTACTCGGTGGCACGCGACTCCAATGCCGCAACCATCGAGGAGTTTGCCATCGAGTTAGGCGACTACCTGTTCAACAACAATCCGCAGGTTACAAAGGCTGAAGTAGAGATTGAGGAGAAGGCCTGGGAGCGGCTGGTCGTGGACGGCGCGCCGGAGGCGACCACCTTCAAGCTCGGCGGCCCGGAGCTGAACACGGTCCATGCCCAGCGCCAGAAGAGCGGAGCCTGGTCCATCATTGCAGGCGTGCAGGGGTTGGTCATTCTCAAGACGACTAAATCGGCGTTTACCGGTTACATCAAAGACAAACTGACCACCCTTAAGCCGGCCACCGACCGAATCTTCGGGACTCGCGCAACGGTGAACTGGGAGTTCGGGGCCGCCTCACCGGATTATCCGCAAGTGAGGATGCGAATCATTGCTGCCATTCTCAAGGAGTTTGCCGCGCACGACAGCATGAGCGTGCAACATACGCTCTTCGCCATGGGAAAGGCAGCGCTGGCGGCCGCGCCGGAGATTTCACGCGTGACACTGGTTATGCCCAATCTGCACCACTTGCTTGTGGATCTCAGCCCTTTCGGCCAGGACAATCCCAACCACATTTTTGCGCCTATCGAAGAGCCACACGGGTACATCGAAGCTACGATCGAGCGGTGAGCAAAGAGAGTTGAGTTCCAGATATGAAATTTCTGACTGCGTCGAGACTTTGGAACGGTGTCGGTTTCGTTGAAAACCCCGTGATTGGCATCGAAGACGGCCGCATCCACTCCATCTCGACCGTGATGGCAGGCCAACTACCGAACCAGTCTTCAGACGAAAATCTCGACTTTCCTGGCGCGACCCTGGCGCCCGCATTTTTTGATGTGCACATTCACGGCTCGGCTGGACACGACGTGATGGAGGCCACGTCTGAGGCGCTCAGCGCGATCGGGCAGTTCCTGGCATCGCACGGCACAGGGAGCTACCTGGCAACCACCGTGACTGCGCCGCTGGACGAAACATTGCGCGCACTCGAAGGTCTGGCCAAACTCATCGACAATCCGCAGGCAATCGAAAGCGCAAGTGTCGGCCGTCCCACCTCCGTGCCGATCGGAATTCATCTGGAGGGACCATTTCTCTCTCATGTACGACGTGGCGTACACCCCGAGAAACTCCTGCTGGAGCCGGATACACACGTCTTCGACCAACTTTACGACGCGTCCGGCGGACACGTGCGCCTGATGACGATCGCGCCGGAGCTGAACGGCGCAACGGAACTCACCGCTCACGCCACGGCCCGCGGTGTTCGCGTTTCAATGGGCCACTCGAACGCGAACGGAGCCGAGACTCATGCGGCCATCGCGGCAGGAGCCGTCAGCGCCACGCATACCTTTAATGCCATGCGTCCCCTCCACCATCGCGACGCCGGCATCCTCGATACGGTGCTGACCACTGACTCTCTTTATTCCGAGCTGATCTGCGACGGCGTCCATACGACTCCCGGGATTGTGAAGCTCTGGTGGCGCGCCAAGGGGCCCGCGCGGGCCATCCTGGTTACCGATGCAATCAGCGCAGCCGGCATGCCCGACGGCGAGTATAGCCTGGGCGGAATTAAAGTCACAGTGGCGAATGGGATTGCGCTGGCTGGCGGAGTGCTGTCCGGCAGCCTGCTTTCGCTGGACCGCGCGCTCGAGAACCTTATTCGCTTCACCGGCGCACCCCTCGATCAGGCATTTCGCCTGGTCGCGGTCAACCCAGCCGCAATGACCGGATTTTCAAACAGCGTAGGTTCTGTTTCCGTTGGACGGGCAGCCCATCTGGTTGCCATGGATGGAGCAGGAAAACTAATTGCGGCTATTCACAATGGACGGCTGGTTTGAATTGCCGAAAGGCCACCGGATTGGCTTAGTAGCCGTCGCGGGTGCGCACCAAGAATCCCGCCTGATCGACCTCGATATACCGATACAGCATGGGCCTGTTGGCGCCCGCTGTGACATAGGCGATCTATTTCGCGGCGTGCGCAGCCGCAAAGACTTCCTTAGCGCTCGTCCTCCCCTCGACGTGTTCCGTGTTCTCTGCACCAAAACCGATCCACCCCGAGTTCACGCCATCGATCATTTCTTCATAGGCCCAGGTCCCGCCCTTGGGCAGCCCCATTTGCTGCAAAGCGTCTGCCCAGGCCTCACGCGGGAGCGCCTGCGCCCTGACGTCGCGACCCAGCACCGCGCCTAGCTGAGACGCCAGTTCATCGGAGCTCACCATGGTGCCGAGTTCGATGATGCGCTTTCCTGTCCACTTTGTCGTGAGCAGTTGGGCGACCTCGGCGCCGATGTCCTCGGTTGCGACCATGGGCAATTTACGCTCCGTGGGCGCGTAGAAGATGGGCAGCGTGCCGCCCTGCGCCGCCTGGAGGCCGAACAGGTAATTCTCAAAAAACGATCCCGCCCTCACAAACGCTACGGGGAACGGCTCGTTGCGTAGGCCCTCTTCAAGCAGATGCGTTGCGGTAATCAGCCCCAGACCGCTGCTCCTCTCCGAGCCCATCGATGATAGCGCGACGAGCTTCGGTGGTGCGGACTTGGCCAGAGCCTCTTTGTAGCTTGCGACGATGGCCTTGGCTTCCCGGAAGTCCCGCGAGGGCGTCTGGATGGGCGGCATCATAAGATACGCCCCTTCAACCCCATCGAGCGCCAGTGCCATCGCCGCCGGATCTTCCCATTCGCCCTTGACCAATTCCACGCCCTTCATGCCCCATGCGGCAGCCTTGGCTTCGCTGCGCACCAGCGCCCGCACCTGCTTACCCATCTCCAGAAGATGCCGCGCAGCAGCTCCGCCCACCTTGCCCGTAATGCCTGTGACCAAAAACATGCTCGCCTCCTAGGCTTCAGATGCGGCTCATCCCAAGACGTCGCAATTCTGATGGGTGAATGGAGATTGCAGACAGTTTGAGGGGAGGAATGTCCTCAGATCATAAAAGTCCAATCGCCATGAGGGAAATGTGCTAGTCTGGCCCCGTGCCAGCGCTTTCCCAGCTTGAAAAAACTGAAAAGACTTGCCGCCACTCCGCAGTGGTGCGCGTGACACACTGGCTCACGGTCGTCGCCTTCGTCGCGCTGCTCGTAACCGGCGGCGAGATCGTCATCTCGCACCCGAGATTCTACTGGGGCGAAGTGGGAAATGTGAACACTCGGCCGCTGTTCGTCATTCCTATTCCAGCTTCGCGCTCCACGGTCCCCACGAGTTACGGCTACGTGATGCCCGACCAGAACGGCTGGAGCCGGTATTTGCACTTCGAAGCCGCGTGGGTTCTTCTGCTGACTGGGCTTGTGTATGGAATCTACGGCCTGTGGAGCGGGCATTTCCACAAGAATCTGGTCCCGGCGCGAAGCGATTGGACATGGCGCGCCTACCGGGATCGCATCGCGAAGTATATGCGCCGCGAGCGAGCCGATCGCGCGGAAGAAAACACGTATAACGTGCTGCAGCGGTCTGCATATCTAGTCGTGATCCTGGTGCTGTTCCCGCTCGTCATCTGGACGGGGTTGGCCATGTCGCCTTCGTTCACGTCTGCGTTTCCGGCGACAGCCGAGTTGCTCGGCGGACGGCAATCGGCGCGCACCATTCACTTCTTTGTCTCGTGGCTATTGGTGATCTTTCTCGTCGTCCACGTGGCCATGATTGCCCTATCGGGGTTCTGGAGCCGCATGCGGGCCATGATTACCGGTCAAACGCGCGATTCCGAGGAGGCCCAATGAATCCGATTTCACGACGCAGACTGATCTACGGGGGCGTAGCCGCTGCAGCGAGCCTCGGAGGGCTGGCTGTGGCAGACCGCGTGGCCACGCGCTACGGACTGATTCCGCCGGATGGCGGTGGGATTTATGGTCCCGGCGAGACATTGACCTATGCCTGCCAGCGGCTGCTGACCGCACGCGTGCCGGCGCGCGAGTTTCCGCGCAGCATGATCTCGAAAAATCCGTTTGCGAATGCGGTTGCACCTCCCACGGAAGAGTTCAAGCGGCTACAGGCCGGAGGGTTCAGGGATTGGCGGTTGGTCGTGGACGGCACGGTAGCGCGGCCGATGTCGCTATCGCTCGCTGACCTAAGGAGCCTGCCGTCTCAGAACCAGATCACCGAGGTCGCGTGCGAGGAAGGGTGGTCCTACATCGCCGAATGGATTGGCACACCACTTTCTGGGGTTCTGCGCGAAGCGGGCGTACTGCCGCATTCGCGCTACGTTGTCTACTATCCCATGGAAGAGGGCTTGTGGGAGAGTATCGACATGGCCGACGCAATGCATCCTCACACATTTCTGACCTTGGGGATGAATGATGGGGATCTTCCCGTGCCGTTCGGGGGCCCGCTACGTCTGCGCCTGCCGCGCCAGCTTGGATACAAGAGTCTAAAATACCTCACCCATGTCACAGTGACGGATGACATCAAGAAGTTCGGTAGCGGAAAGGGTTCCGTCGATCCCGACTACGGGTACTCCTGGTACGCGGGAATCTAAGGAAACCAACTTGCCGGTCTGAAGCCTATCGAAACCCCTGGTCGCATGTCGATGGCAGGGACGCAGATTCGCGGCCAGCTTCTACCAGAATTCAACGGCTAAAATTGCGGGCGGCCCGGGACGGCCGTCAATTACCTGGGTCTGGATGACGGCTTCCACATTCATGGAAGGCCAGTTGCGAGGCGCGTGCTCCAGCAGTTGGTTGAGATACTCGGGTTTTGAAAGGAGTTCTCCGGCAGCTTCTGTACCCTCGGACGCGATACCGGCCGCCAGCATCACGGGCTGACCTGTCGTGGAGTCATGAAAGCGAGCGACAATGGCGTAGTCGCGATTGATCTTCTGGTCTGAGGCGCTCCAGGGCACGGACCAACCGAATTGCGACAAACCTCGATGATCCACAATCGAATCAGTTTGATTCTGGGCAACAAAGGTGAAGCGCAGGTTCTGGGTGAGGCGCGTGGTCCAGGGGTTATCAAAGGCTCCTATGAGGACGATGGGCCCTTCGCGGAGCTGGTTAAAGGTGGTCCGGGAGACGGGAGAAATACGATATGGCTTGCCTCGCGCATCGAGCGCAGATGCGAGATGGGTGAGGGTGAGTACATCGTCCACCGCTAAGTCGGGCGGTTGCCTGGGGCCGTGAGGCTCGTTGTGCTCGCGGCCGCCAAGCTTAGCTGTTTGGCGAGTTTCTTCTGAAGCCCACCATTCGGGTTCGCCAATGCAGAAGGTTACAGTACCGGGCGCGGCGGTGATGAATGACCAAAATTGGTCAATCTGAGTGGCGTGCGATCCCTCCACTTTGGGAGGCTGACGAACTGAGCGTAGCCAGTAGCCAAGAGAGAGTCCTGTGCCTCCGGCGAGCGCGGCGCACAGCAAGAGTAAAACTGCCAGGCTCCAGGAGGGCCGCCGCGCTTCGACCGGCGGTAGCGCCGGCCATGGTGTGGCGTCGAAAGCGCGCGTCGCCTTGTGCTCCGATCTCGAATATTCCCGGGCGGATCTGCTGAAAACCGCCACGTAAGAACCGGTCGGAAGATCAATGCGAATTTCATCGAAGTGGGTCGGATCGACGTAATACTGGGCGAGGCGCTTGCGGATTTCGCTGGCTGTGAAACGGACCACGGGGTCGGCGTTGGTGTCGTATTGGGGCTTGCGGTTGAAAACCTCGACGCCGATGGTGCGTTCTTTCAGCCGATCCGCATGGCCAAGCAGAGTTTGTTCGACCGTATAACGCAGCAGGGCCGGATACCGCTTGCTGTGATGAAACAGAGGATGGATAAGTAGCTGATCTAACTGCTGCCGGACCTGTTCGAGGTCATCTTTCGATTCCGGGATCCAGAGCACGCTATCGGATTTGGATATGTCCAGGATGTTCCTCGTCCTCGAAACAGGATGATACTTGTGAAGTCCTCCCGTGTCAAACTCGCTTATACCATTGAAAACAAAAGGATAATATCCCGATAATACCCCCCTCAACACCCGAAACCACCTGGCGCTCACTCGTGGTTCCGGTTAAAGTTCCGCTGCTTGACAAACATCCTTTGAAGGGCGCAGGATTCTAGTCTGCGGAAGCAAGGTTACCGCTAACCCGTGATCAAGGTGAAAGCCTCTACAGGGCGGCAAGAAAGTTACAGCCTGATCAAGCTCATAGAGGAAAATTCTCACCAAAAAAATGAGCCAGTGATGGGAGGCAATATGAGTCATAAGACGCAATTCTGTATGGTTCTAGCGGTTTCGCTGTGCGCAGGCACGGCGTTCGCTCAAAACTCAAACTCAGGTGACATTCGCGGAACGGTGACCGATGCCAGCGGCGCCGTCGTGCCGGGAGTGACCGTAACCGTTTTGGATAACGACAAGGGAGTCGCTAAAAGTTACGTAACCGACGGAGCCGGTTTGTACGACACAGGTTCGATCGTTACGGACCACTACACCCTCACCTTCGCCAAGGCGGGCTTCGATACATACGTCCGCGGCCCCATCACGCTGAACACCGAGACCTTGACGATCAACGGAACCCTGAGGGTCGGCTCCGCCTCGGAGACGGTGACCGTCACCACGGACGTCCCCTTGCTGGATACCGAATCCGCAACCCAGGCGACCACCATGTCGGAGCAGGAACTGCAGGACCTGCCCAATTTTGCGAGTTGGGAGAACTTCACCACCCTTATGCCGGGCGCAACGGGTACTTCATCTCCCGGGGCCCAGGGCGGTAATAACCCCGGCCAGACAGCATCCGTCAATGGCAATGCCGTCTTCTACAACGTATTGGGCGACGGCGTGACCATGTCGTTGCCGTCGAACGGGAACTCTTACGACTACAACTTCGACACGCTGCAGGAAGTTCAGATGGTCACCAGCGTTCCCTCGGCACAGTATGAAAACGGTGGCGCCATCTATAACCAGATCAGCAAGGGCGGCGGCAGCAGCTTTCATGGCGACGTCTTCGATTACTTTCAAAACAGCTACCTGAATGCTGCGACATACGCCTTCGGTCAGGGCTATGTCCCGGCATTGCGCGCCAACTATTACGGCGGCTCTTTCAGCGGCCCGGTGCCAATCGGCGGTTTGAAAAAGAAGCTGTTCTTCTTCTTCAACTATGACCGCCAGCAGTACTACGGCGGCGCCAACTCGGGTTTTGTCACAGTACCCACAGCGGCTATGCTTGCCGGCGATTTTTCAGGGATGATGACTACCACGAAGAGCGGGGCCACAGTTCCTTTGGAAGTCTACGATCCGACGACGCAGAAGTTAGTCACCTCAGGCATGTATCAAGACGCGGGGGGGGATGACCCGCAAACCTGCACACCGGCTAATCCGTGCCTTGAGCGGCAATCCTTCGCCAGCGAATACGGGAACGGCAACAAGATTCCCAGCACGATGATCGATTCCGTCGCCAAGACGATGGAAACCTATTTTCCCGCGCCCAACGTTGCCAATCCGACTGTGACCAACGGCATCACTACGAACAACTACTTCTACAATTGGGCTTCCAATTCGCCGTCATGGGCTTATTTCTGGCGAGTGGATTATGACATCACCCCCAAGAACCGGGTGACGGCCACGGATTTTTACAATTCAAGCAGCTCTCCTTACTATGGCATCAACATTTGCCCAATCGACTGTTACACGGCGAATGGCAATGGCCTGACTGGACAGATTTCCGACGTGTGGACATTCAGCCAGAATATGATTAATGAATTCCGCTACGGAATCTCTGATCAAAATAATCTCTATATACCGGAGTCTCTGGGCAAGGATTACCCGTCCAAGCTCGGACTGCTGTTTGCCGAAGCAAACCTGTTCCCCGAAGTCAACATCAATGGGTCTTGCTGCTTTGGCGGCAACATGGCGCCAACAAGTAATGCCATCCAGCATCAACTTATATTCGAGCCTTCCGACGTTGTGACAATGATCAAGGGCAGGCATGTTCTCCACTTCGGCGGTGAATTCCTGGCCCAGCAAATCAATGCCACCTTCTGGGGAAATATCGATGCCGGATCGCAGACTTACACAGGCGTATACACCACAGATACTCAGGGCGACGGCTACTTCGGGCTTTCCTATGCCGATTTTCTACTGGGACAAGTGAATTCCTGGAGTGCCGCGAATACGCCGGAGTTCTACCCCAGGACCAAGACGGTTCAGCTCTTTGTCCAGGACGATATCAAGTTGAAACCCACTTTTACCTTGAATGCAGGCGTGCGCTGGGAGGGATGGAACGGAATGTACGATGCTCATGGCAACGAACGCTCATGGGATCCGACGGTGGTTAACCCCGCCACCAATCCCTTTGGGCAAGCGAACACCCTGGGCGCCATGTGGTACGGGAGCACCCACGCCAACGGACGCACCAAGGTCATCGCGCCGATTTGGAACACCTTCCTGCCGCGGTTTGGTTTCTCGTGGCAGCTGGACCCCAATACGATCGTCCGTGGTGGAATCGGCCTTTACGCTTATAACTACAACGAAGGCCCAAGCGCATACAACGAGCTCGGAAGCGAGTTAGGCTCATCGGGCAACGAATCGGACAATACAAACGGCATCCTGCCGGTGGTCATTCTCAACCAGGACGGCACAGTAAACGACCAGGGAAGCGCCGGCCAAAGCATTGCCGCAGCGTATCAGGCAGCTCCCACCGGCCCTGCTTCACTCAACGGCCAGAACGTGAACTTCGCTTACTATCACGAGCCGCTGTCAAAGATCTGGCAATACAATTTTGAGCTTCAACGCCAGTTGGGTCCCGACATGGCTGCCAAGGTGGCATACGTCGGCAGCCACGGCTTCGACCAGTTATTCGGCGTCGACCTGAACCAGGTGCCCGAGGCCGACCTTTCACCGAACGATATGAATGGGGCCACCGATGCCCGGCCCAATCCAAACTTCCAGTCGATCGGCGGAAACAAGCTGATCGGAGTATCAAACTACAATGCGCTTCAGGCAACCGCCGAGAGACGCCTGAGTGCAGGACTGCAGTTCAATTTCAACTACACATGGTCGAAATTCCTGAACGAAACAGATGCCTGCGCATGGAACTGCGCAAGCACGTATTTCCAGAATGATTACGATGTACGGGCGGCTTACGGACCTGCGGCCTTTGACGTCCGACATATGTTCAAAGGACGCCTGGTCTACAAAGTTCCGTTTGGCAAAGGTCAGAAATTCCTGAACAGCAGCGCGATCGCGGATGAGATTGTGGGCGGGTGGCAAACTGCGGCCACGATTCAGTGGCAGACTGGCAATCCATTCACGGTGCAGACATACAACAACAATTCCTACAACGGTGGGACGCAGTTCCCCAACGTTGTTCCGGGCGTGAACCCCTACGCCGGCGCCCACAAGATCGGACCCGGGATGAATTGGTTTAATGAGTCGGCCTTTTCTCAGCCGTCTCCCGGAACCTATGGGGATTCCAGCAGGAATAGCCTGTATGCTCCGGGCTACTCAAACATCAACTTCTCCATGGGAAAGAACTTCAACATCTGGGAGAAGACGGTATTCCTGCTCCGCATCGATGCTGCCAATGTGCTCAATCACCCCAGCTTCGGCCAGCCTTACGCTCAATGGGGTCCCGATGCGGGCTCTCAGGTGTCAGCTATCACCTCAGTTACCGATGGCGGGCGTTCGGTGGAGATCATCGGCAGGCTCTCCTTCTAACCTGATTTGAATCCGCAACCGGAAGGGATGGCGAGTGATCGCCGTCCTTTCCTTCTCAAAGCTTCAAAAAAGACGCCGGCGGCTGGCGTTCAGCCTGCCGCGCCGTGAGGAGTTTTGTGCGCGCCACGACAACGGCTCCCTCGTGGCGGCTCTTCTTAAACGGCGAACCGGCAGAGTAAGCAAGTCTCCACATCGGTTTCCCTCGTCTGCTGCCGGAAGTCCAGCCGGAAATGAATCCCGCTCATCACCAGACCAAGTCCTTGCAGGAGAATTCAATGTCAAATATGTTTTCGCGCCGGAACCTTTTGAAGTTGTTGGGAGTCGCGGCGCCGACGCTGATGATTCAGCGGCCTGTCCCGGCAATGGAACAATCGGGAGTTAACTCAAACAGCTCGGGACTTTGCCGGTTTCCGGATGGTTTCCTGTGGGGATCGGCGACTGCCGCTTACCAGGTGGAGGGCGCGGCCAGGGAGGACGGACGCGGTCCCTCTATCTGGGATACCTTTTCTCATACGCCAGGGAAAACCGCGCATGGAGATACAGGAGACGTTGCGGACGACGTCTACCACCTCTATGAACAAGATATTCAGCTCATGAAGGGCATGGGGCTCAGGAGTTATCGGTTTTCGATTTCGTGGTCCAGAGTGATTCCTGATGGGACTGGCGCCATGAACACTAAAGGGCTTGATTACTACGAGCGAGTTGTCGATGCTCTGCTTCGCGCGGGGATCGCGCCGTTCTGCACGCTGTATCACTGGGATTTGCCGCAGCCGCTCCAGGACAAGGGAGGGTGGCAATCGCGCGATACAGCCAAGGCGTTCGCCGATTATGCCGGTCTCGTTGCCAGGAAGCTTTCCGACCGGGTCGGCCATTTTATGACGCTGAATGAGATTGCCTCTTTTGTGAGCGGATACAGCGACCCGGACAGCGCGCCGGGGCTTCAAGTGAGCACATCGGAGTTGGCGCAGGTGAGGCACCATGCGGTGTTGGCGCACGGCCTGGGTGTACAGGCCATTCGCGCCAATGCCCATCCCGGCACACAGGTGGGCCTGGCCGATAATCTATGCGCTGCCACTCCAGTGATTGATACGCCGGAGCACATCAAGGCGGCCGCACTCGCCATACGCGAGGAAAATGCGGGAATCCTTACTGCCATCCTGGAGGGCAAATATACAGACAGCTACCTGGAAAGGCTTGGCGCGTCTGCCCCCAGGTTTACTGCCGAAGAGATGTCGGTCATTGGCAGTCCGCTCGATTTTGTCGGGTTGAACATTTATGCACCGACCTACGTCCGCGCGTCCAGTTCTCAGGTGGGCTATGAAGTTGTGCCCTTCCCTGACCAGTATCCGCACATGAACAGTCCCTGGCTCACGATCGGTCCGGAGACGCTTTATTGGACACCACGACTGGCAGCCGGGGTGTGGAATCTGAAATGTATTTACATCACGGAGAACGGGGCCTCTGCGACTGACACACTCACGCCGGAAGGGACCGTGCTGGACATTGGACGCGTCATGTATCTGCGGAATTACCTTCTGCATCTCCAGCGGGCGGTTTCAGATGGCGTTCCGGTGCGCGGATACTTCCTATGGAGCTTCCTGGACAACTACGAGTGGTCCGACGGATACCAACGTAGGTTTGGTATTCATTACGTGGATTTTGCCACCTTGATGCGGACGCCCAAACTGAGCGCCGGGTTCTACCGCGAAGTCATCAGGCAAAATGGCGTGGCCTGACGGGCCCATGCTTCAACCGCGAGCCGCGCAGATTACGGCTCGCGCTGAACCTCGTTCGCGGGTGGTGGCGTGAGCGGGGGAAAGCTCTGCGGGTGACCATTCAATACGTCGTCGGCGGCCAGGGTGAGAAACAGAAAGTTCGATGACCCGCCGCCAAGGACGTACTCCATTTGCTGCCAGAGAAATCCAAAATCCTTCAATTCAGGAAAGTCCGGGCGAATGAGCGCGGTGCCGCTTACCACCCCGCCGGGAATATAGGAGGAGTCCGCGCGGTTAAAGCCGTAGGCGATGGTGGTCGAGCGCGCACCTACGCCCGAGGCGAATGATGCGGTGTTCGAGCCCGGATGCACGCCGAGCATGAAGTTGAGCGCGTTGAGCATGTAGTCGGCGGAAACGATATCGGGGAAAGCCTGGTGCAGATAGAACTGCTGAACCCCGAACTCCTCGATTTGCCAGCCGGCGCCCCAGATATACGGCGTGTAAGGTACCCCAAACGGAGAATCGGTGGACTGCTTCTTTTGAAGTGCGGCGAAGTCGCGGCGCACAGCCTCGCGAAGATTGTGGGTAAGAGCGTCGTCGTGGAGCAGCGGTACTATGGGAGCGATCGCCCATGCGATCTTGCCGGAATCGGCCACGATGTGCGCGCTGTGATCGAGGATTTCGTTGCGGTAGGTTTCGCTTCCGGTCGTCTTCAAGAGTTGTGCGGCAGCGATCATCCGGGCGTCAAAGTCTTTCTCCGGGTCCTGTTCGCCGCGCCACAGGTTTTCGGCGGCCTCGATGCACTCATGCGCAAGCTGGGGCTTAGTAGCCTTGAGCACACGACCGGCGGAGGCCAGCGCCGCGATGGCCTTGTATTCATGTTCAGGGTTCTGCTCGGTAAAGACCCAGCGGTCGTCCGCTTTTCCGGATTCGGTGCCGGAGCGCTCGTCAAGCTTCATCGAACGATTGTAAAAAAGGCCATCGGTTGCGTTGACTTGATCGCCAAGCATCACATACTGCTGAAGGGTCGCCTCCTGCATGCCGCGATAGACCCGGCCCATCGAGCGATAACCGCCGAGGATGGTTAGAATGCCGTGCTCAACCTGCTCGAGCGCGTCGGCTTGGCCGTCGGGCACGTGAATCTGGGTGCGCAGTGCCTGCTCGTCGACGGTTGTATCGTCGTAGTCGAGGTGAAACGTCTCGTACGCGCTGGCCAGAATGGAAACTTCGTCGGCCTGTGACTCGATGCGCAGATCGAAGTCCCCTGCGTCATGCCAGCCGCCGCGATTCAGGCCCGGCACCGTCTCGCCGGGCTGATATTTTGTCAGCGTCGACGGCCCCTGCTCATAGCCGTCGAAGTGGTTGTGGTTGATGAGCGACATCCGCGCATCATCCAGGTGGCAGGCGCCATGCCAGACCCGGTATTGCTGCTCGACGCGCATGTGGCACATCTGCACGGGCAGGAAATATTCCAGGACCGGTTGCCAGACCCCTCTCTCATACACATCGGGGGCAATTCTGAAGGGTTGCGAGACGGTGTCGCGATAGGCCACTTCGTACATGCCGGACTCGGTAACCTTGGAGAAGTCGAGCTCTACATATTTGTAGCGCAGGAAATCTCCCCATGGAGTGGGCGGCGCAGAAAGCACTTCGCGAGTTCCGCCTTCAGGATCGATGTGCAACACCCGGACCGGATCGGAGCCGATATCGCCTCGGTCAAGTTCGATGATGGCAAGCTTTCGCTGTGCAGGGTGGTAGCCGACCTGGCTCACGTGGACGACAGGCTTATATTTCCACCCAGGAATGGCATAAGGGGTGATGATCCACTCAATCGCATTCTTTGTTGCACCGGCTGCCACCAGTGACCGCACCACGAACCACCCGTTGTTCCGTTTGGAGCGGGCATCGAGCAGCACAAGGTCTCCCGTCTTGGACTCGATCAGCATGCGTTGGCCGTCGGTCTCGGGCGCAATGGAAATTTGGGGCCCGGCGGCAAGCGGAAGCGGCTGCTCCTCACCGGAGCTATCGTAGGTCTCGGGGCCATTGGCCTGGCGCGGGAAGATTCCCGATTGATCGCCGAGATACCAGCTCTTGCCAAAGAGATCGTTTGGGAAAAGCTCCAGGTTAAAGCCCACCTTGCCTATGAAAGCAGACGGGATTGGCTTGTCGAGATCAACCGTGACGCGGACAGTGGTCCCTTCGCCATGAACCAGAACCTTGTAGGCGAAGTTGAGGTCCGGATAGTCAATCGGGTTAAAGCCGACTCGGTTCTTTTTGGGATCGGGATACGAGAGCGTAGTGGCAATGGTGTTGGAAGCGGCGTCCACTTGACGGGAGTCCTGCGTGGGCATGGGCTGCCACTGGCCCGGAGCGGGATCGAGGCGCAGGTCGCCGTTGGCCGCGACGCGGACCCCATTTTGAATGATGGAAATGCCGCCCTGATGGCCGTCGGGATAGATGTCCTGGAAGGCCATCACATTCACACCCGGCGCCTCAAGGTAGCCTTTTTGGTTAACATGCAAAGCCGTGTTCTGCGCAAGCAGAACCGGGATCGAAACACATGCCAGTACGAACAGTGGAACGTTACGAACCATGCCTTGATAACGATAACACGTCATAGAATGAACTCCTTGCCGACCGACCCCGTTTTGATCAGGCAGCGCGCAGCAGCTCAAGCAGTTTGCGGGCGATTTGGGGCGCCGAAATTCTCGCCGATTAAATCGTTACGGACGTCCGCCCATCGCTGAAGGTCGAGCGGCCATCAGGCCTGATTCTCTGGAATCGGCCTGCAAGACTTGAAGCACACCCGCCGTCAACAAAATTACCATACGATGCGCAGGCAGGATGAAGTCAACCGGCAGAAAGCCTGATACGTCTCCGGCCGGACAATTCCTGCCGTCATCCGGCAAATACGCTATCACGGATCTTTCTGAAAACTATTGACAATCGAATCTCCGAGCGAGTATTGTGGCCAGCGAATCAATTTTTCACTCAAACCTTTTAGTTGCCTTTAATTCACTGGTTTGAATCGGGTTCCCAATCTGCACGCAATGAAGCTCCGGGCACAGACCGGGAGCAGCAATGTTTGTCTGTGCGTCGAGCATCGACAGACGATAGAGTTCGCGCGCTCTGCCCGCTATTGAGCGCTCAGTTCAAACAGCCGGGTCGGATCCAAAAGCGAATGCCTTTCAGGAATTCTTCAGGAGGACAAAACACATGATTCAAGGTTCGAGTTCCACCAAGAAAAAGAGCTGCGATATCAGCAAGGACTCCAGCGGTCACGGAACATCCAACCCCTTAACAATGAGGCTGGCCATGCGGTGCATTCATGGTGTCGCCGGTCGATTCCATTCTCGCTTCGCGCTGCCGTTCGCAGTGTTCACGTTGTTCATGATATTCATATCAAGCCCGCAAACGCACGCCCAGACCGGCACCATCAATGGAACGGTCGTCGATCCCAGCGGCGCGGTTGTGGTGGGAGCCCATGTGCGCATCTTCGACGCGGGCACCGGCAACCTCACCCGCGAAGCCACAACGGATGCGGCCGGAACCTTCCAGCTGCTTCCGCTATCCGCCGCGACCTATAACCTCAAGATCGAAGCGCCGGGCATGAAAGAGCTTGACCGCAACGGCATCGTGCTCGACCAGGACCAGACGCTGGGCCTCGGCAACCTGCAAGTGACCGTGGGCGCGTCTTCCCAAACAGTGGAGGTCACCGGCGAAACCCCGACCATTGACACCACCAGCTCGAACAACTCGACGGTCATCGATGAGCGCCAGGTGGTGGAACAGCCACTGAACGGGCGCGACTTCGAATCGCTGCTCACCACGACACCCGGCGTGGTCACCAACAACACCTCGCAGTTCCGCCTCGTCTTTAACCAGACCGACGATTTTTATGTAAACGGAATGCGCGGTACCGATAACAACTTTTTCCTTGACGGCATCATCAACACCGACATCGGCGCAAACGACGGCGAGTATACCGATCTGAGCATCGATGCCGTGGGAGAATTCAAGACCCTCTCCGGCAATTACAACGCGGAATACGGCCGCAGCCCCGGCGTGATGATTCTGGTCAACACCAAGAGCGGCGGCGAACGCTATCACGGAACCCTGTACGAGTTCGACCGCAATACGGACTTCGACGCCAACGACTGGTTCAGTAATCACGATGGGTCGAACCGCGCGGTGCTGCGGTTCAATCAATTCGGCGCCAACGTGGGCGGATACATTCCCATTCCGGGGATTTCGCCGCGCAGCCACAAGAGGGCGTTCTTCTTCTTCAACTATGAAGGCACGCGCGCCAACCGCCCGAATGGTGGAACGTACTACACCATGCCGGTTCCCAGCATGCTCGGCCTGGATACCTCGGGCAAACAGCTGCCCTCAGCGGACCTCTCGCCTATGTATCGCTCGGGTCCTATATGCGACTACAACGGCACCAGCACCTGCACGCCGATCATCGTCAACGGATACCAGAGCGATCCTCAGACCAATTCTCCCGCGTTGCCTGCAGGCGAAGTGCAGAACGGTCAGGCATTTGTTCCCGGAACAGTCACGTACGACGCGGCAGGCGAAGTGAGTGGGGGCACGCCGGTTAAAGACAATGTCATTCCCACGGCTAACTTCAATTCGCAGTACGCCGCGATGATCAACCAGATTACTCCGGGCTACAAAGGCAACTTCAACCGTCCGCTCTACAACAACGGCTACGGCGACGAGGAGCAGGTCAACTTCCAGGACACGTACACTTTCTACAAGAATCAGTACGCCATGCGCGTGGACTACAATTTCGGCCCCAAGGCGAATGCATTCTTCCGCTATGTAGACGATCGCCAGCAGGAGTCGCAGGGGTTCGGCATCTTCTCCGGTCCCAGTTTCCCGGTTGTACCGATGTACAGAAAGAAGCCGGGAAAGAGCTGGGCTTGGGAACTGGCCAACGTGATCTCACCCACTCTGACCAACGAAGCCTCCGTCGGTTGGCTGCACCTGACGCAGGTTGTCGATATCCTGCCCGGCGCACCGAAGGCGGACTACGATAAGACGACCCAGGGTTGGAGTTTCTCCGACCTTTATCCCTCGACGAACACCCATGGCCTGGCCCCTGCGATCGCTGACGGCGGCGGCTACATCAACACCGGCTACTTCCCGGCGGGGTGGACATCCACGGGCAACACGGTGGTGGCCAATGACGACCTGACCAAGATCTGGAAGCAACACGTCCTCAAGTTCGGCATCCTGCTTGACCTGAACGAAAATGGCCAGGAAGGGTCGTGGCAGGAGAACGTCTCGCTCAACTTCGGGGCGAGCAACCAGAACTCGTTCAACACCAACAACGGCATGGCCAACATGCTGTACGGCAACGCAACCACCGCCAGCCAGACCAATGCTTTTGTGTATGGCGCATTCCACATGGTCCAGTACGAGGGTTATGCGCAGGACACGTGGAAGGTAACCCCCAAGCTGACGCTCGACTATGGTATCCGTTATCAGTTTCTTGGACCCACCTACACGGCCGGCAAATATCACCAGTACTACTTTGAACCGGACGCGTATCTTCCCTCGCAAGCGGTCACCATCAACACCACGCCGAACGTGGTTGGCGCGGCGCCTACGCAGGGCACCATCTGCGGCAGCGGCGTGAATAACGGCAACGGGTGCAGCGGCATTACGAACTACGGGAATCCTTACAACGGCATGGTCCGCGAAGGCACGGATGGGTTGCCCAAAGGCGGAATGGACTACCGCTGGAACAACTTCGGACCTCGCTTCGGCTTTGCCTGGGATGTGTTCGGAAACGGCAAGACCGCTGTTCGTGGTGGCTATGGCATCTTCTACGAGCGCTACCAGCAGAACACCTTCAACTTCGGCGGCATCAGCAACCCGCCCAACGTCTACACGCCAACTCTGTACGGGCAGCCCATCGCCAGCCTTTCGGCCTCGGAAGTAAATGGCGCTCCCCTGACCGTCTCCGGCGGCGTACTTACCGTACTGAAGAAGGGAATGATCCCGACGACCGCGGGATTCAACTTCGGCGTCCAGACGACCCTGCCCTTTAAAATGGCTCTCGATGCGTCCTACATCGGCAACCAGTCACGGCACCAGATCTACATCCACGAACTGGAGCAGTTGCCGCTGGGGTATACCAACGTCATCAACCCCGGCGCCCTCGGCTCGGTCAACAACGTCACGCAGGCGCTCTATCCGTATCTGGGCTACAGCTCTATCCTTCAAACCGATATGGGAGCCAGCTCCGGATACAACGGGTTGCAGATCAAACTTATTCGCAGGTTCAGCAACTCGCTCACCTTCAATGCGGACTACACGTACGCCAAAATAGTCGATCTGGAAGACGTCGACGGCGACCAGAATACGCTGCCCGACTACAGCCAGCTTCCCAAGTTCTACGCTCCGGCTGGCTATGACCGGCGCAACGTGTTCAACCTGCAATATGTCTACAACACGCCAGGGCTTAAGGGGTCGAACAAGCTCCTGCAGGAAGTGGCAGGCAACTGGGAACTCTCGGGCACCACGCAGTTCTGGAGCGGTACGCCTTGCCTTTCCGGGTCAAGCCCGACTGGCGACTCCTGCGACCTGAATTCCACGGGCAACCTGGGCGACGGCGGCTTTGGCCACATCCGTCCCGATTACGTAGGCGGGTCGTGGTCAGCGAATTCGTCACACAGTCAGCCTGCGGGTGTATTCCCCAAGTGGTACAACCCGGCGGTTTTTGCCGTTCCCGCCAATGGCAGCTTCGGCAACTTCCATCGCAACACCATCTATGGACCCGGAATCGACAACTGGAACTTCTCGGTCTACAAGAACTTCACCGTCAACGAAAATACCCGCTTCCAGATCAGGTTTGAAGGCTACAACGTCTTCAACCACACGCAATGGGCCAACGTAAACAACGGCCTCTCCGCGCCGGACGTGGCGGGAACCACCTTCTCCGGCTCCAACGCGGGATCCTCGGGGCAGATCAACTCGGCCCGCGACCCTCGCCAACTGCAACTGGGCGGCAAGTTCTACTTCTAACCTCGCCGCTCACCAGAATTGGCCGGACTCGCTTGAGGCCGGCCAATTTTCTTGCGTAAATTCTTGCTTCACGCTCCTCATCTTGGCTCCTTCTGGCCCACCCTTCGGGCATACGATAGCTTCATGGGGTTTCGTTTCTCCGTTCTCGCGCTCGCTGTTCTGATCGCATTATCATCCGCGCGCTCCTCCTTCGCGGATGACGCGAGACAAATTTTCGAGTCCGCCGTCCAGTCCATGCAGGCCGGGAACTACCCGCAGGCCGAGGGCGGCTTCCACCAGGTTCTCAAGCTCGATCCGCGCAACGTGAGCGCTCTGGCAAACCTTGGCATTCTTTACGCCAAGATGCACCGCTATACGGAAGCGGTAGAAGAATACAAAAAGGCTCTCACCATCAGCCCGCATCAGCCGGAGACGGA
>Ga0182013_10000697_pt1 | contig 46502 bp, 39 predicted proteins | sample 612S2MmetaG_FD_120487 | JGI IMG/M metagenome (GOLD analysis project Ga0182013, IMG submission 120487) | Permafrost microbial communities from Stordalen Mire, Sweden - 612S2M metaG | ecosystem: Environmental > Terrestrial > Soil > Wetlands > Permafrost | place: Sweden: Stordalen | collected... | reverse complement strand
GCTGGTTTCGTTGCTGGAAACCCGGCAACGCTTCTTGTCTGCTTCATGAACCGCCGGATGCCGAACGGCACGTCCGGTGGTGTGGGAGGACGGCGGGAGTGATCCCGCCTCCTACCCGATTGCTGGCTCCGGTTCTTCTACTCCCTATTCCCTGCCTCTAAAACGCCGGCTGCCGCTCCTGCTCTTCTTCCTCTTCCACACCGTAGCGGCGCAGCAGGATCGGCAGGCTCTGCGAGAAGGCCGAGCGCGGCATCACCGTGTCGCATCCCGCCTCCATGGCCTTCATCTTCAGGTCGCCCTGCAGATGATTCAGGAAGCCGATGATCGACACCGCCTTCTTGAACTTGGTTTTGAACTTGGGAATCAGCGTCATGGGCTTGGCGTTCAGATTGTTCAGGTCGAAGACGACCAACGCAGGCCGCGCGTCTTCCGGAGCGTCGAAGATGCGCTCCACGGCCTCCTTGTCGCCCTTCACGAATTCGACCTTGACGCCCAATTTGCGCGCTGTCTCCTGAATCTTGGCCATAAAGAAGAGGTCCTCAATGAAGCAGAAGATGCGCGTGGGAGCGCCTTCGCGCGCGGGCGCGGCGGGCTGTCCCGCATAAACGTCGGGATAGTACCCGCTGCTATGCCCGTTGCCGGCCGTGGGAATGGTAGAGGGCGGCCCATCGGCGACGTTTCCGTTCACCACGCGATAGCTGTGGTCCATGGGACCGACAAAGGCGCGCGGGCCTTTTTGCCGGCTCTTGCGCTTGCCCTGCGGCGGGTTGACGCTGTTGCCGGGCTGGGCCGCGGAGCCCGAGTTCTTCTGGAAGAACTTCTTCTTGCGGCCCTGGTGCGGATGGGACTGCCGCGGCGGAGCCGGCTGCGGCGGAGCTTGCACTTGCGGCGGGCTCTGCGCGGGCGGCTGGCCCTGCGCCGCTGGCGCCTGCATCGCGGCTTGGCTGGACTTGTTTTTGCGGCGGCGCCGGCGGCGCCGGTGCCCTTGCGACTGCACCTGACCGTTGTCAGGCGCAGACCCCTGTTCAAGCTGGGGCGCGGTCGGTTCTGTTGTCATGATGCGTGTACTTCCTGGTGCTTCGCTTTGGTGCGTTGCTTTTGGCGTGCTGCCCGCGGCCATCGAATCGCCTTACCGTTGTCCGCATTCCCTCCGCCCAGGAGAGAATTCGCGGCAGTTCCCCGGCAGCGCGCAGCCTTCTTCGAATGCGGTGTTGCCCCTCGGATCGATGTCTGCAGGCATTTCCGTCCAAGCCATTTTGCGGCCGGCAGACGCCTCCAGTGTGCGTGCTTCCACCACTCGACCCTCTCTGGAAAATGCGCTTGCCGCCTCATGCGCGGGAGTCGTTCATCAACTTCATCCGCTCGCCGGTATCGACTCGGCTCGGCTGCTGCTTTTCTCAGGTGATGCCATTTCCTACGTGAGCAAGAGTAGCGCACAGTCCAGTCTGAACGATCTCAACTGCACTGGCGATGTTTCATTGCTCAACGGCGAGCTTGCTCTACCCGTGTCCTGGGTGGCCCGCGTCAGCCGCTTGATAGGCAACTCTGATACTACAGCGAAGGCTCACCACTGGCAAGGGGGCTGAATCGGGAGGGGTGACTCCGGTAATGCGCGGGGAGTCCTGAAGTGGCACTGCAATGCCTGCCGTGGAAACGGGAAATCTGCGCCCTGACGCGAGAAACGCCACCCTTCGCGGGTGGCGTCCCAAGGCTCCTTCGCTGGTCACTGGCCTCCCAGCGAGTTGTATTGCGGCGGCTATCTCCGCCGCTCTTTCTACGGGCTTCCCGGCTGGCTTTTCCCTTCTAAGGGCCGCTCGAAGGCGGTTGCTCGTGCCGGGTACCCTGTGTGGCTCTGGCTCGCTTGGCCTACCTGCAGCGGCCGATTCATCACTGGCGCCCCTTACATAGCAATCGACATGCCTTTCGTAACTTAGATGATTCTTAAGGACTTATTTGAACATCCTTCTACAATCCTTACGAATTCTGGGAGCTTTTTGGCCAAATTTCTCCCAAAAACTGTAGGCATCCAGAACTGGCTGCGGGATCGGTTCTACTTCAACGCTGGCACTGGGGACAATAGTGGGTTCCGCGCCCCGCCAGCTCGATGCGCCGGATCGGCGTCTGGCAGCGGCGGCAGGGCTCGCCGGTGCGCTGGTAGACGCAGTGCTCCAGTTGAAAGAAGCCCCGTTCTCCGCCGGCGTCCACGTAATCCGATACCGACGACCCGCCGAGGCGGATGGCGTCGTTAAGAATCCGGCGCAGCGCCAAGCGCAACCGCTCCAATTCGGCCGCGTTCAACCGGTTGGTCCTGCGTCGCGGCCTGATTCCGGCCTCAAACAGGCTCTCGTCCGCGTAGATGTTGCCTACTCCGGCGAGGAGGGTTTGATTCAGCAGGGCCGCCTTGATGGGCATGCGCCGCTCTTGAAAGAGCTCGGCAAACTCGCGTGCGCCGATCGAGAGCGGTTCGGCTCCGGGCGCTTCGAATGCCACGCCGCCGCTGCCGAGGTCGCGGAATTCGAGGCGGCCGAAGCGGCGCGGATCTTGAAATCGCAGCTCGCTGCCACTGGCCAAAGCGAGCCGCGCGTGTGTATGCGGAGCCACGGGAACGTCCGGCGCGGTCACGAGCAGACGGCCGGTCATTCCCAGATGGACAATCCATTGCGCCTCGGGCTCGTTTTTCTGCCTTAAGCTTGTCTCGCGCAAACCGCCCCGCTTGCTGGCTGCGTCTGCCGCCGCGCCCAGCTCAAAGACAATGTGCTTGCCCGCGCGGTGCACGGCCAGAATCGCGCGCCCCGCAAGCCCTTTCGCCTGGCGCGCCGGCGGGTTTTTGAAGGATTGCGGGCGGTTGCCAAACCACACCTGGACGATGCGATCGCCGCGCAAGCGCCGGTCGACACCGCGCGCGACCGTTTCCACCTCGGGCAATTCCGGCATCGCTCCATTGTAGAGGGCGGCGCTTCGCCAATCGCATAGCGGGCAGCGTCCCGACCCCAGTTGCTGCGCGTTGCCGGCTTTGGATTGCACCTCGGCCTTGGCAGGCTTTGGAGCTTCTGGCGTAGAATTGGGCGAGCCCTTCGCCATGCCAGAGAATCATGTCAATTTCGTGTACAAGCTCGACGGAGACGTTCAGGAAGTGGATGTGTTTAGGCTCGCCCCGACTCTGCTGGCGTTGGGGGAGTTGATTCAAGAGAGCAATCAAGAGGTCAACCCCACGGGCAGACAAATTGGCGTGAACGTGAAACCGTTCCGCGAGGGGTCCTTCATTGTTGATTTGACCATCTTTCCACAGACGAATCTGCAACAAGTGCTTGATTTGTTGGGGTCCCAGTCAGCAGGGCAGGTAAAACTTCTTCTTGAGTGGATTGGCCTGATCACGGGCAGCGGTGGCATCGTTGGCGTGGTGCAACTAATCAAGTGGCTTAAAGGAAGGCCGAAAGCAGTAGACGAAATAAAACCAGGCGAATTCCGTTATACCGCGGGAGACGACCGAAGCATTACCGTAGACGTGCATGTGCATCAACTGTTTTCAAGTTCCAGGATTACGAATAATATCTACAAGGTGTATGGCGCGCCAATGGAGGATCAGTCCTCGGTGACCGATATCAGAACTTATGTGGAGGGGGAATCTGGGACTGAGGTTGTTTTCGAGCGCAGCGAGGTCCCTATCGTTCGGGAGTTCATGGACCCCTCGGCGACATTGACCTCTAGTGGCGAAATTGTTAAAGAGCACGTCCAGGAAGGAGTGTTTCTGAACCCCAAGCGGGGCTCCTTTGAAAATGACCCTCGCGACTGGTCGTTTTATCGTGGCAGAGGCAGGAACGATGTCATCACGGCAACGATAAAGGACAAGGCATTCCTTCAAGATTATGAGGATGGGAAATACCGTCTCCTCTCTTCAGAATTGCTGACCGTGACGCTTCTTGAACGCCAAACCGTTGAGGGCACAATCGTTAAGAAGCCGGTTTATGAGATTCTGCGCGTTACAAATTACATCAAGGGACCGGAACAGAAGATGCTACCTGGCGTCTAAAGCAGGCCGGCGTGCTGCTAGGAGGCCGCAGCCCCGCGCACTACACTGAGTGCAACCCATGCCCGCGCCCGGCCCCGCTACCGAGACCATTGCCGCCATCTCCACGCCCCCGGGGCGCGGCGGCATCGGCATCGTGCGTCTGAGCGGACCGCAGGCTGCCTCAATCGCCGTGCAGTTAGTGCGGCTGCCGAGCCCCCTCGAGCACGCCCACGCGCGCCTGGCCTATGTGCTCGACGAGACCGGCGACGGGGCCACGCGCGCCGAAGCCACGCGCATTGACGAAGCGCTGGTCACGTACTTCCGCGCTCCGCGCTCGTATACCGCCGAAGATCTGGTTGAGATCGCAACGCACGGCTCGCCCGTGGTCTTGGAGCTGCTGTTGCGCCGCGCCCTCGAGCTGGGCGCCCGCCTGGCCGAGCCCGGCGAATTTACCCAGCGTGCATTCCTCTCTGGCCGGCTCGACCTCACGCAGGCTGAAGCGGTTCGCGACCTCATCGAAGCGCAGACCCTGACCCAGGCCCGCCAGGCCGCCAGCCAGATGGGCGGCGCGCTCAGCCGGCGCGTGGGGCCCGTGAAACAATCTCTCGTCGAACTCGCCGCCCTTCTCGAAGCCGGCATCGACTTTGCCGAAGACGACCTGGACGTGACGCCCGGCCACGAGATCACGCGGCGCATCGCCGCGCTCACCCCGCCGCTCGATGCGCTCGAAGCCTCCTTTGCCCGCGGCCGCATCGTGCACGACGGCCTGACCCTGGCCATCGTCGGCCGCCCCAACGCCGGCAAGAGCTCGCTCTTTAACCGCCTCGTGGAACGCGACCGCGCCATCGTCACCGCAACCCCCGGCACCACGCGCGACCTCGTTACCGAGCGCATCTCCATCGGCGGCATTCCCATCGAACTTGTCGACACCGCCGGTCTCCGCGAAGCCCCCCCCACATCTCTCGATGGATCTCTCGAAGAGGCCGAGCAGCTCGGCATCGCGCGCAGCCGCGAAGCCCTCGCCGATGCGGCGCTGGTTCTCATTGTGCTCGACGCAACCGAGCCGCTCAACGACGAGGAACATCGTCTGCTTGCAGCGGTCGCGGGCCGGCCGGCGATCGTCGCCGTCAACAAGTCCGATCTGCTGGAAAAGTCGAAACTGGAAAAATCAGATCCAGGAAAAGCGGAACCCGAAAAATTCGATCTCACAAGCTCGCCGCGCGCGGAATGCAGCTTGCCCGTTGCTTATGCTAAGGAGCCGGCGCTCGATAGTCGCACCGGGGGCCTCATCGCACTCTCCACCTCGGCGCTCACCGGCGAAGGCATTGCCGCGCTGCGCGAGAAGATTCTTGCGCTCGCAACCGGCGGCGCCGCGGCCGAGCCGGGAATGCTCACCAATCTCCGCCAGCACCAGGCCGTCTCCACCGCGCTCGCCGCACTGGCCGACGCGGCAAAAGCCAACCTGGACGGCATTCCCCACGAGATGATCCTGCTCGATCTCTACCGCGCGCTCTGGGCCCTCGACTCGCTCACCGGCCAGACCACCCCCGACGACATCCTGAACCTGATCTTCTCCACCTTCTGCATCGGAAAGTAATTAGGCGGGGCGGATTTGCCGCACCCTTGCCCGTGTCTCTAACACGCACTGCAAAAGCCCGAGCGGATCGCATCGAAATCGGAATGGAGATCCAGCACTCTGCCCATCTGCGGATCGTAGGTTCTATAGCCGCCTTCCGCTTCCAGAACCTGAAGACAACCCCATAGAGCGCGAACCGCGGCAGCGCAATCTTCGCCTTTTTCAGTAAACGAGAAGGAAACGCCCGCCTCATCGTCGAAGAGTTCGATCTGAATCGAATGCCGGTCGTCGTTCAGTTCGACGTTGCGAAACCGGCGGCGCGCCTCAGGTTCGCTGATCGATTTGCTGGCTGCAATCCTTGCGTAGTTGCGTTCGAATCTCTTCAGGTCGGGGTCGCTGGCTATGAGGGCGGCCGCCATGCGCTCTTTGCGTTCTTCCTTGGCAGGATCGATGGGACCAAGCCTGTCCGCGGCGCTCAATCCGGCATCGTAGTACCTTGCCTGCTCCTCTTGGTATTGTGCGTACGCCACGCCAGGATCGATGCCGGCAGGCAGGCGAACCAAGTTCAATCCATAGCTCATGCGATCGATGCCTTCCTTCGCTCAGACAACACACTAGTAGTCCCTGACAACTTTGATTCCAGCATCACTCAACGCTTTTTCCAAACGAGCCGTGGGACCGGCGCCACCGGTACCGGGATTCTTGAAGAAATGCCATTCGATAGCCGTAACCTTCTTGGCCTTTAACAAAGCTATATCCTTGTCCAATTCCAGCTGAATGCGCGAATCGGTGATATCGAATGGTCCCCCATGTTTGGCTTCCCTGGCGATGCCGTCTGGCGTATAGCAATCAACGTCCCGCCTGCCTAACTCATCGTTAACCTCGATGGATTTCTTTTGCCCCTTGAACTCGTCGCGAAGGTAGTCTTCGGCCTTTTGCCAGGTTTCGGGGTCGGGTGGACGCGTCAATTGTCTTTCTTCATCGTACAGTTCCTGGTTGCGGCGGGCGACTTTTCCACGCTCGCGCTGCAGACGATCCCTCGCTGCAGCTTTGCGTCTCGCATTCTTCTGCAAGCGTTCACGCTCGCCGCCTCTCGCCGAGGCCGCCTTATCTCCCGCCTCCCTGGCTTGATCGGATGCGTCATTAATCTGCTTGTCCAGTTTTTTGATCTCGGCATTGTTTTTCGCAACCTCGTCCTTGATCTCCTGGAGGCGCTTCGCCTTGTCAACCGGGGTTTCTTTCGTTTGGGTCTCGTCGCCTTCAGGCGGCTTTTTCTCTTCAGTGTCCGGCTGTGTGGTGTCCTGCTCGTTCGCGCCGGATTGGGCGGTGTCTGGCTCTTTCGCGCCGGGTTCGGCGGTGTCCGTCTTGGTCGCTGGCTTGGATGATTGATCGGCGGTTTCGCCCTGCCCTTGTGCTGGTTGGGTCTCTGGTTCTTTGGCCGGGCCGCCTTTGCCGGCAGGTGTGGTGTCGGCCTCTGGAGATTTGACTGCGGGCTTTTCGACTGGAGGCACCTCCTTGGGAGGTGGCGGGGTAACGGGTTTTTCGACTGGGGGCACCTGCTTGGGCGGCGACGGGGTAGTGGGCTTTTCGACCGGCGGCACCTCCTTGGGCGGTGGCGGGGAAACGGGTTTCTCGACCGGCGGCACCTGTTCCTGCGGCGGGGTAGCGGGCTTTTCGACCGGAGGCACCTCCTTGGGCGGTGGCGGGGAAACGGGTTTCTCGACCGGCGGCACCTGTTCCTGCGGCGGGGTAGCGGGCTTTTCGACCGGCGGCACCTCCTTGGGAGGCGGCGGGGTAACGGGTTTCTCGACCGGAGGCACCTCCTTGGGCGGCGACGGGGTAGTGGGTTTTTCGACCGGAGGCACCTCCTTGGGAGGCGACGGGGTAGTGGGCTTTTCGACCGGAGGCACCTCCTTGGGCGGTGGCGGGGTAATGGGTTTCTCAACCGGCGGCACCCGCTTCGGCGGCGGAGGCGTCTCTCCGCCGGAGAGCTTCGGTGCATGGGGCTCCTTGGTGGTTTTGGCAAGGGCTTTGGCGGCAGCCGCGGCCTCCTGCGTTTCAGCCTTTTCCGCCACGCCGAGCAGGTCGCGCAGGAAGGTGCGGAGCTGCGACACCAGCTCGCCGAACTCTTCGAGAACCGGCTCGAGTGGCTTGAGCAGCGCGCCAGCCAGCTTGCCGATCAGGGCTTCGCCCTTGGTGACCCACCCGCCGACCGTGGTCAGCAGCTCTCCCAGCTTGCCGACCAGCGCGCCCAGCATCTCCGCGGCTTTGCCGAGCCTGCCCAGCCATGCGCCCACCTCGCCCAGCCTGCCCGCGATCTGCGAAATGGCATTGCCAATGCCATCGGTAAAGAGGAAGAGAGCCACGTTGACGACGATCGTTCCGATGACCTCGCCGGCGGTTTCGGCCAGGTCCGGGATGGGCTGATCGGTCGCGGCAAGAAGCATGCCGGCGGCCTTGTGACCGCCGCGCTCAGCGGCGGCGTTGGCATCGGCTTTGGCCTGCTCGAGGAGGGGAAGGAGGCCGGTGACGGTGTCGATGGGATGCAGGAAGAGGCTTTTCAGAGAGTCGAATGCTTTGCCGCCCAGCTTGCGCATGGAATCGGCCAGGCCACTGGCGTCGGCGACGATCTTGTCCTTGTTTTCCCAGGCAGTCTCCGCGGCATGGCCGCCGATCGCCACAAGCTGAACACCAAGTTTGGCCAGGTCGAAGAGGCCTGTGATGGGGCTGACAATCCCCTTGATCAGGCCCCACCAGTATTTGGGGAAGAAGAGGAGCAGTTGCTTGGGCGAAGTGACGAACTCCTTGACGCGGCCCAGAACTTTGTCTGCGGCTTCGCCGCCGTGTTCTTTGATCTCGGCAAAAAAGCCGTGCCAGGTGGCGTGGGCGAGATCGTAGGCCGTCTCACCCACGGCGCGCGCGGGTATGGAGGCAGCAACGACGATGCCTTCGGTGATCCATCCCAGGTCTTTCTTGCCCGTGTCTTCGGGTTCGGGCGCCTCCTGGCGCTGCACCATCGGCGCGGTCGCACCCCGAACCGGCGCAATCTGAGCCTGGCCGGGGTCGCATTGGGCAAGAGCTGGAGCCGTTCCCTGCTGCACGACGTGCGCCAGTTCGTGCGCCATGAGAGCGCGGTGATTCGCCCCTCCTTGAGCTGCTCCGGGTCCGAGCACGATGCGCGAGCCAACGGTATAGGCGCGGGCGTGGATGCTTGCTGCCGATGCCTCGGCCTGCTCGCCGGTGTGGATGCGCACACGCCCGAAGTCTCGCTGATAAGCCGCCTCAGCCCAGCTTCGTGTCTCGCTGTCGAGTTCCTGGCCTGGAGCGCGGAGGACCTGGTGAACCAGCGGCGGCGCTTCGGCCGAGGGGACATCGGCGCGGCGCAACCGCCGTGCCGCGCCGCCGGACTCCCGCCCCGCAATTGCCTTGGCCGCCGCGTCCGCCTCTGTTTCGAGCGGATCGCTGCTTGAGCCAATCGCCAGTTTGCGCTGCAGCGGCAGAGGTATCGCCAATGCCGGGCCGCGCCAGAAGTCGGAAGCCTCCCCGCCGAAGGCGTGAACAGGGATGGACTTGGGCGCACCAGGTAGCACATAGGCGCCCGCGTGCTCCTCCGTTTTGTGCGCAGGCAAGGATGGCGATGGTTCCGCAACCTGCGCGGCAGCACTGGACGGTTTGCTCGTTCGTGCTGGTGCGCGAACCTTAGCCGGTGCTGCCGTTGTCTGGCTCATCTCAAGCCTCGATGGCGGAGAATTGCGCCATGCGCTGGCAATGGCGATGGAAGCTGGGATCCAGGCTGGCAATGCGCCGCTCCAGCCGGGCGGTCACCGTGGGATGGCTCTTGATGCCTCCGAGCAGGTGGGTGAAACCCATCTGCGCCGTCGCCTCCTGGCTGAATGCGTGGCCGAAGCTGGGGAACATGTAACGAATGCCGATCGAGCGGAACGGCGAATCCGGAGAGATGCGATGGAAATCCACGCACGCGGCCAGTTGAAACTGTTCGACCACCATGTTGTAGCCGGCTTTGTCGGGGAACTCCGCCCAGGCCGCGGCATTTTTCGGGTTGAGCACAAGGTCCATGGCGAGGTTGGCATAGTAGCGGAGAAAATCCGTGCGCGTGCCTCCGACGATGCCGCAGTTTGCTTCGCGAAAATGGCTGATGGAGCGCGAACGCGCCCACTCCCACTCAGGGGGCAGCCTAAGATTGTGCTTTTGGAAGGCGTGCTCCACGTCGGCCGGACCGCACCAGGTTTCCAGAGGTGGATGGTCCTCGGGGCATTGCCCGAAGACCGGCGCTGCGGTGAGCCACGAGGGCAGCGCCTTCCACAAAAAAACATCCGTATCGATATGGACAAAGGGCCTGTCCTGCATGGCGTAGGCAACCAGTTTGCCCATGGTCCACCATCCATGGTCCACGTTGCGCAAGCGGTCAAGTTCCGTGGAGACTTCGGCGAATTCAAGGCCCAGCCTGTTGACCAGCAGTTCCTTGCCTGGCGTGTCGGTGACGAGCAGGGTGTCGGGATAGTGCTGCCGCGCCAGGCGCAGGGAAAGCCCCCAGGCGTAATAATGGTGCTTCGGCTCCTGCCACATGCGTCCCTTATGCGCCAGGAACGGCTTGGTCCAGAACGACCAGACGGCCCGCATAGCCTCCCCTCCCTTCTCTAACTTCAGGTCAACTCAGCCGCTTGCGGCGACAAAGGTCCGCGAAGATTCTCCGCGCGCCGGGCCTCATGCCTCCGCCGGCTCGCAACTCGTCATCGAGGAGCCGCCTCGACGTCGAGCACGAAGTTCTTGGACGCATGGTCCGCGGGATTGGCCGAATCGGTGACCTCGATCGCGAATTGGGATTCTCCCCATCCGTCGGTCGTGCCCGAGATTACGCCTTCCGCGCTTAGCGTCAACCCGGAGGGCAAACTGCCGGCTGTCCGCTCCCACTTATATGGACTCTTTCCGCCGGTCGCCGCGAGTTGCGTCCGATATGTATCCTCCTGAAATCCTGCCGGCAAAGGCGATGTGGTTGTGATCTCAAGCGCGGCATAGACCTCGATGGTGAGTTGCTTTGTGGCCGTGGCCGGGGTAGAAGCGGAGTCGGCTACCTGCACCGTGAAGCTGGGGGTACCGTCGGAATTGGGCGTGCCTGAGATGACTCCAGCGGCGCTGAGGGTCAATCCCGAAGGCAAAGCTCCCGCACCGGCGACAAGGCTCCATGAGTAGGGCGGCGTGCCGCCGGTGGCCGCGAGGGTGGTGCTCGTGTATGTCTTGCCTACGGTTCCGGCGGGAAGCGAAGTGGTTGCGATGGCAACGGGATTCTTGACGGTCACGATCAGTTCCCCGGTGCCCGAGAAAAGGTTGCCGAGAGCTTCGGTTTCGAGTTGCGGCGTTGCCGTGACAGTCAGCGTGACCTGGCCGTTGGGGGCCGTGGCCGTGGCCTGAACGGTTGCGGTAAATGTTTGCGAAGTCTGGCCGGCGGCGATGACGATCGACGTGGATGAAAACGTCAACGTCACACCTGTCTGACTGCTAACCGTGAGATCGATCGTGGTATCGGAGGCAACGGGCGTGGTCAGCGTCACGGTGCCGGTGCTGGGGCTCGAGCTGGGGCCCTTGGCGGCTGCCGCGCCGACATACAGAGTGAGCATGTTGGGATCGAATTCAACCGATTCCACCTCGGCGGCGGGCGCCAGATAGAACCAGCTCTCGAAATCGCTGGCGAGGGCGCCGCTTCCCGAAGGCTCCCGCAAGGCGACACTCGAGGTTCCGTCGCTGAGTTGGCCAGTCTTTCCAAAGCACTGGCCGTCGAGGAAGATGGTCTTCACGGCTCCGCAGCCGCGCGACGCATCGGCGAAGATCGCGTGACCGAAGAGCTCGACACGCACGCGCGCCGCCGGGATGCCGTTCCATATGCCATCTGAATTGACGGCGCTCGCGTACGCCTCCACCAGCAGGTTGTTCAATTGATAGACGATCTCCCCTTGATCGGCGTTGACGGGGAAACCCCAGCTCAGAACCCAGCCGGCACTCTCGGGTCCGCTCAACTCCACGAGCCCGTCGAGCACGTATTCCTGGCGCAGCGCAGGGCCGACTCGAAAATTCGGCTTCTTCGCCGCGGCGTCGGACGCGGCCCCATTGAAGTTGGTTTCGGACCCGGCGGCATTGAAATTGGGAGGGGTCTTGGCGATGGCCATCTTGCTGGTTGGACTGTTGGCGTAGTCCTGCCGAAAATAACCCGTCCCGGCGATCTCCAGCGAGACACGAAAAACCCCCGCATCCAGCTTGCTGGTAGGGGCAGCGTCCAGAATGAGACCCAGCCCTTTACCCAGAAACTGGTCCAGAGTCAGCAGGTCGGCGTTGCTCCAGGAGATGTCTTCGATGTGAATCGCGCTGGACGAGAGCGGAGAGAAGAGACTGCGCTGGTCGAAGACCGCGGTCTTCAGCTCGATATCGCGGTCTCCCTTGATGGTGACTCTGCTGGCGCAGGCCAGCGGCGCCTCGTAAATCGGGATATAGCTCGAAGGCTGGAAGTGCCTGCCGTCGCTGCCGCAGGGCGGCCAGTCGATGCTTCCGTTGGCGGTGCGCGCCGGAATGGTCCAGTAGTCCCCGGCCTGGAACTGCCCCTTGCTGAAGTCCACCTGGATGCCGTTTTCCAGAGCAACAGGCGTGTTCGAAACCGGAATGCCGGAGGCCGTAGCCGAGGCTCCCGACTGGTCCCATCGCCTCATGCGCGCATGCTTGTGTATGTGCACGCCGGTGACCGGCGTGGTCATAGTCACCTGCAAAGCGGTCTGGTCCACGGAGAAAATCTGGTAAAGCGTGCCGGGCTGGTTGGGCGCGGGGGCCGCAAACTGGTTTGTATTGTCGCTGAGCTCCACCCACTGGCCCGCCTGGTAGCCGAGATTGGCGTCGGGACCGAGACTGGAGACGGTGACGGTGGAACCGTTCACGGCGGTCACCTGGGTGACCACCGAGCCGTTCTCGCGCGACCACTTGAAGGTCGCCGAACTGAGGTCGCCGGGTTGATGAATCTCCACCCGGTAGAGCTGATTCTCCAGGCCCTGATAGCCGGCTGCGGGAATGGGCTGGCAGCCGCATCCACTGCCCTCACCCGAGGTGCCGGCGCCCATCTGGCCGGTGTGGGCGTCGAACGTGATGACCTTGCTTGGCTCAAGTATGCCCGCGTTGCTCTGCTTAAGAATGCGCTCGTTGCTCTGTTGCAGCGTGGCCACGTCGCTCAGTTCGAGCGTGCCCACCACGCGCCACACCGTCTGCAGGCGGGTCGTCGTGTCGGCCTGGTTCAGCGCCGGCTCCAGAAGGCAAGGATCGTCCAGCGCGGTCGCCATCCGCTGCCACACTTCCAGCACGAACTGCAGGTAAGAGCCGTCCCCGATCTTAGGCAGACTTTCCAGCAGCTCCTTCGACGTATGCGCGGGATCGGCGAGATACGGCTGGCGGTCGTAGTGCACGCGGGCCGGGATCTCGACAAGGATTCCCTCCACGTAGTAGCGCCCCGCGGAGATCCAAATGTCGTAGCCCTCAATGCTGATGGCGAAGCCTGCGTTGTCGATGGGACCGCCGCATTCGCCGACGATGTCTGCGGTCGTGGTCTCGCGCAAAGTTACATCGATGGCGCACTGCTCGTTCGCGTCCGAGTCCAGATCGACGCGTCCCTGCTGCTTGAGTACCGCCGTGTACAGCCTGGCGGCATTGAATCGAATGCGGCTGAAATCACCCTTCATATCATCCTGCCTGTCTCGGTTCGCAGTTATCTGAGTTCAAGAACCTGTGGGTGCCCCATCCTTTCCGCGCTCTTTGCGGAAAGGGTGGGAAAGCAAACTCAAATCAAACCAATGCCGATGCCGAAGGGCGTGTCTTCTTCCTCGCTCCTCGGCTCCCCGCGCGCCGCGCCTCTCCGCGGCCGCACCTGATCTCCGCAGCCGTATTGCATCGCCGGAATTTTTTCCCGGAACGGTTGCGACGGAATCAGGAAAACTCCGCTTTGCAAGTTGGCCGGTAAATACTCCGCGGAGCGGATCTGAATGTTCGCGACCGCCTCGGTCTCCTGAATCTGGTAGTAAACCCCCATCTGCGAGCCGTTGTCCGCGCCCTTCCACACCGCCATGGGCACATCGCCGCTGAGCAGGCAATAGCCCGGCTTGCCGAAGCCGAGCGTAACGAACGTGGGTTCGAGCGCGGGTTCGCTCGCCGCGTCCGGAGGAAGACACTCGTACTGCCGCGGCGCGATGGAGCCGGCCGGCAGCCAGCTAAAACGCACGCAGCCCACCTGCACCCGCGCGGCCCACACCGGCGCCTGCCAGGGATCGCGCTTGCCCAGCCGCGCGTAGAAGATGGTGTTCGACGCCAGGCGGATAGCCTCGGCCCAGACGCGGCCGATGATGGTGGAGTTCTCCACATGCAGCGTCGCCCCCGGCGAAGCCAGGTCGGCGCCTGCAAACGCAGGGCGGTACTGGGAACCCGCATCCACAACTCCGTTGCAGATGCGCGCCGTCGAGCTCGACGGGAGCGCGATCGGGCCCGCGATCACCCTGTTGAGGCAGAGCGTGAAGCCGAGCGCCGATCCGGTCACGCTGGGCTCGCCGGGATCGACGGCCTCGCCGTACGAGTCGAGGGCAATTCCGGGCACCAGTGTCGAGTCGGCCACCTGCACGCATGCCTCGTCGCCCGAAAGAATCAGTTGGCCGCTCAGCCACACGCCGCTGATCTGCACCTGGCCCACCGGCAGCGCCAGCCCGTCGGGCCCCAGCGCCACAGGCGGAGCCACAATCTCGATGTTTCCGCGCAGCGTGACGCACGCCCTGTTCCACTCCGGCGCGCCATCGAGCGCGATCGCAGCCGACGCAATCAGCAGCGAGCTCTCGGCCGGGATCTGAATCGCGTTCGCGCCGGTAAGGTCGATCTCGTAGCTTTCAAAATTCTGGAGAACAATGGTTCCCGCCGAGTTGGGCGGAAGCTGGTTCCACGCCACGACCGCCGACTCGAGCGTGGGATACGCGGCCGAACCCACCACCGCCCAGAACAGCGAAGCGCTGTTCACGAACTCGCTTCCCGCTTGGGTTCCGGGCTGCACAATGTATGTCGTGCGGTCGTAAGGTCCGCCGCCGATAGCCGCCGGCGCGCCGTAGTTGTAGTTCACGCGCAGATCGCCGGGCAGCGCCACGTCCGCCGCGTACTGGATCCGGCCCAGCTCGGGATCGATGGCGATCATGCCGTCCGGCACGGTGCAGACCCGGCATCCGGGCAACTCGGCCAGATTGGCGAAGACGATCTGATCCACCGGAACCGGCTGGCCGTCGGCGATCAGTTCGAGCGAGCCCGGATAGAAGTTCGCGGGGTTCGCGCACGCCTGCCGCCTGCGGATCGGCTCCGGAACATCGGCCTCCGCGATCAGCCACGAGAACGGCGCCGGCTCCTCGGGCACGGTTTGGAAGAGCGGAACCGGGCCGCCGAGCGAACTGAAGAAGTATCCGCCCTGGCCCAGCGAATACGCCGGCGCGTTTGTGATCGTCCAGCTTTGCCAGCGCCACATCCAAACCGCGATATCCGGAATGTTGAAGCGCCCTCCGCCATGAATCGCGATATCGAGCGGAGTCGGGTCGGGCGCGGGCGGCGTGCCTGGTGGAGGCGGAGGTTGCACGCGCGGCGAAATGTTGCGCACGTCGATGGTGCGGTTGAGCCGGTTGAATGGGCCGCACTGATCTTCAAGCGCGCAGCCCAAGCGCAGATTGGCCGTGGCTTTGCTCCAGGGGCGCACGTCGCGCAGGCTCAGCGTCGTCACCAGCCGCTTGAACTCCTCCACCGCCATCGTGGTGCGGCCGGAGACGTCGTGCGTAATCTGCTCCATCGCCACCAGCGTGCCCTTGCGCCGCCGGTAGCCGATGGTATTGGCCACCTCCGCACGGCTGTCGGGACTCGCGAGCGCGGCCGTGTACACGGTGCTGTAGCCGATCAACTGGCCGATGTAAGGAATCACCCAGGGCGCGCAGGTTTCAATGAACTGGTCGTTGTAAAGCTGCCAGGCATTCCCCTTCACCAGCCCGTATTGGCTTTCCAGGACCTCGAAGAGCGCCTGCAGCGGCCCTCCCTGCGCGGCGTCCGCGGTGCGGAAGACCGCCGGCAGAAGCGAATAGATGGGCGTCGGCGTCGTGCTCATTGCCACACCTCCACGTTGCCTTCAGAGGCAGGATCGAGGAGCAGCACCTGAGCGCCCGTGGGCTGCGTACCCTTTGCCGCGTTGCCGGAAACGGGTCCGGCCGCGCAGAGAATGTTTTCGATCGTTCCCGAAGCATCGCCTTGCAGGTTGAATGCGGTGAGCTGGACCGCGACCACTCCGGTGATCTGCTGCGCGATGGAGATGATCTGGCTGGCCGCGATGCTTTGGCCCGGCGCAGTCTGGCCGAAGGCAAACGCCGCCGTCAAGGCCTGCCACACCTGCGGAATCACGATGGTGGGATCGTAGGTGGGCGAATCGACCATTACCTGCATGCCGATTTCGAAGTTCTGCGGCTGATAAGAGACAGGCAGTACGGGGATGTTCGGCAATCCGTACTGTTGATAGGACTGCATCAGGTTCACGACCACCTGGTCAGTTGCGTCGAGTTGCGTTCCGCCTTCACCGGCAAGCGTGAGAAAGATGCCGCGCACATTGCCGAACCACGTCCACGTAGCCAGCGCCATGGAGATGCCGGCAAAGCCGAGCGCGAAGTTCTGGTAGTCCTCGAGCGAAACCACGCGGCCCAGGGTAAGCGTGGGCAGCGGCGCGGACCGCTGCGCATCGGCGGGCGAGGCGGGATCGGCGCCGCCGGTGGCCGCGCTGGGATTGGTCACATTCTGCAAACCCTGCGGGCGGTCGAGCGGCTGCGTCAGTTGCCCGGCGGCCACCATCCCCGCAATCCCGATGCCCTTGCGGTACTTGGCCTGGATGTTGGAGACGCCGGTTTGCGTGCGCGAGCCCTGGATGCCGTCGCCGAATTGCACGGTGGGCCCAGCGCCGGAGTTGGGGCGCGTAACGAAGACGCGATCGCCCGCCGCGGACGAAAGCAAGTTCGGAACCTCGGTCCACAGCACGTTGTTCACGCGCACCTGCAGCGTGGATTGCGCGCCGCTGGCATTCGCGGCCGAAGTGTAGGTGAGCGGCGATTGCTTCAACTGGAACTGCAGGGCCGGATTTGTGGCGTCGCCCGAACCCATGATCTCCATCATGGTCTCGCCGTGCGAGGCCTCGACGGCATTGAGGTTCACGGTCAGCGTCGCCGTGTCGTAGATGCGCGCGAGCGGGGCCGTGGCCGGCAGGGTGAGCGCGGTCGTGGCGGCGGGAGTGTTGGCGCTGTTGACGGCGGAGGTCGCGACGACGACGGATTCGCCCGTGAGCGGATCGCCCGTGACCGAGGGCTGCAACTGGAAGTCGGCTGTGCTTGAAGGAACGGACAATGTGCCCGCCTGGCCCGTCACCGTGAGCACGGTCCAGAGCAGGTTGCCGCTGAAGTTCGTGTCCGGAAGCGGCGGGAACGCATCGATCAGGAACGGCTGCCCGAGGCTCACCGGCAGCGCGCCCGTCGCGCCCGCCGGCGCAAAGCCGCCGTTACCGCCTGAGCCGGTGAGCGCGATCTGCGGCACGATGCGCACGCGCTTGCCGCTCACGCCGATGGGCGAGTTGTCCGCAATCGGCTGCAGGCCGGCGAGCAGAATCGAATTGCCTGAAGCCGGCGCCAGCATCCCCGCGGCCAGCGGATAGGCGCCGCTCTCGGACCACGCGGTCAAGGGCAGATTCGCAAGCGGCAGCAACTGACTCTGCACATACGCCGTGGTCGAGCGCGTCAATGAGACAAAGAGCGATAGCAGATCGTTCAGATTGCTGTTCAAACCGGGAAACATGCCGGGATTGAGAACGTAGCCGCTCGAGAGAACGAGTTGAGAAGTCTTGGCTGAGAGCGCGTAGAGGCCGGGGTTCGATTCGGTGACGCTCTGGATCTGGAAGTAGGCCGGACCGGTGGCCTGCGAGTTAAGGACGATCCACTGCGACTGGCTGGCCGGTGCTTTTGTTCCGCTGGCGGCAGGACTCAGGCCGGTATAGGAGTTATCCAGATTGATAGTATCGCTGCCCTGGTACTGGCTTGCGAATGGCCAATCGGTCGGCAGTGTCGTAAATGTCGCGTTGTTATAAGGCGGAATGTTGGCGAGGGTCGTCGAGGCAAACATTCCCGGCGCCGGTGCGTTGACGCCGTAAAGCGCGGCCTTGGTGCGGAAGATATAAATGCTCACCGCGCTCTCGCCCGACGTGAAGCCCGAGGGCAGCGCCTGGTCCCAGGTGATGAAGGTGTTTCCGAGTGTGGAATTCACGGTCACCGAAGTGACGTTCACAACCGCCGCCGGCCCCGTCACCGATGGAATCCCGCCGGGCGAATAGATGAACATCAGCACGTTGCCCACTTGAATGTTGTTGGCCGTTCCGGCGATCCACGTCGATAAATCGCTGCCGTTCAATTGCCACGCTTGCGAAGTCGCCGCGGGAATAGCATTGCCGGCAATCGTCGCCGTCAGAGCCGTCGCTGTCTCGAAGACCTGCGGCGTCTGTCCCGGTCCCGGCACGCTCTGCACGCGGGTTCCGGCCGCGATGGGCACAATGGCCGGCGATCCCGTGGCCGTGGCCAGCGTAAATGCGAGCACCGTGGAAGCGCTCACGCCCGGCGACGGCTTGTAACCCACCAGGCGCGCCAGCTCGAAGACGCTGCGCGCCTCGATCGCCGTGCCCAGATAAGCCTCGTTGGCCAGCCGCTCCGTGTAGAACGTCAGAATATCGAGCACTTCGCTCCAGGCATCGACGAGCGCGATGGAAAAGTCGCCGCTCGAGCGCGTGCGCAGTCCCGCCAGCGCGGGAACGTTCGATCCCGAAAGCGCGGCCTCCATGCTGGCCAGAAAGGTTGCGTAGACGCCCACGCGATACGCAATCGCCGGCAGCGCTGCCCGGTTGGCGATCGCCACCGGCGTCAGTTGCGTCACGCCCGCGCAGCAGCCGCACATCTGCTCTCCCGTGCATGTGCATCCGCAGCTCATTTGCCACCATCCATCGTGAGCGTCAGAGTTCCTCTGTCCGCGTGGTTGGGATCGTTGTTGCAGCAGGGAATCTCCACCGCGGCCATGGTCAGTTGCGCGGGCGGCGGCTGGCCTGCCGGCGTAGGCGAGTCCATGCGCTCGAAGGTGGTGAGCGTGACCGCCTTGACGCCCGCAACGGCTTGCGCCGCGGCCACGATCGGACTCGCGTACACCGTCTGCCCGAACTGGAAATTCGCCGCGTTCAAGAATCCTGGCGTTCCCGTGCAGCTATCGCCGGTGACCAGCAGTTGCCACAGCGCCGCGTAGACATCGCCCGCAAAGAATCCCGGCGCTACGCAAATTTCGAGCCCGATGTTCAGCCCGGCGAAGACCGCGTCTTCGACCACCAGATCGGTGCCCATCATGCGCAGCATATCGAGACCAGACTTGACCTGCGATGCCAGCGCACTGGTCCACTGGCCCACGGGATCGACGCTCACAAAAGCCGAATACCACGAACCGGTCCAGCGTATGGTGCCCTGCGCCTGGCTCACGCCGGCGAGCGTGGCCGCCATCGTGCCGTAGTCGGCCGCCGTCACGCAGCGCAACTGGCTCTCAAATGCGAACGGCGCCATCTGCACGATGTGCTGCATGGTCTCCGGATCGACGCCGCCGGCCGCGGCCAGCGGATTGCGCACGCTGGTGATCCCTGCGCCGCCGACCATCAACACGTGCGCCAACGCCTCGCGGCCCACGTTGCCCGCCGACCCGTTGCCCGTGCGATACTTCGCCGTGAAGGCCACGCCCGAGGCCGGTGCTTCGCCATAGGTCCCGTCGCCGAAGCGCAGATGCGCGGTTCCGTCCCACTCGATCTCGGGGATGAATCCCGCGAACTCGCTCTCCTTGCTCAGCAAATCCTCGACCGGCTGCCAGGTCTGCCCGTCGTCGCTCATCACGGCGATCTGCGGCGTGGCCGTCTGGGTTGCTGCGGACGGCGCCGGTCCCGCAGATGCGCCCGGCGACAGAAAACTCGACGCGGAAGGCAACTGCGCGGCCGGCAGGTTGGTGTTGTAGGGGAAGGCAAACGTAAGCGGGCTATTGGCCAGCACCGGCTCGAAGTACGGCATTGGAACCCGCGCGCCCGGCGCAGTCGCACAATTGCATCCCACGCCGGCTACCGGCGCAGGCGGCGCGTTCGGAACCGTCCCCAGCGATTCGTTGGTCGTCCATGTGCCCTGGTCGGCCGCAATCACATTGCCGTGCGCCACCGACACACCGGAAACGGGCAGGCCGGCGCTCGTCACCGACGAGATGCACAAGGGAAATGGCAGCGCGTCTGCGCTGTTCCACGCAATGTTGGTTAGCTGCACTCCGGGATTCACGGGATCGGCCAGCGGATTGCCGGAGTTGTCGGTCGTCGACGCATAGGTCAGGCGCACGGCCCAGCGGTGCGTCGGGTCGGCGTCAGCCGGATTCCCCGTCAGCGGCCCCACAACTTCCTCAAAGATGAGAACCTGCCCCGCGGCGAGGCTCGAATAAGCCCCGTTGGGAAACGCGCCCGTCAGCGTGGCCGAAGTTGCGCCCACCGGCAGGCAGCACTGGCCGTCGCCCCACGTATAAAAGTCCATCTGGTTCTGTTCGGGGTAAAGCGTGAGCGGCGCCATGCTCTCGAAGATGGGCCCTGGGCTGGCCGCGAGCAGCGATGCGGCGTACACATTCTCGTAGGGGTCGACCGACGCGGCGATGCCCGGAATGAGCGGAAAGAATTGCGTTCCCTCTGGAACCGTGATGTTGGGAAGACTCGTCTGCAGGCAAATCCATGCGCGCGCATTCGCGCCTTCGTTGAGCTGATAATCCACCAGCCGCGCGTGCCGCCGCAGCGAGATGCGGCTGCGCGCCGTGCCGATGTAGGCTTCTGTGTTCACGGCGTCCTGCAGGTAGCTGATGCGGTCGGCGGCGTAAGCCAGCGCCTCGACGAGCGTAATGCCGGGGTCGGCCTCGTGCGTCTCCGTCCAACTCGGAACCAGCACCGCGATGCGATCCAGCATCGCCTGGCGGAAGCCGTTGTAGTCGCGCGCCAGGTAATGAATGTCGGGCGGCGCGGCCAGCGTCGAGGGGCAGCACTGCGGCGCGCGGCAATCGATCGGCGTGGGGCAGCCGGCTTTGAACGAGAACGTCGCCGTGTTCAGTTGCGGATCGATTCCCGGCGGCGGGTCGGAGTTCGTCTGGCTCACGACCAGCGTCAGCGTGTACGGCGAGAAGTCGCCGGTCCCGCTCAGTTCGACAACGACGGTAAGCGGGTCCTCGCTGCTCACGGGCCCGACGCCGGTCACATCGAGCACGGTGTCGCCGGTGAGAGAGATGTTCCCCGCCGCCAGCGCCAGTCCCTGCGCGTTTTTGAGGAACGTGAGCGCCAACTGGCTGCCGCATCCCGTGGGCCCGAGCACCTCGAGATAGTCGAGCCCGTTCACGCCTGGCGTTTGCAGCACCAGTTCGCGGCGTTGCTGATTTTGGCAGAAGGCAATCATTGCGTAGGCCCCGCGTAGAGAAACTGTTGCGTCTGCTGTTGCTGGTTGGCCACCAGCGTGTAAACCACGGTCACCTGCAGCACATTCTCCTGGGCCACCACCTGTACCGAATTCACGCGAATCAGATCGGAGAGCCACTGCTGCAGCCCGGCCTGGATGGCCTGCTGTTGCGCCGCCGCCAGCACGTCGCTGTTGGGCGCGAACACCTGTTGCGCTGTGCCGCTGCCGAAGGTGGGCAGGTTCACGCGTTCGCCCGGCGCGGTGAACAGGATCAGCTCGATCATGTCGTAGACGTGATCGGCGAGCGAGGCCTGCGCGGTGCGCCCCGTGGTATCGAACGAGAATGGAAACGCCAGATTCATGGTGCTCATCGTCTCCTCACATCGCCTGCACGCGCGTCTGCATCGAGGTCGGCAGCAGCATTCCCGGTCCCGGCGCGGTAATCGCCACGCCCGACTGCACCGTCAGCGGCTGGCCCAGCGAAGTTACGCGCAGCGTGCCCAACGTCCATTGGCCGGTGATGCAGGGCGGACTCGGTATCGACACCAGCGGGCAGCCGGCCACCACCCACGGCCCCGCAATCGTCACCGTCGGCATGCCCATCACCATCACCCGCGGGTTGGGCACGGTCGGCGTGGCCATCCCGCCGTGCGCGCACATCACCACCGCTCCCACGTGCAGCAGAAATCCCGCCATCAGATCACCTCCAGCGCGCCTTCGTTCACCATCACGGAAGGCCCGTTCATCAGGATCGACGCGCCCTGTCCATTGCTGATGATGATCCCGGTGTCGGAGATCGAGAGCATCGCGCCCGCCGTCGTCTTCAGCAGGATTCCTCCCGTGGGCCCCGGCATATCGCTGATCATCAGCGTGTTCTGCCCGACGGTTTGAATCACCACCGCCTGCAGCGCCGGCGGCGTGGCCAGCGCCAAAGCCGGCGTCTCGGCCGCGGTACCGAAAAAGCAGCCCGTCCAGATGGGATAATCCGGATCGCCCTGCTCGTACTCCACCCAGACCCCCGATCCAATCGTGGGCACGGCATAAAACCCGTTCTGAATCCCCGCGAAGGGCAGGCATGGCATGGCCCACGTGGACGGAATCACATTCGACACGTCGGGCACCATCACCATCAGCCGCCCAATCATCATGGGATCGACGTTGTCGATCACCGTGCCGCGAAATTTGCCGTAGTGTTGGCCTTTCACTTGTTCGTCCTTTCGAAACTCTCGTCCATCATCGGGTGCCCCCGGTCCCTCGCATTTGGGGACCGGGGAAACCGCAATGCCGAAACACGAATTCACACCGTCACAAAAATCAGAAAGGCAGCGACGGCACCACCGGCGTATTGGCCACCAATGCGTTGCGCTTCAAAACAAAGCTCTCCTTGTACTCGCCGGGCTTGATGCGGTGCGTCGCCTGATCCACGTAGTGCATGCCGTCGAAGGCCAGTCCCGCGCCGCGCACGCCCACCAGGCTGCGCGCGCGCAACGGCTGCCCATAACGCATCACATCCAGCGATCCATCGCCGACCACCACGTCCGAAGTCTCCGTGACGCGCGCAAATCCCTTCATCAAAGCCACGGCCGGATTCAGCTTGGCCGTGCCGGCGAGAAACTCGATTTTCTGCGGCGGCATGATCGCCAGCCCCATCGGCGGGGAGAAGGGCGTCACCGGCGGAATGGGAATCGGAATCGGAATCTTCGTGATCGGGTCCTGGATGAAGATGATCGGCAGCACCGCATTCTGCGGCTCATAGCGAAAGTTCAGGCTCTCCACGTTGGTCCAGGTGTCCAGGTTCACGTTCAGCGCGGTCTGCGGCATTCCCAGCCGTGTCTGCGGTCCCCAGTAGGCCTGGCTCATGCCCGGCAGCGGTCCCGGCACAAGGTAGAAAACATAACCCACCTCTGATGCGAGATGCTGCAAATACTGGAAATCGGTCTTCTTCTGCGTCGGCGTCTGCAACAGCGGAATGGGAATATCCGGCGCGGGCACGGGAATCACCTCCGGCACCACGCCGAACATCGCGTACTTGGCCAGAATCACCAGCGCCCTGATGTCGGGCGACATGCCGGGATACGGCAGCCCGCTGAAGTCGATCAGATCCATCAGCGCCGTCAGATCCTGTCCCGTGACCACCAGCTTCGAAGAACCGCTCATGGCATCCGGCTGCACTTCGGTGTGCAGCACCACGCCGTCCATCAGCACCTGCGGAATGCCCGGAAACGTCACCAGCAGCACCACGCGAATGATGGGCAGCGGCGCGCCGCCGGCCAGCAGAAAAAATGTTTCCAGGATGCTGTTATTGCCGAGCGAGAAGACCAGCTGGAAGCCGCTGCGCCCCGTCGCGCTTTCCGTCACCTCCACGGAGACCAACGCGTCGGCCAGGGGCTTGGGAGCCGGGATTGGCTCCATCGGCCCGATCAAAAGTGTTAAATAGAGCGGACTAACCATTGCGCGCTCCCGTGGGAATGCCGCTCACCAGCGGAATTAAAATTGACCGGCCCGGCACGGCGGTCACGTCGTTAGAGTCCAGGGCGCCATTGGCGTCGGCGATCATCCAAAAGAGAATCGGATCGCCCAGATAGCGCGCGGCAAGATTGTCCAGCCGGTCGACGGCGGTCACGCTATAGTTCTGCGTCTGTGCGTAGATGCTCCTCTGCGGAATGATGCGCCGCGAGAGATAGGAAACCACCAGACCGTTCGAGAGCGTGATCTGCTCCACGCCGTCGCCGTAATAGCGGCTGCTGGGATTGTTGGGCGCGCCCGTCCCCACTCCGGATTGAACCAGTGCTGCCAGTGCATTATCCATCGCAATCCCCTTTCTCCGGCGCCTATTGCTGCGCCCCTATTGCTGTGCCCCCTACTGCTGCGCCATCGACTCCTTGCCGATCTGGTAAGCCATATAGAGCGCGCCCGCCGGCGTCAGGAAGCCCACGTCGTTCACGTTCAGCACGCGCATGGAAAGCGAGACCTTGGCGCGGATGGGATTCAACTGCGGATCGAAGGCCTCTTCCGCAATTTCGATCCCCGTCAGCCGCACCGGCGTGACGCGATTCGCGCCCCAGGCAAACAGCGTCAGGTTCGACGACATGGGCAGAATCTCAATGGTGCCCACTACGGAGAGCACCTCGTTGGCGATCAGCACCGCGCTCGACGGGTAGACCAGCAGCTCCAGCGTTGACAACTGCGGCGCGATGCCGTAGGTCATGGTTGCCGGGTCCTGCGCGGCCAGCAGATCGGTGGCGTCGATCTCGATCTCGCACGAGATGGTCTCAAGGGGCGGACCCTTCAGCCGCAACACCTCGGTCCGGTCCGGCTGATCGCCCACGCTCTGCGGTTGCAGGCTGCGCTTGATCGTCTCCGGGTTGTACTCGAAGTTGATCGTGCTCAGGGGAATCCCCGTGTTCGGCTCGAGCACCAGGATCGCGCCCTTCACCAGCAGTGGCGAAATGTTATACATGGCCGCGCGCCTCCTGGCCGCCCGCATTCGCCGGGCCGCGTGCGTTCCCGCTTTGTCCGATTGCGCCCAAACGCCGCGCAACCGAGTTCACCACCTGCCTGGCTGCCTCGGAAGCCGTTGCTCCCGGCTTGAGCAGCCACGCGTTCAGCGCGGGAATCCTCACGCGCCTATTGCCCGTCATCTCGCTAGCGGCTCCGCTCGCCGCCCACTGGCGAAGTTGCTCGTCGAGAGCGCGCGCAAACTGCCGCTGCCGCGCCTCCGGCAGGCCGTCGACTACGATTCTGTCGATGTGCAGATGAACCGCCTTCATACCCACCCCCTGGTCTCGGCCGGCGAGAGCGGCCTGTCCAGCTTCGCGTACTCCGTGCGTGCCGCCTCCAGCAGGTGGCGCATCGCGATCGCCGTTCCCGCATCCGCCGCCAGAAACGCCGCCAGCAGCGCGATGTTGCGAATCGATCCGCCCGTCACATTCAGTTGCGCCAGCTTCTCGAAATCGAGCGCCTCTTTGGGCGCCGACGCCGGAAACACCTTGCGCCAGATCCGCTCGCGGCTCGGCCCGTCGGGAAACGGAAACTGCACCACGAAGCGCAGCCGGCGCTGGAAGGCCGGGTCCAGCGCGCTCTGCATATTGGTGGTCAGGATGGCGATGCCGCGGTACGACTCCATGCGCTGCAGCAGGTAGCTCACCTCCAGGTTGGCGTAGCGGTCGTGGCTGTCGCGCACCTGGCTGCGCTTGCCGAACAGCGCATCGGCCTCGTCGAAGAGCAGAATCGCGCCGCTGCGTTCGGCCGCCTCGAAGATCTTGCGCAGATGCTTCTCCGTCTCGCCGATATACTTGCTCACCACGGTCGCCAGATCGATCTGGTAAAGGTCGCGTTCGAGCTCCCGCGCCAGCACCCCCGCGGCCATGGTCTTGCCCGTGCCGCTCGGTCCGGAGAACAGCGCTGAAAGCCCCAATCCGCGCGCGTACTGCTCCGCGAATCCCCACTCCTCGTTTACCCGCGAGGCCTGCCGCGCGTGGATCGCAATCTGGCGCAGGATCGCGGTCTGCGGCTCGGGCAGCACCAGGTCCGCCCACCCGGCGCGGTTCTCCACGTGCACGGCGAGCTCGTCCAGCGAGCGCCGCGCCGCCGTGCGGCAAAGCCTCCAGGCCGCCGCGCCCAGTGCGTCCGCATCGCCCGCCAGGGCTGGCTCCAGCGCCGCTTCTTCTTCGATCGCCTGCGCCGTCGCGCGGATCTCGGCCGCATCCAGCGCAAAGGCCTCCACCACACGGTCGAGCTCCGCGTCGAGCCCTCCGGCCAGCGAACCCAACTGCCGCTGCCACTCCGCCTTGCGCTCTGCGGCGTTCATGGCGGGCGCGGCCAGCCGCAGTCCGCTCAACCGCTCGGCCACGGAACCGTCCTCCACCTCCACGGCAACCGGCGCGTTCACGCGGCACAGCCACGCTTCGAGCAGCGCTGCATTTTCCAGCCGCTCGGTCTTCACCAGCAATCCCGCCGGCCATAACGCCGCCTCGCGCGTGGTTGCCTGCGCCAGGCGCTCACGGTCCGCTGCCGCCTCCGGCAGATCGCCGGCATCGAAGACCCAGCCGTGCCATCCCGCCGCGCGGCACATGGCATCGAACAGCGCCGTCCGCTCCGCCGCCTGATTTCCCGTCAGCAGCACCACGCCCGGCGGCGAGCGGCGCCAATGCAGAACGCCGCGCGCTGCCGCCTCGTCGAGCGCCGCGCCCCAGGCGCCTGCTTCCTTCTCGCGGTTGGCCAGGAGGTGCATCACCGGCTCCAGCCGTTCGTCCGCGGCCGGCACGCCCAGCAGGAATTGCAAAATGCGCTCGTCGATCGTGAGCGGCGCTTCCAGGAGCGATCCCGTTCCCATCTCGATCAGCCGCCAGTAGCGCAGCGGCTGCACGCGGCTCACCGCGCTCCAGTGCGGATGATCCAGGACCGCCAGCGCCAGCCCGAAGCTGGGCGCATGGGCCCCCGGCTGCGTCGCGGCAAGCGCCGCGCGAAAGCGCCGGTCCAGCGCCACGCCCGCGCACAACAGCAGGACGTCCAGCTCGAACTCGCTCAGCCCAAAGACTTCGCGGAGCCGGACGCCCGGATGCCATCGTTCGGGAAGACCCGTGAGCGCGGCGGAGAGCTCCGGCGGCGCAAACGCGCTCTTCTCCTCGCGCGCCACGCGCCGGTACACGCGCTCCAGCTCCGTCCATAGCGGCAGCGTCTCCAGCCGCCCATCCCGCTTCGCGAAGCCGCTTTCGCTCTGCGGCGCCTCGCGCGGCTCATCGACGAAGTACACCTCGCGGCCGGCGATCATGCGCTCACCCCCACCTGCGGCAGCCACTGTCCATACGTCGGGCTTGCCGTATTCGTGTCCTGCGTGAGCTGGCTCTGCGCGCCGTCCACTTCCACGCGCAGCGGATAGGTCCCCGCCGCGACGCTGGTGGGCACGGTGACCGTCACTGTTGTGGAAGTAGCCGGCCCGGTGATGGGCAGCGGCGGCTGTGGAATCGCCTGGTCTCCGATGTAAACGACCACGGTCTGCAGAACGCCCACGGGCGGGTTCACCGTGATGGTCAGCGCTGCGCCTTGCGTCGCTTGATAGGGCGGCGTGGTCGGCGGTCCGGCCGGCGGCTGAAGGGTCGGGATCAACGTAAACGGAATCGGGCTGGAAGCAAAGCACGTGTGCGGCGTGCTCGAAGAAGGAAAGGTCACGTTCGTGATCACGCTGACGCTACCCACGCCCGCCGAAAGCGAACTCGGCACATTGACGCGCAGGTAGTTGCCCTGCACCATGACCGCGGCCACCGGCGTGCCGCCGTTGAACGAAACCAGAGTGTTCGAGGCCGGCCCGTTGAGGAAGTTGCTGCCGTTGATCGTCATCAACTGCCCCACGGCGGCCATCTGCGGCGTGACGGAGGAAATCATCGGCCCCGTCAGCGGCAGCGCCACCAGCGCACGCTGTTGCACCGGCAGATTCGACTGGAAGCTCTCGGTATCCTGAATCACGACCACCGAAACCTGGTACGAGGTGGTCGGCCGGTAGCTCACCTGGAACGCTGTCCACAGCCTGTAGATCTCTTCGGTGGTCAGCGTCTCCGGCGTGATGCGGATGTGCTCGATCTGGCTGGCCAGCGTGCTGGCGGAGACTAATTGCTGCTCGTTGGACGGCGTCCCGCTGTCGAGCGCCGTAAGCGCCGTCTGAATCACGCTGCGTGGGACCACCGGCGTGTTGTGAAAGATGCGCATCGCAAAGCCCAGCAGGATCTCCGGATCGAATGGATTCGCCCCATAGGCCGTGACCAGGTAGTGCAGATTGATCGCCAGCGGAGGGTTGCTCAACTGCTGGCCGTTCGAGCCCATCGAGGGCAGGTCCAGGTTGCGCAGCGCCGGATTGATGCTCGCGTAGTACATGAACAGGTTCAGTTGCGCCGGCTCGTCCTGCCCCGTGGCAATCAAGTCCGGCGCAAGATTGGTAATGCCCGGCGGCGTCAGCAGCACCGTCGACGGACCGCCGTCGGAGAGCGCCGTCGTCAAAAGCGCCTTCAGCACCGCGCTCACGCCGCCTACGGCCAGGTAGTCGCTCATGGCCGCGTCTCCTGTCCGCGCCGCAGGAACTCATCCAGCGTCACGCGCGGCCGGAACGGCGCTGCCTGCGGCCTCTGCTCCGCACGCGGCGCGCGCAGCTCGATGCTGCCGATCGAGATATGGATCTCGGTCTTCTCTTCCGCGGCCCGCAGCTCGCGTTGCGGCGTTCCCCGGCGATCGATCTTGAGAGGCAGTTCCGCAACCAATCGGTCGCGTTTCGGGGAAGCCGAACTCTGAACGATCTCAAGCTGCGATGGCTCGTCTTTGGGCGAGAGTACGATCCCGATTCCGGAGGTCTCGCGTTCTTCTTTCATCCGGTCTGCCGTCGCATCCTCGCGCCGCGGCTCCATCGGCTCCGCGCGCTGTCCAGCCCTCGCCGTCCGCGCCGTCTGGCTGCGATGCCCGGCCTTGGCCGGTCGAAGTTCCGCTGCACGTTCCGGCCCAGGTCCCGCTGCAACCTCTCGGCGGCGCTCGACTCCCGGCTGCGCTGCGCGCCGCAGCGGCGAAGACTGCCGCTCGCCCAGATCGGCCGGCGCGGAGACCGGCATCGCCGCCTCATGCGCCTTCGCGATCTTTTCCGGGGCCCTGGATCTCTTGCCCGGACTGCGCCCCACGAAGCGGTTGTCCGGCTCGCCGGCCTGCTGCTGCACGTCGCTGTCGCGGTCCGCAACGGGCCGCCTGCGGGCATCGCCTTTTCCCGCGGGGACGGGCGCAATCGTCTCGATCTCCGCCGTCATCCCCAACTCCGCTGCGGCTCCGCGCGGATCCTCGCGCATTTGCGCATGGGACGGCGTCATCAGCGGCTGCACCGCCGGCATCGTCCCCATCGCCCGTTGCGCCATTCTGTCCAGCACTCCGCTCATGTGCCCAGCATCCCCAGGTACGCGGCCCGCCGCGCGCCGCTCATCCCCGCGATCGCGGCCTCGCTCCAGCCATACGCCCGCGCCAGTTCGTGAATCTCCGCCATCAGCCGCCGCGCCGCCGCGCCAATCTCCCGCAGAAAGTAGCGCGCCACATCCAGTTCGATTACGGAGCCGCCGCCGCACGCCGCGCATGAGAGCTCAATCCGAATCTCCGCCGCCGCGTTCACCTGCTCGAACCGCTTCGCCAGCCGTTCCGCCACACGTCGCGGCTTCGCCTTCAGCCAGCGCTCGGCGCCCTCGGCCGTCTTCACCGCTTCCGTCTCCTCGCCGTCCGCGCACGCCGTCCGCGCCAGGAGAATCGCTCGCGCCTCCTCTGCGCTCGTCGCGGCGCTCGAAGCCAGCAGGTCGAGCGTGTTCGCAGGCCGCGCGGCAATCCCCTTGGGCTGCGCGGCGGGCGCTGCCGGCGTCCTCAATCCCTCCGCCAGCTCCCGCGCATCCACCGCGAACTCCAGTTCGGCGCCGCACGCCGGGCAAACCGCGAATCCTTCCATGCGCCGGCCCAGCGTCGCGGCCCGCAGTTCCAGCAGCAGCGCATCGCGTTCGCCGAGCGGCAGCCGCGCCCACTCGCGCGCCGGCCGCTCCGGATCGGCCAGCTCCAGCAAGGCCAGTACGGCCTGCTGCTCCGGCAGCTCCCGGCTGCACTCCCACGCTCTCAAAAGCTCTTCGCCCGCAAGCCCGCGCATCGCGCTCCGCTCCTCGTTCTCCAACCGTTCGATTTTGCCGTGCCCCATCCTTTCGCCTCTTTTCTGGCGAAAGGGTGGGATACCACGAAAGCCATGGGGCGAATTCATGCGGTCAGAGATCTCGTGTCGCTGTCCGACGGAAACTAATTGGCAATGCAAAAAAAGGAAGAAGGCGCGACGGCGGCCAAGGCGACCCTTCCGCCTGTCCTCCAGAAGCCTCGGCCTTACGCCGCGGTCGACGTCTGGCTCTGTTCCTTCGGCTCGTTCGCCGACGTATCCCGCTCCCAGCCCTCGTTTTCGAGAACCAGGTGCTGGATCGCCACGGCGTTGGCGTTGGCGTCCAGATCCGGCAGTGCCTGGAACTCCGAAACCCAGGCCCGATAGATCTTGTAGCTGATCGCCAGTTGCCCCGCTTCGTTGTAGAACTCGAGGATCACGTCCTTGCGAAAATCGGCCAGCGAGACCTCCGACCCCAGTCCCGCGCCCACCTGCCACACCTTCGCCGCCCACGCCTCGAAAGCCAGGTCGTGCGTCACGCCCCGCTCCAGCGTGATCGCTTTGAATTCGCTGCGTCCCGGCGATTTCCGGGTGGTGCTCGCGTCGCCCCCTTCGCGGTGTTTCACCACCTCGGTGGTCCGCGAAAGGCCCGAGCATTTGCTCACTCCGGCCACATACTGCCCATCCCACTTCAGCCGGAACTTGAAGTTCTTGTAGGGATCGAACCGTGTCGCATTCACTGTAAACTGTGCCATCGTCTCTACCTCGTCTGCGGATTGCCGCCAGGTTTACACCGTTCTCATGGCTGCGCGCCCATGGCCTCGACGGCCATGGGCGCGAGTCAGCAAAGGGCCGCCGGGAGCCAGTTCCCTCAGGAACCGGCCTGCCCGGTCAGTTGCTCGATCTGGATCACCACGAACTCCGCCGGCATCAGCGGCGCAAATCCAACCAGGATGTTCACGACGCCGTTGTGAATGTCGGTTTGCGTGGTGGTCTCGTTGTCGCACTTCACAAAGTAGGCCGCGTCCGGGGTGGTTCCCTGGAAGGCGCCCTTGAGGAAGTAGGTTTGCAGGAACGAGCTCACGTTCAGCCGGATCGCCGCCCATAGCCGCTCGTCGTTGGGCTGGAAGACCACCCACTGCGTGCCCCGGTAGAGGCTCGACTCCAGGAACAGCGCCATGCGCCGCACCGGCACGTACTTCCATTGGCTGGGCTCAGCGTCGGCCCCCACCAGCGTACGCGAGCCCCACAGCACCGGCCCGTAGATCGGGAAGGTCCTGAAGCAGTTCAGACCCAGCGGATTCAGCGCTCCGTTCTCCAGGTCGCTCAACTGGTAGGTCATGTTCTGCACGCCGTTCAGCGTGGCCGAGATGCCGGCCGGGGCAGTCCACACGCCGTTCTGTCCGTCGGATTTGGCATACACGCCCGCCACCACGCCGGAAGGCGCGAAGGTGCGCAGATTGCCTTTGTTCCGCGCGTCGGCCAGGCGCAGCCGCGGCCAGAACGCCGCGCCGTTGGGATCGACCACGCCGATCGTATTGCTCTTCCAGTCCACGGCGCCGGAGACGGTGGTCACGTTGGGCGGCGGATCGATCAGCAGCAATGCCCTCTGTTGATCGCACAGCGTGATCGCCGCCGAGTAAATCTCGACCGGGTTAATGCCCGTGTCCAGCGCATTGGGATTGCCTGCCTGCGCCCGCGCTGCCTCTGGAATGCTGAGCAGATTAAAGATAGGCACCTTCTGCAGCGCGTAGATGCCCGAGAACGCCAGCGGATCGCCGATCAGGTCCTGGCTTTGCGGCAGTCCCGAGGGCGTCGTGGCGCTCCAGGATCCATAGCTCAGCGAGGGATCGCTGGTGGTCGTCCCCAGCGCGTAGTGCGCCACGTTGGCCGAGGTCGGCACGGCGGTCGAGCCTATTCCCAGAGCCGCGGCGATGTCGTTGCCCGATCCGGGCGCACCGAAGCTCACAATCGCATCCGGATCGTTGGGCAACAGGAAGTTCACGCGGATGCCCTGGGTTCCCGTCCCGTTGGGCGCGGCGGAAGCCACCACCGATGCCCCCTGCACGTTGATTGAAAGCCAGGTGTTGAGCGCCTGTTGAAGCTGCGAGGCCAGTCCGGCCACGGTCTGCGGAATCAGCCCACCGTTTCCGATGATGGTGATGGTCGGCGTCGTCCCTGCCGAGTACACACTGGTTGGCAGGGTCAGCGTCAGGCCGCACGCCGCGCTGGCCGTGGTCCCGGTCGTACTTCCTGCCAGCACGGTATTCACGCTCTCCAGATAGTTCACGCCGCTCGAAAGCGTGTAGGACAGCGCCTGCCCCTGAATCCCCGTCACCGTCAGCGCCGTCGGCGACGACGGAAGATTGGTGGTATTCACGCTCACCAGTTGCGACCCGTTGTCGGGATCGTTCACCACCGAGCCGGCAAAGTTCTGTTGGGCGCTGTTGAGCGAGATGCTGGAAAAATACTCCTTCGTCCCGTCCGCCAGGTTCGTCACCGTCAGGTTGAAGGCCAGCGGATCGCCCGTCGCCGTGGTCAGGTCGAGCCCTTGCACATCCACGTCCAGCAGCACCTGCCCGTTCGCCCACACGCCGCTGCTCAGCGCCGAGAAGGCGAGCCCCGCCGTCGGGGCAACAGGAGGAGTTGTCGTGGTCGCAGCCACGAAAGCGGTAAACGGAGCGCCGAAAAACGCCTGCGCGTACGGCACCGGCGTTGTAGTCGCCGTTGCGGCCGGGTAGTGCATCGGCGAGCGCACCACGTAACACTGCGCTCCGCCGTTCTGGAAGAACTGCTGCACGGCATAGCTCACCTCGCTGTTCGAGTCCAGGCCGCCGTAGAGCCGTTGGAAATCCGAAAAGCTGTAACAGGCTTGCGCCCGGTTGTCGATGCCGCGCGCCGTGTATCCCACAAAGGCAGCGATCGAGGTAGCCACGCCCGTGATCGAGTGAACAGGGCTCGGCAACTCCTGGATGTAGACACCAGGGTACGTATACGCAGTGGACATTCAACTCCTCCTGCCGCTATCGCATCTTCCGGATTGGTAGAGAGTGCCGTCGGGAACGACTGTGGGCATTTTCCTCAACCGGGGTCCCCACAGACAGGTCTTCGTCTGTGGGGTGGAAGAAAATGCCCATGCCGGCCTTTGGGCGACTCTTGAGCCATCCGGAAAATGCCTTGTTTGGCTTGTCTGAGAGAGAATTTTCCCTTCTCAGAGCGTGGCCCATTGAATCCGATTGTCAGAAAATTTGGGGAAACGCTGTCGATCTGGGGCAACTGGGAGAGTACAACAGTGTGCGCCAGATTATGATTCGCCCAGCTTCACCAAGTCAAGAGTTTTTTTAGAGAATTTTTGTCCAAAGCTCAAAAAATCTGCGCCCCGGCGTCTTTTTTGCGCCTCATCGATCCCCCGCGACCCCCCAATCGGCAGCCCCCGGCCGGCTCCAGCGTGAGCAGGGAACGCAGGAGAAGATGGTCGCACCGTGCTCCATCCTCTTCCGCGCTTTTTTAGGGATATGGGTGGGAGACCGGGCCGACGGCCCCCACGAAAAACCAGCCTACAATCCAGCCCGGGCCTTGAACTCACGGGCGCGGTCCCGCGCCACGGTCAGGTCCGTCTGCTTGGCGTCCTTCAGCCGCACGTTGAGCGCTCCCCCCGGCAGCGACGCGACTTCGCGGATCCAGGCCAGGTTCACGACTGTGCCGCGGTGGATGCGCGCGAACCCGCCGGGATCGAGCTTCTTCTCCAACTCCGCAATTGTGGAATCGACGCAGTACGGCTTGCCTTCGCTGACCGCGTACGTCAGTTTGTCCTCGGCGTAGAAATGACTCACCCGGTCCAGATCGAGAAACCACAGCCGTTCTCCCAGGCGCGAGGCGATCCGCGTGGGAAACTCCTGCCGGGTCTGGCGCAGCGACTCCGCGATCTGGCCGAGCAGCGCCTGGAGCCCTGGCTGGACAGGCGGTGTCGCACCGCACATGCGCTCCACTTTGCCCAGAGCGCGCTCCAGCATCTCCGGTTCGATGGGCTTCAGCAGGTAATCGACCGCGCCCACGCCAAAGGCCCGCAGCGCGTAACTCTCCCAGGCAGTCGTGAAGACCACGATGGGCGGCTGGGCCAGGTCCACCAGAACCTCGAAGCCATTGAGGCGCGGCATCTCGATGTCGAGAAAGCAGACGTCGGGCGGATTCTCTTTGAGCGCGCTGACGGCTTCCTCGGGGATGGTGCTGGCGCCGACGACTTCCACGCGGCCGGTCTCCTCCAGCAGCCGCCGCAGGCGATCGAGCGCCAGCGGTTCGTCGTCGACCAGGTAGGCACGCAACTTCATACGCGCGGCAAAACCATTTCCACTAAAGAATAGTCTCCCTGCCTGGTGATGTTCAGCCGTGCGCGTTCGCCGAAGAGCGCGTTGAGACGCTGCACCAGCTTGTCCAGCCCGTGTCCGGCGCGAATGCTGGGCAGAGTGAAACCGGGGCCCGAATCCCGCACCTCGATGTGCAGGCTGCCGCCGGAATCGGCGCTCGCCGAGACCAGGAACTCCCCGTCCCCGGTCTGCGGAACGATGCCATGCTTGATGGCGTTCTCGACCAGGCACTGCACGGACATGGGAGGCACCATTGCGTCGCCGAGCTCAGGCGAAACCTCCACGCGCCCGCGCAGCCGGGGTCCCAGGCGCACGCGTTCGATCTCCACATAGCTCTCGACCATCGCAATCTCCTGCGCTAGCGGGATCAGCGACTGCTCGCTCATATCGAGCGAGGCCCGCAGCAGCCTGGCCAGCCGCCCCACCGTCTGCTCGGCCTGCTTAGGGTCCACGGCAATCAGGGCGCTGATCGAATTCAGCGTGTTGAACAGGAAATGCGGATGAATCCACGATTCGAGCGACCGCAACCGGACCTCCGCCGCGAGCTTTCGCGACCGCTCTTCGGCGATTTCCTTTTCATGCAGTTCCTGCTCCATCGTCTGCACGCGGGTCAGCAGCATTGCGTGCGTCATGGCGCCCAGGCCGAATACCAGCGCCAGCGGTACCGCGATTCGCAGCGTGTGATAATAGTCGATCCAGAAATGCTGCGAACCCGAGAGGCCGGCCGCCGCCAGAAGCGATTGCGCCAGAAGGCAGCCTCCCGCGGTGAACACCAGCACGCCCGGGATCGCAATCTTCCACGGCGACACCCCCGTGCGAACTGCGGCTTTCTCCATCAGCCAGCCCAGGATCGCAGCCGCCAGAATGCTGGTCAGGTTTGCGTAAACAAATGTGAAGACCAGGCTCTGCAACAGGTCGCGGGCGGAGCGAGTGGGATTAACTGCAAACACGATCAGCTCGATCAGCGCCACGGCCACGTTGGTCCAGAGCAGCACGAATGCCCATTTGTGCTTGAATGGAGCTTCGTTCGTCGTCATCGGCCGCCTCAATTCTTCGTGCTCAGCAGTTCCAGCCGTCCCATGCGGAAGACGCTCAGAGGCTGCGGCGCGTCCATGCCGGGAATTTTCATCTGCCCGGAGACTTCCTCATAGATCGTGGCGTACTCGATCTGCCTCGTCTCGAGCGACACCCAGATTTCACCCCAGTAGTCGCTGCGTCCCTCGATGGTCATGCCGCCTGTGGCAATCTCGAGGGGATTGAAGAACGCCCGGTAGTCGATGAGCGCGCATTCCTGTCCGTTGCGCTCGGAGCGCGCCACCCATTCCAGCACCACATCGCGATTGTGAAAGGTTCCAAAATCCGGCAGGTTCACGTCCTGGTCAGAGACCATGTGAAAAGGTTGATTCAGTTTGAGCTTGTCGAGAAATTTCTGGCCGAACGTCTCGAACATTCCTGTATCCCAGACTAGGTTACGCTCCATGAAGGCCGTGGCGGGAAAGGATTTGAAGAACTCCGGCTTCAGCGTGTCGGTTAACACACCCGAATAATGGAATCCCTCCATGTAGTCTTGTTTTTGCGCCACAGGGTAGGGAGCCGTGGCGCCGTCCACCTGGGCATCGCCCACGTTCCTCCACTCGACTTCGCCGTTGGCAAGGCCGCGCGTATAGTCTCCCGTCAAGCGCTCGCGGTGAATCACTACCCCGGTGGCATTGGCTGAGTAGTAATCCACGGTGAACCGGTAGGTGCGCGGGCCGCTGTCGAGCACCGCGGTCGAGTGCGGCAGTGTCCATGAGGGCGTCGCGCCGGATTGCGCTGGCGGTTGCTGCGCCATCAATCCCAGCGTCAGAGAAAAGAAAGCGGAAAGCAGAATCGTTTTGTTCAGCATTGGTATTTCCTCCTGGACCCCAGTCTGCCGCCACCGGCGCGGCAATGCACCCCTTCAGCGACGAAGGGCAGGATTCTCCGATAACCGGCTGTCTGGGAGGGACGAAACCCGCGCTGCACGCCCCAAAGTTGATAACAGGCTCTAGAACCGGTTGCATAAACCCGGTTTTGAAAGGGCACGGCTTTAGCCGTGCCGTGCAGGGCGCATAAATGGCGGGCTTCAGCCCCTGAGGGACGTTTTTTCAAACGGCATTGAGCATCGATGCAACCCGCTTTAGGCAGAATGCCATCATCCCATCTCGACCAGCACCTGGTTCTCGTCACGGAGTTTACCGGCAGGGATCAGGTTGCCTTCGAGCGGCTCTCCGTTCAAGACGAGCGTGCGAACGCCCTTTTCGACGCCGTTGGGATTACGTACCTCAATGCTGACCTTCCTGCCGCGGAAGTTGCGGGTGACGCTGAAAGACTTCCAGGCCGAGGGAATGCAGGGATCGATGCGCAGTCCGTCGTACTCCGGCCGCAGGCCGAGAATGTAGTGCGTGGCGGCATGGAACGACCACGCGGCCGAGCCACTCAGCCAGGGCACGCGCGAAGCGCCGTAGCGCGGGCTCGACTTGCTGTGCGTGAACTGGCAGTAGACGTAAGGCTCAATCTCGCGCACCTCGGCGCGGGTATTCCACGCCCCCGGCAAGGTGGCGCGGAAGTATTGCCAGGCCAGATCGCCGTGGCCCAGCATGGTTTCGGCAATCACGGCCCATCCCTGCGTGTGCGTGAAGATGGCGCCGTTCTCTTTCATCCCCGGATTGAACAGCGCCGCGCGCATCACGTTGTAATCGGTGTTGACATAGGGCGGATCGCAGATCGTCAGCCCGTGCTCGCTGGCCAGCCGCTCGCGCACCGCTTGCATCGCCAGGGCCGCGCGTTCCTGGTCGGCGTGGCCGCTGAAGACCGCCCACGATTGCGGGTTGAGAAAGATCTTCCCCTCCTCGCTCTCGCGCGAGCCGAACTTGAATCCATCGCCGCGATAGGCGCGCAGATACCACGCGCCGTCCCACGCTTCGCTGCGCAGCTTGTCGTCGAGTTCGTCGAGGTGCGCGCGCGCCCAGGGCTGCTCGGCTTCATTCGCGAGCAACTGGCAGATCTCAAGATAGACTCGGAGCGCATAGCGAAGCTGGAAGGCAACGAAGACGCTCTCGCCGCGCTCGCCCAGGCGAATGCAGTCGTTCCAGTCGGCAGAGAGGCCGCAGGGCAGCCCGTGCGCGCCCGAGCGCTCCAGGCTGAACTCGATGGCCCGCTTCAAATGGCCGAGCACAGTCGCTTCTCCGCGATCCGCGTAAGGCAGCAGCTTCGCGTAGAAGCCCAGATCGCCCGTCTCCTTGACGTAGGCAGGAATGGCGTTGAACAGCCACAGGCAGTCGTCGGAGCGGTACTCCTCTTCGCGCGGCGGGCGCTCCGAGCCAGGCCGGTGGGCAAACTGTTTCACCAGCGGCATAGCCCCGCCCGTCGAAACCTGCCCGGTAATCATCAGCTCCAGCCGCTTCACCGCTTCGCTGGGAATCGCGTGCATCACGCCGAGCATGTCCTGCACGGTATCGCGATAGCCCAGCCCGTCCCTCTCGCCCGCATAGATCAGGCTGGCGGCGCGCGACCACGCGTACGTCATCAGGCAGTTGAAAGGGCTCCACATCCGCATCATGCTGTTGAACTCTGGGTCGGGCGTCTCCACCGCGAGGCCGCCAATGCGCCCGTGCCAGTAACTCTTCAGCGCCTCCAACTCCTGATCCGCCTTCCCCGCTGCGGCAAACTCCTCGGCGGCGCGGCGGCCTTCCTCTCCGGCCCGGCCCACGCCCATCAGGACCATGAACTCTTTGGTCTCTCCGGAACCAAGAACAAAATTACTCTGCAACACGCCGCAGCCGTTGTCGCCGGCGGCGAGCGACCCCGTGCACTCTCCGCGCTCGACAACCGCGGGACGCGCATAACTCCCATAGTTACCAAGAAACGCCATGCGGCAGGTGTCGTAACCCGCAACCTCCGCGTCCACCAGGGCAAGAAAGGTATGCCGCCCCTGGTCCTTCTCCTCGAAGTTATCGGGCATCGCAGGAATGTTGACGTTGGTGCCGTGATCGATAATCCCGTCCGCGACGCTCATCTTGACGATGTGCTGTGAGTATTGAAGATTGACCAGATCGTCGATGGCGCTCCAGTTGCCGGCGTATTCCACATAGGTGAAGGCGCCGAGCGAGCGGGGCCGCGTGCTTAGATTCGTCAAACGCACGCGCCAGCACTCAAAGCTTCTGCCCAGAGGGACAAAGCAAGTAACTTCCGATCGGATTTCGGAATATTCCGAAGTTATCACCGTGTAGGCGCTTCCGTGCCGGCACTCGGATTTGTAACTCTCCAAAGGCTTGCCCACCGGCTGCCAGGAGGCGGACCAGAAATCGCCGCTCTCGCGATCGCGCAGATAGAGATAACGTCCCGGCTGGTCCAGCGGTACGGAGTTAAAGCGCAGGCGCGTGAATCTGCCCTGCGCCGCGGACTTATAAAAGCTATAACCCCCGGCATTGTTGGTAATGATAGCGCCGTACTCGGTGCTTCCCAGGTAGTTACTCCACGGCCTGGGAGTATCCGGACGCGTAATCACATATTCCTTGTTCTTGTCGTCGAAAAATCCAAACTGCACGTTATTCCCCTGTCAATGCCGGTTGTGCGCGCTTTTGGGCGAGTTCGGTTTGCAGCTTCCTGGTGGCCTCTTCGTTGAGCGGATAAAGAAACATTCCCAAACCGGCCAGCAGGGTGCCGGCCGCCGGCGCCAGGGCCATCAAGATCCGGATGCCGTGCAGCCCCTCGGCCGTCTGCATCACGTTGGCCTTGAATCCGTAAAGCGCCAGCAGCGAGGCGGCCAGTGCGCCTCCGATCACCCAGCCGAATTTGTTCGACATCCCGGAGGCGGAATAAACAAGACCGGTGGCGCGCCGGCCCGTGCGCCACTCCGAGTAATCCGCCGTATCCGCGAACATAGCCCAGAGCAACGCCGAGGTGGGTCCGGTGAGGATGCAATAGAGGATGTTATAGACGTAGAGCAGTGCTAGCTGATCGGGCCTGACCCAATACGAGAAGACCAGCACCACCGTGGATAGAAGCATGAGGCCGATGAAGGCATTCTTCCTGCCCGTGAACGGCGTTACGTACTGAATGAGGAAGGTGCCCGCGACGGACATGATCGAGCCCACCACCATAAATGTGGCTGCCGCGCCCACGCTGCCCAGGTAGTACTTGAAGTAAAACACGATGGCCGCGCCGCGAATGGAAACGAAGCAGACGCTCAGGATTCCCAGCCCGCACAGCACCAGCCACGGCGTGTTGGCCGCGAGATCGAGCAGATCGCGGGTGCGCGAGGTCTTCTGTTCCTGTACAGGTTGAACCCGCTCGCGCGTGGTGGCAAAGGCGGCCAGAAACAGGATCACCGCCGCCACGGCGTAGACGCCGACCGTCATCTGGTAGCCATGCGCCTGGTTTCCCTTGCCAAAAAACGCGACCAGGCGCAGCGTGGAAAACTGCACCACCAGGCCGCCCAGGAAGGCAAAGGTAAAGCGCCACGACGAAAGGCTGGTCCGCTCCTGCGAATCCGCGGAGACCACGCCCATCAGCGCCGAGTACGGAACGTTGATGGCCGAATAAACCACCATCATCAGCGAAAGCGTAACGTAGGCGTAGATCAGCTTGAAGGTAGGGCCGGCCGCTGGGGTGGTGAACGTGGCCACGCTCATGATCCCGAAGGGCAGGGCCATCCACAGCAGATAGGGCCGGAACCTGCCCCACCGGGTGCGCGTGCGGTCGGCAATCGTACCGATGAAGACGTCGAAAAACATATCCCAGGTGCGCGTAACCAGCAGCATGGTGGCCAGCGCGGAGGCCGCCAGCCCAAAAACGTCGGTGTAGAAATTCAATTGGAAGTAGATAAACGACATCCAGATCAGGTTGGAGGCGCCGTCGCCGAACGCATAGCCAACCTTGTCGAGAATCGAAAGCTTTTCGTTCTTCGAAGTCATAGTTTGCCTGTCAATATGGGTCGAAGGGAATTCTACAACAGCGAGGAATGGAGATGCGACTTGCGAATTGGGCCGGCTCGAAGCCCTCGCGAAGGGGCACGGCTTCTAGCCTGCCCTGAGCGAATTCGAAGGGTGCCGTAAGCGCCGATGGAAACCGGGGCAAAATCCGCCCCTTCCTCGTCCGCCAAAATTGCCCTCCGGCTTTTGCCGATTAATTCGCGGATTCTGCTAGCGTGGTTTTAAGGCTTGCCGAAGAGGGATTTCGGCAGGCCTTTTCTCATCGAGGGGGCTTTCCATGCAACTGAGCGCCGCAGGACTGGATCTGATCAAGGGTTTCGAGGGCTTTCGCAGCCAACCTTACACCGATGTAGCCGGATTCCTGACCATCGGCTACGGCCATCGCATCGTGCCGCCCGAGTCGTTCCCCAACGGCATCAGCCAACCCCAGGCCGTGGCGATGCTCTCCAGGGACGTGGCCGCGGCCGAGCGCGCCGTCGCCCGGCTGGTCAAGGTGGACCTGACCCAGGGCCAGTTCGACGCGCTCGTCGACTTCTGCTTCAACCTTGGCGCGGGACGGCTGGCCAGTTCCACTCTGCTCCGTTGCCTCAACGCAGGCCGCTGCGATGCCGCCGCCGAGCAGTTGCTCCGCTGGGACCTCGCCGGGGGCGAGGTCAATCTGGGATTGAAGGCCCGCCGCGAAACCGAGCTCCGCCTCTGGAAGTCGGGAGCGCAAGCGTGCCAGACCGCCGCATAGAAGCGCTGCCGACAGCAGACGGCAAACAGCGTACAGGGTCGGTAGTCACCCGTTTTTTGTTCGCCGCCGGCTGTCCGCTGTTTGCTTTCTGCTGGTAGCTGAAAGCTGGCGGCTCACTCGATTTCGGCCACTTCCAGCCGCTCGTCTGCCTTTAAATACCCTTTGCGCCGGAACCAATCTTCCATCGCGCCTTGCAGCTGATCGAGGGGAACGCGATGGCCAATCTCCAGCAGTCCATCGCCAGCAGGAAAGGTATCGTCGAAGATCGCATCGTTGGTGAAATTCCGCATGGCGAAGTTGTCAATCTGGCGGATGGGGCAGGCGTGGCGCGCGCCGGCCGCATCGATCCGTTCCACGGAAATGCGCCGCGCGAACATGTTTCCACTCTAAACGCGCGCGGCACATCGATACGGTAAACTCGAAAGATTACGGAGCTGGTTCGCACGCGCGCGGCTCCGCACTGGGAGCTTTGCCGTGATCCTTCTCTTGCAGTGGTTCCTGTATGCACTCGCGCTCTTGATTGTGTCCTGGATTGTGCCCGGATTTCAGGTGGCGGGACTGTGGCCTGCGCTCATCGCCGCGCTGGTCATCGGCCTGCTCAACGCCACCGTCGGCCTCTTCCTCAAGATCGTCACCTTCCCGCTCACCGTCATCACGCTTGGACTCTTCCTGCTGGTCATCAACGGCCTGATGATCCTGCTGGCAGCGCATATTGTGCGCGGATTTGCCGTGCACGGCTTCTGGCCGGCCTTCTGGGGCGCGGTGGTGCTGGCGCTTCTGGGTATGGTGATCCGGAGCCTGACGAAGAACTCGCAGCAGCCTACCGCGTAACCGGCTGTGGCGCAACCTGACTCGCCGCGGGCTGGGCGCTGCGGTTCTTCTTCGGCGCGGCGGCCTTCTTCGTGGGCTGCTTCACCGTCGGCCCCGGAATAGTCTCTGGAGTGCGAATCGCTCCCGCCCCCGCGAACCCTCCCGAAGCCGGAATGCGCGCCGGCATCACGACGATTTTGCCGTTCTGACCCTGCTCGACGCGGCTCAACACGCCCCAACCGCCGCCGACAACCACAAACACAATCGCTGCCGCCGCGGCCGTGCGCATCCAGTTGCTCTCGATCGAGAATCGCGAACGAATCCCTGTCGGCCAGGCCAAAACACGTCCGTTTTGCGGCGCGGTGCGCAGCGCCTTGTGCACGCGATCTTCAAGTCCCTGAGGGACGGGCAGGCTCGCGATCAGCCGCAGAGTCTCTTCTCCGTAGTCGACATGCGCCGCGGCATCCATCGGTTGGTGAGGGTTCGAATTCATCGCAAACTCCTCTCATGCTGACTCCGCTTGTAGTCGAGCAGCTCGGCCATCAGGTTACGCGCCCGAAAGAGCCGCGACCTCACGCTCGACTCGGTGATGCCGAGAACCGAGGCGATCTCCACGCTGGTCAGCTCCTCGAAGGCCGAGAGCAGCAGAACGTCGCGCTCTTTCGCGGGCAGCCGCTCCACGCAGGCCAGTACGCGGGCATGATGCTCGGCCGCGGCGGCCAACTCCTCTTGAGAAAGCCCCTTCGCAGGCAGCACGCGCGCCAGTTCCGCCACGTCGTCGGTCTCCGGACGGGTTTTAGCCCGCCGCTTGCGGTCGAGCGTAACGTTCCAAACGATGCGGATGAGCCAGACGCGGTGGTCGCGCACCTCGGCGAGCGAATGCCGGTGCCGCAGCACGCGCAGGAAAGCCTCCTGCACGGCATCTTCGGCGTCACTGGGACTGCGCAGGACAGAATAGGCCACGCGATAGAGGGCCGCGGCGTACTGGTCGACCAGCGCCGCAATGGCAGCGTCTTCCGCGTGCCGGCGCGCATCCTCATTCACCGCGCTCGTGGGAATCTCCATCCATCCTGCGTAAATGGCCTGGCTGGTGCTCATCAAGTACCAGACGCAGGCCGCCAGGAAAGTGCTCAGGCCTGCTCTCGCCCGCGCCGCATGGCTGTGTGCGAGTGCGCCGGGCGGCCAGCCTTCGCCAAGGTCTTACTTTGAGCCCAGCTTCTGCGCCGCAATCTCGCCTGCCGCGCCGTCCTTATCCGCGTCCCGGACCTTGGCCCAAAGCGCGCGCGCCTGATCCTGCTTGCCTTCCGAGGCGTAGAGTTCGGCCAGGTCAAGCTGCGCCACGGGAGCTGAAACCGTGGCCGATGGCTTGGCGGCGATCTGGTTGTAGAGGTCGATGGCTTCGTTGTCGCGGGAGGTTTGGTGGTAAAGGCCGGCCAGCGCCAGCTTGGCCAGGTTCGAAAGATTGCGGTCCCAGGAGTGCGATGCGGCCGTCAGCTCAGTCTCGGCCGACCCGTTCTGGCCCAGTTCCACATAGGTCACGCCGGCAAAGTAGTGGGCCCTCGAGCCCTCGGGCAGCCAGCCAAAATCGTGGGCCACGGCTACAAACTCCCGATTCGCCTCTTTGGCGCGGTCGGCCGCGGTTGCGTAGACGCCCGGCTCCGGCGGAACTCCCGGTTGCGCCAGCGGCGAGGTATAAACATCCAGGGCCGCGCCCAGGGCAGCGTTGGCCGCCGACGAGCGCCAGGCCCCATAAATCCAGCCGCCAACGATCAGAACAAGAATCGCTCCTGCGGTGATCGCCCAGCGCACTACGCTGGTTTGATGCTCGCCAATCCAACTGGCGCTCGAGACGGCGGCTTGGGCAAATCGGTCGTTCTTAAGGGCGCGACGGGTTCGTGTATCCACAGGTTTCTTATGTCCTTCGTCGATTGACTTGCAGGCGGGTCCGAACAGGTGAGGGCAGCGCTACTGCAACCCAATTAGTTTATCAGCGCGGTTTCGGCAGGGGCAAACCAGGCGGGAATCAATCGCCGCTCCAAATCCGCGCTCCCCGCATTTTTCCGGCGCGACAATCACTAAGCGGACTTCCGGCGCTGGCGGGAAACCCGGGAGGCCGGCTGGATGCGGACCCCTCCCACTTTCTTTCCGCCTAAAGAGCTGTGAACCATAAACGCGGATCGGGTGAGTCGCGCAGCCTGGGCCCGGCTGTCGATCTCTGAAAGCTGGCTTTCGCGGGCGGTGATATTAAACCGAACCGTCTTCTCCGGCTCGGCCGCATCCACCAGAAAGGCGACGGCTCCCCTCATCGCCGGGTCATGGCCAAGGTCATCGAGGGTGGAAGGATCGGGCAACGCTTCGCCGTCTTCCAGCATGCCGGCGATATGCAAGGAGAGTGCTTCGGCCGCCATGCGGCGCGCCTCTTCGAGCGACGATCCCGCCGTAATGCATCCCGGAAAATCGGGAAAGCTTACGCCGTAGTCCGATCTTGCGTCTTTGTGGAGATATGCGATGTATTCCATGGGTGGCAGCCTACCTCAATTTGATGCCGGCCTGCTTCTCAATCGAGCGAAGGGTCCCAACAGGCACATCCTTGCGCGGCGACGGTACCGTGACACGTCCCGGTTTCGTCGCATGCTTGAATTGCTTGTGGCTCCCAACGTGAGCAACCTCGTACCATCCACCGTCCTTCAGCCTCTTGACGATCTCGCGGCTGTCCATCGCTTCCCTGCGCTCTTTCGCTCCCATCAATAATACACACTCGATACACACTTGGCAAGAGCCAACCGTCTCCCGGCGCAAGCCGAAACTCAGCCCCGCCAGGCCGTGCCAGCTTGCCGCGCCGCGCCCGGAACGGTAGGCTTAAGGCATGTACGAGGACTTCCACGTCGCCGACCGCTGGAGCGGCGAAGACCTGCATTGCCGCTGGAAAGGGACCATCGTGGCCATCGCCACCCGCCATGCAGATGCGGTCGATGTGCGCTTCGACGTGAACGGCCGCCCCATGTGGATCGCCCTGCCATGCACTGCCTGGGTGGAGCAGAAGAAGCGCACGGGCAAGGTGATTACCGACCAACTCGCCGCGCAGATCGCCGGGCGCTATCTCAAGCAGCTCATCGAAGAAGGTTGCGACTCGCGCCGCGAGATCTACACCATGACCGTGCCCGAAGTGCTCGACCATCTCGACGCGGTGGTGACCCAAGCCAAAGAGCAAGGCGCAATGCCTGTGCTACCCGTAGGACCGTAACCGGCGTCCAACCAGCGCAGCATACGTGCGCTTGACACACGCACCAGGACTTGAATCACGCTAGCATGATTCGCCGTCTCATCTACCTCATTCTCGCCGCCTTGCTCGCCTGCGGTCTTGGCTCCGGCGTCGCGCAATCCGCCGGCCCCCCGCCCAATGCGCCCCTGCCCAATGCCGTCGAACTCCTGCAACGCGCCCTCGCCAACGAGCGCAAACTCGCCGAGGAGCGGGAGCGCTACGAGTGCCGCGTCACGGACAATGTTCTCGAAACCGACAGCCGGGGCAATGCCAAAAAGAACACCACGGAAGTCAAGGACCAGTTCTTTGTCAACGGCATCGCCATCGAGCGCACCCTCCAGAAAAACGGCAAGGATCTTACGCCGGAGGAAACCAAAAAAGAGGACGAGCGTGTGATGAAAGAAACGCTCAAATACAACAACCAGGCGACGGCCACGAAGGAACAGGACAAACAGCACCAGAACGTTGAAGACATTATGGAAGCGATGATGCTGGTCAACGGGCATCGCGAGCGCATCAACGGCCGCAGCGTTCTCATCTACGACATTCTGCCCAATCCGCGTTTCGCGGCAAAGAACCTGATCCAGCGGATGGCTGAGGCCATGCAAGGCAGAATTTCCATGGACGAGCAGACCGGCAGGCTCATCGACTTGGACGTAAAATCCGTGGCGGATCTCAAGGTTGGCGGGGGCTTGGTGGCGGACCTGCACAAGGGGTTCTGGCTGCACGTTCACAATCATTCTGAACTCGACGGAGTGTGGCTCAACGATCTGGCCGAAGGCTCAGGCGACGCGCGCGAGGCGCTCTTTCTCCACCCCTATTTCCGCTTCAAAGAGGTCACCGACAACTGCCGCCTCTACTCCGCCACAGCCGAGCAGGTCGGCCCCGCACGGCCAGTCAAAAAGCCGTAGTTGCGCGAGTATAGTGAGTCAAAAGTTCGCATTAAAAACGAAATGTCATCCCGAGCGCAGTCGAGGGATCTGCCCTAAAGATTCGACTAAGTCATTTAGATTTGACTTGTCAAAGACCGTCGAATCTTTATGGTTTTGGGTGTCGCTACGCGACATGTATGACTGCGGTTGCCTTTGGCGATCTTCGCATCTCGGAAGATCGTAGCTTCCGAATTGCCGGTGATTATCCCGTAACGGTTCGGTGACGATACGCCGACATATCGGTACTAACCAGTTCCTCGATGACTGACCTGGCAATTTGCAACAGTTATCACGCCAAGCGGCGATTGCACTGGGTGCCGCGCGGATCATTCGAAGTGCTTCGCGGCGTTTGCGCGGTCATTCGTGGCCGCCCTGTTGGTGCAGCGACTCGACCACGTCTTGCCGCTTGCGGATATCGCCCGACGCAACGACAGCCGGCGTCATCCACGTCTCAACCAACACGTGAGAGCCAACGCCCTACGTTCCTCGCGGGCGAGGAAGGTAGCCACGTATCAGTGATGTGAGGATGTCCCACCCATAGTTGAAAGTTGAGCGGCGGTTCAGCCTGATTCTGAAAGAATCGGGTTGCCACACCTTGAAGGGAGAACCGCCGTGAAGAAAGCTTATCGCACCATCCGCACGC